>BNJS01000616.1_pt1:22500-172086 | contig 172086 bp, 197 predicted proteins | sample 8540461 | NCBI WGS metagenome assembly BNJS01 (sample SAMD00202454, study PRJDB9452) | human saliva metagenome | isolation source: human saliva | place: Japan
TTGCCATCATTTAGTTGGGCACTCTAGCGAGACTGCCGGTAATAAACCGGAGGAAGGTGGGGATGACGTCAAATCATCATGCCCCTTATGACCTGGGCTACACACGTGCTACAATGGTTGGTACAACGAGTCGCAAACCGGTGACGGCAAGCTAATCTCTTAAAGCCAATCTCAGTTCGGATTGTAGGCTGCAACTCGCCTACATGAAGTCGGAATCGCTAGTAATCGCGGATCAGCACGCCGCGGTGAATACGTTCCCGGGCCTTGTACACACCGCCCGTCACACCACGAGAGTTTGTAACACCCGAAGTCGGTGAGGTAACCATTTGGAGCCAGCCGCCTAAGGTGGGATAGATGATTGGGGTGAAGTCGTAACAAGGTAGCCGTATCGGAAGGTGCGGCTGGATCACCTCCTTTCTAAGGATAAGGAAAGCACATTGGTCTTGTTTAGTCTTGAGAGGTCTTGTGGGGCCTTAGCTCAGCTGGGAGAGCGCCTGCTTTGCACGCAGGAGGTCAGCGGTTCGATCCCGCTAGGCTCCATTGGTGAGAGATCACCAAGTCATGCACATTGAAAATTGAATATCTATATCAAATAGTAACAAGAAAATAAACCGAAAACGCTGTAGTATTAATAAGAGTTTATGACTGAAAGGTCAAAAATAAGGTTAAGTTAATAAGGGCGCACGGTGGATGCCTTGGCACTAGGAGCCGAAGAAGGACGTGACAAACGACGATATGCCTTGGGTAGCTGTAAGTAAGCGATGATCCAGGGATTTCCGAATGGGGGAACCCAACAGGTAATGCCTGTTACCCATATCTGTTAAGGATATGAGGAGGAAGACGCAGTGAACTGAAACATCTAAGTAGCTGCAGGAAGAGAAAGCAAAAGCGATTGCCTTAGTAGCGGCGAGCGAAACGGCAGGAGGGCAAACCGAAGAGTTTACTCTTCGGGGTTGTAGGACTGCAATGTGGACTCAAAGACTATAGAAGAATGATTTGGGAAGATCAGCCAAAGAGAGTGAAAGCCTCGTATTTAAAATAGTCTTTGTACCTAGCAGAATCCTGAGTACGGCGAGACACGTGAAATCTCGTCGGAATCTGGGAGGACCATCTCCCAACCCTAAATACTCCCTAGTGACCGATAGTGAACCAGTACCGTGAGGGAAAGGTGAAAAGCACCCCGGGAGGGGAGTGAAATAGAACCTGAAACCGTGTGCCTACAACAAGTTCGAGCCCGTTAATGGGTGAGAGCGTGCCTTTTGTAGAATGAACCGGCGAGTTACGATATGATGCGAGGTTAAGTTGAAGAGACGGAGCCGCAGGGAAACCGAGTCTGAATAGGGCGCTTTAGTATTATGTCGTAGACCCGAAACCATGTGACCTACCCATGAGCAGGTTGAAGGTGCGGTAAGACGCACTGGAGGACCGAACCAGGGCACGTTGAAAAGTGCTTGGATGACTTGTGGGTAGCGGAGAAATTCCAAACGAACTTGGAGATAGCTGGTTCTCTCCGAAATAGCTTTAGGGCTAGCGTCGACATTAGAGATTCTTGGAGGTAGAGCACTGTTTGGGTGAGGGGTCCATCCCGGATTACCAATCTCAGATAAACTCCGAATGCCAAAGAATTATGGTCGGCAGTCAGACTGCGAGTGCTAAGATCCGTAGTCGAAAGGGAAACAGCCCAGACCACCAGCTAAGGTCCCAAAATAATTGTTAAGTGGAAAAGGATGTGGGGTTGCACAGACAACTAGGATGTTAGCTTAGAAGCAGCTATTCATTCAAAGAGTGCGTAATAGCTCACTAGTCGAGTGACCCTGCGCCGAAAATGTACCGGGGCTAAAACAATTTACCGAAGCTGTGGATACCTTTTATGGGTATGGTAGGAGAGCGTTCTATGTGTGATGAAGGTATACCGTGAGGAGTGCTGGAACGCATAGAAGTGAGAATGCCGGTATGAGTAGCGAAAGACAGGTGAGAATCCTGTCCACCGTAAGACTAAGGTTTCCAGGGGAAGGCTCGTCCGCCCTGGGTTAGTCGGGACCTAAGGAGAGACCGAAAGGTGTATCCGATGGACAACAGGTTGATATTCCTGTACTAGAGTATGTAGTGATGGAGGGACGCAGTAGGCTAACTAAAGCAGACGATTGGAAGTGTCTGTCTAAGCAGTGAGGTGTGAACTGAGTCAAATGCTTAGTTCTATAACATTGAGCTGTGATGGGGAGCGAAGTTTAGTAGCGAAGTTAGTGACGTCACACTGCCAAGAAAAGCTTCTAGCGTTTAACATACTCTACCCGTACCGCAAACCGACACAGGTAGTCGAGGCGAGTAGCCTCAGGTGATCGAGAGAACTCTCGTTAAGGAACTCGGCAAAATGACCCCGTAACTTCGGGAGAAGGGGTGCTGACTTCGGTCAGCCGCAGTGAATAGGCCCAAGCAACTGTTTATCAAAAACACAGCTCTCTGCTAAATCGTAAGATGATGTATAGGGGTGACGCCCTGCCCGGTGCTGGAAGGTTAAGAGGAGTGCTTAGCGCAAGCGAAGGTATGAATTGAAGCCCCAGTAAACGGCGGCCGTAACTATAACGGTCCTAAGGTAGCGAAATTCCTTGTCGGGTAAGTTCCGACCCGCACGAAAGGCGTAATGATTTGGGCACTGTCTCAACGAGAGACTCGGTGAAATTTTAGTACCTGTGAAGATGCAGGTTACCCGCGACAGGACGGAAAGACCCCATGGAGCTTTTACTGCAGTTTGATATTGAGTGTCTGTACCACATGTACAGGATAGGTAGGAGTCTAAGAGATCGGGACGCCAGTTTCGAAGGAGACGCTGTTGGGATACTACCCTTGTGTTATGGCCACTCTAACCCAGATAGGTGATCCCTATCGGAGACAGTGTCTGACGGGCAGTTTGACTGGGGCGGTCGCCTCCTAAAAGGTAACGGAGGCGCCCAAAGGTTCCCTCAGAATGGTTGGAAATCATTCGCAGAGTGTAAAGGTATAAGGGAGCTTGACTGCGAGAGCTACAACTCGAGCAGGGACGAAAGTCGGGCTTAGTGATCCGGTGGTTCCGTATGGAAGGGCCATCGCTCAACGGATAAAAGCTACCCTGGGGATAACAGGCTTATCTCCCCCAAGAGTTCACATCGACGGGGAGGTTTGGCACCTCGATGTCGGCTCGTCGCATCCTGGGGCTGTAGTCGGTCCCAAGGGTTGGGCTGTTCGCCCATTAAAGCGGCACGCGAGCTGGGTTCAGAACGTCGTGAGACAGTTCGGTCCCTATCCGTCGCGGGCGTAGGAAATTTGAGAGGATCTGCTCCTAGTACGAGAGGACCAGAGTGGACTTACCGCTGGTGTACCAGTTGTCTTGCCAAAGGCATCGCTGGGTAGCTATGTAGGGAAGGGATAAACGCTGAAAGCATCTAAGTGTGAAACCCACCTCAAGATGAGATTTCCCATGATTATATATCAGTAAGAGCCCTGAGAGATGATCAGGTAGATAGGTTAGAAGTGGAAGTGTGGCGACACATGTAGCGGACTAATACTAATAGCTCGAGGACTTATCCAAAGTAACTGAGAATACGAAGCGTGATTAGATTTTAAGTGAAATTTGAAAGATATTCAATTTTGAGTATGTATGACTCAAAGTTAAGTGACGATAGCCTAGGAGATACACCTGTACCCATGCCGAACACAGTAGTTAAGCCCTAGAACGCCGGAAGTAGTTGGGGGTTGCCCCCTGTGAGATATGGAAGTCGCTTAGCTTTTATCCGCCATAGCTCAGTTGGTAGTAGCGCATGACTGTTAATCATGATGTCGTAGGTTCGAGTCCTACTGGCGGAGTAGTTAAACGTTCTAAGGAACGTTTTTTTGTTTTCTTGGGTTTATTTACCAGGATTTTTAAGAGCTTTTTTTCATCTATTTTTACTTTTTTTCTTTGTTTTAAGTTTGTTCAGCTTAAAATTTTTACTTTATAGAAATATTTATCTATTTATTTAGCCTTTCTGATAAACTTGTTTTTATCAATAAGAAAAGGTTTTTTTATATGCTTCAAAAAAATATTATGATCGATCTTTGGTTTTTCTAAAACAAATCGAAAAATGAATATTCAATTTTATTTCAAAGTACTGATGAATGGGAATTACTTCATCTTAAATTTTTTTACTTTATTATTTAGTTCGTTTTTAAGATAAAGAATGAGAAGGATTTTTCTCCTCTGTCATTTTTAGAGCAGCGTACCGGATCTATCTTAATTATCTATTAGGACAAAAATTTAAATTATTCATTTTTAATAAAATTTTTATTTCATTTATTACGAACAATAATAATTAATTTTTAAAAAAATATTTAGATTATGCTATTTTTTTGTATTTTTTTAAATCAAAAGTAAAAGGATTCCCTAATCTTTTCTAGTGTTAATTCTTGATAAAATAGGCTTTTTTTCTTATAATAAATTGTAAGATATTATTGTGGGTGAGAGTCCCACCATGTATATGAGAAAGGACGAGCCTTTTGGCTCAGACGAAAATTTATTATGACTTCAGTTGTTGTTGTAGGTACCCAATGGGGTGATGAAGGTAAAGGGAAAAATTACAGATTTTCTTTCAGCTAATGCGGAAGTGATTGCTCGTTACCAAGGCGGAGATAATGCAGGTCACACAATTGTTATTGATGGAAAGAAATTTAAATTGCACTTGATTCCTTCAGGTATCTTCTTCCCAGAAAAATCTCTGTTATTGGTAATGGGATGGTTGTCAACCCTAAATCTCTTGTGAAAGAATTGTCTTATTTGCATGAAGAAGGTGTTACAACAGATAATCTTAGAATTTCTGATCGTGCGCATGTTATTTTGCCTTATCACATTGAGTTAGACCGTCTTCAAGAAGAATCTAAGGGTGATAACAAGATTGGGACGACAATTAAAGGAATTGGTCCAGCCTATATGGACAAGGCAGCTCGTGTTGGAATTCGTATTGCGGATCTTTTGGATAAAGAAATCTTCCGTGAACGTTTAGAACGTAATCTTGCTGAGAAAAATCGTCAATTTGTAAAATTGTATGATAGTGAACCTATTTCAATTGATGATATTTTTGAAGAATACTATGAGTATGGCCAACAAATTAAGCAGTATGTGACAGATACATCTGTTATCTTGAACGATGCGCTTGATAATGGTAAACGGGTTCTCTTTGAGGGTGCCCAAGGTGTCATGCTAGATATTGATCAAGGTACTTATCCATTTGTTACGTCATCAAACCCAGTGGCTGGTGGTGTGACGATCGGTTCAGGTGTTGGTCCAAGCAAGATTGACAAGGTTGTAGGTGTATGTAAAGCTTACACAAGTCGCGTTGGTGATGGTCCTTTCCCAACTGAATTATTTGATGAAGTGGGAGAACGCATTCGTGAAGTAGGTCATGAGTATGGTACAACTACAGGTCGTCCACGTCGTGTGGGTTGGTTTGACTCAGTTGTGATGCGTCATAGCCGTCGTGTTTCTGGTATCACTAATCTTTCATTGAACTCTATCGATGTTTTGAGTGGTTTGGATACAGTGAAAATCTGTGTGGCTTATGATCTTGACGGTCAACGTATTGACTACTATCCAGCTAGCCTTGAACAGTTGAAGCGTTGCAAACCAATCTATGAAGAATTACCAGGTTGGTCAGAAGACATCACTGGAGTCCGTAATTTAGAAGACCTTCCTGAGAATGCGCGCAACTATGTTCGTCGTGTAAGTGAGCTGGTTGGTGTTCGCATCTCAACATTCTCAGTAGGTCCTGGTCGTGAACAAACCAATATTTTAGAAAGTGTTTGGTCATAGGAGATTTTTAAGATTTGTTTAAGATAGGTCGATTATACTATAGATAGTTACAAGAAGACCTCCTAACTTGTTGTAACAAATTTCCTAAACTTTTCTTTTTCATAATAATCTCCCTATAAAGTCACCGCATTCGGTGGCTTTTTTTGTTCTAAGAAACATGTTATAATTGTAGAGTTGATATCTAGGAAAGAGAGAAGAAATGGATTATACGCTTGAAGAAAAAGAAGCCTTTATGAGAGAGGCCTTAAAAGAGGCAGAGATTGCCCTAGAGCATGATGAAATCCCAATTGGTTGTGTCATTGTTAAGGACGGAGAAGTCATTGGGAGAGGACACAATGCGCGCGAGGAACTGCAACGTGCAGTCATGCATGCGGAAATTATGGCTATAGAGAATGCGAATTTGAGCGAAGAGAGTTGGCGTCTGCTCGAATGTACGCTTTTTGTGACCATTGAACCCTGTGTCATGTGTAGTGGAGCGATTGGCCTTGCCCGCATTCCAAAGGTGGTCTATGGGGCTAAGAATCAGAAATTTGGTGCAGCTGGAAGTCTGTATGATATTTTGACAGACGAGAGACTCAATCACCGCGTGGAAGTTGAAACAGGTATTTTAGAGAATGAGTGTGCAGAGATTATGCAGGACTTTTTCCGAAATCGACGTAAAAAATAATTTCTCTTTTAAAATAGAGGGGAATGTGGTATAATAACTAGTGGAGCAACAGTTCTGCGTGAAGCGGGTCAGGGGAGGAATCCAGCAGCCCTAAGCGAGTGTGAATTGTGTGCTCTTTTTTCGTGCTTTTTTCGAATAAATAAGATAAAATAGCCTAGAATAAATGATAATAGAAAAGAGAAGATTATGAAAATTCGTGGCTTTGAATTAGTGTCTAATTTTACAGATGAAAATCTGTTGCCTAAACGTGAGACAGCGCATGCAGCTGGCTACGACTTAAAGGTTGCGGAGCGTACAGTGATTGCACCAGGAGAAATCGTCCTCGTCCCAACTGGGGTAAAGGCTTATATGCAACCAACAGAGGTACTCTATCTTTATGATCGTTCTTCAAACCCTCGTAAGAAGGGTCTAGTCTTGATCAACTCTGTGGGTGTCATTGATGGGGACTACTATGGTAATCCTGGGAATGAAGGACATATCTTTGCACAGATGAAAAACATTACCGACCAAGAAGTTGTTCTTGAAGTTGGGGAACGTGTAGTTCAGGCTGTCTTTGCTCCTTTCTTAATTGCAGATGGAGATGAGGCGGATGGCGTACGGACCGGTGGATTTGGGTCAACAGGGCACTAAGATGAAGATTATCTTTGTCCGTCATGGGGAGCCAGATTATAGTATGCTTGATAAACTTGAAAATCCGCAACTCTATAGTGGTTTTGGTCGTGATTTAGCACCATTGACAGGAAAAGGTCGCAGTCTGGCAAAAGAAGTTGCTAAAACCGCATGTTTTGAAAAGGCAGAGATTATTATTTCATCGTCTGTAACGAGGGCTTTAGAAACAGCACATTATATAGCAGTTGAAACAGGATTGGACTTATTTGTGGAGCCGTTTTTTCATGAGTGGCGTCCAGACTTAGATGGCACTAACTCTGATTTAACTAGTGTATTGGTAGCTCATGAATATTATCTAAAACATCAAGGAGGTTTATCTGAAGATTCTCCTTATCGCTATGAAACTGATCTAGAGATGCGTCATCGTTTTTTAAGTGCTTTGGAAAAATATAAAAATTATAAAACTATTATCATTGTAACTCACGGAATGCTCATGCGCCAGTTTGTACCAAATGAGAAGATTAATTTTTGCCAAGTGATTGAATGTGAGATAGAGATATAGAAAGAGGTTTATTATCGCAAAAAAAAAGGCAACATTTGTGTGTCAAAATTGTGAATATAATTCCCCCAAGTATTTAGGGTGCTGTCCAAACTGTGGTTCTTGGTCTTCTTTTGTTGAGGAGGTTGAGGTTGCAGAGGTCAAGAATGCGCGTGTGTCCTTGACGGGGGAGAAAAGACAGAAAGAAGAAATTTGCGATCGGCTTGCTGCTTGTATCTTCTCGTATCTTTGAGAAGCGTCGGGCTTCTTGCTTTACTAATCCAGATTTAAAAGATTTTTTAGAGGAAAACGGTGCTAAAAGCATAGAGTTTATAGGGGTAGATGGCAATGGCTGTGTTAAGGCTTCCGTTTTGGCAGCTACCAAGGAGAATTAATAGTTTTATGGGGATCTTAATATGAAAATTATTTTTATCCGTCATGGGAAGCCAGATTACCGTGAGTTAGAGGAGCGTTCCTATACTGGATTCGGGATAGATTTGGCCCCTTTATCGGTGAAAGGAAGACAACAAGCTCAGGAACTTTGCAAAAATCCTTTGTTTGGCTCAGCTGATATACTGGTGTCTTCTGCAGTGACGCGAGCATTAGAAACGGCTTCTTATATATCTTGTGCTACTGGGCTTCCTTTGAGAGTGGAGCCTTTGTTACACGAATGGCAGGTTTATGAAACAGGTATAGAGAACTTTGAAACAGCTAGATGTCTGTTTTTAGAAAATAATGGGGAGTTGCTCCCAAATTCTCCTGTTCAATATGAGACAGCTGTAGAGATGAAGACTCGTTTTCTAGAATGCATGGCTAAGTATCGGGAACATCAAACTGTGGTAGTTGTAGCCCATCGAATGCTGATACGGCAGTTTGTAGCAAATGAGAAGATTGATTTTTGCCAAGTGATTGAATGTGAGATAGAGATATAGAAAGAGGTTTATCATCGCAAAGAAAAAAACGACATTTATTTGTCAAAATTGTGCCTACAATTCACCCAAGTATCTAGGACGCTGTCCAAACTGTGGGGCTTGGTCTTCTTTTATAGAAGAGGTCGAGGTTGCAGAGGTCAAGAATGCGCGTGTGTCCTTGACAGGTGAAAAAACCAAGCCTATGAAATTGGCTGAAGTAACATCTATCAATGTCAATCGAACCAAGACTGAGATGGAGGAATTCAACCGCGTCCTTGGAGGCGGTGTCGTCCCAGGAAGTCTGGTTCTCATTGGTGGTGATCCAGGGATTGGGAAATCAACCCTCCTCCTACAAGTTTCAACTCAGCTGTCTCAAGTGGGGACCGTTCTCTATGTCAGTGGGGAGGAGTCTGCCCAGCAGATTAAACTCCGTGCAGAGCGCTTGGGAGATATCGACAGTGAGTTTATCTCTATGCTGAGACCAATATGCAAAGCGTGAGAGCTGAGGTGGAGCGAATCCAACCAGACTTTCTTATCATCGATTCCATCCAAACCATTATGTCTCCTGAGATTTCAGGGGTTCAAGGCTCTGTTTCTCAAGTGCGGGAAGTAACTGCAGAGCTCATGCAGCTGGCTAAGACCAATAACATCGCCATCTTTATCGTAGGGCATGTGACCAAGGAAGGAACTTTGGCGGGACCTCGAATGTTGGAGCATATGGTAGATACGGTGCTTTACTTTGAAGGGGAACGCCACCATACCTTCCGTATCTTGAGAGCAGTTAAAAACCGTTTTGGCTCGACCAACGAGATTGGAATCTTTGAGATGCAGTCAGGTGGGCTGGTCGAAGTCCTTAATCCCAGTCAGGTCTTTTTGGAAGAACGCTTGGATGGAGCGACAGGCTCCTCTATCGTGGTCACCATGGAAGGGACGCGTCCGATTCTAGCAGAAGTTCAGGCCTTGGTGACGCCGACCATGTTTGGGAATGCCAAGCGTACGACGACAGGTCTTGATTTTAATCGAGCTAGCTTGATTATGGCTGTTTTGGAGAAACGGGCAGGTCTCTTGCTTCAAAATCAGGATGCCTATCTCAAATCAGCTGGTGGTGTCAAATTGGATGAGCCGGCTATTGACCTGGCAGTTGCAGTTGCGATTGCTTCTAGCTACAAGGACAAACCAACCAATCCTCAGGAATGTTTTGTAGGAGAGTTGGGCTTGACGGGAGAGATTCGGCGCGTAAATCGTATCGAACAACGGATCAATGAAGCTGCTAAGCTTGGATTTACAAAAATCTATGTACCAAAAAACTCCCTAACAGGTATAAAGCCACCTAAGGAAATTCAGGTGATTGGGGTGACGACTATTCAGGAAGTCTTGAAAAAAGTATTCTCCTAATCGTTATGGTCAGTTTTAGGTGACTAATTATTTTATTGCTAACATTTATTAAAAATAAGGAGGAATTTCTGATGAAATTTTCTATGGATAGTAACATGCAGTTTCCTTTGGTAGAGTTGTCGCTCAATCAGGGGGAAACGGTCTTTATTCAGCGCGGTAGCATGGTCTACCATACACCTAATGTAAGTCTCAATACCCAGCTCAATGCAAGCGGTTCTGGTTTGGGGCGTTTTGTCAAAGCTGTGGGACGTTCAATGGTTTCTGGTGAAAGTACCTTTATCACTCAAGCTGTTGCGGAGTCTGATAACGGCAACCTTGCTTTAGCACCAGATACTCCTGGTCAAGTGATTGCTCTTGAGCTAGGCGAAAAGCAGTACCGACTGAATGATGGGGCCTTTTTAGCTCTTGATGGTACAGCCTTCTATACAATGGAACGTCAATCTATTGGAAAAGCTCTGTTCGGAGGGCAAGGCGGTCTCTTTGTAATGACCACTCAAGGTCAGGGAACTCTTTTGGCCAATGCCTTTGGCTCTATTAAGAAAATTGAGTTGCAAAACCAAGAAATAACGATTGACAATGCCCACGTGGTGGCTTGGAGTCAATCTCTGGAATATGATATCCACTTAGAAAATGGTTTCTGGCAGTCTATTGGTACAGGCGAAGGAGTGGTGAATACCTTCCGAGGGACTGGTGAGGTCTATGTACAAAGTCTCAATCTTCAGAGCTTTGCAGGCTCTCTTAACAAGTATATCCAAAAAGGTTCATAATATTTAAAAAACTAGGACAGAAACCCAAGCTAGACGCTGGATGTCTCTGTCCCTGTTTTTTTATATGAAAGTTGACAGCTGACAAGACAAAGAAAGATGGTAAGATAGGAGATAAATAATTTGGTGTTCAAATTATCTGGCAGACTAGAAAGTGAGTTGTCATGTCCTATTTTGAAAATTTTTTAAAAGCCAATCAAGCTTATGTAGAACTACATGGAGATTTGCATTTATCCATTAAACCCAAGACCAAGGTTGCAATCGTAACTTGTATGGATTCGCGTTTGCACGTTGCACCAGCTCTAGGGTTAGCTCTTGGAGATGCTCATATCTTAAGGAATGCAGGTGGTCGAGTGACGGAGGATATGATTCGCTCGCTTGTGATTTCCCAGCAACAAATGGGAACAAGAGAAATTGTGGTGCTCCATCATACAGACTGCGGTGCTCAAACATTTCAAAATAAAGATTTTCAAGAACATTTAAAAAGAGAGTTGGGAGTAGATGTGTCTGGGCAGGACTTTTTACCGTTTCAAGACATCGATGAGAGTGTTCGTGAAGATATGAAATTACTTCAGGAGTCTCCTCTCATTCCAGATGACGTGGTTATTTCGGGCGCTGTTTATGATGTAGACACAGGTAGTATGAGGCAAATACTATAATATTATGAACACAAGAGAGACATATATATCCTTGTGTTATTTTTTATTGAAAAATAGTGAAAAAAGCGCTACAATGATAGGTGGAAAATGTCGCAAAAAAACACAAGTGAAACAAAAAGTGGAGGGAATCATGTCTTTTTCTGATTTAAAGCTCTTTGCCCTTTCTTCAAATAGAGAGTTGGCAGAGCGTGTGGCGCAAGAGATTGGGATTGAATTGGGGAAATCAAGTGTTCGCCAATTTTCAGATGGGGAAATTCAGGTCAATATCGAGGAGTCTATCCGTGGGAGACACGTCTTTATCCTACAATCGACAAGCTCACCTGTTAATGACAACTTGCTAGAAATTTTGATTATGGTAGATGCTTTAAAACGTGCGAGTGCAGAATCAGTTAATGTTGTAATGCCATACTATGGTTATGCACGTCAGGATAGAAAGGCAAGAGCTCGTGAGCCAATCACTTCAAAACTTGTAGCCAATATGCTAGAAGTTGCTGGAGTTGATCGCTTACTAACTATTGATTTACACGCGGCACAGATTCAAGGATTCTTTGATATTCCTGTGGATCATTTGATGGGAGCTCCTTTGATTGCAGATTACTTTGAGCGTCGTGGCATGGTTGGATCAGACTACGTGGTGGTTAGTCCAGACCACGGTGGTGTAACACGTGCCCGTAAGTTGGCGGAATTTTTGAAAACACCAATTGCCATTATTGATAAACGTCGAAGTGTAGATAAGATGAATACCAGTGAAGTGATGAACATCATTGGTAAGGTAGAAGGCAAGACTTGTATCTTGATTGATGACATGATTGATACAGCTGGTACAATCTGTCATGCTGCTGATGCTTTGGCTGAAGCAGGAGCAGTTGAGGTATATGCAAGCTGTACACACCCTGTACTTTCAGGACCAGCTATGGATAATATCCAGAAATCAGCTATTAAGAAATTGATTGTTTTGGATACCATCTACTTACCAGAAGAGCGTTTGATTGATAAGATTGAGCAAATTTCTATTGCTCACCTCCTTGGAGATGCAATTATTCGTATCCATGAAAAACGTCCTCTCTCTCCATTATTTAGCATTGAGAAGAAGATTTAATTCATTCGTTAAATAAAACAAAACTCCTAACCAAGTGATGTACTTGGCTGGGAGTTTTTCTTAATTAGATCAGAAAAATGTGAAAATTTCACTAATTGTTCGTTTTTTAGTCTATTCTTTTCCTTAATCTTTCTAGAATAGTGCTTATTTTTTTAGAATATAATAAATTTCACTCGTTTTTTACCAGAAATTTTAAAAAAATTTAAGAAAAAACTTGACAACTCTAATATATGTGATATAATTTAGGGTAGTAAGGATTATCCTTATAATTAAATTTTAAAATTAAAGAGGAGATAAAACAATGAAGAAAGTTTTATTATCATCAGTAGTAGCTCTTGCAGTATTCTCAGCAGCAGCTCCAGCTTTTGCACAAGGAGAAAATTCAGCTTCTTCTAACCAATTGATCCAAAAGAAATATGTTTCTGAACGTGATATTGCTGATGAAGCTAACACACAAGTAGCAGCACATGACGCTGAAATCCGTGCAGAAGCACAACGTCAATTTAATCAAACATCAGCAGCAGCAGTTAAAGCGGCTGAAGGTAAATTGAAAGCTTTCTTGGACTCTGGATACTCAGGCCATGATTTCACTGATAAGAAAAACGCTCTAGAAGCAGAAGTTGCAGCAGCTAAAGCTAAAGGTGAGCAAGCTTATAACGAAATTTACAACACTGTTCGTAACCGCTACGTTCAAAAATTACAAGAATCATTCCGTAATGCTGCAATTGCACAAGGTAACTACTGGAACGATAAGACTGGAATTGAAGACAACAAACGTAATACAGATCGTATCGCTGAAGACAAAGCTAACCAAACAGGTAAAGTTGCATCAGCTGATCAAGCAGCTGCTGACCAAGCTGCAACTAAACCAGCAGATGGTAAACCAGCTGCTAAAGACCAAGCTAAAAAAGCAGACGCTGCAGCTAAAAAAGCTGGTGTAGATGCTAAAGCAGGTCAAAAAGCTCTTCCAAAAACACACGCTGCTAAATAATTTTATTTAAAAAGTAGCCAATCACTGAAACTTGGTTTCAGTGATTTTTTTGGTAAAAAAGAGGGAGGAAAAGATGAGTAGACGTTCTACGACAAAGAAATCACCTATTGGTAAAATAATTGCTTCTATAGTTGCAGTAGCTATCGTTGCTTTGGGAGGCTTCTTTATCTATAAAAGCTTCCTAGCTCCGACAGAAGATAAACAAAATGATGTTAAGGTCACCCAGGAAGCTCCAAAGCAAACCTATACTGCTGATCAAGAAGAAAAAGAATATCTCGCTAATAAATTTAAAGGCCTGCTTGCAACAAACTCTGAAACAGTTGGTTATGTGTATATTCCTGGCACACAGTTGGATGAACCAGTCGTTCAAACAACGGATAATGAGACTTATTTAGATAAGCGTTTTGATGGCGTTAACGAACCTCTAATGGGTGCAGTCTTTATGGACGCTGATAACAAGAAGGACTTTAGCGATCGATTGACTTGGCTATTTGGCCATGCTCGTGGTAGTAAAGTGGCTGACCACCGTATGTTTAAAGATGTGAACTATTATAGTCGACAAGAATATTTTGATGAGCATCCTTATGTGGTCATTGAAACTCCAGAGAGAAAGTATTACTATGAAGCCGTTGCCATGATCATTGTTCCAGAAGAGACAGCTTTTTACCGTACAAGTTTTGATGATGATGCAGATTTTGAAAAACAGCTAAGTATTATTTATGATACTGCAGAGGTTAAGAAACCAAATGTTAAGGTGTCAGCTAAGGATAAATATCTTGTTCTTTCTACTTGTCGTGAAGAAGATGACACGATTCGTGCCAATCTCTACCTTCGACAAATTCCTGACTCAGAGATGAGTGACTTTGTCAAACAACATGGCGAAGAACTTAAATATAAACCAACAAGAGAATAATCTTTAAATAAATTTTTATGAATCCTCCTAAAGTTAAATGAAATAGTTTAATTTTGGGAGGATTTTTTGATTTTTTTCAGAGCAAAATTATGCAAACCCTTTCAAAATATGCTATACTGATGAAAAAGGAGGTTTTGCATGAGCGAACTATTTAAAAACCCTAGTGATGGCGTAGTGCGTCAGTATTTAACAACTAGCAAAACAATAGCTGTAGTAGGTCTGTCGGATCGTGAGGAAACCACTAGTAATCGTGTATCCAAGGAGATGCAGTCTCGAGGATATAGAATCATTCCAGTTAATCCGAAATTAGCAGGCCAGGAAATTCTTGGAGAAAAGGCTTATGCAAGTCTTGCTGATATTCCTTTTCATGTTGATATTGTGGATGTCTTCCGTCGCAGCGAGTTTTTACCAGATGTGGCGCGTGACTTTCTACAAGCAGATGCACAGATTTTCTGGGCCCAACTTGGTCTTGAAAATCAAGAGGCAGAAGAAATTCTCCGAGCTGGCGGATGTGAAGATATTGTTATGAATCGTTGTATTAAGAAAGAACATACACGATTGATTCTAGAACAATAAAAGAGAGTGGGACAGAAATCGGTAATTCGTTAGAATTCGATTTCGTCGTCCCACCTCCGCACAGTTGAGTAGGGCTGTAAAAACTGATGAAATCAGCGTAGTAGAGCCCACTCAACCACTGCGTCTTGCTCGACAATCCAAAGACAATCGAGAGGCTAGGACTTTTGTCCCAGCCTCTTTGTCTTAGAAAATACCAATGAGCGCCTGCATACCGAGACTAGTTAGGATAATAGCAATCCAACAGAGGGCTCCCAGAAGAATGGCCTGTCCACTGGATTTGATCAATCCAATGAGATTAGTTTTGAGGCCGATGGCACTCATGGCCATAACGATAAGGAATTTAGATAGTTGCTTGAGTGGGGAAAAGAAGTTACTTGGGACACCTAAGGCACTCATTAGTGTGGTTAGGAGAGATGCTAGGATAAAGTAGAGAATGAAAACGGGGAAGATTTTTTTAAGCTTCACTCCTTGGTTGTTACCTTGTTGACGGCTCTGCCAGTAGGAGAGGAAGAGAGTAATAGGGATAATAGCCAGGGTGCGTGTCAGTTTGACAATAGTGGCAGACTCGAGAGTATTGCTTTGGTAAAGACTATCCCAGGCGCTAGCAGTGGCTGTCACAGAGGAAGTATCGTTGACTGCAGTACCCGCAAAGAGAGCAAAACCTTCGTTGGAGAGATGGAGCCAAGAACCTAGAGTTGGGAAGATGAGAGCTGCCAAGACATTGAAGAAAAAGATAACAGAAATGGCTTGGGCCACTTCTTTTTCCTTGGCGTGAATAACAGGGGCTGTTGCAGCAATGGCAGAACCGCCACAGATAGAAGAACCCACTCCAATCAAGGTGGCCAGTTTTGTATCGAGTGCAAAAAATCTCTGGAAAAGGTAGGCAACAATCAAGGAAATAGCAATGGTTGAGAGAATGACAGGTAGTGAGGATTGTCCAACTGCCAGGACTTGAGATATATTGAGCCCAAAGCCCAGTAAGATGACTGCGTATTGGAGCAATTTCTTAGAACTAAAGGTTAAACCTGCATCCAGTTGTTTGTAGTTAGAGAGAAAGGGATGGAGAAACATACCGATAAAGATGGCAAAGACAGGTGCTCCTACGACAGGCAGGAAATTACCAAGGTACCATGAGATAATCGATATGACAAGGCAGACTAAAAGTCCTGCTTTGTTTTTTGATAAGAATGACATAAAAACCTCCTAGAATAAGCACTTCTTATTATAGACTTGTCTAGAAAAAAAGTAAAATAGAAAGCAAGGAGGGTGTCAATCAGGGAATTTTGCGGTCAGGGCGCTTTTATAGTATAATAGTACTATGTTCTTTAAGCAAGGAGGGTTTCTATGGACTTAACCAAGCGCTTTAACAAACAATTAGATAAGATTCAAGTGTCCTTGATTCGTCAGTTTGACCAGGCCATTTCAGAGATTCCCGGAGTCTTGAGATTGACCTTGGGAGAGCCAGATTTACAACGCCAGATCATGTCAAGGAGGCTGCAAAGCGAGCCATTGACCAAGATCAATCCTACTATACAGGGATGAGTGGTTTATTGACCTTGCGCCAAGCGGCGAGTGATTTTGTTAGAGAAAAGTACCAGTTAGATTATGCTCCTGAAAATGAAATCTTAGTCACAATTGGTGCGACAGAGGCTCTATCAGCTACTCTGACAGCTATTTTGGAGGAAGGAGACAAGGTTCTCTTGCCAGCTCCTGCCTATCCTGGCTATGAGCCAATAGTTAATCTAGTTGGTGCAGAGATTGTCGAGATTGATACGACTGAGAATGGTTTTGTCTTAACTCCAGAAATGCTAGAAAAAGCGATTTTAGAGCAAGGTGACAAGCTCAAGGCAGTTATTCTCAACTATCCAGCCAACCCTACAGGAATTACTTATAGTCGCGAGCAATTAGAAGCCTTGGCAGCTGTTTTACGCAAGTATGAGATTTTCGTAGTCTGTGATGAAGTCTACTCAGAATTGACCTATACAGGGGAAAATCATGTATCTTTAGGAACTATGCTGAGAGATCAGGCCATTATCATCAATGGCCTGTCCAAATCCCATGCCATGACAGGTTGGCGTCTAGGATTTATCTTTGCTCCGGCAAACTTTACGGCTCAACTCATCAAGAGCCACCAGTACTTGGTAACTGCTGCAAACACCATGGCGCAACATGCTGCGGTGGAAGCTTTAACAGCTGGTAAGAACGATGCAGAACCCATGAAGAAGGAATATATCCAACGTCGGGACTACATTATTGAGAAGATGACGAACCTTAGTTTTGAGATTATCAAACCAGATGGCGCCTTTTATATCTTTGCTAAGATTCCGGCAGGCTATAATCAAGATTCCTTTGCTTTTCTGAAGGATTTTGCCCAGAAGAAGGCTGTTGCTTTTATCCCTGGTGCTGCCTTTTGGACAGTATGGAGAAGGCTATGTTCGCCTATCTTATGCAGCTAGCATGGGAACCATCAGAGAAGCTATGAAACGACTTGAGGAGTACATGAGAGAAGCATGATTCAATCGATTACGAGTCAGGGTTTAGTACTTTACAATCGAAATTTTTCGAGAGGATGATAAGCTTGTTAAAAATCTTTACAGAGCAGGCAGGCAAGCGCATGTTTTTTTGTCAAACACGCCGGCCAATCCAAACTAGCTCCTGTCATTCAACCTTTAGTTTTAGCCCATTTTCTCCTAAAAAGTTAATGATGATGGACTTAGTTATATAGAAGATTATCATGAGGTGAAGACTTTTCCGAAAAATCAATAGCGACCTCTTTGTTATGGCCTATGCGACTTACGTTGCAGCCTTGGCAGATGCGAGTTTGCAGGATAATCAACAGGATGCTCCCTTATTTGCTTTTTTTGCAAAAAGACTTTAGAGCTGATGGAAGAGGGTTTGGATTATCAAGTTTTGACAAATATTTTTTTGAAATTCAAATATTGACACGTTTTGGAATTAGTCTCAACTTTAATGAGTGTACTTTTTGTCATCGCGTGGGTCAGGCCTTTGACTTCTCCTTCAAATACGGGGGTTGCCTTTTGTCCCGATCATTACCATGAAGATGAGAAACGATGTCATTTAAATCCTAATATTCCTTATCTGCTCAATCAATTTCAGGCTATTGATTTTGACACTCTAGAGACTATTTCTCTTAAGTCTGAAATCAAACAAGAGTTGCGTAAGTTAATGGATCAGATTTACGAAGAGTATGTTGGAATTCACCTAAAATCAAAGAAATTTATTGATTCCCTAGCAGATTGGGGACAACTACTGAAAGAGGAAAACAAATGAAAAAAATCGCAGTAGATGCAATGGGTGGTGATTACGCACCACAAGCCATCGTTGAGGGTGTTAACCAAGCCCTTGCTGACTTTTCAGATATTGAGATTCAACTTTACGGAGACGAAAGTAAAATCAAACAATATCTAACAGCTACAGAGCGCGTCAGCATTATCCATACAGATGAAAAAATAAATTCTGATGATGAGCCTACAAAAGCTATCCGTAAGAAGAAAAATGCCAGCATGATATTGGCGGCCAAGGCTGTCAAAGATGGAGAGGCAGATGCAGTTCTCTCTGCAGGAAATACAGGTGCCTTGTTAGCAGCAGGATTTTTCATCGTTGGTCGTATCAAAAATATTGATCGACCTGGATTGATGTCAACATTGCCAACTATAGATGGAAAAGGCTTTGATATGCTTGACCTTGGTGCCAATGCAGAAAATACAGCCCATCACCTTCATCAATATGCCATCCTCGGCTCCTTCTATGCTAAAAATGTTCGCAGAATTGAAAAACCTCGTGTAGGTTTGCTTAATAACGGGACAGAGAGCAGCAAGGGAGACCCACTTCGTAAGGAAACTTATGAACTATTAGCAGCTGATGAAAACTTAAACTTTATTGGGAACGTGGAAGCGCGTGATTTGATGGACGGAGTTGCTGATGTAGTCGTCACAGATGGTTTCACGGGAAACGCTGTACTCAAGGCTATTGAAGGGACTGCTATGGGTATCATGGGCTTACTCAAAAATGCTATAGCAGGTGGGGGGCTTAGAGCTAAGTTAGGTGCCCTCCTTCTTAAGGATAATCTCAGAGGTTTGAAAAAACAGTTGAACTATTCAGATGTTGGGGGGAGCAGTTTTGTTTGGTGTTAAGGCACCTGTTGTTAAGACTCATGGCTCAAGTGATGCCAAAGCTGTGTATAGCACAATACGCCAGATTCGTACCATGCTAGAAACAGACGTAGTTGCCCAAACTGCGCGTGAATTTTCAGAGGAATAAGGAGAATAATATATGACAGAACAAGCAATTTTTGACCGTATCGTAACCATTATCCAAGAGCGTCAAGGAGACGATTTTGTAGTAACAGAAAATCTAAGCCTCAAAGACGATTTGGATGCTGACTCTGTAGATTTGATGGAATTTATCCTAACAATTGAAGATGAATTTGGAATTGAAATCAGTGATGAAGAAATTGACCAGCTCCAAAGTGTGGCTGATGTATTAAAAACTATTAAAGAGAAAATTTAGAAAAAATCAACATGCTAGTCATGTTGATTTTTTGTTTGCAAAAAAGTGAGAAATTTTTATCAAAGTTTGCGAATAGAGATATGAGAAAGAAAAAGGAGGATCGTTTATGTATGTGATAGGACTTTATCCCTGGTTGATTAAGTGGTTTTTGAAATAAATAAAATTTTTATTTATTTTAAATTATTTTTCGAATAGATAAGTAAGAAGAAAAGAAGGGAGACTGCGCGATGTATTTACCAATCTTATGGCCATGGTTTATTAAATTGTATTTTAAATAACATTTACTTGTTCATTGTAAAATGATTTCTCGAATAGAAAAGTGAGAAGAAAGGAAAGGAGAACAGGGATGATTATTTCAGTCATTTATCCAACCTGGCTATATAAATGGTTTAAAGGCTAGGTTTTACAATCAAAAATCATAAAAATAAAGGAGAAAAATATGGCAAACTTTGACAAAATGGAACAAAACTTTGTAGCTCTCACAGAAGAAGAGCTGATGAATGTGGATGGGGGGATTATCCCTGTAGCAGTGGCAGCTAGTATTATTGCTGGTTCAGCATTTGCAGGTTTAAGTGCAGGTGTAGCTATTGGAATTAGTCGAAACAAGAGATAATGAGGAAATCAATGAATTTTTCAAACGAATTTGCGGCTATAATTATATCAGCCTCAGGAATAGTGGGCTTATTAGTTGGAGTAGCTATTGGATTAGCTAGTATTATTTAAAAAGGAGTATATCATGCAAAATTTGAATCAATTTGAAATCGTAGAGCAAAATGAATTAGAGCAAGTACAAGGTGGAGTAGGTTTATTGATTGTTATCGGAGGCTCATTACTTGCTGCAGGTGTAACTGGTGTAGCTGGTTATTGGTTATCTCGTACATTTGGCTAATATAGTTAAAGGAGTAGATGGAATATGAAAAAACTGAATAAAAAATTTGCTATTATGACAGAGGAAGACTTGGCTGTAACTAAGGGAGGTTTCATTGTTACTACTTCTACAGCAGTAGCTTGGGGTGTTTTAGGAGTCGTTACCTATATGTATGGGCGTCATTTGGGAAGTAGACGTTAATTTAAAAATTTGTGGCAAATCGTAAAAGGAAATCAATTATGAATCGCAACACTGATCTCAATACATTGTTACCTAAACTAGCCACTATAGTTCCTTTAGTAGCAATAGGTCTCAATCTCGTGCTTCATGTAATTCGTACAGGTTCTTTATTATCCTTTGATTAGAAATGGTATTTAGTTGGATTGATTGCCTCAGGCTATTTTGGGATTTTTTGCAAGGATTTGTCAAAACATAATCCAAACTATAAATGATGAATCTGAATGAAAAGGATTTTGTGTGTGAATGGCGGAAAAACTCTGTCATTCTTGTCAGATAAATAGGAGTCTGCTATGAAAAAATTTTTATTGGGATTTGCTGAGGGATATTTTATCGTGTCAGTCATTATCTACATTGTAACGTATTTGATTTTGAAAAAACCGATCAATACCTTGTTTTATCCAGAAATCTATCCGATTCTACTTGGTCTGTTTTATGTAGGATATAAGTACAAAACAAAAGAAAGTAAGATTGGGAATTGATGGAACATCAGATTGGGGTTTGAGATGAAAGTCGTTCAAGTGTTACAAAAAGCTTGGCTAGAGTTTACTGTATGCTGCAGTTCGATGGTTTATATCATTGTTAGAATAGTCGCTGATGTAAACAAAATAAATCTATCTACATGGTTTGAATATTTTGACATACCTACAATTTCACTATTCTTGATGGCATTTATTTTACTTTATAGAAGTAAAGAAAAATATGATAAAGATTGATTAAATGTATCTGGACTTTGTGGCTCCAGTATCAGGGAAATCTTGGGGAATGTTGGATTATTAAACGCTGCCGTAAAAAAATTTTTTTAACATAGGCTACAAATTCGCTTCAGAAACAGAAATATAATTTTCGTGCTATATTCCTTTTGAAATCATATTTTTTTAGTAGGCAGGACTTTTGTTCTGCCTCTTTTTGGTATTTTTTTAGGATAACATTTGGCACTAAAAGGTGCTGTTGGAGTGTGGATATTGTTTTTTTCAGAAATTATTTCCTTCTTTCTATTTTTATTTAGCTAAAATAATCTTACAAAGTTATTTAAGAGATTATTAGGAAAAAGGAGAAACTTATGAAGTTTAGGAAAAGGCACTACCGTCCCCAAGTGGATCAGATGGACTGTGGTGTAGCTGCATTGGCCATGGTTTTTTTGGCTACTATGGTAGCTATTATTCACTAGCCCATCTGCGAGAGTTAGCCAAGACGACCATGGATGGGACGACAGCTTTGGGACTGGTCAAGGTTGCGGAAGAGATTGGCTTTGAGACGCGGGCTATCAGGGCGGATATGACACTCTTTGATATGCCAGACTTGACCTTTCCTTTTTGTGGCACATGTACTCAAGGAAGGTAAATTGCTTCACTATTATGTGGTGACTGGTCAGGATAAGAAGACGATCCACATCGCTGATCCAGATCCCTAGTGTCAAGCTGACTAAGATTTCTCGTGAGCGCTTTGCAGAGGAGTGGACAGGCATCAGCCTTTTTATGGCACCTAGTCCAGACTATAAGCCACATAAGGATGAAAAGAAGGGGCTTTTTTCGTTTATTCCCATTTTGGTGAAACAGCGTGGCTTGATTACCAATATCATCCTAGCAACATTCTTAGTAACCTTGATTAATATTGTTGGGTCTTACTATCTCCAGTCTATTATCGATACCTATGTTCCTGACCAGATGCGTTCGACCTTGGGGATGGTTTCGCTAGGATTGGTTATTGTTTATATTCTCCAGCAAATCTTGTCCTATGCTCAAGAGTATCTCTTGCTTGTCCTAGGACAACGCCTGTCTATTGATGTGATTTTGTCTTATATCAAGCATGTTTTTCATCTTCCGATGTCCTTTTTTGCAACACGGCGGACAGGGGAAATTGTATCACGTTTCACAGATGCCAATAGTATTATTGATGCGCTGGCTTCGACCATTCTTTCAATATTTTTGGACTTATCGAGCATCTTAATCATCTCAATCGTGCTTTTTTCCCAAAACACCAATCTATTTTTCATTAGTTTACTAGCGCTTCCCATCTATACAGCGATTATCTTTGCTTTTATGAAGCCTTTTGAAAAGATGAATCGTGAGACCATGGAAGCTAATGCAGTCCTGTCATCTTCTATTATCGAGGATATTAATGGTATTGAGACCATTAAGTCCTTGACTAGTGAAAGTTTACGCTACCAAAAGATAGACAAGGAATTTGTGGATTATTTGAAAAAATCCTTTATCTACAGTCGAGCAGAAAGCCTGCAGAGAGCTCTGAAAAAGTTAGCCCAGCTCTTGCTCAATGTCGGTGTTCTCTGGATGGGGGCTCTTCTCGTCATGGAAGGCAAGATGAGCTTGGGCCAACTAATTACTTATAATACTCTCCTGGTATACTTTACCAATCCTCTGGAAATATCATTAATCTACAAACCAAGCTTCAGACAGCGCAAGTTGCCAACAATCGTCTTAATGAGGTTTATCTGGTAGCATCCGAGTTTGAGGAAAAGAAAACAGTTACGGATTTGAGTCTGATGAAAGGCGAAATGACTTTCAAAGATGTTCACTATAAGTATGGCTATGGTCGAGATGTCTTATCAGATATTAATCTGACTATCCCACAAGGTTCTAAGATGGCTTTTGTAGGGATTTCAGGATCGGGTAAGACGACACTGGCCAAGATGATGGTCAATTTTTATGAACCTAGTCAGGGAGAGATTAGCTTGGGTGGTGTCAATCTCAATCAGCTTGATAAAAAGACCTTGCGCCAGTATATCAATTATCTACCGCAGCAACCCTATGTCTTTAATGGGACGATTCTAGAAAATCTTCTTCTAGGAGCCAAGGAGGGGACAACTCAGGAGGACATCCTGCGAGCGGTGGAATTGGCTGAAATACGGGAAGATATCGAGCGGATGCCCCTAAACTACCAGACAGAGTTGACTTCGGATGGGGCAGGGATCTCAGGTGGACAACGTCAGAGAATCGCCTTGGCGCGTGCTCTCCTGACAGATGCGCCTGTCTTGATACTGGATGAGGCAACTAGCAGTCTGGATATTTTGACAGAGAAGCGGATTGTGGATAATCTCATGGCCTAGATAAGACCTTGATATTTATCGCCCACCGCTTGACCATTGCTGAGCGGGCAGAGAAAGTCCTTGTTTTAGATAAGGGTAAGATTGTCGAGGAAGGAAATCATGTGGACTTGCTTGTACAAGATGGTTTCTATGCCCATTTGGTCAATAGCTAGAAAGGAGCAGATATGCAATCAGAATTTTTAGAAAGTGCAGAGTTTTACAATCGTCGCTATCATAATTTTTCTAGTTACGTGATTCTGCCAAGTTTTATCCTCTTGCTATTTTTACTAGTCTTTTCAATCTTTGCACAAAAAGAAGTGAGTTTATCAGCTGGCGCTACAATTGAACCAGCCCGCATCATTGCAAGCATTCAATCGACCAGTAACAATAAGATTATAAACAATCATTTGGTCGAAAATAAACTTGTTAAACAAGGAGATCTTCTCATCCAATACCAAGAGGGAGCAGAAGCGATTCAGGCGGAGAATGTTAGCAATCAGTTAGAAATGCTGAAGGATCAGAAGGTTCAGCTGGAGTATTTGCAGGCAAGCCTTCAAGCAGGAAGTGACCAATTTCCAGAGGCAGATAAGTTTGGTTATCAGGAAATGTTTCGGGATTATCTCAACCAAGCTAGTAACCTTAGGAGTAATGTTTTGCAACAAAATGCTAATATTTCTTCTCAGAATGCCGCAGCTAGTCAAACTCAAGTTGAGCTTGGAAATCTAATTGGAGAAACCCAGTCTAAAATCAAAGATTATCAAAAGGCTAAGTCTGCTATTCAAACGGATGAACAGCTAGAGAGCACGAATCTTGGTTATGGCATTTACCAGTCATATCAGGTAACCAAAGAGCAGATGCCAGAATCAAAGCAAACAGCTATTTCCCAAGTAGACGCTCAGATAGCTCAGTTGGAGTCTGTTCTTGCCAACTATCGCGTCCAGTACGCAGGATCGGGTGTCCAGCAGGCCTATTCAACTGGATTGGGAAGTCAAATAGAGTCGCTCAAATCCCAGCAATTAGCTAAGGTTGGACAAGAATTAAGTCTTTTAGAGCAGAAAATCCTTGAAGCAGAATCAGGTAAAAAGGTCCAAGTTGCCTTGCTAGACAAAGGACAAATCAAGGCTTCTGAAGACGGCATAGTTCATCTCAATCCAGAAGTTAGTCAATCTAGCATGGTAGCAGAGGGAACAGTTTTAGCACAACTCTATCCTGTCCTAGAGAGGGAAGGGAAAGTCAAACTAACTGCTTACATCAGCTCCAAGGAGGTCGCTCATGTCAAAACTGGTCATGAAGTACGGTTTACAACTGTAAATGACGCTCATAAGCAGGTTGTTTTAAGGTCGAAGATTACAAGTATTGATACGAATGCAACCAAGACAGAAAAGGGGAATTTCTTTAAGCTGGAAGCAGAAACTGACCTGAATAGTGAGGATGCAGAAAAGATTCGTTATGGTCTTGAAGGGCGGATGACCATGATTACTGGTAAGAAAAGTTTCCTACGTTTTTATCTTGATTACCTTTTAAAGCAAGAATAAGTTTTTATTTTGATATTATCGCTAAAAATCGCAAATATTATTTTTATTTGTGATTTTTCTTTACCTTTTCGGAACATTTCAGAACATCGTTCGCCCAAATGTTTGATTTTTAGTGTACGTTGTGTTAGAATGATGTAAAGTAATGCGAAAGGCGAACAAGAAAATGTCCAGTAAACTTATTTATACGGGAAAAGCTAAAGATATCTATACTACAGAAGACGAAAATGTGATTAAGTCGGTCTACAAGGACCAGGCCACTATGCTGAATGGAGCTCGCAAAGAGACCATAGAGGGGAAAGGTGTGCTGAATAATCAGATTTCGTCTCTTATTTTCGAAAAATTGAATGCGGCTGGTGTGGCGACACACTTTATCGAGCGTATTTCTGACACAGAACAACTCAATAAGAAGGTGACCATCATTCCTTTGGAGGTTGTTCTTCGTAACGTGACTGCAGGTTCTTTCTCAAAACGTTTTGGAGTTGAAGAAGGTTTGGACTTAGAAACTCCAATCGTTGAATTTTACTACAAGAACGATGATTTGGATGATCCATTTATCAATGATGAGCATGTGAAGTTCTTGGATATTGCCAATGATGAACAAATCGCTTATATCAAGGAAGAAACGCGTCGTATCAATGAATTGTTGAAAGATTGGTTTGCACAAATTGGTCTTCGGTTGATTGACTTCAAATTGGAATTTGGCTTTGATAAGGATGGCAAGATTATCTTGGCAGACGAATTCTCACCAGACAACTGCCGTCTTTGGGATGCGGAAGGGCACCATATGGACAAGGATGTTTTCCGTAGAGATCTTGGCAGTTTAACAGATGTTTATCAGGTTGTTTTGGAGAAGTTGCAGGGATTGAAGTAATCATTTTGGAACGGAACCCCTTCGTCTTCGATAACCTATTTGAATAGAAAAAAAGGAACTAAAATGGATAAACGTATTTTCGTTGAGAAAAAAACTGATTTTCGTGTGAAATCTGACTCTTTAGTAAAAGAATTACAGCATAATCTTCAGTTGAAAACCTTGAAGGGTCTTCGGATTGTTCAGGTTTACGATGTTTTTGGTTTGGCAGAGGACTTGTTTGCGCGTGCGGAAAAACATATCTTTTCTGAGCAGGTGACCGATACTGTTTTGGATGAAGCTGAGGTTAAGGCAGATCTTGAGAAGCATGCTTTCTTTGCCATTGAAAACTTGCCTGGTCAATTTGACCAACGTGCAGCTTCTTCTCAGGAGGCCTTGTTGTTGCTTGGTAGTTCAAATGATGTAACGGTGAATACAGCACAACTTTACTTGGTCAATAAAGATATTGATGCGAATGAATTGGAAGCTGTTAAAAACTATCTCTTGAACCCAGTAGATTCTCGTTTCAAAGATATCACTGTTGGTATTGCGAAACAGGATTTCTCTGAGTCTGACAAGACCATTCCAAACTTGGATTTCTTTGAAACTTATACAGCAGAAGATTTGCACAGTATAAGGCAGAGCAAGGATTGGCCATGGAAGTGGATGACCTTCTCTTCATTCAAGATTACTTCAAATCCATTGGACGGGTACCAACTGAGACTGAGTTGAAGGTGTTGGATACTTACTGGTCTGACCACTGTCGTCACACAACTTTCGAGACTGAGTTGAAAAACATCGACTTCTCAGCTTCTAAATTCCAAAAGCAATTGCAGACGACTTATGACAAGTATATCGCCATGCGTGATGAGTTGGGACGTACGGATAAACCTCAAACCTTGATGGATATGGCGACTATTTTTGGCCGTTATGAGCGTGCCAATGGTCGTTTGGACGACATGGAAGTGTCTGATGAAATCAATGCCTGCTCAGTTGAAATTGAAGTGGATGTCAATGGTGTCAAAGAGCCATGGCTTCTCATGTTCAAAAACGAAACTCACAACCACCCAACGGAAATCGAACCATTTGGTGGAGCGGCTACTTGTATCGGTGGGGCCATTCGTGACCCATTGTCAGGTCGTTCATACGTTTACCAAGCTATGCGTATCTCGGGTGCTGGTGATATTACAGCTCCGATTTCAGAAACTCGCGCTGGTAAATTGCCACAACAAGTGATTTCTAAAACAGCGGCTCACGGTTATTCTTCATATGGTAACCAAATTGGTCTGGCAACAACTTATGTTCGTGAATACTTCCACCCAGGTTTCGTTGCTAAGCGTATGGAGCTAGGTGCCGTTGTCGGTGCAGCCCCCAAGGGAAATGTTGTCCGTGAAAAACCTGAAGCTGGCGACGCTATTATCCTCCTCGGTGGTAAGACTGGACGTGACGGTGTCGGTGGTGCGACAGGTTCTTCTAAAGTTCAAACGGTTGAATCTGTTGAAACAGCTGGTGCTGAGGTTCAAAAAGGGAATGCCATCGAAGAACGGAAGATTCAACGTCTTTTCCGTAATGGGGAAGTGACCCGTCTGATCAAGAAATCAAATGACTTTGGTGCTGGTGGGGTTTGTGTAGCTATCGGTGAATTAGCAGATGGTCTTGAAATTGATCTAGACAAAGTGCCTCTTAAATATCAAGGCTTGAATGGTACAGAAATTGCTATATCTGAATCTCAAGAACGGATGGCCGTGGTAGTTCGTCCAGAAGATGTAGATGCCTTCATAGCAGAATGTAATAAAGAAAACATTGATGCTGTTGTAGTTGCAACAGTAACTGAAAAACCAAATCTCGTCATGCACTGGAATGGCGAAACAATCGTTGATTTGGAACGTCGTTTCCTTGATACAAACGGTGTACGTGTAGTTGTGGATGCTAAGGTAGTGGACAAGGATGTCAAACTGCCAGAAGAGCGTAAGACAAGTGCTGAAACTCTTGAAGCGGATACCCTTGCAGTCCTATCTGACCTCAATCATACCAGTCAAAAAGGTTTACAGACGATATTTGACTGTTCTGTTGGACGTTCGACTGTCAACCACCCGCTTGGTGGTCGTTATCAACTGACACCAACTGAGGCTTCTGTGCAGAAATTGCCAGTCCAACATGGTGTGACGCATACGGCTTCTGTCATGGCACAAGGGTTCAACCCTTATGTAGCCGAATGGTCTCCGTATCATGGAGCTGCCTATGCGGTCGTCGAAGCAACTGCTCGTTTGGTTGCTGCTGGTGCAAACTGGTCTAAGGCTCGTTTCTCTTATCAAGAATACTTCGAGCGTATGGATAAACAAGCAGATCGTTTTGGTCAACCAGTGGCTGCTCTCCTTGGATCAATCGAAGCACAAATCCAGCTTGGTTTGCCATCTATCGGTGGTAAGGACTCTATGTCTGGTACCTTTGAAGAATTGACAGTACCACCAACCTTGGTTGCCTTTGGGGTGACAACAGCAGATAGCCGTAAGGTTCTTTCTCCAGAATTTAAAGCTGCTGGTGAAAATATCTATTACATCCCAGGTCAAGCTTTGGCCCAAGAAATTGATTTTGATCTAATCAAGTCTAACTTTGCTCAGTTTGAAGCTATTCAAGCAACCCACAAAGTGACAGCAGCATCTGCTGTCAAATATGGAGGTGTCCTTGAAGCTCTTGCACTTGCAACATTTGGGAACCATATCGGTGCCACTGTTCAATTGGTTGACCTTGACACCAGCTTGACAGCCCAATTAGGCGGATTCATCTTCACATCTCCTGAAGAAATTACAGGTGTAGAGAAGATCGGTCAAACAGTTGGAGACTTTACAGTGGTTGTCAACGGTGTAAGGCTTGATGGACATAAACTTGACAGTGCCTTCCAAGGTAAATTGGAAGAAGTTTACCCGACAGAATTTGAACAGGCTACTGAACTAGAAGAAGTACCTGCAGTGGCATCAGATGTTGTGATTAAAGCCAAGAAACAGTTGAGACACCAGTGGTTTACATTCCGGTGTTCCCAGGTACCAACTCGGAGTATGACTCCGCTAAGGCCTTTGAAAAAGAAGGGGCCAAAGTCAACTTGGTACCATTTGTCACATTGAATGAAGAAGCGATTGTCAAGTCTGTCGATACCATGGTTGACAATATCGAAAAAGCTAACATTCTCTTCTTTGCAGGTGGCTTCTCAGCGGCCGACGAACCCGATGGATCAGCTAAATTTATCGTTAACATCTTGCTCAATGAAAAAGTACGTGCAGCCATTGACAATTTTATCGAAGGCGGTGGTTTGATCATCGGTATCTGTAACGGATTCCAAGCCCTCGTCAAATCAGGTCTTCTTCCATACGGAAACTTTGAAGATGCAAGTAGCACGAGTCCAACCCTCTTCTACAATGATGCCAACCAACACGTGGCTAAGATGGTGGAAACACGGATTGCTAATACGAACTCACCATGGCTTGCTGGCGTGAAAGTTGGTGACATCCATGCCATCCCAGTATCACACGGTGAAGGTAAGTTTGTCGTGACAGCTGAAGAATTTGCGGAACTCCGTGACAATGGTCAAATCTTTAGCCAATACGTTGACTTCGAAGGCAAACCAAGCATGGATTCACAATACAATCCTAACGGTTCTATCAATGCGATTGAAGGTATCACAAGTAAGAACGGTCAAATCATCGGTAAGATGGGACACTCAGAACGTTTCGAAGACGGTCTCTTCCAAATATTCCAGGGAATAAAGACCAATATCTCTTTGCATCAGCGGTTAAATACTTTACTGGGAAATGAGATTTGCAGATTTTCAAATAGATAGTATCAGTAAGGTAAAAGTCATGTAGTTCTAGTTCGTGATGATTGCAAAGGATTTATTTTGCGAGTGAAACGAGCTTCTGCCGTATCATTCCGCTCTAGTATCGTTAAGGAATGATACACAAATAAAAATTAGGTATATAAAATGACATACGAAGTAAAATCTCTTAATGAAGAATGTGGTGTTTTTGGTATCTGGGGTCACCCAGACGCCGCCAAATTGACCTATTTTGGACTCCATAGTCTTCAGCACCGTGGTCAGGAGGGGGCAGGAATCCTCTCCAATGACCAAGGGAAATTGAAGCGTCATCGTGATATGGGGCTTTTATCAGAAGTCTTCAAAAATCCTGCGAATTTGGATAAATTGACAGGAACTGGAGCGATTGGGCACGTGCGTTATGCGACTGCGGGAGAAGCTTCTGTAGACAATATCCAACCGTTCCTCTTCCGCTTTCATGATATGCAGTTTGGTTTGGCTCATAATGGGAATCTGACCAATGCAGAATCGCTCAAGCAAGAATTGGAACAAAGAGGAGCGATTTTCAGCTCAACCTCTGACTCTGAAATCTTGGCCCACCTTATTCGCCGTAGCCACAATCCAAACCTGATGGGTAAAATCAAGGAAGCACTCAGTCTTGTTAAAGGTGGTTTTGCTTATCTCTTGATGTTTGAAGATAAGTTAATTGCAGCGCTTGACCCAAATGGCTTCCGTCCTCTGTCAATCGGGAAAATGGCTAATGGAGCAGTAGTGGTTTCATCTGAAACCTGTGCCTTTGAAGTAATCGGTGCTGAGTGGATTCGCGACGTGAAACCGGGCGAGATTGTTATTATTGATGACAATGGTATCCAGTATGACAGCTATACAAACGATACTCAGTTGGCTATCTGTTCCATGGAGTATATCTATTTCGCACGTCCTGACTCCAATATCCACGGAGTCAATGTCCATACGGCTCGTAAGAGAATGGGAGCTCAACTGGCACGTGAGTTCAAGTATGAAGCTGATATCGTAGTCGGGGTGCCAAACTCCTCTCTTAGCGCAGCTATGGGATTTGCGGAAGAATCAGGTCTACCAAATGAAATGGGGCTCATCAAGAACCAATATACGCAACGGACCTTTATCCAGCCGACTCAAGAATTACGCGAGCAAGGGGTTCGGATGAAACTGTCTGCCGTTTCTGGTGTCGTTAAAGGAAAACGTGTGGTCATGATTGATGACTCGATTGTACGAGGCACGACATCTCGTCGCATTGTCCAACTTTTGAAAGAAGCGGGGGCATCAGAAGTACACGTTGCCATCGGGAGTCCTGCTCTTGCCTATCCATGTTTTTACGGGATTGATATCCAGACACGTCAGGAGCTGATTGCGGCCAATCATACCGTTGAGGAAACTTGCCAAATCATTGGTGCGGATAGCCTGACCTATCTTTCGATTGATGGCTTGATTGATTCTATCGGCATCGAAACAGATGCGCCGAATGGTGGTCTCTGTGTCGCTTACTTTGACGGTGACTACCCAACGCCTCTCTACGACTATGAAGAAGACTATCGTAGAAGTTTGGAAGAAAAAACGAGTTTTTACAAATAAAATTCCCCATTGAAGGAAAGGAAAAGGAAAAAACAAATGACAAATAAAAATGCTTACGCGCCACGTCTCACTACTGACTAAAAGCTAAAGCATTTGTCAGTAGACGCTTTCTCCTATGGGACCAAAGCTAGAGACCTGACTGGTAATTTTAGATAAAATGATGGTTTATCCTCTGCGAAAATCAAATTCAAATTGCGTCAGCGTAGCCTTGCCGTACTTAAGTACAGTCTGTGGCTAGCTTCCTAATTTGCTCTTTGATTTTCATTGAGCATTATCTAAAAATACGTCGCAGTCTTTCTCAAAAAAAGAAAAGGAATGAATAAAATGACAAATAAGAATGCTTATGCGCAGTCTGGTGTGGATGTTGAAGCGGGTTATGAAGTTGTTGAACGTATCAAAAAACACGTTGCTCGTACGGAGCGTGCGGGTGTTATGGGAGCTCTTGGTGGTTTTGGTGGCATGTTCGACCTTTCAAAAACAGGTGTTAAAGAGCCAGTTTTGATTTCGGGAACTGACGGTGTTGGAACCAAGCTCATGCTTGCTATCAAGTATGACAAACACGATACCATCGGACAAGACTGTGTGGCTATGTGTGTCAACGATATCATCGCTGCAGGTGCAGAGCCCCTCTACTTCCTAGACTATGTGGCGACTGGGAAAAATGAACCAGCTAAGCTAGAACAAGTGGTTGCTGGTGTGGCTGAAGGTTGTGTACAAGCAGGTGCGGCCCTCATCGGTGGGGAAACTGCTGAAATGCCTGGTATGTATGGCGAAGACGACTATGACTTGGCTGGATTTGCTGTTGGTGTTGCAGAAAAATCTCAAATCATCGATGGTTCAAAAGTAGCAGAGGGAGATGTCCTTCTCGGACTTGCTTCAAGTGGAATCCACTCAAATGGTTACTCACTCGTGCGTCGTGTCTTTGCTGATTATACAGGTGAGGAAGTATTGCCAGAATTGGAAGGAAAGAAACTCAAAGATGTTCTTCTCGAACCAACTCGTATCTATGTCAAGGCTGTTTTACCACTCATTAAGGAAGAGTTGGTCAACGGGATTGCCCACATCACAGGTGGTGGCTTTATCGAAAATGTCCCTCGAATGTTTGCAGAAAACTTAGCTGCAGAGATTGAGGAAGACAAAGTGCCAATCTTACCAATCTTTAAAGCCCTTGAAAAATATGGCCAAATCAAACATGAAGAAATGTTTGAAATCTTCAACATGGGGATTGGTCTCATGCTTGCGGTAAAACCAGAAAATGTGGAGCGTGTCAAGGAACTTCTTGACGAGCCTGTCTATGAAATCGGTCGGATTGTCAAGAAGACAGATGCAAGTGTGGTGATAAATAATGGCTAAAAAAATTGCTGTTTTTGCTTCTGGAAATGGTTCAAACTTTCAGGTCATTGCAGAGCAATTTCCAGTTGAATTTGTCTTTTCAGATCACCGGGATGCCTATGTACTTGAGCGTGCAGAAAAGCTTGGGGTTCCTTCCTATGCTTTTGAGCTCAAGGAATTTACTAGCAAGATTGATTATGAGAAGGCTCTTGTTGACCTTTTAGATCAGCATGAGATTGACTTGGTGTGTCTCGCAGGTTACATGAAAATCGTTGGGCCAACCTTGCTAGCGGCTTATGAAGGCCGTATCATCAATATTCACCCAGCTTATCTGCCAGAATTTCCAGGTGCTCATGGTATTGAAGATGCTTGGAATGCAGGTGTGGACCAGTCTGGCGTGACTATTCACTGGGTGGACTCTGGTGTTGATACCGGCAAGGTCATCAAACAGGTCCGTGTGCCAAGGCATGAAGGGGATACCCTTGATACTTTCGAGACTCGCATCCACGAAACAGAGTACAAGCTCTATCCAGAAGTTTTGGATGAGCTAGGGGTGGAGAGGAAGTAGAAAATGAAAGTAAGGTATTGGGGTAAAAATGGGAAACTAGCTTTTCTCTTATCGCTTTTTATAGCCTTTTTGTCAGTTGTGTTTACCTGGGGTTTTTTTGATGACTCCATCAAAACACACGATAGTGGTTGGATGGCTATGAGAGGCAATAGCTACATCGCCATTAATTATATTGATCCTAAGCCAATCAAAACAGATGTTGATGGGACCAACCTTTATATAGCTGGCTATTACCTATCAGACCAGTTGACCAACTATTTTGTCCTACAGGCGGACCCAAATAAAGATGAGACCAAGTCTCTCTTGGTCAATGCTGATAAATTGCAGCAAAGTCCTCAGAGGGTTTTTGGGAGTAGAAATGGTTCCAAGCCCAATCCGACTATCCAAGAGGTTGTCAAGGAAGTTAGCCAGTCCAGTGATTTAGATAAGGAAATCCGTCTCTATTTTGAAGATGATTATTTTTCAATCACAGATTTAGAAAATCAATTCCAAAGTCTGATGATTGCAGTTGGTGTAGCTCTTCTGATTTATCTAGTCTTTGCTGCGGCTCCAAATATCTATATTTTCATCCATCGCCGTCAGGCAAAACGCCAAGCCAAAGAATTTTTCGAGCTCTATCCTGAGTTGATGGGGCAAATCCGGAGTCTAGAGTCTGGAGCTTCTTATGTGGACCGCAAGGCAGGGGTAGCCATTTATAGAGACCATTTGGTTTCATTTGGTCAGAGCTTTGGTTTTATTGACTTGCGTAAGGCTAAGAAAATCGTAATTGCCAACTCAACTAAATATTACTCAGCTAATCCAATTGCACTGCTAGTTGTCTTTCTATCACGTTCGTCCAGCCTAGTAGCTCTAGGAGCTAAGGGGAAACATAAGCAGACGGTAGAAGTCAATCATCGGATTAACAAACAAGATGCAAGTTATGGCTTTGTCCAAGGGATTCAGGCATACTCTGACGATATCGATATTAGTTTTCAATAATGAATAAACAGAAAAAGGGAAATTTATGACTAAATGGAAAGAATGGCTATTGCTCATCTTACTTGCAATCTGCCTGCGCTTGGCTGTTAATCTTGTCTTGCCGGATTTTCCTAATGAAGGTAAGTTTGTAATAACAGTACTGGTTGGGATAGGGGTCATCCTAATGGTCGCCAGACTAGGCAAAAAGAAACAGTAGGCTATTTGACCTTGGTTGTCAATCCACTTAAAAAATGAAAAGAGAAATGAATATGACTAAACGAGCACTTATTTCAGTCTCAGACAAAGCGGGCATTGTTGAATTTGCCCAAGAACTCAAGAAACTTGGTTGGGATATCATCTCAACAGGTGGTACCAAAGTTGCCCTTGATAATGCCGGTGTTGATACCATTGCTATCGATGATGTGACTGGTTTCCCAGAAATGATGGACGGTCGTGTCAAGACCCTCCACCCAAATATCCATGGCGGTCTCCTCGCTCGTCGCGACTTGGATAGTCACTTAGAAGCAGCCAAGGATAACAAAATCGAATTGATTGACCTTGTTGTGGTCAATCTCTATCCTTTCAAGGAAACCATTCTCAAACCAGACGTGACTTATGCGGATGCTGTTGAAAACATCGATATCGGTGGTCCATCAATGCTTCGTTCAGCAGCTAAAAACCACGCTAGCGTAACAGTTGTTGTAGACCCTGCTGACTATGCTGTTGTTCTTGACGAATTGGCAGCTAATGGCGAAACAAGCTACGAAACTCGTCAACGTTTGGCAGCCAAGGTTTTCCGTCACACAGCGGCTTATGATGCCTTGATTGCAGAATACTTCACAGCTCAAGTGGGTGAAAGCAAGCCTGAAAAACTCACTTTGACTTATGACCTCAAGCAACCAATGCGTTACGGTGAGAACCCTCAACAAGACGCAGACTTCTACCAAAAAGCCTTGCCAACGGATTACTCCATTGCATCAGCTAAACAGCTTAACGGTAAGGAATTATCCTTCAACAATATCCGTGATGCTGACGCTGCCATTCGTATTATTCGCGATTTCAAAGAACGTCCAACAGTTGTGGCTCTCAAACACATGAACCCATGTGGGATTGGTCAAGCTGATGACATCAAGACTGCTTGGGACTACGCTTATGAATCTGACCCAGTTTCTATCTTTGGTGGAATTGTCGTTCTCAACCGTGAGGTGGATGCTGCGACAGCTGAGAAGATGCACGGCGTTTTCCTTGAAATCATCATCGCACCAAGCTATACGGATGAAGCGCTAGCTATTTTGACCAACAAAAAGAAAAATTTGCGCATTCTTGCCTTGCCGTTTGACGCACAAGATGCTAGTGAAGTGGAAGCAGAATATACAGGTGTTGTCGGTGGACTCCTCGTTCAAAACCAAGACGTGATCAAAGAAAGCCCAGCTGACTGGCAAGTGGTAACCAAACGCCAACCAACTGAGACAGAAGCGACAGCCCTTGAGTTCGCATGGAAAGCCATCAAGTATGTCAAATCAAATGGAATCATCGTGACTAATGATCACATGACACTTGGCGTTGGCCCAGGTCAAACTAATCGTGTGGCCTCAGTTCGTATTGCTATTGACCAAGCTAAAGACCGTCTTGACGGTGCTGTTCTTGCTTCAGATGCCTTCTTCCCATTTGCGGATAATGTGGAAGAAATCGCTAAGGCAGGTATCAAGGCCATCATCCAGCCTGGTGGATCCGTCCGTGACCAAGAGTCTATCGAAGCTGCTGATAAATACGGCTTGACTATGGTTTTCACAGGTGTGAGACATTTAGACATTAAGAAAATAAAAGGGAAGAAAACAATTTCTTTCCTTTTTTTGCTTTAAAAGCGAAACGAAACAAGATTAAAACGAACGTTTATGGTATAATATTAGTAAATAATTCGCAAAAGAGGTTGTAAGATGAAGCTGTTAGTTGTTGGTTCGGGTGGTCGTGAACATGCGATTGCTAAGAAGTTACTTGAATCAAAAGACGTTGAAAAAGTCTTTGTAGCGCCTGGGAATGACGGGATGACTCTGGATGGTCTGGAATTGGTGGATATCTCTATTTCCGAACATTCTAAATTGATTGAGTTTGCAAAAGCCAACGATATTGCTTGGTCCTTTATCGGGCCAGATGATGCCCTTGCGGCTGGGATTGTGGATGAGTTCAATGCAGCTGGTCTCAAAGCCTTTGGTCCGACAAGATTGGCAGCGGAGCTGGAGTGGTCTAAGGACTTTGCTAAGGAAATCATGGTCAAATATGATGTTCCGACAGCAGCCTATGGCACCTTCTCAGATTTCGAGGAAGCCAAGGCCTATATCGAAGAAAAAGGCGCTCCAATCGTAGTTAAGGCAGACGGTTTGGCCCTTGGGAAAGGTGTCGTCGTTGCGGAGACAGTCGAGCAAGCAGTCGAAGCCGCTCAAGAGATGCTTTTGGACAATAAATTTGGTGACTCAGGTGCGCGTGTGGTTATCGAGGAGTTTCTTGCAGGAGAGGAATTTTCACTTTTTGCCTTTGTCAATGGTGACAAGTTCTACATCATGCCAACAGCTCAGGACCACAAACGTGCCTATGATGGCGACAAGGGGCCTAACACTGGTGGGATGGGTGCCTATGCGCCAGTTCCTCACTTGTCACAGAGCGTGGTTGACAGAGCGGTTGACACTATTGTCAAGCCAGTTCTTGAGGGCATGATCCAAGAAGGGCGTCCTTATCTGGGCATCCTTTACGCAGGTCTTATCTTGACAGCTGATGGGCCCAAAGTCATCGAGTTTAACGCTCGATTTGGAGATCCTGAAACCCAAATCATCTTGCCTCGTTTGACTTCTGATTTTGCGCAAAATATCACTGACATTTTGGATGGCCAAGAGCCAGCTATCACCTGGACAGACAAGGGTGTTACTCTAGGTGTGGTTGTCGCATCGAATGGCTATCCGTTAGACTATGAAAAAGGTGTCGAGTTGCCAGCCAAAACTGACGGCGATATCATTACCTACTATGCCGGCGCCAAATTCGCTGAAAATAGCAGAGCACTGCTATCAAACGGCGGACGTGTCTATATGCTCGTCACCACAGCAGATACCGTTAAAGAAGCCCAAGAAACCATCTATCAAGAACTCTCCCAACAAAAACAGAAGGCCTCTTTTACCGAACAGATATCGGAAACAAGGCGATAAAAGATTAACAGACACAAAAATTGTTATGGTGAGCGAAAGCGAGCCAAACTAAGATAATGGTCGTTTGATTGCGAGCATGAGCGAGCTAGTATAGGATAATCGTCGCAGTAGTGGAACTCCTAGTGGCAGAGCTACTAGGAGCGGAAAACTGGAGACTTAGGCTCCAGTTTTAGTAATGGAACGCCCTAGGCGGTCGCTTACGTCCGCACTACAATAGACGATTATAAAAAAGAAAAAATAAAAATTCACCACCTAAGACCATTATCAAAAAGAAGAAAAGGAAAAATTATGACTAAACCAATTATTTCCATCATCATGGGCTCCAAATCCGACTGGGCAACCATGCAAAAAACAGCAGAAGTCCTAGACCGCTTCGGTGTAGTCTACGAAAAGAAGGTTGTCTCTGCCCACCGCACACCAGACCTCATGTTCAAACATGCGGAAGAAGCACGTAGCCGTGGCATCAAGGTCATCATCGCGGGTGCAGGTGGAGCTGCTCACTTGCCAGGGATGGTTGCTGCTAAAACAACTCTTCCAGTTATTGGGGTACCCGTCAAGTCACGGGCCCTTAGTGGCGTGGATTCGCTTTATTCCATCGTTCAGATGCCGGGTGGGGTACCTGTTGCGACCATGGCTATCGGTGAAGCAGGTGCGACTAACGCTGGCCTCTTTGCCCTTCGTCTCCTTTCAGTAGAGGACCAGACTATTGCGACAGCATTAGCGGATTTCGCAGAAGAACAAGGAAAAATCGCAGAGGAGTCGACAAATGAGCTCATCTAAAACAATCGGAATTATCGGTGGCGGTCAGCTGGGTCAGATGATGGCTATTTCTGCTATCTACATGGGGTACAAGGTCATCGCGCTGGATCCTGCGGCAGATTGCCCGGCCTCTCGTGTGGCGGAAATCATCGTAGCGCCTTATAATGATGTGGACGCCCTTCGTCAGTTGGCGGAGCGTTGCGATGTCATCACCTATGAGTTTGAGAATGTAGATGCCGATGGTTTGGATGCTGTCATCAAGGATGGTCAACTCCCTCAAGGGACAGATCTGCTCCGCATTTCCCAAAATCGCATTTTTGAAAAGGACTTTTTGTCAAACAAGGCCCAAGTAACGGTGGCTCCTTACAAGGTCGTAAATTCTAGCAATGACTTGGCTGATATCGACCTGTCTAAAAACTATGTCCTCAAGACGGCAACTGGTGGCTACGATGGGCATGGACAAAAGGTCATTCGTTCAGTAGAAGATTTGGAAGAATCCTATACGCTAGCAGATTCAGCAGACTGTGTTTTGGAAGAATTTGTCAACTTCGACCTTGAAATTTCTGTCATCGTATCTGGCAACGGCAAGGATGTGACGGTTTTCCCAGTTCAGGAAAATATCCACCGTAACAATATCCTGTCTAAGACCATCGTGCCAGCTCGCATTTCAGAAAGTCTGGCTGAAAAAGCCAAAGCTATGGCAGTACGAATCGCAGAACAGCTCAACCTATCTGGAACCCTTTGCGTGGAAATGTTTGCGACAGCTGATGACATCATCGTCAATGAAATTGCCCCACGTCCACATAACTCAGGGCACTACTCTATTGAAGCCTGCGACTTCTCCCAGTTTGATACCCATATTTAGGCGTTCTGGGATCGCCATTGCCAGCTATCAAACTGCATGCGCCAGCCGTTATGCTTAATGTACTCGGCCAACACGTTGAGGTCGCTGAAACATATGTGACAGAAAATCCAAGCGCCCACCTTCACATGTATGGTAAAATAGAAGCAAAGCACAACCGCAAGATGGGGCATGTGACTTTGTTTAGTAATGTGCCGGATGAGGTAGAGGAGTTTGGGGAGTAAGACAGGACCCCGGTTATAAGGTCCATCGTCTTACCCCTGCAAGGTTGACTAGGCTTGTCGCAGGCGAAAAATCGACAAGAGAAGCCAGACAACTACTGCTGGAAAGGGATTGATTTTTAAGTGAAAATAGCGATTCTAGGACTTGGAGTGATCGGGACTACTTATGCCTATGCTTTTCAAAAAGCAGGTCATCAAGTGGAACACGTACTAAGAGATAGTAAGAAAAACAATGCTCCCAAGGAGTTGTTGGTTGATCTGCTAGATGGTCGTTATCATTCAAAAGGTGAGAACAAATACGACACCTATGAGGTTCATGTGGCGGAAGCTGATTCGGAATATGATTTTATTTTTCTGAGTGTGCGTCATGGGTTTGTCAAAGAAGCTGTGGAAACCTTGCGAAAAGATAATATCAAAGGCACTCTCGTTTTCTTCTGCAATTTCTGGAATACTCGAAAAGAGGTCCAAGAGTGGGCAGGAGATTACGACTATATTCTGGCTTTTCCGACAGCGGGTGGTCATATGCAGGAGGACCATTTAGATGGCGTCTTGTTTGACCATTTAATGCTAGAAGGTGAGCAAAGAGCACAGATCTCTAACTATGCTGATTTAAGGACTTTACTGACTTCTGCAGATTTGAAGTGGGAAGTTCCTCATGATATGGTCGAGTGGATTTGGATTCACATGGCGATTAATGCAGGTGTTACTTCGACAGTTGCTCGTTCGGGAAAATTGGAAAATCCAGAACAGCTGGCTCTGAACTTGATGAATAGTTCTTCGGAATTATCATTGGCCATCAAGGCCATTCGAGAGGCTTTGAAAGTCGTAGAAGCACGTGGTGTAAATTTGAAGCTTTATAAAGCTGAACTCTTACCTTACAAATTCCCGCTTGGATTGCAGGAAAAGCCATGAAAATCATGTTTGCGAAAAATGAGCTGACACGAAAAATCATGACCTTACACAATGATAAACAGGATATTTTCTACTGTTGTCAAAGTGTCTATCAGACCGGTAAGGAGTTAGGTGTCAAGATGCCTATTCTGGAAGCAAATATGAAGGGCATTTCGATTTAGGAGGTTTTATGATACAACTCATCGTCAACGCATTTGTCGAAAAAGAGAAGACTGGAGCAGTCGTCGAAGTTTTGTATGCTAGTAGCAATCACGAAAAAGTGAAAGCGAAGTATGAAGAGCTAGTTGCACAATATCCTGATAACTATTTAGCTATCTATGATGCCCCGCTGGATACGGATTTGAATACACTAGATCATTATCCATCTGTGTGGATTGGGAAAGAAGAATTTGAATAAGATTTCCATCGGTTGCTTAGCTGATGTGAAATATCAAAAGAAAGGAAAATAAAACAACATGATCGAACGTTACTCTCGCCCTGAGATGGCGAACATTTGGAGTGAAGAAAATAAATACCGTGCTTGGCTTGAGGTGGAAATCTTGGCTGACGAGGCATGGGCTGAATTGGGAGAAATCCCTAAGGAAGATGTGGCTTTGATTCGCGAGAAGGCGGACTTTGACATCGACCGTATTTTAGAAATTGAGCAGGAGACTCGTCACGATGTGGTGGCTTTCACACGTGCGGTTTCTGAGACGCTTGGCGAAGAGCGCAAGTGGGTCCACTACGGTTTGACTTCTACCGACGTGGTGGATACTGCCTACGGTTACCTTTACAAGCAGGCCAACGACATCATTCGTCGTGACCTTGAAAATTTCACCAACATTATCGCTGACAAGGCTAAGGAGCACAAGTTCACCATTATGATGGGTCGTACCCACGGGGTGCACGCTGAACCGACGACTTTTGGTCTCAAGCTTGCGACTTGGTACAGCGAAATGAAGCGCAACATCGAGCGTTTCGAGCATGCGGCTGCTGGTGTGGAAGCTGGTAAGATTTCTGGTGCGGTGGGTAACTTTGCCAACATCCCACCATTCGTTGAAAAATACGTCTGCGACAAATTGGGTATCCGTGCTCAAGAAATCTCTACACAGGTGCTTCCTCGTGATCTTCACGCTGAGTACTTTGCAGTTCTTGCTAGCATCGCAACTTCTATCGAGCGTATGGCTACTGAGATCCGTGGTCTTCAAAAATCAGAGCAACGTGAAGTGGAAGAGTTCTTTGCCAAAGGGCAAAAAGGGTCTTCAGCAATGCCTCACAAACGCAACCCTATCGGTTCTGAAAATATGACAGGTCTTGCACGTGTTATCCGCGGTCACATGATTACGGCCTATGAGAATGTTGCTCTCTGGCACGAACGTGATATCTCTCACTCATCAGCTGAGCGTATCATCACACCAGATACGACCATTTTGATTGACTATATGCTCAACCGTTTTGGAAATATCGTCAAGAACTTGACAGTCTTCCCAGAAAATATGATTCGCAACATGAACTCAACCTTCGGTCTTATCTTTAGCCAACGTGCTATGTTGACCTTGATTGAAAAAGGCATGACGCGTGAGCAAGCTTACGACCTTGTTCAACCAAAGACTGCCCAATCATGGGATAACCAAGTAGACTTCAAACCACTTTTGGAAGCCGATCCAGAAGTAACATCACGTCTGACTCAAGAAGAAATCGATGAAATCTTCAACCCTGTATACTACACCAAACGAGTAGATGATATCTTTGACCGCCTCGGACTTGGCGACTAATCAAGGAATACTGAACATAAAAAAGCGAGATTAAATCTCGCTTTTTTATTTATTTTAGATAGGATTTTAGTCTTCTTTCTTGCTAAGTTTATAAGCAGTTAAAGCAGTCATCAATCCAGTTGCGATTAGCCATGCTGATTCACGACTTCCAGTTTCAGGAAGTTTCTTCTCGTTTGAGACAGGAGCTGGTTTTTGAGGGAGCTCTTTGCTTTCGCCAGCAGGTACAGGAGCTGGTACTTCTTGACCTGGAAGATCTAGTTTAGGTTTTTCTTCAGCGATAGCAGCTTGCCCTTTTTCATCACCAACATGAGTGACAGGATTACCAACTTCTACGATTTGAGTGACAGGTTCTTGAGCAAGAACAGTGTTGATTAAAGTTTTCACTTCAGAACCATCAGCAGCAGTAGTCACAGAATAGAAATGTGTACGACGACCGTTCACACCTTCAGTCACGATACGAGATTGTCCTTTAGGCAGTTGGTTTGTTTCGCGAGTGATAGTAGTGAATGGAATTTCTTCATTTTGGATGTCAACTCTTGGTTTATTTTCAGCAATAGTAGCTTGCCCTTTATCATCACCAACATGAGTGACAGGATTACCGACTTCTACGATTTGAGTGACAGGTTCTTGAGCAACAACAGTGTTGATTAAAGTTTTCACTTCAGAACCATCAGCAGCAGTAGTCACAGAATAGAAGTAGCTACGACGACCGTTCACACCTTCAGTCACGACACGAGATTGTCCTTTAGGCAGTTGGTCTGTTTCGCGAGTGATAGTAGTGAATGGAATTTCTTCATTTTGGATGTCAACTCTTGGTTTATTTTCAGCAATAGTAGCTTGCCCTTTATCATCACCAACATGAGTGACAGGATTACCAACTTCTACGATTTGAGTGACAGGTTCTTGAGCAACAACAGTGTTGATTAAAGTTTTCACTTCAGAACCATCAGCAGCAGTAGTCACAGAATAGAAATGTGTACGACGACCGTTCACACCTTCAGTCACGATACGAGATTGTCCTTTAGGCAGTTTGTTTGTTTCGCGAGTGATAGTAGTGAATGGAATTTCTTCATTTTGGATGTCAACTCTTGGTTTATTTTCAGCAATAGTAGCTTGCCCTTTATCATCACCAACATGAGTGACAGGATTACCGACTTCTACGATTTGAGTCACTGGTTCTTGAGTCACTTGACTATCGAGGAGAGTTTCATGTGCTTCACCATTTTCAGTCACGACAGAAAGATAATTTGTACGTTCACCTTTCACACCGACAGTAACAATCTTTTCTTGACCTGCTGGTAGGTTAAGGTTATCTTTCTTGACAATCTCGAAAGGAATTTCTTCTGTCTTAACGAGAAGCTCTGGTCGGTTTTCAACAGCAGCAGGAGTTTCGCTTTCGTCAAGGCTTCCTGAGTGAGTAGCGGCTGGTTTGAGACCAAGTCTTGCTGCCTTGAGATTAGCGACTAGTGTATCCAACTCAGCTTGTTTATTACGGTTGAGATTGAAGTTCAGAGCTTCTTTAGCAGTCTTGAGAGCATCGAGACTTTCTGTGCTATATCCTTCTAAGCTCTCAGGAATTTGAGCAAGTTCTTCGCGGAGGGCATTGTAGTTTGCTTTGAAGTAATCTTTGTTGTGATCTGCAAAAGCAGTCATAAGCTCAAAGATTTCTTCTTCCTTGTACTCAGCGCTTGGTCTATCAGCCCAGATAGCTAGCATACTACCAATAGTAGGTAGGTCAACTTCAGGATATTTAGTTGAAGCTAGCTGGTTAAATGGAGTTTTTTCAGTATTTTCAATAGCTTTCTTGAGGAAGCCACCACCATCTTCTGGTTTTTGACCGAGAATGTAGTACCAATCTCCATTAGTGTTAAGGAATTTATAACCTTTGCTTGCTAGATATTGAGGAGACGCAAGGTTATAACCCCACCAGCCTTTAGACCAGTAAGAGATGATAACATCTTTATCAAACTCAACATCATCCTTGTCTTCGTAGTAGAAGCCGTCGTTAAAGGCCATTGGTTGAAGACCTTTTTCTTTAGCCATGGCAGCTAGGCTATTAGCGTACTCAGCAAATTTACCATAGAGGCCATACCACTTGAGGTAGTACCAACCTTGAGCGTTGGTAGCATCATTGGCATACTCATCTGTACCATAGTTAAAGATCTTAGTCTTACCTGCAAAGAAGTCCATGTACTTGCCGATGAGAGCTTTTGTAAAGTTCATTGCTTCTTCGTTTTCAAGGTCCATAGTTGTTTTTGAAACCTTGTCAAAGTTAGCTTGAGGGTTTGCGATGCCTAATTTTTCCATAGCGACAAGCATAGCATCCATGTGACCTGGGCTATTGATAGCTGGGATTAGTCCAATACCTTTGTTTTTAGCATACTGGATAAGTTCAGTAATTTCAGCTTGGTTCAAAGTAGTTCCATTAGGATCATCGTAGTAAGATTTTGTTCCTTCAATGATGGCATTTTTCACATCGTCACTTGCATAGGTTTTGCCGTTTGCAGTGATCGTCATGTCATCAAGTAGGAAGCGAAGTCCATCATTTCCAAGGAGGAGATGGATATCAGAGTAGCCAAGTTCACTAGCCTTGTCAACAATACGTTTAAGTTGGTCTAGTGTGAAGTATTTACGTCCAGCATCGATAGAGATTACCTTATTTTTAGCTAGTTTTTCAACTTCACGTTTAGCATCTTCTTCTTTTTGAGCTTCTGGAGTGAAGGTCAAGTTGCTAACAGCTTCTTGGAGTTTTGCGATGGCTTGGTCAATGGTATCTTGTTGAGCACGGCTGAGGTTACTATCGAGAGCACGAATGGCTTTTTCAGCTTCTTTAACGGCTGCAACACTTTCTTCTGTGTAGCGCTTGAGGTCTGTTGGAACTTCTTTCAGAGCTTGCTCAGCAGACTCGTAGTCAGCGGCGAAATATTCAGCATTTGAATTTGCGAATTGACGCATGAGTTTGAATAGACGAGATGGAGAGTAGCGAGCAGATGGAGTATCAGCCCAAGCGGCTACCATCCCACCGATGATAGGGATATCAGCACCTTCAGTTTGGAACTGAAGTAATTGGTGTGCTCTTAATACCGTTCAAACCTTGATCCAGGTTGTACCAACCTTGTCCGTCAGCATTACGACCGAGAACGTAGTACCATGCATCGTTAGTGTTAAGGATTTCGTGTCCCTTTTCAACTAGTAGTTTAGAAGAAGCGACATCGTAACCGCCCCAACCGCCAGTCCACATAGACACGATGATGTCTTTATCAAAGGTACCAAAAGTAGTGTCACTATTATAGTAGATACCGTCATTGAAGGCCATTGGTTTAAGACCGTGAGATTTGACGATACGAGCTAGGTCATTAGCATAGGCGATGAATTTATCATAACCCTTGTCTGGGAAACCATCTTCTGGATACCATTTATAGGCTTGAAGTACACTCCATCCTTTAGCATCCGTAGCATCGTTAGCATATTCATCCAAACCGATGTTAAAGATTTCAGACTTGCCTGCAAAGTAAGCAGCATACTTGTCAATCAAGGCTTTTGTAAAAGCAACAGCCTTTTCATTGTCAAGGTCAACAGTACGTTCTGATTCTTTGCCAAAGTAATTAAAGTTAGGTTTTTCAATACCAAGTTCTTTCATGGCATTGAGGATAGCATCCATGTGACCAGGGCTGTTAACTGTTGGGATAAGGCCGATACCTTTATCTTTAGCATAGTTAATCAAATCGGTCATTTGGCTTTCAGTTAGGTGATTACCATTTGGATCGTTGTAGTAGGCATTAGTTCCATTTTCAACAGCTCGTTTGACATCTTCGCTTGCATAAGTCTTGTCACCAACAGTTAGAGACATATCGTCAAGCATGAAGCGTAATCCGTCGTTTCCAACTAAAGGTGAAGATCAGTATAGCCATAGTGTTTTGCCTTGTCGATGATTTCTTTCAGTTGATCTGGAGAGAAGTATTTACGCCCGGCATCAATAGAAACGATTTTCTTTTTAGCCAGTTTTTCATTGACTTGAGCTGCTCGCTCTGTAGCTACTGCTGGTGCTTCAGCCTTAGCAACTTCTTTGTTTTCTTCATTTTCAGATTCTGTTTTCTTAGCTTTTTCAGCTACTTCAGCTGTGACAGGCTCTGCTACGGCAGGTGCAGGTGTGCCAAGATCTTCCTGTGGAGAAGAAGTTTCCGACGCAGAAGTAGCGGCAACTTGTTTTTCAACTGAAGCGACAAGCTTTGGCTCTTCCGCTACTGGAGGAGTTTCTGGAACGGTTTGGCTAGTGCTAGCTTGGTTTTCCGCCACAGGAGTTAGCCCGTCTGCTGCCACTACTTGGGCTTGGAAACTTAAACCTATCAGTACCGAGGCAGCACCGATGGCATATTTACGAATAGAGAAACGCTGTTGTTTGTCTGGTTTCATGTGAGACCTCCTTAAGTCGTTTAGTTTGGTAGCGTTTACAAAAACTATTTCCATTGTAAGTTCTGTTTCTCTAAAAGTCAAGACTTTTAGAGAAATAACTATAAAAAATAGAATAACTTATAAATTATGATATGTTTTTTAAGTTTCTAATCGATTTTTAGTAAAAAAGTTACTAATTATAGTTATATTTAACTAACTGTTTTCAAGAAAGAAACTTGATGTTACAATGGACATGTAAAAAAGCCTGAGACAAGTATCTCAGACTTTTAATAATTAGTGGTCACGATCACAAGAGATAAATTTGATTTTGTAGAAATCAGAACGTTTGTAAGTCTCAATGTATTCTAAAACTTGACCAGTCGATTCAAGACGGGTTGTCTTGGTTTGTAAAACAGTTGGGAACTTAGTATCGATACCTAGAACAGAAGCGGCATCTTTTGGAGTAGGGAAGACAATCTCATTGATTTCTTCAAAGTGCTCGTCATTCATGTGAATGTGGTAGTCCAATTTGAAACGAGTATAGATAGAACTATAATATTCAAGATTTGGATAGTTGGCATTGATATACTGCTCAGGGATATAGGAGTTGTGGTAGATATAGATAACTCCATTAGATTCACGGATACGTTCAATCTTATAGTAGAATTGGTCGCCACGTAACCCGAGTTTTTCTAAATATTTCAAGTTGTTGCCACGTTCAATAGAAAGAACAGTCACTTTATCATCTTTTGTTTCAAAGATTTCAACATCAGAGAACTCAACTAGTTTATGTTTGCGAGCACGGGCTACAAAGGTTCCCTTACCTTGCTGGCGGACAATGTATCCATCTTTAGCCAGATCATTTAAGGCGCGGACAACTGTGATTGAACTCACATCATACATAGAAATCAATTCAGCTTCAGTGTAGAATTTGTCCCCGCTAGCAAATTGACCAGAAATAATTTTATTCTTTAATTCATCTTTTATATATTGGTATTTTGGAATTGCCATATTTTCACCTCGTTTTTTCCTTCTCCATAATAATTTTAACATAAAAGTAGAAAGATTAGTAGAAATTATCATTAAAAAATAAAATAATAGGCTAAGATATTAAGTTATATCAAAGTAATTTGTAGTTTGACAAAGTAAATTTGTATGCTCAAGAAATCCCCAATTTTAAAGATTTTGAGAAGATTTTTGGAAAATATTCAGTAAAAAAATAGAAAAAAATTGAAGAAAATTTCAAAAAGTATTGACAATATCTCCCTATTAGGTTATAGTTGATATAACAATAAATGAAAGCGCAAACTTTTGCTCTTACAGGAGGAAGAATGACAAGATTTGAAGTTGAAGATCATTTCTATCTAGATGGGAAACCATTTAAGATTTTGTCAGGTGCGATTCATTATTTTAGAGTTCCTGCGGAAGATTGGTATCACTCATTATACAATCTTAAGGCATTAGGTTTCAATACAGTTGAAACTTACGTACCTTGGAACATGCATGAACCTTCTGAAGGAAAATTTAACTTTGAAGGGGATCTTGACTTAGAAAGATTTCTTCAAATTGCACAGGACTTAGGCTTATATGCTATTGTACGCCCTTCTCCATTTATCTGTGCAGAATGGGAATTTGGTGGATTACCTGCATGGCTCCTAACAAAGGAGATGAGAATCCGTTCTTCTGATCCAGCTTACCTTGAGATGGTTGGTCGTTACTACGATCACTTGCTTCCACGCCTTGTTCCAAGATTGTTGGAAAATGGAGGAAATATCCTCATGATGCAAGTTGAAAATGAGTATGGCTCCTATGGTGAAGACAAAACCTACTTGCGTGAGATTCGACGTTTAATGGAAGAACGCGCAGTCAGTTGTCCGCTCTTTACATCAGACGGCCCATGGAGAGCAACCTTGAAGGCTGGAACCTTAATCGAGGATGACCTCTTGGTGACAGGGAACTTTGGCTCGAAAGCCGATTACAATTTCTCGCAGATGCAAGAATTCTTTGATGAGCATGGCAAAAAATGGCCACTCATGTGTATGGAATTCTGGGATGGATGGTTCAATCGATGGAAAGAACCAATCATCAAACGCGATGCAGAAGAATTGGCAGAAGCCGTTCATGAGGTTTTGGAGCAAGGCTCTATCAACCTTTACATGTTCCATGGCGGAACAAACTTCGGGTTTATGAATGGTTGCTCAGCTCGAGGAACCCTTGATTTACCACAAGTAACATCTTATGATTATGACGCTCTGCTAGATGAGGCGGGAAATCCGACAGCCAAATATCATGCAGTAAAGAAATGATGGCAACCTACTATCCAGAGTATCCACAGTTGGAGCCACTCTACAAGGAAAGCATGGAAATGGAATCCATTCCACTAGTCGAAAAGGTTTCCCTAATTGCAACCTTGGATAGTCTTGCAAATCCAACCGAAAGCCTCTATCCTAAAAAAATGGAGGAATTAGGACAAAGTTATGGTTACCTACTCTATCGAACAGAAGCTAGTTGGGATGCAGAAGAAGAAAGACTTCGCATTATTGACGGCCGTGATAGAGCTCAACTCTTTATTGATGGTAAATGGATTGCGACCCAATATCAGACAGAGATTGGTGAAGATATCTTCTGCCAAGGAGAAAAGAAAAAGCTTTCGCAGATTGATATTCTCATTGAAAATATGGGACGTGTCAATTATGGGCATAAGTTCTTAGCAGATACCCAACGGAAAGGAATCCGTACGGGAGTTTGCAAGGATCTACATTTCTTGCTCAACTGGAAACACTATCCGCTTCTATTAGATAATCCTGAGAAGATTGATTTTTCGAAAGGATGGATAGAAGGGCAACCTGCCTTTTACGCCTTCGACTTTGAAGTTGAGACTCCAAAGGATACCTATTTAGATTGTTCTGAGTTTGGTAAAGGGATTGCCTTTGTCAATGGTCATCATCTAGGACGTTTCTGGAACGTTGGACCGACCTTATCGCTTTATATTCCACATAGTTACCTCAAAGAGGGTGCTAACCGCATCATTATCTTTGAAACTGAAGGAGAGTACAAGAAGCATATACATTTAACTAGTAAACCTACATTTAAACACATAAAGGGGGGAAAACTTATGACAATAGTAGGATGCCGTATCGATGGACGTTTAATCCACGGTCAAGTAGCCAATCTTTGGGCTGGGAAGCTAAATGTTTCTCGCATTATGGTTGTAGACGACGAAGTTGTTAACAACGATATTGAAAAGAGCGGCTGAAACTTGCTACACCACCAGGTGTAAAACTTAGTATCTTGCCGGTTGAAAAAGCGGCAGCGAATCTTCTTGCTGGTAAATATGACAGCCAACGTCTCTTTATCGTGGCTCGTAAACCAGACCGTTTCCTTGGTTTGGTAGAAGCAGGGGTACCGCTTGAAACTGTCAATGTCGGTAATATGTCGCAAACGCCAGAAACACGTGCTATCACACGTTCTATCAACGTTGTTGATAAAGACGTTGAAGATTTCCGTAAATTAGCGGAAAAAGGTGTTAAACTTACTGCTCAAATGGTTCCAAATGATCCAGTTTCAGACTTTTTGAGCTTATTAAAATAGGAAAAAATTTTTAGGAGGTCATTGTTATGATACAATGGTGGCAAATTTTACTTCTCACTCTGTACTCAGCTTATCAAATTTGTGATGAGTTGACGATCGTTTCTTCTGCAGGTTCCCCTGTATTCGCTGGTTTCATTACCGGTTTGATCATGGGAGATTTGACAACTGGTTTGTTTATCGGTGGTAGCTTGCAGTTGTTTGTCCTTGGGGTAGGTACCTTCGGTGGTGCTTCTCGTATCGACGCAACTTCTGGTGCGGTTCTTGCGACAGCTTTCTCAGTTTCACAAGGTATCGAAACAGATCTTGCGATCACTACAATCGCTGTACCAGTAGCGGCACTTTTGACTTACTTCGACGTACTTGGTCGTATGACTACTACATTCTTCGCACACCGTATTGATGCTGCGATCGAACGCTTTGACTATAAAGCAATCGAACGTAACTATCTTCTTGGTGCGCTTCCATGGGCTGCTTCTCGTGCCCTTCCAGTATTCTTCGCCCTAGCTTTCGGTGGAGAATTCGTACAAGGTGTTGTAAACCTTGTTAAAGAATACCAATGGGTTGCAGACGGTTTGACTCTTGCAGGTCGTATGCTTCCAGGTCTTGGATTCGCTATCTTGCTTCGTTACCTTCCAGTTAAACGTAACCTTCACTACCTTGCTATGGGATTCGGTTTGACAGCTATGTTGACTGTACTTTACTCAAACGTAACAAGTCTTGGTGGAGCAGTTGCTGGTATCATTGGCACTCTTCCTGCTGAAGTTGCAGAAACTATCGGTTTTGCTAACAACTTCAAAGGATTGTCTATGATCGGTATCTCTATCGTAGGTATCTTCCTTGCAGTTGTTCACTTCAAGAACAGCCAGAAAGTTGCTGTAGCAGCACCTTCTACTCAGTCAGAAAGTGGGGAAATTGAAGATGACGAATTCTAATTACAAATTAACAAAAGAAGATTTAATCAAATTAACAAACGTAGCTTGTTCACTTTCCAATTGGGATGGAACTACGAACGTATGCAAGCATCAGGTTACCTTTACATGATCTTGCCACAATTGCGTAAAATGTATGGAGATGGAACTCCTGAGTTGAAAGAAATGATGAAAGTTCATACTCAATTCTTCAACACTTCACCATTCTTCCACACAATCATCGCTGGTTTTGACCTTGCCATGGAAGAAAAAGATGGCGTTGTCTCTAAAGATGCGGTTAACGGTATCAAGACAGGTTTGATGGGACCATTCGCTCCTCTTGGAGACACTATCTTCGGTTCACTTGTACCAGCTATCATGGGTTCTATCGCTGCAACAATGGCTATCGCTGGCCAACCATGGGGTATCTTCCTTTGGATCGCAGTTGCAGTAGCGTATGACATCTTCCGTTGGAAACAATTGGAATTTGCTTACAAAGAAGGGGTTAACCTTATCAACAACATGCAAAGTACTTTAACAGCTTTGATTGACGCTGCATCTGTACTTGGTGTGTTCATGATGGGTGCTCTTGTAGCAACAATGATCAACTTTGAAATTTCTTACAAATTGCCAATCGGTGAGAAAATGATTGACTTCCAAGACATCTTGAACTCAATCTTCCCACGCTTGCTTCCAGCAATCTTCACAGCATTCATCTTCTGGTTACTTGGTAAGAAAGGTATGAACTCTACAAAAGCAATCGGTATCATCATTGCTCTTGCAGTTGGACTTTCATTCATCGGAAAATTCTTGCTTGGAATGGGCGCATAATATATGACTAAATCGTTAATTTTAGTGAGCCATGGACGTTTTTGTGAAGAACTAAAAGGTAGCACGGAAATGATTATGGGTCCACAAGACAACATTCATGCAGTTGCCCTTCTTCCAGAAGATGGACCAGAAGAATTTACTGCTAAATTTGACGCTACTGTTCAAGGTTTAGACGACTTTATCGTCTTTGCAGACCTCCTTGGAGGCACACCATGTAATGTGGTTAGTCGCTTAATTATGGAAGGTCGTAACATCGAACTTTATGCAGGAATGAATCTTCCAATGGTGATTGAATTTATCAATGCAAGCCTAACTGGTATGGATGCCGACTATAAAACTCGTGCATCAGAAAGCATTGTTAAAGTAAATGATCTGTTGGCGGGCTTCGATGATGACGAAGACGAATAAGATTTGACAACAGAAATTAAAAATGGGGGTGGGAGTAAGTCCCATTCCCATCTTTTAACTAGGAAATAATATAATAATAGATTAGAGGTTTTCAATGCTAGATTATACAAAAGAAGAATTGCTTGAGTTGGGAGCAGAGATCACCACACGAGAAATTTACCAACAACCAGATGTTTGGAAAGAAGCTTTTGAGGCTTATTCAGAGAGACGCCAAGAAATTGCAGCCTTTTTGCAAGGTATCGCTGATAAGCATGAATATATCAAGGTTATCCTAACAGGAGCTGGAACTTCTGCTTATGTAGGAGATACTTTGGTTCCTTACTTTAAAGAAGTTTATGATGAACGCAAGTGGAATTTCAATGCCATTGCGACTACTGATATTGTTGCAAACCCACAAACATATTTGAAAAAAGATGTTCCTACAGTCTTAGTATCATTTGCACGTAGTGGAAATTCACCAGAGAGTGTAGCAACGGTGGATTTGGCTAAGTCCTTGGTTGATGAGCTCTATCAAGTGACTATTACTTGTGCAGCTGAAGGGGAATTAGCTCTTCAAGCTCATGGAGATGAGCGCAATCTCTTGCTCTTACAACCAGCAGCTTCTAACGATGCTGGATTTGCCATGACTTCTAGTTTTACTTCTATGATGCTGACAGCTCTCTTAGTCTTTGATCCGACTGAGTTTTCTGTAAAAGCTGAACGTTTCGAAGTATTAGCTAGTCTTGCACGTAAAGTTCTAGATAATGCCGAAGATGTGAAGGAATTGGTTGACCTAGACTTTAATCGCGTTATTTATTTGGGAGCAGGTCCTTTCTTTGGACTTTCTCACGAAGCCCAGCTTAAAATTTTGGAATTGACTGCTGGTCAAGTAGCGACTATGTATGAAAGTCCAGTTGGCTTCCGTCACGGTCCAAAATCTCTTATCAATGAAGATACTGTTGTTTTGGTATTTGGTTCAACCACAGACTACACTCGCAAGTATGATTTGGACTTGGTGCGTGAAGTTGCAGGGGATCAAATCGCTCGTCGTGTTGTGCTTTTGAGCGATCAAACTTTTGGCCTTGAAAATGTTAAGGAAGTAGCCCTTGGTTGTGGAGGTGTCTTGAATGATGTTTACCGTGTCTTCCCTTACATTGTTTATGGTCAGTTATTTGCTCTCTTGACTTCACTTAAAGTCGGTAATAGACCAGATACACCATCTCCTACTGGTACTGTAAACCGTGTAGTTCAAGGTGTTATCATTCATGAGTTTGAAAAATAAGGAGTTATTTATGAGTAAATTAACATTAAGCCCAAATAAACTTGCTTGCATGCAAAAACTCTCAGACGAAAATGGTATCATCTCAGCTCTTGCTTTTGACCAACGTGGTGCTTTGAAACGCCTCATGGCTCAATACCAAACAGAAGAGCCAACAGTAGCTCAAATGGAAGAACTTAAAGTCTTGGTAGCCGATGAATTGACTAAATACGCTTCATCTATGCTTCTTGACCCTGAGTACGGACTTCCAGCTACAAAAGCTCTTGATCCAAAAGCTGGTCTTCTCCTTGCTTATGAAAAAACTGGATACGATACTACAAGCACTAAACGTTTGCCAGACTGCTTGGACATTTGGTCTGCAAAACGTATCAAAGAACAAGGTGCAGATGCTGTTAAGTTCTTGCTTTACTATGACGTAGATAGCTCTGACGAACTCAACCAACAAAAACAAGCCTACATTGAACGTATTGGTTCTGAGTGTGTGGCTGAAGATATTCCATTCTTCCTTGAAATCTTGGCTTACGATGAAAAGATTGCGGACGCAGGTTCTTCCGAATACGCTAAAGTGAAACCTCACAAGGTTATCGGTGCTATGAAGGTCTTCTCAGACCCACGCTTCAACATTGATGTCTTAAAAGTGGAAGTTCCAGTTAACGTGAAATACGTTGAAGGCTTTGGTGATGGAGAAATCGTTCATACACGTGAAGAAGCAGCTGCTTTCTTCAAAGCGCAAGACGAAGCTACTAACTTGCCATACATCTACTTGAGTGCAGGTGTATCTGCTAAGCTCTTCCAAGAAACACTTGTCTTTGCCCACGAATCAGGTGCAAACTTCAACGGTGTTCTTTGTGGCCGTGCAACATGGGCTGGATCAGTTGAAGCTTACATCAAAGACGGTGAAGCAGCAGCTCGCGAATGGCTACGTACAACAGGATTTGAAAACATTGACGAACTCAACAAGGTTCTTCAAACAACAGCAACTTCTTGGACTGAGCGTGTTGAATTTAAAGATTATACTTGTAAGATTTGTTGAAAAGAATCTATTTTATAGAGGCTTGACAAAGGAGTATTTACATAATAGAATTGAACCATAGGAAGTGAATACGCTTTCTATGGTTTATTTTACTTAACGAAAACGGATAAAGGAGAGAAGGATGAAAGCATACACAGAACGTGTATTTGGGAAAGTTGATGACAAGGATGTCTTAGCTTATCTTTTTGAGACGGATGCTGGTTACCAACTAGAAATCATGACCTATGGAGCGACTATTTTACGTTATGTTACTCCTGATAAGACTGGTAATTTTGCCAATGTCATCCTAGGATTTGATAATTTTGAAGGCTATGTTGGCAATAGTCCAAAACATGGAGCAAGCATTGGACCTGTGGCTGGGCGTATTGCAGGTGCGACCTTTGAACTAAATGGCAAGACTTATGAGCTTGAAGTTAACAATGCTAGCAACTGCAATCATAGTGGTTCTACAGGTTGGGATTCTAACTTGTTTGAACTTGTCGAAGTCAGCGACAATGGTTTGACACTTTATACTGAGCGTGCGGATGGTACAGGAGGATTCCCTGGTAACCTCAAGATTTGGATTAGCTACCAGTTGGAAGAAAATGGTGCCTATGAAGTTAGCTACAAGGTAACGACAGACCAGGATACCTTGGTCAATCCAACCAACCATAGCTACTTTAACTTGTCTGGTGATTTCACTCAGACGATTGACCGTCATGTCTTCCAATTAAACACAGAAGGTATCTATCCAATCGCTCCTGACGGTGTCCCAGCTAAAACTCCCGATGCTAATCGTGATGTGGTCAAACATATCTACAATGGTGTCTTGTTGAAAGATATCTTTGCAGACAAAGATGAACAAATTCAGCTCGTATCTGGTTTGGACCATCCATTTGCTCTTCCTGCAGGACATGATAATGCTGGTTTCCTTTATGACCAAAAGTCAGGACGTTTCATGCTCTTTAAGACTGAAGCTCCATGCTTTGTGGTTTATACAGCAAACTTTGTGGATGAGAGTGTCATCATCGCTGGTCAACCAATGATTCAGCACAATGGGATTGCTCTTGAAGCTCAAGCTTTACCAGATGCTATCCACAGCGACTTTAAGGATCAAGTGATTCTCAAAGCAGGTCAGACTTTCACTAGCAAAACTCGTTACGAGATTGTTGTTAAATAAGAAAAAACTCTGAAGCCTAATGGTTTCAGAGTTTTTTGTTTTATTATTCTTCGTCTGGTGTGAGGATCATCGGAATGATAATCGGTTCACGTTCAGTATTTTCGTAAAGGAAAGGTCGGATGGCGTTAACAATGGCGCCATTGACAGATTGGATGCTAGCATCTTTATTCTTTAGTGCAATACGAATAGCATTGAAAAGAATACGTTGACTTTGACGAATCAAATCACCAGACTCACGCATGTAGACAAAACCACGACTGAGAATATCTGGGCCAGAAATAATCATCTGTGTCTTGAAGTCTACTGTTGCAACAGCAAGTACGACACCATCTTCAGAAAGATCGCGGCGATCTTTAAAGGACGGCCGCACCGATTTCACCGATACGATTTCCATCGACATAGATATCTTGGGCATTGAAATGACCTGCGATACGAGCAGAATCTGCAGTAAGGGCAAGAACATCTCCGTTGCTCATGATAAAGATATTGTCTTTTTCAACTCCAGTATCAACAGCTAGTCCAGCATGGATCTTTTGCATGCGATATTCACCATGGACAGGCATGAAATATTTAGGCTTCATTAGGCGGAGCATGAGTTTTTGTTCTTGCTGACCACCGTGTCCAGATGTATGGATGTTGTTGATCTTACCGTGGATAACTTCAACTCCAGCTTCGGAAATAGTATTGATTAGTTTGTTAACGCTGGTTGTATTTCCAGGGATTGGACTAGAAGAGAAGATGACTGTATCACCAGGTTGTAATTGTACCTGGCGGTGAGTTCCGTTAGCGATACGAGATAGTGCAGCCATGGGCTCCCCTTGGCTACCTGTACAGAGGATCAAGACTTCTCCAGCTGGATAATCCTTGATTTCATTAGGTTCGATAAAGGTTCCCTTTGGTGCCTTGATATAACCAAGTTCGATTCCGTTGACAATAGCTTTTTCCATTGAACGTCCAAAGACAGCAATCTTACGGCCAGTCTTGACAGCAGCATCAGTAGCCTGCTGGAGACGGAAGATATTTGAGGCAAAGGATGCGAAAATAATACGTCCCTCGATGTCTTGGATAATCTTCATGATGGATTGACCAACGACTTTTTCTGAGTTAGTAAAGGTTGGTACTTCAGCATTGGTCGAGTCAGAAAGTAAGCAAAGTACACCCTCTTCCCCTAGGGCTGCCATTCGGTGCAAGTCTGCGGGTTCCCCAACTGGAGTAAAGTCAAACTTGAAGTCACCTGTACATACGATTTTACCTTGTGGCGTGTGGATAACAATCCCCAAAGGTTCTGGAATTGAGTGGGTAGTTTTAAAGAAAGTTGCCTTGAGATTTTTAAAGGTCAACTCAGTGTTGTGGTTGATTTCGTGAAGTGTAGCGTTACGCAAAAGGCCATGTTCTTCAAGTTTTCCGCGGATAAGGGCTAGAGCCAGTGGACCTGCATAGATAGGGATATTGGCTTGCTTGAGCAAGAATGGAATCCCTCCGATATGGTCCTCGTGTCCGTGAGTAATCAAAAGAGCCTTTACACGGTCGATATTGTCTACAATGTAGGAGTAGTCTGGGATAACGTAGTCGATACCAAGTAGATCGTCCTCTGGGAACTTAATTCCAGCATCGACGATGATAATCTCATCTTGGTATTCAATACCGTAAGTGTTTTTCCCGATTTCTCCTAGACCACCAATGGCAAAAACGCCCACTTCTTCTGGTTTAAGAGTATAGGCCATATTAGAACTCCGTAATTTTAAATGCGCCAGTTTCTTTTTCGTAGTCAAGTAGTTTGTCAGACAAGAGTTCGATGTATTCTACGTTATATTCTGGACGGTTTTTTTCAACAAGTTCGCGGGCAATGATGCGGCCCTCAAGTTCTGAGCTAGCGTCAATGTCCAAGTAGAGTGAGCGTGTTGTTTCACGACGTGGGCTGCGTTCTTTTGTTTCTTGATAAAAAACTTTGTAAATCATATGTTTCCTTTCTGCTTTCAGGTCAGCTATATTCAAAAATGCTCAGTTTGAAACTGGTTTGATTCCAGTTCATTTTTTGTCTTTATTGACCTTGATTCGTTACAATTATCTCAATTATAACATAAAAAGGGGAATTAGTAAAAGAGGGGGAAATGAGAAAGTAAAGGCTGGCAAAAGCGTAAAACTTGGATGACAAGATGAAATACAATTGTTTTGAACAAACAAAAAGAAAAAGCCCTTGACCGAAGTCAAGAGCCTACTAACAACATTGGGAGCGAACGAATCAATCGCAATTCCAGTTCTTTAGAAACCGAAGTTTTAGGGATAGCACCGCAACCCGAAGAGTCAAAGACTAAACCTGATTTACCTGTCAATGTTCAATTATATCTTAACATTGATGGTTAAAAGAGTCAAAGAATTTGCCATCTTTACGCCCCTCTTTTTTCTCAGCAAAAATCGAGTTGAAGCATAAAAAGAAAACAATACAAACAGATAAATCAATTGGCAATGGTATAGTAGTAATGCTTAAATCGTTGAGAATACTGAGCAAACTATAAGAGATGAAGAGAATAAAATTTACCCTTCTAAATGTGCCTTTTATCTAGCATGACTTATCCAAATTTCTTACGAGTATCTTTCCCGATAGTGTAAGCAGCCATAAATAAAGCTATACCAACACCTACACCAAAACCACCCTTGATTCCTTGCAATTCTTTATTAGAAATTGCACAATACTTATCCAAACCTTTAATCATACTAACCTCCTAAAAAATAACCAGCTGCCAAACCAGACCCTACAAGTGCTGTGCCACCTGCAATAGCTTTCCAAGATACTGCTACTCCAAAGATAACTAAGGGAGCGAGACCACCATCAATACCTGATAATTCATTTTCAGATAACGATAAAAATTGATTGTCAAGAACGTCAAAATTTGTCATTGAACTTTCCTCCTTTTTTCTTGTTCACTTATATATTTGGAAAAGATAGGAAAAAGCTACAACTTTTTTTATTTTTTTGCCTTCCTCTTTGTTTAAGAGGTAGGCCTTTTTTGTTTGGAGAGAAAGAAAATTCCCATGTGTCGGCTTTTGTAGTATAATAGTAAACAGACAAAAAGATAGGAATGTGTTATGAAAGTATTAGCTTTTGATACGTCCAGCAAGGCTCTTTCTCTAGCTATTTTAGAGGACAAGCAGCTTCTTGCCGAGACGACTATTAATATCAAGAAAAATCACAGTATTACCCTCATGCCTGCCATTGATTTCTTGATGGCAAGTTTGGATTTGACACCCAAGGATTTGGATCGAATCGTCGTGGCAGAGGGGCCAGGTAGCTACACAGGTCTGCGAATTGCAGTAGCGACTGCCAAGACCTTGGCTCATACTCTAAAAATCGAGTTAGTTGGCATGTCAAGTCTTTTAGCTCTGGTACCAAGCCAGCAGGGAGGCTTGGTTGTCCCTTTGATGGATGCACGTCGCAACAATGTTTATGCAGGATTTTACGAAAATAACCAACCTGTCTTTCCAGAGGCGCATCTGTCTTTCGAGGAGGTCCTAGAGCAAGTCAAGGATGTCGACCAAGTGACCTTTGTTGGTGAAGTGGGTGCCTTTGTCGAGCAGATTCAAGAGCAATTACCACAGGCTAGCTACCAAGAAACCTTACCAAATGCAGCCAATCTTGCTCTTTGGGCCTGGGAAAAGGAAGCAGACTCCTTGCACGACTTTGTGCCGAATTACCTCAAGCGTGTCGAAGCTGAGGAAAACTGGCTCAAGAATCACACCGAGTCTGGAGAATCTTACATCAAACGCCTATGATAGAAATCAAACGAATCCAACAGCGACCTGACTTAGCTCAATCCATTTATGCTGTTATGACAGCTGTTTATCCAGTCAGTCCTTGGACGCTGGAACAAATCCAAGCAGACTTGTCTCAAGACCAAATCTGGTATGCTTTAGCCTACGATGGGATAGAAGTGATTGGCTTTCTAGCTGTTCAGGAGAATATCTTTGAAGCAGAAGTCTTGCAAATCGCTGTCAAAGGAACCTATCAGGGTCAAGGGATAGCCTCAGCCTTGTTTGCAACATTGCCGACAGACAAGGAGATTTTCCTCGAAGTCAGGAAGTCTAATCAACGAGCGCAAGCATTTTACAAGAAAGAAAAGATGGCAGTCATCGCTGAGCGAAAGGCCTACTACAATAATCCAGTTGAGGATGCCATTATTATGAAGAGAGAAATAGATGAAGGATAGATATATTTTAGCATTTGAGACATCCTGTGATGAGACCAGTGTCGCCGTCCTGAAAAACGACGACGAGCTCTTGTCCAATGTCATTGCTAGTCAAATTGAGAGTCATAAACGTTTTGGGGGTGTAGTGCCAGAAGTGGCTAGCCGTCACCATGTCGAGGTCATTACAGCCTGTATCGAGGAGGCGCTGGCAGAAGCAGGGATTACAGAAGAAGATGTAACAGCTGTTGCGGTTACTTATGGACCAGGCTTGGTCGGAGCCTTGCTAGTTGGTTTGTCAGCTGCTAAGGCCTTTGCTTGGGCACATGGACTTCCGCTTATCCCCGTTAACCACATGGCTGGGCACCTCATGGCGGCTCAAAGTGTGGAGTCTTTAGAATTCCCCTTGTTAGCCCTTTTAGTCAGTGGTGGACACACAGAGTTGGTCTATGTGTCTGAGGCTGGTGATTACAAGATTGTTGGCGAAACCCGAGATGATGCAGTTGGGGAGGCCTATGACAAGGTCGGCCGTGTCATGGGCTTGACCTATCCAGCAGGTCGTGAGATTGACGAGTTAGCGCATAAGGGTCAGGATGTCTATGATTTCCCTCGTGCCATGATTAAGGAGGATAATCTGGAGTTTTCATTCTCAGGTTTGAAATCTGCCTTCATCAATCTTCACCATAATGCTGAGCAAAAAGGAGAAAACTTGTCGACAGAGGACTTGTGCGCTTCCTTCCAAGCAGCAGTTATGGATATTCTCATGGCAAAAACCAAGAAAGCCTTGGAGAAATATCCTGTTAAAACCCTGGTTGTGGCTGGTGGTGTAGCAGCTAATAAAGGTCTCAGAGAACGTCTAGCAGCTGAAATTACAGACGTCAAGGTTATCATTCCTCCTCTGCGACTTTGCGGAGACAATGCGGGTATGATTGCCTATGCCAGCGTCAGCGAGTGGAACAAAGAAAACTTTGCAGGCTTGGAGCTAAATGCCAAACCAAGTCTCGCTTTTGATACTATGGAATAAAAAGTCAGCTTGAAGCTGGCTTTTTTGCTAAAATATTTTATAATATGTTAAAAAAGTAAAAGTTTTTACGAATAGAATAGTAAAGGGAATTTTTAAAAGGGAGTTTGTCTATGATTGAAAAACAGGAATTGGGAGAATTTTACAAGGAATTACGCCTGGCAAGAAAGCTCAAGCAGTCAGATGTGGCTTGTGATGGACTAACAGCATCCCAGCTATCCAAGTTCGAACTAGGGCAGTCTATGTTATCTGCGGATAAGTTGATCCTAGCGATCCAAGGGATCAATGTGACCTTTGATGAGTTTGGACACAAGCTCAATAACTACCAAGAATCTCCACATATGCGATTTGGTAGAAGGGTTGTGGATCGCTTTGCTCATCAAGATATAGCTGGTTTAGAGCAATTGTTGAAGGAAGTTGAGCAAGAACAGATGGCGCAGATCTATCGTCGTTTGAATGCCATCGTGATTAAAAATGCTATCCATTCACTGGATAAAAGTTACCCACTAGCAGAGGAGGATCGTGAGTTTTTAACCACCTATCTCTATGCTATCGAGTCTTGGACCTGGTTTGAACTCTATATCTTTTGTAATACTATGCCTTTTTTGAGCAATCAAGATTTCATCTTTTTATCCACCTCCTTACTCGAAAAATCCAAGGAATTCAAAGAGTTAGTGCACAATCGATTGTATTTGAAAGGTGGCTATCTCAATATCATCTCAGAGCTCATGGAGCGCAAACTTTTCTCCTACATCCCAATCTTTGAAGCCGAGTTGGAGAGCATGCTTCGTCCGTACGATGTTTTTGAGAAATTACTGTGGCAATTTTTAAAGAAAATGAGTGTTTTCCTTCAAACCAAGGGAAGCAATCAAAAAGAGATTGAACATTTTATCCAATCTCTGCAAATATTAGAAAACCCACAATTATCAGCCCTTTTTGAATTACGCTTACAGCAATACAAAAAACTTATAGATTAGTTAGAAATGTCAAATGTGAAACTCCTATCAGAAAAAATGTCAAATATGCGATTTTTAAAAATATGGAATTTTTCGTGTTATACTGTCCTCATTCCATAGTATAGGAGAAAAAAGAATGAAAAAGATAATCTCGCGCTACTACTTTTTTGTAGCCATGCTACTGGTCATTGCTTACCAGTACTTCAGTGGTCTGGTTTTAAACAATGATTTTACTGCTGGTCTATCTAAATTTGGCTATTATTTTTCGGATATGATGTTGAACTTCCTTGTGGTTCTGTTTGCGTTTATTGCAATGGTTCAGGCAGGAAAATGGCAACAAATCAACAGTAAAAAATTTAAAGGGTCCTATCTTTTCTATTCTTTTTTAGCTTTTCTTGCTTTATTTATTTGGAATTTCATTAAATTTTTCCTATTCCCACCTACTCAAAATGGACTTGCTTACCAACTCGCTGCTCCGACTTTCACAGGAGCTACGGCATTTTTGATGTATTTTTTCTATCCTGTGATTGCAGGCCCCATTTTTGAAGAGATGATTTATCGTGGATTGGTGATGACAGCTCTGGAAAAAGGGAAGAAATGGGGACTAGATGTACTAGGATCAGCTATATTATTTGGAATCCTGCATATTAGTAACCATGGTTGGGTCTTGGCAGATTTTTTCGTATATATGGGTGGCGGACTCATATTTGCGATCTTGTTTAGAGCAACAAAGTCCATTTATTGGCCCATTGGACTGCATATAATCAATAACGCCATTCCTCAAATTCTGCCTTTATTGTTTTAGAGGATTATAAGAATCATAAATCAAGGGATGAGTCTTCATCGTGGTGCTTTTGATTGGGCTATAGCTCCAACAGGTGAGTGGTCTAGACTCCGTCGATAAAATAGTATAGGAAGTAATTTAATGAAGAAAATGAAAGAAATGAAATTTCATCTAGCAACTGGACTATTGATATTGGCCAGCTACCTTATATTCAATGTGGTCATGCATCCAGAATTTACGAACACTTTGTCGGATGAGATCTACTATGTTTTACAGGTCTTGTTGATGCTTGTTCTAGGAGTTGTTGCAACTATTATTCTTGTCAAAAGTGAACATTGGAAAGAGTGTGGTCGTTTCCAGTTTCGTTGGTCTTACCTGGGTGTTTTCTTTCTTTCTTTTTTCTTATTATTCGTGTGGGCAAATCTAGCAACTCGTATCTTTCCTCGTACCCAGAATGGAAGTGTAATCGTGGAAGTAGCCACCAGTTTGACAGGAATTAGCTATTTTATTACGCGTGTACTTTACGGTAGCCTTATCGCACCTGTAGCAGAAGAAATCGTGTGTCGTGGTTTTTTGATGACAAGCTTGTCTAAATTTAAAAACTACTATATTGATGTTCTTGTTTCTGCTGCCATATTTGGCGCTATGCATGTTTTACAGCATGGTTGGATAACGACAGATTTCGTACTATACTTTGTAATGGGCTTGATATTTTGCATGATGTTTCGCTATACACGCTCTATTTATTGGACCATAGCTTTACATGCTTCATGGAATACCTTCTTATTCATTGTTAGTTTATTGGTGTTTGGATTTTAGAAGGGTGATATATGAAAAAGATAATCTCACACTACTACTTTTTTATAGCCATTTTACTGGTAATTGCTTACCAGTACTTCAGTGGTCTGGTTTTAAACAACGATTTTACTGCTGGTCTATCTAAATTTGGCTATTATTTTTCGGATATGATGTTGAACTTCCTTGTGGTTTTGCTTGCGCTCATTGTCATGATTCAGTCAGGGAAATGGCAGAAAATCAACAGTAGAAAATTTAAAGGTTCCTATCTTTTCTATTCTTTTTTAGCTCTTCTTGCTTTTGGTGTTTGGAATTTCGTCACATTTTATATGTTCCCACCTACCCAAAATGGACTTGCTTACCAACTCGCTGCTCCGACTTTCACAGGAGCTACGGCATTTTTGATGTATTTTTTCTATCCTGTGATTGCAGGTCCCATTTTTGAAGAGATGATTTATCGTGGCTTGGTGATGACAGCCTTGGAAAAAGGGAAGAAATGGGGGTTGGACGTACTTGGTTCGGCTGCTTTATTTGGAATCCTGCATATCAGTGATTATGGTTGGGTCTTGACAGACTTTTTCTCATATATGGGTGGCGGTATTATATTTGCGGTCTTGTTTAGAGTAACAAAGTCTATTTATTGGCCTATTGGACTGCATATAGTCTATAACGGTATTGGGCATATACTTCCTTTGTTATTTTAGAGGATTTTACTATCATCGTCAGCTTACTGGTGTTTGAGTATTATGCTTATTAGAATTTTTACATTACATAGATAAGACTGGTTTCCAGTCTTTTTCTGTTCTGGTCAGTCAGCAAACTTTTTTCTCCTCTTTGATTGTGTTATAATAGTCCTCATTGTAACTGTAAATCAGCAGTCGATTACTGAAATATTAGTAAGGAGTTTTATGAAAGAAAAAGGATTTTGGGAGGGAGTACAGGCAGCAGTGCCAACAGCACTGGGCTATGTTAGTATCGGCCTTGCTTGTGGCATTATCGGAGCTCCCTATGTAACACCTGTTGAGATGGGCCTGATGAGCCTCTTTGTCTATGCTGGGAGCGCACAGTTTGCCATGTTGGCCTTAATTGCAGTCCAAGCGCCTGTAGCTGCTATTGCCATGACGATTTTTTTGATCAATCTACGTCTCTTTTTGCTGAGTTTACACGCTTCTACCTATTTTCGTCATACTAGTCTCTGGCACAATATCGGCATGTCTAGTATCTTGACCGATGAGACCTATGGTGTTTTGATGGGCGAGCTGGTCCATACGGACAAGGTTAATCCTATGTGGATGCATGGTAATAATCTAAATAGCTATGTAGCTTGGTTTGTGGGAACGGTTGTCGGGACTGCTCTGGGTGGCCTTTTGCCAAATCCTGAGATTTTCGGTCTTGACTTTGCCTTAGTAGGTATGTTTATCGGGATTTTTGCTTCTCAGTTTCAGATTATGCAAAGAAGGATTCCCTTGCGCAATCTCTTCATTATTTTAGGAGTTGTTGCCCTTTCGTTCTTTATACTCTTGACAGTGGTATCTCAATCGCTAGCTGTCCTATTTGCGACACTGCTTGGATGTACAATGGGGGTGATTTGGATGGTCAGTAAGTATCTTTTGTTAGCCGTTATCTTTTCTGGCCTAGTGACTTGGATTCCCCGTGTGATTCCCTTTATCTTGGTCAAGTATAAGGGCTTGCCTGCTATTGTCGAGCGTTTTTTAAAATTTCTACCTGTATCTATTATCTTTGCCTTGATTCTGTCAAGTGTGGCAACAGGTAAGGTTGGAGATTTCCCTCAAATCAAATGGTTAGACTTGATTGCAGTCTTTCCAACAGCCTTTGTCGCCTTTCGTTACCGCAATCTGGTGGGGACGGTTCTCTTTGGGGTTGTCTTAATAGCTATCTTGCGTCTTGTCTTTTAAATCAGCCATAAAGAAAACCTATGGCAAAGATAGAAATCATATAATGGCGGAATTGCTTTTTTTCTGTTATGATAAGACTATATTCTATTTTGGAGGAAATATCATGAAGAAAATCATCAAATATTCATCACTTGCTGCCCTGGGGCTTGTTGCCGCAGGTCTACTAGCAGCTTGCTCAGGTGGTGAGAAGAAAGATGCGGCATCAGGTGATGCAACAAGTGCTAAGAAAGAAATCGTTGTAGCAACTAACGGCTCACCAAAACCATTTATCTATGAAGAAAATGGTGAATTGACTGGTTACGAGATTGAGCTTGTTCGTGCTATCTTTAAAGACTCAGACAAGTATACTGTCAAGTTTGAAAAGACAGAGTGGTCAGGGATTTTCCCAGGACTTGATAGTGATCGTTACCAAATGGCCGTTAACAACCTCAGTTATACCAAAGAACGTGCAGAGAAATACCTCTACGCAGCGCCAACTGCTAAAAACCCTAACGTTCTTGTTGTGAAGAAGGACGACACTAGCATCAAGTCTCTTGATGATATCGGTGGAAAATCTACTGAAGTCGTTCAAGGAACAACCTCAGCTAAACAATTGGAAGCATATAACACAGAGCATGCGGACAATCCAACTATCCTTAACTATACAAAGGCTGATTTCCAACAAATCATGTCTCGCTTGAGTGATGGTCAATTTGACTATAAGATTTTTGACAAGATCGGTGTAGAGACAGTTATCAAAAATCAAGGTCTGGATAACTTGAAAGTCATCGAACTTCCAAGTGACCAACAACCTTATGTTTACCCACTTCTTGCAAAAGGTCAAGATGAGTTGAAGGCATTTGTGGACAAACGCATCCAAGAACTATATAAAGACGGAACTCTTGAAAAACTATCTCAACAGTTCTTTGGTGGCTCTTACCTGCCAGCGGAAGCTGATATTAAATAGTGTTTAGCAATCATCCATTCTTTAGTAAATGGATGATTTTGCACTCTTTCGACATATAGTTTTAAGCTATATCTCTGCCCATCTAATAACAATTTGCTTATTCAAATAAAGTATGAGATACTATTACGGTATTATTTTTAAAGGAGAACGAATCATGAAAATCAAAAAATGGTTAGGCGTAGCAGCTATCGCTACAGTAGCAGGCCTTGCACTTGCAGCTTGCGGAAATTCAGAAAAGAAAGCAGACAACGGAACAGTTGTTAAAATTGCAACAGTGAACCGTAGCGGTTCTGAGGAAGCACGTTGGGATAAAATCCAAGAATTAGTTGAAAAAGACGGAATTAAATTGGAATTCACAGAGTTTACAGACTACTCACAACCAAACAAAGCAACTGCTGATGGTGAAGTAGACTTGAACGCTTTCCAACACTATAACTTCTTGAACAACTGGAACAAAGAAAATGGTAAAGATCTTGTAGCAATTGCAGATACTTATATCTCACCAATCCGCCTTTACTCAGGTAAAAACGGAGAAGAAAACAAGTACACTAAAGTCGAAGACATCCCAGCAAACGGAGAAATCGCTGTACCTAACGATGCTACTAACGAAAGTCGTGCTCTTTACCTTCTTCAATCAGCTGGTTTGATCAAATTGGACGTTTCAGGAACTGCGCTTGCGACAATCGCAAACATCACAGAAAATCCAAAGAACTTGAAAATCACTGAATTAGACGCAAGTCAAACAGCTCGTTCATTGTCATCCGTTGATGCGGCTGTTGTCAACAATACTTTTGTTACAGAAGCAAAATTGGACTACAAGAAAGCACTCTTTAAAGAGCAAGCTGACGAAAACTCAAAACAATGGTACAACATCATCGTTGCGAAAAAAGATTGGGAATCATCACCTAAAGCTGATGCAATCAAGAAAATTATCGCAGCTTACCACACTGATGAAGTGAAAAAAGTTATCGAAGAAACTTCAGACGGCTTGGATCAACCAGTTTGGTAATAAACACAGAGAGGTGGGAGAGATTTTTTCCACCTCTTGCTTTTATATAGAGCCTCAAGCAAATGAAATCCACTTGTATTGATTCTAAAAGTACAAGTCCTAGTAGAAAGGTAGAGAGAAAATGGTTTTCCCTAGCCCACAAGAACAAATTGAAAAGTTTGAAAAGGATCATGTAGCACAACATTATTTTGAGGTTTTGCGTACTTTGATTTCCAAAAAATCAGTTTTTGCCCAGCAAATTGGTCTTAAAGAAGTTGCCCGTTATCTAGGTGAGATTTTTAAGCGTGTAGGTGCAGAGGTTGAAATTGATGAAAGTTTTACAGCACCTTTTGTTATGGCACATTTCAAGAGTTCACGACCAAATGCTAAGACTATCATTTTCTACAACCACTATGACACAGTACCAGCAGATGGTGATCAAGTTTGGACCGAGGATCCTTTTACACTCTCTGTGCGTGATGGCATTATGTATGGGCGCGGGGTTGATGATGACAAGGGGCATATCACTGCTCGCTTGAGCGCTCTGAGAAAATACATGCAAGATCATGACGATCTCCCTGTTAACATCAGCTTTATCATGGAAGGAGCTGAAGAGTCTGCCTCTATGGACTTGGACAAATATCTAGAAAAACATGCGGACAAACTCCGAGGCGCAGATTTATTAGTCTGGGAACAAGGAACAAAGAATGCCTTAGAGCAGCTAGAAATCTCTGGTGGAAACAAGGGAATTGTGACCTTTGATGCCAAGGTTAAGAGTGCAGACGTGGATATCCATTCTAGCTATGGTGGAGTCATCGAATCGGCTCCTTGGTATCTAATCCAAGCCTTGACCAGTCTTCGTGCAACCGATGGTCGTATCTTGGTTGACGGTTTGTACGATAATGTGCAGGAGCCAAATGAACGCGAACTTGCTTTGGTTGATACCTACGCTCACCGAAACCCAGAGGAAATCAGCCAAATTTATGGCTTGGAATTGCCACTTTTACAAGAGGAACGCACAGCCTTTCTAAAACGTTTCTTTTTTGAGCCAGCGCTTAATATCGAAGGGATCCAGTCAGGCTATCAAGGTCAAGGAGTTAAAACAATCTTGCCAGCAGAAGCTAGTGCCAAGTTAGAAGTCCGCTTGGTTCCTGGCTTAGACCCACATGATGTTTTAGAGAAAATTCGGAAACAACTAGACAAAAACGGTTTTGATAAGGTAGAATTGTACTATACTTTAGGTGAGATGAGTTATCGAAGTGACATGAGTGCGCCGTCCATTCTCAATGTGATTGAACTGGCCAAGAAATTCTATCCACAAGGCGTATCTGTCTTGCCGACAACGGCTGGGACAGGTCCCATGCATACAGTCTTTGATGCCTTAGAAGTCCCCATGGTCGCCTTCGGTTTGGGAAATGCCAATAGCCGAGACCATGGTGGAGATGAAAATGTGCGAATCGCAGATTATTACACCCATATTGAATTAGTAGAGGAGCTGATTAGAAGCTATGAGTAGAGATATTATCAAGTTAGATCAGATCGATGTGACTTTCCACCAAAAGAAAAGAACCATCACAGCGGTCAAGGATGTGACCATTCATATCCAAGAAGGGGATATCTACGGAATCGTTGGATATTCTGGAGCAGGAAAATCCACTCTAGTCCGAGTGATTAACCTCCTGCAAAAACCATCTGCAGGCAAAATTACCATTGACGACGATGTGATTTTTGATGGCAAGGTGACCTTGACGGCAGAGCAGTTGCGTCGTAAACGTCAAGATATCGGAATGATTTTCCAGCATTTTAACCTCATGAGTCAAAAAACAGCAGAGGAAAACGTAGCCTTTGCCCTCAAACACTCTGGACTCAGCAAGGAAGAAAAGAAAGCCAAAGTAGCTAAGTTGTTAGACTTGGTTGGCTTGGCGGATCGTGCCGAAAACTACCCTTCACAACTATCTGGAGGTCAAAAACAACGTGTGGCTATTGCGCGTGCCTTAGCAAATGATCCAAAAATCTTGATTTCAGACGAGTCAACCTCTGCCCTTGACCCTAAGACAACCAAGCAAATCTTAGCTTTGCTGCAAGATTTGAACCAAAAATTAGGTTTGACTGTTGTCCTGATTACACACGAAATGCAGATTGTCAAAGACATTGCTAACCGTGTAGCCGTTATGCAGGATGGCCGTTTGATTGAAGAAGGCAGTGTCCTTGAAATCTTCTCGGACCCTAAACAACCATTGACGCAGGACTTTATCTCAACTGCCACTGGTATTGACGAAGCCATGGTCAAGATTGAAAAGCAAGAAATCGTGGAGCATTTGTCTGCGAATAGCCTTTTGGTGCAACTCAAGTATGCAGGAGCCTCTACAGATGAGCCGCTTTTAAATGAATTGTACAAACACTATCAAGTCACAGCCAATATCCTTTACGGGAATATTGAGATTCTTGACGGCACCCCTGTTGGGGAATTAGTAGTTGTCCTATCAGGAGAAAAAGAAGCTCTTGCGGGGGCACAAGAAGCTATTCGTCAAGCAGGTGTGCAACTAAAAGTATTGAAGGGAGGACAGTAGAATGACAGAGTTGATTCAAACTTACTTACCAAATGTCTATAAGATGGGCTGGTCTGGTCAGGCAGGCTGGGGAACAGCCATTTACCTAACTCTTTATATGACAGTTCTTTCCTTCATCATCGGAGGGTTCTTGGGTCTCGTGGCAGGTCTTTTCCTTGTCTTGACGGCTCCAGGTGGTGTTTTGGAAAACAAGGTCGTTTTCTGGATTTTAGACAAGATTACCTCAATTTTCCGTGCAGTTCCATTTATCATCCTTTTGGCTATCTTGTCACCACTTTCTCACTTGATTGTGAAGACAAGTATTGGGCCAAATGCAGCGCTTGTACCTCTTTCTTTTGCAGTCTTTGCCTTCTTTGCTCGTCAGGTGCAGGTTGTCTTAGCTGAGCTAGATGGTGGTGTCATTGAGGCGGCTCAAGCGAGCGGAGCGACATTCTGGGACATCGTAGGCGTTTACCTATCAGAGGGTCTTCCAGACTTGATTCGTGTGACGACTGTAACCTTGATTTCACTAGTCGGTGAAACAGCCATGGCGGGAGCGGTCGGAGCAGGTGGTATTGGTAACGTAGCTATCGCCTATGGATTTAACCGTTACAATCATGATGTGACTATTCTTGCGACTATCATCATTATTTGATTATCTTTACAATCCAGTTTTTGGGAGATTTCTTGACCAAGAAATTAAGCCATAAATAAAAAAGAGCCTTCTGGCTCTTTTTTATGATGTTTTATGTGCTAATTTTTTGCTCAATGCTTGTCCAATCAGGGCACCAAGTAAAGCGCCGATGAGAATACTTGTGATAAAGAGGAGGATATTAGCAGGATTCGGTGCAACCATAATGCGATCGATATAGTCCTGAGATTTTCCACGAGCGACTAGAGTTGCGATATAGGCTTGAGGGGTCAACCACATGAGTAGGATGGGACCAGTAGTACCAAAGGCAAAAACTAGGAAGGAAAGAAGGTTTTTAACCTTATCCTTGTAATGTCCTAGGTGAGCGATGCCATCTGCTGCAAGACCGCAGATAATACCTGGCAAAAAGGCTCCAGCACCATGCTTGCTCCCGAGGAAAAAGAGAGAAATCACAAGTCCAATCGTAGTAATCGCTCCAAAACGAGGCACCTTTGCTAAAAGGATCATATAGACGCTACCACCCACAAGAGCAGAAAAGGCAGGAGCGTAAAACATATTTCCAGTGTGGTCGACAAGGTTCCCTAGTAGAACCCCCACTCCGATACAGAGAAAGTAGACAAGAGCAGCTACAAGGGTTGTCAAGATATTCTTTTTCATAAGTTCTCCTTCGTATATCTGATGTTATTCATTGTATCATGCCTGTGGCAGATTGTAAATGCTGGCCGACATTTGCTATTTGTCCGGAAACTAGATGAAAGAGGAATAGACTAAAGCTATTTCTTTACTCCTCTCACTGTCCCAATCCCTTCATTTATGGTAAAATAGGACTATTAAGTTATAAAGAGGATTCTCTATGAAATTACAAAAACCAAAAGGAACGCAGGATATCTTACCTGCTGAGTCTGCTAAGTGGCAGTACGTTGAAGGCTTTGCGCGTGAAATCTTCAAACGCTACAACTACGCAGAAGTACGTACCCCAATTTTTGAGCACTACGAAGTCATCAGTCGTTCTGTTGGAGACACAACCGATATTGTAACCAAGGAAATGTACGACTTTTACGACAAAGGCGATCGCCATATCACGCTACGCCCAGAAGGAACTGCTCCAGTCGTTCGTTCTTATGTGGAAAACAAACTCTTCGCGCCAGAAGTTCAAAAACCAAGTAAATTCTATTACATGGGTCCAATGTTCCGCTATGAGCGTCCACAAGCAGGCCGTTTGCGCCAATTCCACCAGATTGGTGTGGAGTGCTTTGGCTCTAGCAATCCAGCTACCGATGTAGAAACGATCGCTATGGCAGCCCACTTCTTGAAAGCAATTGGCATTCAAGGTGTCAAACTACACCTCAACACTCTTGGAAATCCTGAGAGTCGTGCGGCTTACCGTCAGGCCTTGATTGACTACTTAACACCGCTCAAGGAGACCTTGTCTAAGGATAGCCAACGTCGCTTGGAGGAAAATCCTCTCCGTGTCCTGGACTCTAAGGAAAAAGAAGACAAGGTGGCAGTAGAGAATGCGCCATCTATCTTGGATTACCTGGATGCAGAAAGCCAAGCCCACTTTGATGCTGTTCGCCAGATGTTGGAAAATCTCGGAGTAGACTATATCATCGATACCAACATGGTGCGTGGTTTGGACTACTATAACCACACGATTTTTGAGTTTATCACAGAAATCGAGGGCAATGAATTGACAGTCTGTGCAGGTGGTCGCTACGATGGCTTGGTTGCTTACTTCGGTGGTCCTGAAACTGCTGGATTTGGTTTTGGACTTGGTGTAGAACGTCTTCTTCTAGTCCTTGAAAAACAAGGCGTGGCACTTCCTATTGAAAATTCCCTAGATGTCTATATTGCTGTTCTTGGTGAAGGAGCTAATCTGAAAGCCTTGGAGTTAGTACAAGCATTGCGCCAACAAGGCTTCAAAGCAGAGCGTGATTACCTCAATCGTAAACTCAAAGCTCAGTTCAAGTCAGCAGATGTTTTTGGAGCTAAGACTCTTATCACTCTGGGAGAGAGCGAAGTCGAAAGTGGACAAGTCAAGGTTAAGAACAACCAAACTCGAGAAGAACTAGAAGTTTCACTTGATGCTATCTGTCAAAATTTCTCTGAAGTATTTGAAATTAGGATTTTAAATACTAAACAAAAAGCCAGGTCACGTCCTGGTTTTTTGACTTTTAATGATTTTTTAGCTAGGCGCTTAAGCATAATAAAGTAGATGTGAAGATAAATCAAAGAAGTAAATGAGTCTCTTAAAGTGGGCCGATTGCACGTTTATCAAGAGTAATGATTCATCTGTCATAATAAAAGTCAACAGTTAATGGTGAATATATCTGGTAAAGGAATGACTATTCTATCAAAAACCGAATGTTTTGATGATAATAGCATCAAATTCTTGAAAAATATCCTCCAAAATGCTATTATATAATTGATAAAATTTAAGGAGATAACAATGCGTAATCTAAAAAAGAACTATATGCGTGTGTTAGCTTTTGCTAGTATGCTTGTATTATCTTTGACAATACTTACAACAGTATTTGCCACTGATATTACAAATTATACGAACAAGACGGCAATTACAATAGATGGGAAGCCGTTGACAGCTGACACCGAAGTTGTTACTGGAAAGACCATGGAAGCTACAAACACAATCTCTTTCCCAGATTCTCAACAAATTAACGAAGGTGATACCCTTGTTCTTGATCTTCCGAAGGAATTAGGTTTAGTAACTAAGCTAGAATTCCCAATTTTGCATAGTGACGGTCAAGTGGTTGCTAATGCTGTTACTGATCCGAGTACACAAAAAGTAACCATTACATTTACGGACTACTTTTCTAAGAACTATCAAGACAAAGTTATGGCTTTAAAGTACTCTGTACGTCCTAATACAACTACACTGACACAGCCTGGGAAATATACATTTACGTTTGGAACTGAACAGTACACTCTCAATTACAAAACTGATACGGGTGAGATAGGTGACTATGAAATGAAATATGGTTACCAAGATCCTGAAAATCCTAAACGAATCAAATGGCGTATTATATTAAATGCTGTTCAAGATAAGCTAGATAACATGGTTATCAAAGATGACTTTAGCGATAACGGACAAGTTCTTGTAGAAGGTTCTCTTCGTGCTGTTCGTTATGCAACTCAACCAAAGAAAATTCCTAATGAAGCTGCGCTTCTTAAATTGGAACCAATTGATAACTTTACTAAAAAAGCTGAATTCACACGAAATGCTGAAGGAAAAATCACAGGCTTTACCATTAACTTCGGTGATAACTGGAATTGGGCTATGTATATTGAGTATACAACGGAATTGGCTTCAGAACTTCCTGCGGGAACTAATGTTAGCAATTTATTAGATTGGTCAGCAACAAACTTCACTAACCCTCGCTCAATCACTGCTTTGACAAGATTGGAAAGTGGTTCAGGTACTGGTAGTGGTGATAAGACTACAACTACAACCACTACAACTACGACTACGTCAACGACAACTTCGACAACTACAACGAAGGCGCCAACGACAACTTCGACGACAACAACGAAGGAGCCAACGACAACTTCGACGACAACAACGAAGGAGCCAACGACAACTTCGACGACAACAACGAAGGCGCCAACGACAACTTCGACAACCACAACGAAGGAACCAACGACAACTTCAACAACTACAACGAAGGCGCCAACGACAACTTCGACAACTACAACGAAGGCGCCAACGACAACTTCGACAACCACAACGAAGGAGCCAACGACGACTTCGACAACTACAACGAAGGCGCCAACGACAACTTCGACAACCACAACGAAGGCGCCAACGACGACTTCGACAACTACAACGAAGGAGCCGACTACCACTTCGACAACTACAACGAAGGAGCCGACTACCACTTCGACAACTACAACGAAGGCGCCAACGACGACTTCGACAACTACAACGAAGGAACCAACGACCACTTCGACAACTACAACGAAGGCGCCAACGACGACTTCGACAACTACAACGAAGGAGCCAACGACCACTTCGACAACTACAACGAAGGAGCCAACGACAACTTCAACGACCACAACGAAGGCGCCAACGACAACTTCGACAACCACAACGAAGGAGCCAACGACGACTTCGACAACTACAACGAAGGAGCCGACACATCCAGCAGGACCAGTTGCTCCATCAGTAGAAGACACTACACATGGTGATAGCACAACAACGAAGGAGTCAGGAACACACACTGGACATCCTGCGAATCAAGATGGAATACAAGTAATTCCGTCAGAAGGGCCTTCTACAAATGGAACAAGTAATTCAACAACAGAAAATACGAATCAACCTACAACTCAGAAAGGATTAAAAAATACAGAAAAGGGACGTAAACTTCTCCCTCAAACTGGTGAAACAGTTGGAGCAGGTTTAGTCATTGCGGGTATCGTAATCCTATCTGGTACAGTTGTATTGAAACGTAAACATTCTAATAAATAATAGATGAGTATCTTTAGAGAGGAGAGAGCGTGGCTCTCTCCTTTTTGAAAAAGTAAATATAATGGAGCCTTTAGATGAAACTTTCAATTCTTATCACACTTTTAAATGAAGAATTAGTTCTAGCCCAAACACATAAAGCTATTTCGGAACAACTTAATAGTATGCTCTCTTCAGAACAACTATCTGAGTATGAAATTCTTTATATCGATGACGGGAGTAGCGATAAGACTCTGGAGCTAATTGATAGCATTGCAAGCGAAAATCCAAACGTGAAGTATATCAGTTTTAGTAGAAATTTTGGACGAGAGAGTGGGATTCTCGCTGGCTTTAAATATGCAACAGGGGATGCTGTTATGGTCATGGACGGTGATTTACAACACCCACCCTACCTGATTCCGCTTTTTGTAGAAGCCTACAAAGAGGGGTACGATATTGTTAGCGGCCAAAGGAGTAGAGAAGGTGAATCTGCAGTAGGTAGTTTCTTTGCCCGTTGTTTTTTTACGCATTTTCAAATCATTCAATGGATGTTAAGCTTACCGACGGGAAATCTGAGTTACGTTTATTAAGTAAAAGAGCTGTCGATGTATTTATTTCTCTGCCAGAGTACAATCGATTTAATAAGGGATTATATGAATGGATTGGTTTTAAAGAGAAGGTCATTCCCTATAAGAATGAAGTTCGTAAGGCGGGAAAAAGCAAATTTGGCTTTAAAAAGTCTTTGAACTATGCAGTGCAAGGCCTCATTTCTTTTAATGATCGTCCACTTAGGATTTGTATCCAGTTTGGTTTTATTAGTATGGCACTGTCCTTATTCTACATTGTTTATGAGTTTTGTAAATTCATCCTTTCTTCAGATTATACGAGTGGTTATTTCACTACAATAGCAGCAATCATCTTGTTTAGTAGTGTTCAACTTATCTTTATTGGCGTCCTTGGAGAATATATTGGGAAAATTTACTATGAAGTGAAGCAACGTCCTCATTTTATTATTGATAAAACCAATATTACTAGAGCTGAAGAAGATAAGATTGGTTAAAATTACATGGGAGAAATCAATAATGCAAAATTGGTTAATGTACTGGCAAGAATTTAGAAAAAAACATTCTAAAGCACTACTATATATGATGAGTGCTTTGTTACCGATGATGACCATGTTAATTGTTTGGTTTTTCATGGGTAGCTATCCATTTGGGAATAAAAGTTTAATGGCGGTTGATTTTGGTCAACAGTACATTAGTTTTTTTGGTTTGTTAAAGAATGCCGTTTTCTCAGGTGATTTAAGTAGCCTAAGCTATTCCTTTACCAAGTCTCTAGGTGGAGACATGATAGGAGTTTTGGGTTATTACTTAATGAGCCCTTTCAATATTTTTTATATTATCCTACCTTTCCAACACTATGGGCTAGCGGTTTTTCTCACTATTTGGCTCAGATATGGAGCAATTGGTTTTTCCTTTGCTCATCTCTTAGTTAAACGCTACAAAGGAGCAGAAGCAAAAATCTGGATGGTACCCTTATTTGCGACAGCCTATGCGCTTTCAGGAATGTTGGTATCCTACCAAATGAACGTCATTTTTTATGACGCTATGATTATGCTTCCTCTGGTTATTATCTATCTTGAAAAATTGTTAGATGGAGAAGCACCTTATCCATATGCTTTTGTACTAGGTTTAACAGTTCTTCTCCAATTCTATATGGGCTATATGATTTCAATTTTTGTCGTGTTGTATGCCTGTTATTATGTGTCTCCTCGTCTCTCAATTGAAGGCGATTGGAAACAAAAATTAAAGACCTTTATTCACCCATTGTTTAAGGCCTTCATCTACTCTGTGCTCGGAGTGGCAACAGCTTCAATCTTGCTAGTTCCTGTATTTTTCAACTTGCTTGAAAGTAAGGGACAAGTAGGAGATGCAATGCGATTTTCTTTTGCCTTTCAGATTAATCCTTTAGATATATTGTCGAAATTAACTATCGGAGGATTTGACACAACATCAGGCTGGTCAGCTGGTCCTAATTTACCGAACATTTATATCGGAGCACTCGGCTTTATCGGTTTTATCCTATTCTTTTCATCAACTAAAATCTTGAAGGAAAGAAGATGGTCAGCTGGAATCGTTACCCTCATCTTCCTAATTTCTTTTGTTAACGAATTTGTTAGTAAGATTTGGCATATGGGGCAAAATCCTGCAGGCTTCTTCTTCCGCTTTTCATGGCTTTTCTCTTTCTTTATGCTAATTTTAGCTTATCAGGTTCTGAAAGAGAAGATTGAGACTTCCCGCCAGGGGAAACTGATTTCAATTGTGCTTCTAGTACTTTCAGCAATCTATCTTTATACCAAGGAATTTACCTACCTTCCGAAAAAACAACCGGAAAATTTGACCCAGTTTATTTCCAGCAACTATGTCATCTTTTTACTTCTTCTTGTGATTGGAACAGGTGCAGGCTTCTACCTTTATTGGGATAGATCCTCCAAAACTCTAAAAGAGAAAAAAATACGCTTGCTGATTGCGACAGTAGTCATTTGTACTTTAGTTGTATTATTGCAAATAGGCTATCTTTTCTCTCAAGTAGTCCTAACCCTAATCGTCTATCTAGCCATTCTTGCTTTATTACGTCCGAGAATGACTCGATTAGCAGTTGTCTTGCTATCAACGCTGACGATAGTTGAACTAGGGTACAATGCCTACTTATCACAGGTGACCTTGGGTTACGCAGATGTAGATAAATTTGTAGATGCAACGGTATCTGTAAAACGTGTGACTGATAACATTCAAGAAAATGCCGATCAACCTTTCTATCGGATAGCAACCACTTTGCTTATTCACGGACCGTTCCGTCACTTGTGGGTTACCCAGGCTTAAGTACCTTCAGTTCGAGCTTGGAGCGTACGACGATGGACCAATTCGCCTATATGGGTGATTTGGGGATCAATGCTGCGACAGAATACGAAAATGGGACTCCTCTAACAGATGCTCTGTATGGTATCCGCTACTACATGGACATTAAGGATATCGATCAAAAAGAAAAAGATGCTCATCCTGAAAAGATCTACTTCAATCGCTTTGCAAGTCGATATGACATGAATCGTTACTTCACAGAGAAAGTCTATGAAGATGAACGCTATATTGTCTATAAAAATCCTAATTCATTCCCACTAGCATTTGCAACAAATGATTTAACGAGAAATATTAACTTTGGTACCAATAATGCTGTCAAGAATCAAGATATCATACTTAACTCTATGGAAGGTGTCCAAAAGAATCAAGAGAATTATTTAGAGTACTTTAAACCACTTGCCTTTGGAGAAGTTGAGACAGAAAATCTAGTGGCAGAAGATGTGAATAAAGAAAAGGGTACGGCGGTCTATAAACGTGAAGATTCCAGTAAGGAAGCAATTGTCCGCTATCGAATTACTCCTCAAACAGATTTGACTTATTACTTCTTTGTGCCTGCAAGTCTAAATTCAGAGAAAGATTACTCCGTCCTTCTGAATGGCAAGTGGTTTACACATTCCAAGAGAAATACCCAGCGACAACTTTGGCAAATCGCAGACAATGCAAGTGGTCAAGAAATTATCTTAGAGTTTCGATTTAAAACGGATAAGGTAGATATGTCAAATGTTGGTGTCTATCGAGCAGAAATTAGTCAAATTCAAAAAGTATTGGAAAATCGTAAAGCCCAAGGGATGCAAGTCGAGAAGTTTTCAAATACCCATATCCTAGGTTCGATTGATATTACTGATGATAGCAAGTTTATGATGACCTCGATTCCATTCGGTGAGGGTTGGAAAGTGAAAGTAGATGGTAAAGATGTACCGACGTCAAAAGCTTGGAATAGTTTCTTATCCTTCCCAATCACTCCTGGAAAGCATAAAATTGAATTTGTCTTTACGCAAAAAGGTAGACTAATCGGTTCAATTATAACAGTAGTTAGTTTAACAACTTTGTATTTTATCCGAAAAAAATATAAAAAGGATTAAAATCCTGCCTAAACAATCTCCCTTGTAGCTTCTTATGGATGAAAATCACAAGAAATTACAGGGGATTTTTATATGGAAAAAGTCCAGTTAATGAGGTCATAATAAGATTCCTGACTGTTTTCTTTTACAAAATGACAAAAATCTTAAACTTTTTGATAAATATGCTTGTCAAAAATAAAAAGATGTGTTACAATGAAATCAAGATAAGAACAAAGGAGAAAAAAGACATGCTAAAAAATCGTCTAAAAGAGCTTCGGGCTCGCGATGGCCTGAATCAAACCGAGCTAGCCAAACTAGCTGGCGTGTCCAGGCAAACCATCAGTTTGCTAGAACGGGATGAGTACACCCCATCCATCGTCATTGCCCTGAAGATTGCTCAGATATTCCATGAGCCAGTCGAATCAGTCTTCCGCTTAGAGGAGGATGAGTGATGAACAAGTACAGAGTGATCTATTATGTAGCACTTGTAGCTCTATTGGTGGGCGTGTTTCTAATTATCGGGACAGACTTAGGCTGGTTTAATCTGTATCAAGGTGAGCAATCTTTTTGGCTTTACTTTGCCCTCATACCAGTAGTTGAATGGATTGAAAAGAAATCAAAAGGTTTAGAAGTTGTAAAAGGAGAAAAGTTATGAAAGAGTTTTTAGCAGGTTTTCAAGTCGATACTGAGAACAAAGAACTTGCCGGTGTTTGTGCAGGTTTAGGAAATTATTTTAACATTCAAGCTAATATCGTTCGTTTGGTGACAGTCTTCTTGTTTCTCTCTTCTACAGAGATTGGTATTTTAACAGTTACAGCCTATGCTTATCTAGCAGGTTGGCTTGGCAATGAACCCTTGGGGGATGGAGCAAAAAAAGCTAGAAACCAAGCTATTCTCTTACTTGCTGTTTGTTTGATTTTGGTATCACTTGGAACAGAAGGCTTGACCGCTATCTTCGAATCAGGTAAAGCTTTTGGTCAATGGTTGTCTGGCTTGTTTTAGAAAGAGGTTGAAATATGGAAAAGAAACAAATCATTTTTGCGCTGAAGATTTTTCTTGCAAGTGCTTTATTAGGAATATTTGCTGGTTTCCTTGGTGTTAATCCTTTAGGGATCAGTCAAGGGCAAGTAATTGTTGCCTTGTACTCAATTTTTCTTGGTTTAGGTCTGATTACGGCAACCTTAACATTTTATTTCACTAGAAAAAGCCATCAGGCTTATCAAAACTATCAAAGAGAGGAAGAGGATGAAGGAAATGAGCAAGACTACCTTGCTATGTATCGCTTCTTAGATTATGCTACAGTAGCTTGGAATGTTTGCCAAATTAGTATGCTTTCCTGCCTACTGATAGATTTGGGAGGTTTAGGCCTATCAGCAGCATTCTTACTTTTGATAGTTTTAGGTATCTGGGCGGGTGCTTACTGTCTAAAAATCACCAGCAAGATTCGTAACTACAAACTTTCTGTTGCGGCGACGCCTAAGGAAGTTTTGGACTACCTTGATACTTATGATGAGGGAGAAAAACAGGCTGAAATGGAAGAAGCTTACTTAATCTTGTTCAAGGTCAATCAGATCCTCATTCCTGGTATCTATGTTGTCCTAGTAGTTTTATCTTTAGTATTAGGTCAAGTACAGTTGGTTGCTCTGCTGGTGGCAGTTGTCATCCATTTGTATACCAATGTTGCACAATTGCGCAAAACAAAACGTTATTTCAAATAAAGGAGTTTCTATGATTCGTGTTGAAAATGTAAGCAAAAGTTTTGGGAGCAAAAAAGCTCTTCATCAGATTTCTTTTGAGATTAAGGAGGGTGAAATCTTTGGTTTTCTTGGACCTTCTGGCTCAGGTAAAACAACTATGATCAATGTCTTAACAGGACAGTTGGCTGCAGATCAAGGTAAAACAGTTTTGTTAGGCAAGAATTCTCAAGATTTAACCTCAAATGATTTGGAACAAATTGGTATTGTTAGTGATGGCAGTGGTTTTTATGAAAAGATGAGTCTTTACAAAAATCTTCTCATCTACGCTAAGTTATATGGTCTCAAGTCAGATAGAGTAAATCAGGTGCTCCAACAGGTTGGATTGGCAGATGCTAAAGATATTATCGCAGAAAAACTATCTACAGGAATGAAACAACGAATGTTCTTGGCTCGTGCCCTTCTTAATGCTCCTAAGATTCTCTTTCTAGATGAGCCAACCAGTGGCTTAGACCCTACAACATCTAAGATGATTCATACCCTACTCCAAGAATTAAAGCAAGCTGGGACAACTATCTTTCTGACCACGCATGATATGAATGAAGCAACTCTGCTTTGTGATCGCCTATCTCTTTTGAATAAAGGTAACTTAATAGAGTATGGAAGTCCGCAAGATATTATCCAGAAGTACCATGTAGATAAGAAAGTACGTGTGGTTTATAAAGATGGACGAGAACAGGTAGTTCCATTTGAAGAATTGCCACATTTAGACACGACAGATTTGATGGTGGTTCACTCTTGTGAGCCGACACTAGAAGAAATCTTTATCAGATTGACAGGAGAAAAGTTAGATGTTTAGAAAATTAAATGCCCTACTATGGTTAAGATTACAAGTTCTTATTAGCAATTCAACTTTGTTAGCGACTCTATTGATGCCTTTTGGTATTGCTATTTTATTAAATGAATTTTCAAATAAGAATGAACAATTGAGCCTATTTTTACTATCTGCTAGCTTGACGATGGTCTTGAGCATGGGAAGTGGTTATATGGTATCGATTATGATAGCAGAAGATAAGGAAAAACGAAATCTCAAATCACTCATTCTAAGTGGTGTGACAGCAACAGAATATACTTTCAGTATGCTCGTTCTTCCTATTTGATAATGTTATTTGCTATGATTGTACTTCCCATCTATCTTAAAGTAGATGTATCTGGTTATTTATTTTCTTATGCTATCTATTTGCTCCTAGCAACTATTTGTATTATTTTTCTCAACCTTCTAATCGGTGCAGTATCAGATACTCAATCTAAAGCGCAAGTCTATAGTATCTTTCCTATGTTCATTGTTTCTTTTTTACCTATGATTGCTCTTCAAAATGATACGGTTCAAAAACTGTTGGACTATTCTTTTATCGGTCCTTTGGTAGGTCTATTAAAAGAAGGTGGAGGAGAGTTGTCCCTGGGAAATCTTTGCCTTTTACTGGTATGGGTCCTTGTTCTAGGTCTAGTAAGTCTCTTTGTATTGAAAAATAGTTATAAAGGAAAATAGGAGTCTTTTATGAAAACACTTAAAAATATCGGCTGGTATAGTCTTGCCTTCTTATCATTTCTTATGGTCTATAGTTTTATTCAGGGCGTAGGTTTAGCCGCCTTGATAATGGGAGCACCTGACTACGTTGCTGTCCCTGTTTATGTCTTATTAGCAGGAATCTTCACCTTCGTTACCTACAAGTGGTATAAGACAGGAACTGTTACGATTGAAAAAACAGCCCTTAACAAATACATCTGGTTACCGGCCTTGGTATGGGTCCTTGTCATTGTTGTAGAAAACTTTTTACCAAATGATCCGTCATTTAATCAACAGGCTGTAGATAAATTGGCTCAAGATCAACCGCTCTTCACATTCTTCATGGCTGTCGTCTTTGCACCCCTGACAGAAGAATTAACCTTTAGAGGTATGCTAGCCCGCTATGTCTTCCCACAACAGGATAACATCAAGCAGACAGCTCTCTTTCTTCTTGTAAGCACTGTACTTTTTGCACTTGTTCATTTCCCTGGGACTCCTCAACAATTCCTAGTCTATAGTGCCCTTGGTCTTAGTATGGGGTTGGCTTATATCAACAAGGGTGGTCTGGCTTATAGTATGGGATTGCATGCCTTAAATAATTTAATTTCATTTGTGATGATAATGATGCTATAATAGACTCAGGAGGAAGTCATGAAACGAGTATTATTATCAGCAGTGATACAGGCTGTGGTTATCTTCTTTATCATTGGTGGACTTACCTATGTTTAAAGGAGACTTCTTTTATAAAAATATAGCGGTTGCTCTTGCACCTATCGCGGGCTTTATGCGTTTTGCGACAGCCTATGCAACAGAACTTTTTCTGTCAAAACAGGAGGCAGAGCTAGCTAAAAAAGGTAAAAAAGACAGAAAAACCAACTAAGAATGAATCCAGTAAAATGATTTACTGGATTTTTTGGTTTAGATAAGGATTCTAGCAAACTTTTCTGATGATTTTCATGAAGAGCTAGCGCTTTTATGGTAAAATAGTAAAAGAATACAAGAGGAGAGGAAAATATGAAACGTAGTATGTATGCTGGTCGTGTTCGTGAGGAACACATCGGACAAGAAATTACCTTGAAAGGTTGGGTTGCCCGTCGTCGTGACTTGGGTGGATTGATCTTTATCGACCTTCGTGACCGTGAAGGGATTATGCAGTTGGTTATCAATCCTGAGAAAGTTTCTGCGGAAGTGATGGCAACAGCTGAAAGCCTTCGTAGTGAATTTGTCATCGAGGTGACTGGACAAGTTACAGCACGTGAGCAGGCCAATGATAAATTGGCGACTGGAGCAGTTGAACTGAATGTAACAGCTCTTACTGTGCTTAATACAGCCAAGACAACACCTTTTGAAATCAAGGATGGCATTGAGGCAAACGATGATACGCGTCTACGTTATCGTTACCTTGACCTTCGTCGTCCAGAAATGTTGGAAAACCTTAAACTTCGTGCTAAGGTGACACATTCGATCCGCAACTACTTGGATGAGTTAGAATTTATCGATGTGGAAACACCATTCCTTTCTAAGTCAACACCAGAAGGGGCGCGTGACTATTTGGTGCCTTCTCGTGTCAATAAAGGGCATTTTTACGCACTTCCTCAAAGTCCGCAGATTACAAAACAGTTGTTAATGAATGCGGGATTTGACCGTTACTACCAAATCGTCAAATGTTTCCGTGACGAGGACTTGCGTGGTGACCGTCAGCCTGAATTTACTCAGGTCGACTTGGAAACTTCATTCCTTACTGAGCAAGAAATTCAAGATATCACAGAAGGCTTGATTGCACGCGTGATGAAGGAAACAAAAGGGGTCGAAGTAACTCTTCCATTCCCTCGTATGAAGTACGATGATGCTATGGCCCTTTATGGTTCTGACAAACCTGATACTCGTTTTGAGATGTTGCTTCAGGACTTGACAGATCTTGTCAAGGGAGTAGAGTTCAAAGTCTTCTCAGAAGCACCTGCTGTTAAAGCCATTGTAGTCAAAGGCGCAGCAGACAACTACTCTCGTAAAGACATCGACAAGATGACAGAAGTAGCCAAACAGTATGGTGCCAAAGGTCTTGCTTGGGTCAAGGTTGTTGATGGGGAATTGAACGGCCCAGTGGCTAAATTCTTGACTGCTATCCAAGCAGACTTGAAAACAGCGCTCGGTCTTGAAGATAAAGACTTGGTTCTCTTTGTAGCAGATACGCTTGAAGTAGCTAATGCAACTCTTGGTGCCCTTCGTGGACGTATTGCGAAGGAACTAGGCTTGATTGATAACGATAAGTTTAACTTCCTTTGGGTTGTTGACTGGCCAATGTTTGAATGGTCAGAAGAAGAGGGACGCTATATGAGTGCCCACCATCCATTTACGCTTCCTCAAGCAGATACTACTCATGAGCTTGAAGGTGATTTGGCTAAGGTTCGTGCTATTGCCTATGACATCGTCTTGAACGGTTATGAGCTTGGTGGTGGTAGTCTTCGTATCAATCAAAAAGAACTTCAAGAACGTATGTTCAAGGCTCTTGGATTCTCAGCTGAAGAAGCTAATGACCAGTTTGGTTTCCTATTGGAAGCTATGGACTATGGATTCCCACCACACGGTGGATTGGCTATCGGACTTGACCGCTTTGTAATGCTCTTAGCAGGAGAAGAAAACATCCGTGAAGTCATTGCCTTTCCTAAGAATAACAAGGCGACTGATCCAATGACACAAGCACCATCAACAGTAGCTCTTAAACAACTAGAAGAACTTAATCTACAAGTAGAACAAGATGAAACAAACGAAACAAACTAAGAAGTGGCACTATTATTTGCGTCGCTTTGCTCATCGCGTAAAAATTTTAGGTATCTTACAAGGTATCTCTCGAGAAAAGTACGATGAAAAAATCTCAGCTTCTCTGATATATGGTTTTTTATCAGCTGTAGCCGTCAATTTCTTCTTCCAACCAGGACATGTCTACTCTAGTGGTGCGACTGGTTTGGCGCAAATCATTTCAACACTAAGCAATTACTGGTTTGGCTTTCATTTGCCAATCTCTGTCGCTTTCTATTGTATCAATATTCCCTTAATGATTTTGGCCTGGCGTCAAATTGGCCGGAAGTTTACCATCTTTACCTTTATTACGGTATCTATGAGTTCACTCTTTATCCAGTTTGTGCCAGTGGTAACTCTAACGGAGGATCCCATCATCAATGCCCCTATTTGGGGGAGTGGTCATGGGGCTGGGAATCGGGTTTGCTTTACGCCATAACATTTCCAGTGGTGGAACGGATATTGTCAGTCTCACTATTCGTAAGAAAAACAGGGAAAAAAATGTTGGTAGCATTTCCTTCTTAGTCAATGGAACTATTATGTTGATTGCAGGTTTGACCTTCGGTTGGAAATACGCCCTCTACTCTATGATTACCATTTTCGTATCAAGTCGTGTTACAGATGCCGTCTTCACCAAGCAGAAAAAGATGCAGGCGACGATTGTAACCAGCAATCCCGATGCCGTGATTGAAAAAATCCACAATAAATTGCATCGTGGAGCAACGATTATTCATGATGCAGAAGGAACTTATAACCACGAGCGCAAAGCTGTTTTGATTACAGTCATCACTCGTGCTGAGTTTAATGACTTTAAACTCATCATGAAACAAGTAGATCCCTCAGCCTTTGTGTCCGTATCAGAGAATGTTCATATCCTCGGACGATTTGTAGAAACCGAAAACTAATACTTTCTGTAGCAAATATAAAAAACCAACTCTTGAACACATTGTCAGAGTTGGTTCTTTTTATTTTTCAACGATTTTGTGGGCAATCAACTGGCGGTAACAAATTTGTTTGTTGTTTTTAGCATCATTGATAATCTGGAGAATAGTTTCAAAGGAAACACGACCAAGCTCCAAACTATTGATATCGACATAGGCCGCCAAGTTGAGCTTGGGATTGACTGAGTCGAAGCTAAGGACAGGGACATCCAGTTGGTGTTTTGCGATGTAATCACAGACCCCTGCAGCAAGGAGACTATCAATGGTAATAATAGCGTCAATATTTGGATTGTTTTTGAAGAGAAGTCTACTAAAGCGATAACCATTATCTTCAAGAAATTCAGTAGCAAAGTAAGTCAGATTAGTATCGAGAGGAAGTTGGTGTTGTTTTAGAGCTAGTTCGTAACCTGTCAAGCGGTCCTTGGTAACAAATAGTTTCTTGGTACCGCCGATAAAGGCAATGCGTGAGCATCCTTTTTTAATGAAATATTCTGTCGCATCAAAACCAGCTTGAACATTATCATTATCAACAAGTGGTATGAAAGGCGAAAGTGACTTTCCTAGAATGAGGAAAGGGAATTGTTCTTCAACGACTAGATTGACCAAAGGGTCATCTTCTTGAGCGTAGAGGAAGATAAGTCCATCTACACGTTTACCATAAACCATTTGGGAAATGGCATTTAAACGCTCCTTTTCGTCCTTTCCAGTTGCGATTTGGATAGCATAGTGATTCTCCGAAGCAACTTGAGCAATCCCTCTAAGGACAGAAGGAAAGAAAGGATTTTGATAAAAGGCATCTGAATCGTCTGGAAGAACTAAACCAATGACTTGGGTGTAGCTAGAAACCAAACTTCTGGCATTAAGGTTAGGATGGTAGTTGAGTTCCTTCATAGCCTTACGAACTCGTTTTTTTGTTTCGTCACTAATGGTTGATTTGTTTGAATAACACGGGTTACGGTTGATGGTGAAACACCAGCAGCCTTGGCCACATCTTTAATCGTAACAGGCATAATAATCTCCTACTTATGATAGTCTGGGTCACGGAAATGGGTCTTGTAAAAAATAATTACCAGGTAAAGTACAAAAAGTATGTTTTGAACTGTGATCAAAGTTGTCATATTTTGACCCAAAAGTCCTAAAATCATAGCAATCAAAGTTGGTAAACCTAAACAGTTCAAAATGAAATGGTAGCACTCTTTATAAGTTTTTAAAGAAAAGAGGCGCGATTTCTTAGTGAAGTAGAGTAATAGACTAGCGCCAAGGGCTACAATAAAGAAATTGAGTCCAAATAGGAAGAAAGAACCTAAGACAAGAAAGAGACTGACGTAGACACGATTTTGCTGATACCAGTCTTTAGAAATAGCCTTTGTTAAGTTTTCCTTGCTTTGGAAACTTTCAGTAGTAATGGCTTGATAATGGATATTTATCAACTCTTTTCCTTGTTTACTAATCACCAGTTGATCCGCTCGAAAGTTGAGAAGTAATTCTTCCGGATAAGTGGAAGTTTCTGGATCTCCCAATTGGATAGATGGCTGACTCGGATTGCTTCCGGTGTAGGCAAATCTACCATCTACTACCTGAGCATTTGAAGCTAAGTCCATAATGACACTATCTGTAAGTGGAGAGTAAACATCATCGATAAAAGTCTCTAAGGGGTAGGTATCTTGAGAGCTATTTTGAATCGCGATGGGCACCATGGATAAGCTAATCAAGAAGATACTGGTAAAAATCAGTTGAAACCAGTTTAGGCCAAAACGATAAGAGAGGGGCTTACGAAGTCCCCAAATACTGTTAAAATAAGAAAATGGATAGGGTAACATAGATTTCTTTCTAAAGCATTTTTCTATATGAGTATTATATAGAGAAATGTTTTTTATTTCAAGCGGGGATAGTAGAATCCTTGGTAAAAGTGAATATTTGTTATGATTCGTCCACTAACTAACAAGGTAATCTCAGCAAGCTCTTGTTTTTCACCAGACAATCGATGTACAAGGTCAAAAATGAAAAAGGGTGGCGGGGGTATATTACCCCTTGTCGCCACCGCTTGTAAGTCCTGAAACGAAGTTCTTTGCAAGAAGAAGAAAAGTGTACAGATTGGAAGAGCGATGAGGATAGCACCTGCTGAGAAGTAGGCGATCTTCAAGTTCTTCGCATTGCTGACGAAGGTTTGTAGACCAACGGCAACTGTAAAGTATTCTTTTTCACGAAGCAAGAAACTAGAGAGGATATAGTCTCCGAAAGGTCCCATGAAGGCCCAGAGTGCTTGTACAGCAACCATTGGGCGAACAAGAGGGAGAACGATTTGCCAGAAGCGGCGGAAATGTCCTGCACCATCAAGTTTTGCAGACTCATCAAGAGACATTGGCACGGTGTCAAAGTAACCTTTCATCAACCAAGCATTCATAGGGATACCTCCACCAACGTAGAGGAAGATGAGGAACCAGCTATGGTTAAGGGCATTCAACATGAGGGCCATAACGAAGAAGGCAGTCAAAGCGGCCATTGTTGGCACCATTTGGATAATCAAGAAGAAGACCAAACTTTGTTTACGAGCCAAGAAGTTGTAACGGCTATAGGCATAACCAGCAAGTACGATAATACTTGTCTGAACAACCATAGTGATCAAGGCGATGATCAAAGTGTTGAGGTACCATGTGCCGTACAAGGTTTCTGTAAAGAGCCCTTTGAAGTTATCAAGACTGAAATTGACATTGCTGTCGAGCTTGAAGGCCACAACGTTACCGGCCTTAAAGGCTGACATAATCGTGATTAAAAGAGGATAGATAATAACGATTGAAAGTCCAATTAAGTAAAGATAAGTAAGGGTTTGAGTCAGTCTACGTTTGATTCTGATTGAGTTATTCATCTTAGACGTCCTCCATATCAAATGCGTGTAGTTTCTTGAATGCAATCATAGAAATAGAGATGACAATGATTGAAATAATCAAAGTAACGGCAGCTGCCATAGAGTATTGAGGAGCTGTACCAGTTGTCAAACGGTAGATCCATGAGATCAAGATATCGGTTGAACCAGCTCCACCACCGACACTACCAGGACCACCACCATTGAAGAGGTACATGATAGAGAAGTTGTTGAAGTTGAAGGTGTATTGGCTAATCAAAGTAGGCGCCGCAACAGCCAAATCATTGGGAAAGTGATGCTACGGAATTTTTGCCAAGCGTTTGCACCGTCGATATAAGCTGCTTCATACAAGTCGTTTGGAATAGACTGTAGGATACCGAGAGTTAGGACATAGATATAAGGGAATCCAAGCCAACCTTGCATCATAATCAAGGCAACCTTAGTCCAAGTAGGGTCTGTTTTCCAAGGAATGAGTGCTCCATCAAGGAATGGAAGGAACTTAGCAAAGATTGGGATAACTTGGGTATTGATAGCACCAACACTATCGTTGAACATGTTTGAGAATGTCAAGATAGTGATAAAGGCTGGAACCGCCCAAGGTAGAAGGAAGATAACACCAAAGATACGTTTACCCTTGATGAATGGTTGGTTAGCGATAATAGCTGTAAAGATCCCGAGTACGATTTGCAAAGTAGATGCAGATAAAGCCCAGATAATAGTCCAAGAAAGGACAGAACCGAAGGCTGAACGGAAGGTACTCAAGCTCCAGATATTTGTAAAGTTAGTCAATCCAACCCAATCCAATAATTTATTTGGTGGTAAGTGTTGGAAATCGTAGTTAGTAAAGGCAATCATCAAGGTTACAATAACCGGGAAGATGATGGCAAATGTCATGGCAACGTAAGATGGAATGATAAGCAAGTAAGGGAATCCATTTTCATAGATACCTTTAATCATATCCTTAAGTGTCAATGGGACAGGGATGCCATTATTGATACGTTTTGCAATAGTGTGAGCGTCTTTAATATTGAGAATATAAAAGGCTAGATAAACAATTACAAAAATAGAGTGGAATGCACCACGAATCAACATGAAGAGAGAGTTGTCACGGCCAGGTTTTTCACCAAGCGTGATTAAGTTGCTCAATTCAGGTGCTGCAAGTACTATAAAATAGAGGACAAAAGCCACTGTTACAGCAAGGAAGATAAAACCTTTAGCTTTTTGTTTGTTGTAGATTTGTCCCAACCCAGGAATCAATGAAAGCAAGGCTGCTTTTTTTGGTTGTTGTTCCATGAGTGCTCCTTTCATAAGATATGAGCATTGAGCTCTATGCTAATCAGCAAAATCGCTGAAAACATTGTCAATATATCTAAAAATCAAGGGAGATGTTTAAATTATCTCCCTTGAATCAATCAATTAGTTACCAAATTTTTGTTGGATTGTTTCTTTGATCAATGTTACAGCATCATTAGCAGCTGTTTTAGCATCTTTCTTACCGCTTACGGCGTCAAAGAGCATTGTTTTAGCTGGGTCCCAAACTGTTGACATTTGAGAGATGTTTGGCATTGGTTGTGCGTTCTTGAACTGCTCGATAACAGCTGTAGTCAACTCATCTTTTTTACCTTCAGCGTAAGCACGAGCTTCAGTGTTAGCTGGGATTTCGTTAGTTGCATCGTAGAATGCTTTTTGTTGGTCAGTTGAAACAAGGAAGTCTACAAATTTTTGAGCGCCTTCAAGGTTCTTAGTGCTTGATGGGATGATCCAAGCTTTACCACCACCAAAGGCTGCGTAGTTTTTGCCGTTTGGAAGAGTTGGGATAGTTGCAACACCGTAGTTTACTTTAGCATCTTTGAATGCTTGAGCTTTCCAAGGACCATCGATGATAGCAGCTGTTTTACCCTCTTGGAATTGAGTTTGGATCAAGTTTCCAGCACCTTCAGTATCTTGCATACCTTTAGGCCATTTTTCGTACCAAGTTTTAGCGTATTCGATTCCTGCGATAGCACCATCGTTAGCAAGACCGATATCTTTAGGATCTTTACCATTTTGACCGAATACATAACCACCGTTACCAGCAAGGAGTCCGTATGCGTAGTAGAAGTTTGTCCAGTCAGCTAGGAAGGCAGTAGTTTTGCCATCTTCACCAGCGAAAGCGTATTTGCTATCTTTAGCAAGGTTTTCTAAGTCAGCAAATGTTTTTGGAGCTTCTTTGAGCAAGTCTTTGTTATAGTACATAACAAGTGACTCGATAACGGCTGGAGCGCCGTAAACTTTACCGTCAGCAGCTGTTACAAGAGATTTAGTAGTATCATCTGTTTTAGCACCGTCGCTTAGTTTAACTTCTGAAAGTTGTCCATCAGTACCAAGGCTACCCACACGGTCGTATGGTGCCATCATAACGTCAGCAGCTTGACCTGATTGGTTGTCAAGTGAAAGTTTGTCAAGTCCGCCAAGTTGGTCACCAGATTTGATGTTAACTTTTGTACCTGATTCTTTTTCATAAGCTGCAGCAACTTTTTCAGCGTAGGCTTTATACTGGTCTTCAACATAGAAAGTGATTTCTTTTGCTTCAGATGAGCTAGTATCAGCAGCTTTATCAGAAGTTTTGCTTCCGCAAGCTACCAAAAGCAAGCTAGCAAGTGTAGCAGTTCCAAGCACAGCAGCGCTCTTCATGAATTTAGTTGACATAGTGTATTCCTCCTAAAGAATAACAAGTTTTATAGTCTAGGGAACGCAAACGTTTTCCCTTATGACCTTAGTATAGCACAAATAGAAAACGGTTGCAAGTCTTTTTTTAGAAAATTTAAAGAAATTTTAAAAAAATTTTAAAAATTACCAACAAGTTGCAATTGCTATATAATAGTAGAAAGTTCACGATTTATAAACTTTATTCTAAAAAGTAAAGAATAGGCAAACGATTGCATCAAAATAAGCCGAATGAAAATCATTTCAAAAATTAAAATATAGGGAATTTCAAAATTTAACCAGAAAAAAGTTGGAAAAAGTTTTTTTACAAACGCTTGCAATTATTTTAGAAATGGGTTATACTTGAGTTGACGCAAACGTTTGCGCATATAAATATGAAACTCTTAACTACAAACACGCGAGGTGCTATTATGAAAAAACGTCAAAGTGGTGTGTTGATGCACATCTCATCTCTTCCTGGAGCATACGGGATTGGATCGTTTGGTAAAAGTGCGTACGACTTTGTTGATTTCTTAGTTCGTACCAAACAACGTTACTGGCAGATCCTTCCATTAGGAACAACTAGTTACGGTGATTCTCCTTACCAATCATTCTCAGCTTTTGCAGGGAATACTCACTTTATCGATCTTGATATCTTGGTTGAGCAAGGTTTACTAGATGCTAGTGATCTTGAAGGGATTGACTTTGGTGGTAACCCAGAAGAAGTAGACTACGCGAAGATTTATTATGCGCGTCGTCCTCTTCTTGAAAAAGCAGTTAAACGTTTCTTTGAAATCGGAGATGTCAAAGACTTCGAAAAATTTGCTCAAGAAAATCAATCATGGCTTGAACTATTTGCAGAGTATATGGCTATCAAGGAGCATTTTGATAATCTTGCTTGGACAGAATGGCCAGATGCAGATGCTCGTGCTCGTAAAGCTTCAACTCTTGAAAGCTACCGTGAGAAATTAGCTGACAAACTTGTTTACCACCGCGTAACCCAATACCTTTTCTTCCAACAATGGTTGAAATTGAAAGCATATGCTAATGACAACCACATCGAAATTGTCGGTGATATGCCTATCTATGTAGCGGAAGATTCAAGCGATATGTGGGCAAATCCACATCTCTTCAAAACAGATGTCAACGGTAAGGCGACTTGCATCGCAGGATGCCCACCAGATGAATTCTCTGCTACTGGTCAGCTTTGGGGTAACCCAATCTATGACTGGGAAGCAATGGACAAAGATGGCTACAAATGGTGGATTGAACGCTTGCGTGAAAGCTTCAAAATCTACGATATCGTTCGTATCGACCACTTCCGTGGATTTGAGTCTTACTGGGAAATTCCTGCTGGTTCTGAAACAGCAGCACCTGGTAAATGGGTGAAAGGACCTGACTACAAACTCTTTGCAGCGGTTAAAGAGGAACTTGGTGACTTGAACATCATCGCAGAAGACCTTGGATTCATGACTGACGAAGTTATCGAACTACGTGAACGCACTGGATTCCCAGGAATGAAAGTCCTTCAATTTGCCTTCAACCCAGAGCACGAAAGTATTGACAGCCCACACTTAGCACCAGCTAACTCTGTTATGTACACAGGAACACATGATAACAACACTGTTCTTGGTTGGTACCGTAATGAAATTGACGACCCAACTCGTGAGTACATGGCACGTTATACAAACCGCAAGGAATATGAAACAGTAGTACATGCTATGCTTCGTACAGTCTTCTCATCAGTAAGCTTTATGGCTATCGCTACCATGCAAGACTTGCTAGAGTTGGATGGTTCAGCTCGTATGAACTTCCCATCTACTCTTGGTGGAAACTGGTCATGGCGTATGACAGAGGATCAATTGACTCCTGCTGTCGAAGAAACTTTGCTTGACTTGACTACAATTTATCGCCGAATCAATGAAAATTTGGTAGAATTAAAGAAATAAGACATTATCAGGAGACACAAAAAATGTTACCATTAAAAGAATTTGTACAAAATCGTTACAATAAATCTATCGCAGAATGTAGCAACGAAGAGCTTTACCTTGCTCTTCTTAACTACAGCAAACTAGCAAGCAGCCAAAAACCAGTCAACACTGGTAAGAAAAAAGTTTACTATATCTCAGCTGAGTTCTTGATTGGTAAACTCTTGTCAAACAACTTGATTAACCTTGGTCTTTATGACGAAGTTAAAAAGAACTTGCTGATGCAGGTAAAGAGTTGATCGAAATCGAAGAAGTAGAATTGGAACCATCGCTTGGTAATGGTGGTTTGGGACGTTTGGCAGCCTGCTTTATCGACTCAATCGCTACACTTGGTTTGAACGGTGACGGTGTTGGTTTGAACTACCACTTTGGTCTTTTCCAACAAGTGCTTAAAAACAACCAACAAGAAACAATTCCTAACGCTTGGTTGACTGACCAAAACTGGTTGGTTCGTTCAAGCCGTAGCTACCAAGTGCCATTTGCACACTTTACATTGACATCTACTCTTTACGATATCGATGTACCTGGTTACAAAACAGCTACGAAAAACCGCTTGCGTTTGTTTGACTTGGATTCAGTTGATTCATCTATCATTGAAGATGGCATTAACTTTGATAAGACAGACATCGCTCGCAACTTGACTCTTTTCCTTTACCCAGACGATAGCGACAAACAAGGTGAATTGCTCCGTATCTTCCAACAATACTTCATGGTTTCAAACGGTGCTCAATTGATCATCGATGAAGCAATCGAAAAAGGAAGCAACTTGCATGACCTTGCTGACTACGCAGTTGTACAAATCAACGATACTCACCCATCAATGGTGATTCCTGAGTTGATCCGTCTTTTGACTGAACGTGGTATCGAACTTGATGAAGCAATTTCTATCGTTCGTAGCATGACTGCTTACACAAACCACACAATCCTTGCTGAAGCCCTTGAAAAATGGCCTCTTGAATTCTTGGAAGAAGTGGTTCCTCACTTGGTACCAATCATCAAAGAATTGGACCGTCGTGTTCGTGCTGAGTACAAAGATCCAGCTGTTCAAATCATTGATGAACACGATCGTGTTTCACATGGCTCACATGGATATCCACTACGGATACAGTGTAAACGGGGTTGCCGCTCTTCACACAGAAATTTTGAAGAACTCTGAGTTGAAAGCTTTCTACGATCTTTACCCAGAAAAATTCAACAACAAAACAAACGGTATCACTTTCCGTCGTTGGCTCATGCATGCTAACCCAAGCTTGTCTCACTACTTGGATGAGATCCTTGGACGCGAATGGCACCATGAAGCTTCTAAATTGGAAGACCTTCTTTCATACGAAGACAAGGCTGCTGTCAAAGAAAAATTGGAAAGCATCAAAGCTCACAACAAACGTAAATTGGCTCGTCACTTGAAAGAACACCAAGGTGTGGAAATCAATACTAACTCTATCTTTGATATCCAAATCAAACGTCTTCACGAGTACAAACGTCAACAAATGAACGCTTTGTATGTTATCCACAAATATCTTGACATCAAGGCTGGTAATATCCCTGCTCGTCCAATCACCGTATTCTTTGGTGGTAAAGCAGCTCCTGCCTACACAATTGCTCAAGACATCATCCACTTGATCCTTTGCTTGTCAGAAGTGATTGCTAACGACCCAGCAGTAGCTCCACACTTGCAAGTGGTAATGGTTGAAAACTACAACGTTACTGCAGCAAGCTTCCTCATCCCAGCATGTGACATCTCAGAACAAATCTCACTTGCTTCTAAAGAAGCTTCAGGTACTGGTAACATGAAATTCATGTTGAACGGAGCTTTGACTCTTGGTACTATGGACGGTGCTAACGTGGAAATCGCTGAGTTGGTTGGAGACGAAAACATCTACATCTTTGGTGAAGATTCAGAAACTGTTATCGATCTTTACGCAAAATCAGCTTACAAATCAAGCGAATTCTACGCTCGTGAAGCTATCAAACCATTGGTTGACTTTATCGTGAGCGATGCTGTTCTTGCAGTTGGTAAGAAAGAACGTTTGGAACGTCTTTACAATGAATTGATCAACAAAGACTGGTTCATGACTCTTCTTGACTTGGAAGACTACATCAAAGTGAAAGAACAAATGCTTGCTGATTACGAAAACCGTGATGCATGGTTGGATAAAGTGATCGTCAACATTGCTAAAGCAGGATTCTTCTCATCTGACCGTACAATCGCTCAGTATAACGAAGATATCTGGCACTTGAACTAACACTCTTCGAAAATCAAATTCAAACCACGTCAGCGTTGCCTTGCCGTACTCAAGTACAGCCTGCGGCTAGCTTCCTAGTTTGCTCTTTGATTTTCATTGAGTATAAGATACAAAATTATACGAATACACTTTGTAAAAAAGCGAGTTTCGATTGAAATTCGCTTTTTTTAATACTTGAGTAGAAATAGACCTCGGATACTATATTAAAATAGGTCACTTATATAGAGTGGTGGCTTAAAACTATTAGTTATCATTATTTTTATCTGAAAATTGTAAGAAAGTATGTTAAAATAGGAACGTATACAAGTAATTATTTGAATATCAAATTAGATTTGAAGAGGTGCATTATGAGTAATTTAGAGATTGGGAAACGGATTCGCACCTTACGAACTGAAAAGGGATTGAGTAGGGAAGCCTTTTGTGGAGATGAAAAAGAACTTACTGTTCGTCAGTTGGGCCGAATTGAAACAGGAAATAACTTACCCAGTTTAGCGAAACTAGACTATATAGCAAAAGTATTGGGAGTTCCAATATCTCAGTTAATTGATGAAGGATTGCTAATTGTTCCTAAAGAGTATTTAAAACTAAAAACGAAATTGATTCGTCAATCTATTCATGGAGATGAAGAAAAAATCCGCCAACGTGAGGCTATCTTTGAAGAAATTCAGGAACGATTTTATGACCAACTGCCTGAAGATGAGCAAGTATCCGTTGAAGTCCTACAAGCCATTGATGATGTATATGTTTCTGAAAACGCTGAATTTGGGGAAGGTTTAATTGAGGAGTATTTTGAGCAAACAATGCTGCGAACAGAATATTCGACAAATGATCTACTACTATTGTACTTGTATTTTTTATCTTTAGCGGTTAATGCAGAACGAGATGAAATAACTTTAAAAAAAGTTTGTCTAAATATTGTATCTCAAACAAATTATGATGATACAAACTATATTCACTTGCTTCAAAGGGTGCTAATAGGTTTAGTACTTTATCAGCTTGACATCGATTATCATGAATTTATACCTGAAATATTGAGCATTTTAAGAGAAATTATGATTGACATCGGAGATACTAGTTTAAAACCAACTGTAGACTTCATTGAAGCAAAATATTACTTATACGGGGAAAAAGATAAAGAAAAAGCCCTACAATACTATGAAAAAGCTATCAATGGGGCAGAATTTTTGAATGACATGAATTTTAAAAATCGAGTAATAGAAGAAAAAAATAAGGATTTTCCATAATTTCAATTTAAAAACAGGACATAAATGTCCTGTTTTTTTACCCTCATCAGGTATATACTGTTATTGTAAATAAGTTAAGAGGAGCGCAATGCTAGAATTGTTCCCATTTAAACGGGATGTAGATTCGCAGGCGAGAGGAAAATATGGTAAAAACAATTGACTATTATATGGATGAAAAGTTTGTCAAGAAGGATTATCTGATTATCAAAAATAGTCTAGATAGCAGACGACTATGTAAAGTAACACTTGATGAGAAGTTGCTAAAATTAGTTCTCTTGCTTCCAAATGAGATGAGAGAAATCAAAATGGACTCCAACTTAAATCCTAGAATTAGAGTTGTTGACATAACCGATGGGAGTGAGTGAAGTTTCTAAAATACAATTTATCATTAGAAAGAGGTAATAAAATGATTAAGGTAGAAAGAGTTATAAAGCGATTTGGAGATAATATTGCTTTAAATCAAATTAGTTTTTCAATAAACGAAGGAGAAATTTTTGGATTCCTAGGTCCATCTGGTTCAGGGAAGACAACAATGATCAATATTCTGACAGGACAGCTACAAGCTAACAGCGGCAAGACAGAATTATTAGGGAAAGATTCTCAAAAATTACTGCCGTCAGATTTTGAAGAGTTAGGTTTAGTAGGTGATACAAGTGGTTATTACGAAAAATTAAGTTTGTACAATAACTTGTTACTGTTTGCAAGACTATACGGAGTTTCAAAATCTCGAATTGAAGAAATTCTAAAACAAGTTGGTCTGTATGATAGTAAAGACACTCCAGCTGAAAAACTTTCTACAGGAATGCGTCAACGAATGCTTTTAGCTCGTGCTTTAATCAATTATCCTAAAGTTCTATTTTTAGATGAACCTACAAGTGGGTTAGATCCCACCACCTCAAAAAAGATTCATAAATTACTACAGGAGTTAAAGGAAAGAGGAACAACCATTTTCTTAACTACTCATGATATGAATGAGGCGACTTTATTATGTGATAACCTAGCTCTTTTGAATAAAGGTGATCTTATTGAACAAGGAAGCCCAAGCGAAATTATCCAAAAATACAACACGGAAAAGAATGTTGCAGTAACCTATAGTGATTCGACTAAAAAAGTAGTGCGATTCGAAGACTTGCAGCAAGAAGATTATAAAAAAATGATGACGATTCACTCATGTGAACCAACTTTAGAAGATATTTTTATTAAATTGACAGGAGAAAAATTAGATGTTTAAGAGAATTTTAGCCCTTATCTGGTTGAGGACACAAGTATTATTAACAAACAAAAACACTTTGGTACAGGTAGTATTCCCATTCTTTATGGTTCTACTCTTCCAAAATTTTATGAATACAGATGGCACTCAAGGGAAAACACTATTGTTTAGTTCTTTAACAATGGCATTCTCATTTTCTTCTGGGTCAATGATTTCAAACTCTATTGCAGAGGAGAAAGAAAAAAGAATTTTTAAAACTCTTATCTTAAGCGGAGTTCGCCGTGGAGAATATCTTGTTTCCGTTTTGTTTTATCCTGTAATCTTTGCCTTAGCTTCAGTTATTTCTTTCCCTATTATGGTTGAAGTGGATTTCGCAAAAGATTATCCTGTATACCTTGTAGTAGCTTCTCTGGTAGCATTATGTACAATCCTCTTAAATTTAGTGATCGGAGCTATTTCAGAGACACAAACTCAGGCTCAGGTTTATGGTTTGATTCCAATGCTTGGTCTCTCATTCTTGCCGATGTTTTCACAAGTTAGCTCAGAGGTTAAGAAACTTATGGATACAACCTTCTTAGGAGTTTATGTAGATTTCTTTAATAAACCAGATTTCAAGTTGAATTTTGACAGTTTGGGGATAACTTTTGCTTGGGTTGTAGCATTACTTGCCCTTAGTTATTGGGGTTTAAAAAATAAAAAAAGAGTACAGTTTGGGAAATTAACAATCGCTAAACTTCATAAACTAACTTTTTTTAAAGCTTAGTGTTCAGTCCCCATAACCTAGTCTTATGGATGGGGTATAGCGTCAGACAAAAAACCAGCACTTAACAATGCTGGTTTTCACTACATTTAAGCCTCGGAATTTACTTAGAAATCACCTCAAATTTCTTAGATTCGTTTACAAACAGTATTATAATAGTAATGTGGTAAAGAAAGATGGTATTTTTATGTGGAAAAAATATTTTTCAAAATATAAATGGACTGATTTGTTTTGGATTCTTTTTGTAATTTGGTCATCACTCTTGATGGGTAATAGTACTCTTTTTTCACTCACTTATCAAGAAATCTCTTATCAGGGATGCCATTTGGGGATTACACTTGTCTCATTTCATTTACTATTTATTGATAAATTTATCATTTCGAATCGAAAATAAATGGAGAGGTCAAAATTTTTTATACTTTTCGGAAAGACAGTGGAAAATCGTGTTTTAAACCCGCATCTCAAGAAGAGGTGCGGGCTTTGTAGTATCTCAAAAATTTATTCACAGTGCTTCTCCGACCAGAATCTCTGCTTCGATAGTAATCTCAGTCAACTGACTCCAGTCAATCTTGCTTTGGTCAACATGAAAGAGAAGGGGGGTCATGCTAAGCAGGGCTTGGCGTTGCTCTGCGGTGATGGACTTGGTCAGGGAAGTTATCTGACGAGATTGGATGCTGAAATGTTCCTGGAAATGTTCCTTGATATCTTGGTTGGAATAGTCCTTCTTTGTCAGCTGCTCATGTACGGTTTGGCGGATTTCTTTGAGGTGATTTTCAGTTGGGATAACCTTTATCAAGATACCGTTTTGAGATAAAACGCGGCGAAATTCACCGTAGTTGGCAGGGGAAAAGATATCAAGCAGGATATCCATGCTAGCGTCTTTTATAGGAAGACGGGCCAGGTCGCCGACAAACCAATTGACTGCCCAGTTGGTTTCACTTTTAGCAGCGATTTGGACGGAATCTTTTGAAATATCAAAGGCGTAAAAGGTTTTATCAGAGTGACTTTCTTGGAGTTTGCGAGAGTAAAAGCCTTCGCCACAGCCAATGTCCAAGATGATTTTTGCGGATGGTTTAGTCGCTAGTAAGTCTGAGATGCCTTCTAAAATAGCCTGATAAAAGCCAGCTTCTAGGATTTGCTGGCGGTTTTGAAAGTTTTCCTTGTCGTAGTTGGCAGATTGCTTGATTTGCGGAGCTAGATTGACATAGCCGAATTTTGCCAGGTCAAAAGAATGGCGGTTGCTACACTTAAGGCTAGACTCTACCAAGGTCAGATTTTCTTGGCAGATAGGACAGGCAAAGGCAGTCGCAGAAGCAAAGCGCTGGAGTTTGGGTTTGAGGTTTGTATTCATAGTTTTAGTCTAGCAAAAAAAGGACTGGATAGCAAATGCATCCAGTCTTCTTTTAATATGTAAGGACGAAGTATTTTTTCTTACCGCGACGGATAACGGTCAATTCATTTTCTAATTTATCGCTATCGCTCAAGACATAGTCCAGGTCTTGGATACGGTCGCCGTTGACGTAGATGGCACCGTTTTGAACGTCTTCACGGGCTTGGCGTTTTGAGTTAACCACGCCAGAAGATACAAGAAGTTCAACGATGTTGTGATTTTCGTCTGCTTGTACTTGGTAGTTTGGTACGCCACGAAGTCCTTGTTTGAGTTCTTTGACAGAAAGGTTTTTGATATTTCCAGCAAAGAGTTGTTCAGTGATGTTAAGGGCTTCTTTGTAGGCTTCTTCTCCGTGAACAAGTGTTACAACTTCACGAGCAAGGACTTTTTGAGCCAAGCGTTCGTGTGGTGCTGCTTCAAATTGTTTGCGGATCTCTTTAATCTCATCCAGTGACAAGAAGGTAAAGATCTTCAAGAAGCGTACAGCGTCAGCGTCCATAACATTCATCCAGAATTGGTACATTTCGTATGGAGAAGTCTTTTCAGGGTTGAGCCAGACTGCATTTCCTTCTGATTTACCAAATTTCTTACCAGTTGCGTCTGTAATCAGTGGAACAGTAATTACGTGACCAGTCTTGTCAGCCTTACGACGAAGCAACTCAGTACCAGCAGTCATATTTCCCCATTGGTCAGAACCACCGATTTGCAGGGTAACATTGTGATCTTGGTTAAGGACAAAGAAGTCATAACCTTGCATGATTTGGTAGGCAAACTCAGTGTAAGAAATCCCTGTTTCAATCCGTTTCTTCACAGACTCCTTACTCATCATGTAGTTGACAGTGAAGTATTTCCGATATCACGGAGGAAGTCAATGAAGCTGATGCTGCCAAACCAGTCGTAGTTGTTGACCATGACAGCTTTATTTTCACCATTTTCAAAATCAAGAAAGCGAGAAAGTTGTCCTTGGATAGACTTGACCCAGCCCTCTACTGTGTCTTTTGTTTGGAGACTACGTTCAGCATCTTTGAAGGACGGATCTCCGATGAGACCTGTAGCACCGCCAACGAGCGCATATGGTTTGTGACCTGCTAACTGCAAACGACGACTTGTCAGGATTGCGACAAGGTGACCTAGGTGAAGGCTGTCAGCAGTTGGATCGTAGCCAGTATAATAAGAAACTTGACCTTCTTCTAGGGCTTTACGCAAAGCTTCTTCATCAGTCGTTTGAAAAATCAAACCACGCTCTTTTAGCTCATCAAAAATGTGCATATGTCTTTTCTCCTTTATAAAATATTGTTTCTACCTATTGTACCACAAAGTCAGGAAATAGCCTAGTATCTTAGGGGAGAAAGTTGCTGCTTGGACTTTTTTGGAAACGAGTGAAATATGGTATAATAGCACTAGCTTATACTCAATAAAAATCAAAGAGCAAATGAGGAAGCTAGCCGCAGGCTGTACTCGAGTACGGCAAGGCGAGACTGACGTGGTTTGAAGAGATTTTTGAAGAGTATTGTTTTCAGAGAAATAGATAAAAATAGTTAAGAAAGGGGCTGAAAGATGTCTCATATTATTGAATTGCCAGAAGTCTTGGCCAACCAGATTGCAGCAGGAGAAGTTATCGAACGCCCTGCTAGTGTAGTCAAGGAGTTAGTTGAAAACGCCATTGATGCTGGCTCTAGCCAGATTATCGTTGAAATCGAGGAAGCTGGGCTTAAGAAAATCCAAATCACAGATAATGGTCACGGGATTGCCCACGATGAGGTCGAGTTAGCCCTCCGTCGTCATGCGACCAGTAAGATTAAGAATCAAGCGGATCTTTTTCGGATTCGGACCCTCGGTTTTCGTGGTGAAGCTCTGCCTTCTATTGCTTCTGTCAGTGTTTTGACTCTTTTAACAGCGGTGGATGGTGCAAGTCACGGGACCAAGCTAGTGGCTCGTGGGGGAGAAGTTGAGGAAATCATTCCAGCGACCAGTTCTGTAGGAACTAAAGTTTGTATCGAAGATCTTTTTTTCAACACACCAGCCCGTCTCAAGTATATGAAGAGTCAGCAGGCGGAGTTGTCCCATATCATTGATATTGTTAATCGTCTAGGGTTGGCCCATCCTGAGATTTCCTTAGTTTGATTAGTGATGGCAAGGAAATGACACGAACAGCTGGTACGGGTCAACTGCGTCAATCCATTGCTGGGATTTATGGTTTAGCTAGTGCTAAAAAGATGATTGAAATTGAGAATGCTGACCTAGATTTTGAAATTTCTGGTTTTGTCTCATTGCCTGAATTGACACGGGCTAATCGTAACTATATCAGTCTTTTTATCAATGGCCGTTATATCAAGAACTTCCTGCTCAATCGTGCTATTTTAGATGGTTACGGTAGCAAGCTCATGGTGGGGCGTTTTCCACTAGCTGTTATTCACATTCATATTGATCCATATCTGGCGGACGTCAATGTGCACCCAACCAAGCAAGAAGTGCGTATTTCCAAGGAAAGAGAACTAATGGCGCTGGTTTCAGAAGCTATTGCAAAGAGTCTCAAGGAACAGACCTTGATTCCAGATGCCTTGGAAAATCTGGCAAAATCTACTGTTCGCAATCGTGAAAAAGTAGAGCAAACGACTTTGCCATTGAGAGAAAATACGCTCTATTATGAAAAAAAAATGAACCGACCAGACCGACACAAGCTGAGGTGGCAGACCATCAGGTGAATCTGACGGAAGAAAGACAGGATTTGAATCTGTTTGCTAAGGAAGCCTTGGACCAGATGACCAAGCCAGCTAAACTGCATTTTGCAGAGAGAAAGCCTGCTAGCTATGACCAACTGGACCATCCAGAGTTAGATCTAGCTAGTTTGGATAAGGCTTATGACAAGTTGGAGCGGGAAGAATCTTCAAGCTTTCCAGAGTTGGAATTTTTCGGTCAGATGCATGGAACCTATCTCTTTGCCCAAGGTCGAGATGGGCTCTACATCATAGATCAGCACGCGGCTCAGGAACGGGTTAAGTATGAGGAGTATCGTGAGAGCATTGGCAATGTTGACCAGAGCCAGCAGCAACTCCTAGTGCCCTATATCTTTGAATTTCCTGCGGATGATGCCCTTCGTCTCAAAGAAAGAATGTCTCTTTTAGAGGAAGTTGGTGTCTTTCTAGCAGAGTACGGGGAGAATCAATTTATCTTGCGCGAACATCCCATTTGGATGGCAGAGGAGGAAATCGAGTCTGGGATCTATGAAATGTGCGACATGCTCCTCTTGACCAAGGAAGTTTCGATCAAGAAATACCGAGCAGAGCTAGCCATTATGATGTCCTGCAAGAGGTCTATCAAGGCCAATCATCGTATCGATGACCACTCGGCTAGACAGCTTCTATACCAACTCTCCCAATGTGACAACCCCTACAACTGTCCACACGGACGTCCTGTTTTGGTGCATTTTACTAAGTCGGACATGGAAAAGATGTTCCGTCGCATTCAGGAAAATCATACCAGTCTCCGAGAGCTAGGAAAATACTAATACTCTTCGAAAATCTCTCTAAACTGCATCAGCCTTACCTTGCCTAACTCAAGTTATGCCTACGGTTAGCTTCCTAGTTTAGACTTGATTTTCATTGAGTATAAATTGAAGGGAAAATTATGTACGAATATCTAAAGGGTATTATTACCAAAATTACTGCTAAATACATCGTTCTAGAAGCTAACGGTATCGGCTACATCCTGCATGTAGCTATCCCTTATGCCTACTCAGGACAAGTCAACCAAGAAGCACAAATCTATGTGCATCAAGTCATCCGTGAAGATGCTCATTTGCTTTACGGTTTTCGTTCAGAAGATGAGAAGAAGCTCTTTCTCAGCTTGATCTCTGTGTCAGGCATTGGTCCTGTTTCCGCTCTTGCCATCATCGCAGCTGATGACAATGCAGGCCTCGTTCAAGCTATTGAGACTAAGAACATCACCTACTTGACCAAGTTCCCTAAAATCGGTAAGAAAACAGCCCAACAGATGGTCTTGGACTTAGAAGGGAAAGTTGTTGTGGCAGGAGACGATCTCCCTGCTAAAACTGCAGCTCCATCTAGCAGCGACAACCAAGAATTGGAAGAAGCTATGGAAGCCATGTTGGCACTGGGCTACAAGGCAGCAGAGCTCAAGAAAATTAAGAAATTCTTTGAAGGAACGACAGATACAGCAGAGAACTATATCAAGTCGGCCCTTAAAATGTTGGTCAAATAGGAGATTTCTATGCCAAAACGTTGTGGCTGGGTTAAAATGAACAACCCTCTATATGTAGCCTACCATGATGAAGAGTGGGGGCATCCCCTACATGACGACCGAGCGCTTTTTGAGTTGCTTTGTATGGAGACCTATCAGGCTGGTCTGTCTTGGGAAACGGTGCTCAATAAACGCCAATCCTTCCGAGAAGCCTTTCATGGTTATCAAATTCAATCTGTTGCGGACATGACTGATGAAGAATTGGAAGCTTTGATGGATAATTCAGCTATCATCCGAAATCGAGCTAAGATCTTTGCAACGCGAGCAAACGCCCAAGCCTTTCTACAAGTCCGGGCAGAGTTCGGCTCTTTTGATAGCTATCTCTGGTCTTTTGTCGGTGGGAAAACCATCGTCAATGATGTGCCTGACTACAGCCAGGCGCCTGCCAAAACAGCTCTATCTGAGAAATTATCCAAAGATTTCAAAAAACGAGGCTTTAAGTTCACAGGTCCAGTCGCTGTCTTGTCTTTTTTACAAGCAACAGGGCTAGTTGATGACCATGAGAATGATTGTGAATGGAAGGGGAATTAAATGATGTCTAACAAAAATAAGGGAATTCTGATTTTTGGGCTCCTCTATACAATTCTTTTTGTGTTTGATGGCGTTAAATTATTGGCTTCCTTGATGCCATCTACCATTGCAAATTATCTAGTCTATGTAGTATTAGCACTATACGGCTCTTTCTTGTTCAAGGATAGATTAATCCAACAATGGAATGAGATTAGAAACTAAAAGAAAATTCTTCTTTGGCGTCTTAACAGGCTGGCTCTTTCTCATTCTGATGACTGTTGTCTTTGGCTTTGTATCAGAGATGTTGAGACGGTTTTTGGGACTAGATGGACAAGGCCTAAACCAGTCGAATATTCAAAGTACCTTTCAAGAGCAACCACTACTGATAGCCGTTTTCGCCTGCATCATAGGACCTATAGTGGAAGAACTCTTTTTCCGTCAACTCTTATTGCATCACCTGCAGAAAAAACTGTCAACTTGGCTAAGCATTTTTCTGGTAGGACTTGTCTTTGCTCTGACTCATATGCATAATGTAAGTTTATCAGAGTGGGTCGGTGCAGTCGGATACCTAGGTGGTGGCCTTGCCTTTTCTATTATTTATGTGAAAGAAAAGGAGAATATCTACTATCCCTTACTTGTTCACATGTTAGGCAATAGCCTCTCCTTTATTATTTTAGCCTTGTCTTAATCCTATACATAAAAAAGCAACCAATCGTGTGGTTGCTTTTTCTTTTTATATTAGTTGCATTCTTATAGAGCAGTAAGGAAGGTCAGTCCGCCAAGGATAACCCCAGCCGAGTTTGGAATGATTAGAATCCAGTCTTTCTTAGGTTCTTTTGTCCATCCATAAATGACCCAGATTAAGCAAGAGACTGCTGCTGATAAAGGTTGGAATGGTTGAGCTTATTTCCTTGTAAATTGGCAAAAATTTGGGGGATGTAGGCTATAAATACAATAATCCCGATAAAGGCACCAATTGAACCGACAATTTGATTAATTCTCTGTTTAGTCATATATATTCCTCCTTATTGTTGTACTATATTAACAAAAAAATAGGTGGGATTCAAGGATTAAAACTCTGAATTCTGAGGGAAGCCTTTACATTAAAACAAATTTAGACAAACTGTCTATTTATGATTTTGACGAATCAATAAATGATTTGGAACTACAAAAAAGTAGTCTGTCTACAAAACACACTACTTTTATTGTTTATCTTAATATCTAGCAGGTCCTGCACTTGCGCTCTTGATGTTGAAACGTTTTTTGAGGTAGAAACGTAGAGCAAGAAGTGCTCCACCGATCACCAACAAAACAAGTGGTGGGAGACTAATGTTGATGGCTTGTGGAAGGAAGTTACTCAAGAAGAGGATGAGAACCCAAGCAAACATAGTCGCTAACATAACCAAAGTGATTTCCAGAATGGAGGGCGTTGGCTACGGTCAGTATCTGGTCCGTAGTAGCGGTAGATGAAGTGATAGAGAAGGTAAAAGGCAACTCCACCAAAGGCCCCTACACTGATAAGTGTTACCAATCCGTAAGCTACGGGTTGGTTTGAGAAGAAGCTCATCAAGGCACTAACTACTGCAAACAGTCCTGTAATGAAAAGGGCTGAATCCAACATCATCAATTTTGGATCGTCATTTTCCTTTGGATGTTCTTTTTCGTATTGCTCTTTTTCACTAAAGCTGTGAGCCCAGTGAGTTGGTGCTCCGTAGATTGAACGAGCAGTCACACCTTTTGGTTGTTCTTCAAGGATGTAAGGAATGACTTCTTCAAGGATGGCCTTGATTTCAGCGTCGGTTTTTCCATCCTTTAGAAATTGTTGGGTTGCAATATGGATAAATTCCTGGTTTTTCTTTGTTAATTCTTTTAAATCAATCTGTGACATAATAACTCCTGTTTAGAACCATTTTTTATGGATGAGGTAAAGAGTGAGAGAAACACTCATAGCAAAGGCGATAAAGACGATGAGCCAGAAAGCATGCGGTTCTCCGTTTAAAGGGATTTCATTGTCCTTAAAGTTCATTCCGTAAGCTGAGAAAATCATAGTCGGAATAGACATAACGATGGTCACAAGGGCCAAGGTTTTCATGATATTGTTCTGGTTGTTTGAAATGATAGAGGCAAAGGTCTCTGTCATAGAGTGAAGGACGTTTCCATAGATATCCGCCATCTCGATGGCCTGTTGCGTTTCAATCAATGTGTCTTCCAGTAAGTCCTCGTCCTCAAGGTATTTCTTGATATTGCTAGTTGCACTGGTCAACTTTTTAATCACGCGCTCATTTGTCTTAAGAGAGGCTTTGAAGTAGACGATGGTCTTTTCCAACTCCATGAGTTCAATCAATTCTTCATTTCGAGTAGATTTGTGAAGTTGGGTTTCGATTTGCTCACTCTTACGTTCAATTGAACGAAGGGCTGTCAGATAAATTTCAGCGTTGCGGTAGAGGATTTGGAAGATAAAGCGCGAACGCATAAAGGTATAGAAATTCCGAAGTCTCCGATTGATAAAGACATCAAGAAGTGGGAGAGGTTCCAAACAAGTGGTAATAATGGCCTCTTCGGTGATGATAATCCCCAAGGGAATGGTCACATAGTAGGTGCGATTATTTCTCTCTTCAGTAATGGGAACGTCTACGATAATCAGAGTGTATTCATCTTCAATGGTAATACGAGACATTTCTTCCGCATCGAGTGGTGCACGGAGGTCCGCGATATCAATATCAAATGCAGAAGCAATTTCCATCGATTCGCTTTGGGTAGGATTGACGAGATTGATCCAAGTGCCCGGCTGGAGCGTATCGATCTCTTTAAATTCTGTTGTTGTTGAGAGAAAGACTTGTTTCATATCTCCGATCCTTTCCTAATCTATTCTGTGTTAATACTCTTCGAAAATCAAATTCAAACCGCGTCAACGTCGCCTTGCCGTACTCAAGTACAGCCTGCAGCTAGTTTCCTAGTTTGCTCTTTGATTTTCATTGAGTATAAAGTGATTTGACACCGTACTATTATACTACAAATTCGGCTTTTTTGGTAATAGAATTTCACTTTTTTTGGTATAATGGAAAGCAACAATGGACTAGAAAGAAGTAACATGCAAGATAAGATTGTCATCCATGGGGCACGCGCCCATAATTTAAAAAATATTGACGTGGAAATTCCACGTGACAAGCTAGTTGTGGTGACGGGGCTGTCAGGTTCGGGCAAGTCCAGTCTTGCCTTTGATACCCTTTATGCAGAGGGGCAACGCCGCTACGTAGAGAGTCTATCAGCCTACGCTCGTCAGTTCTTAGGGAATATGGAGAAACCAGATGTAGACTCTATTGATGGTCTCAGCCCTGCCATTTCTATTGACCAGAAAACGACTAGTAAAAACCCTCGCTCAACGGTTGGGACAACGACGGAAATCAACGATTATCTACGTCTCCTCTATGCTCGTGTAGGAACACCCTATTGTATCAATGGGCATGGGGCTATCAAGGCTTCGTCTGTAGAGCAGATTGTCGACAAGGTTTTGGAGTTGCCAGAGCGCCAGCGTCTGCAGATTTTGGCTCCTGTTATTCGTAAGAAAAAAGGGCAACATAAGACGCTGATTGAAAAGATTCAAAAGGATGGTTACGTCCGTGTCCGTGTCGATGGAGTTGTCTACGATGTGACCGAAGTTCCTGAACTTGAAAAGAATAAACAACACACCATCGATGTGGTGGTAGATCGTATTATCATCAAGGAAGGTATCCGTAGTCGTCTCTTTGATTCCATCGAAGCAGCCCTTCGTATTGCTGAAGGTTATGTAGTTATCGATACCATGGATGATTCGGAGATGCTCTTTTCAGAACACTATGCCTGCCCAGTCTGTGGTTTTACAGTTCCAGAACTAGAACCTCGTCTTTTCTCCTTCAATGCTCCGTTTGGTTCTTGTAGTGAGTGTGATGGTTTGGGGATCAAGCTAGAGGTTGATACGGACTTAGTCGTACCAGATGCTAGCAAGACCCTTCGTGAGGGAGCCTTAGCACCTTGGAATCCTATCTCTTCTAACTATTATCCAAATATGCTGGAACAAGCTATGACAGCCTTTGGAGTGGATATGGATACTCCTTTTGAGGACTTGTCTGAGGAGGAGAAACATCTCATTTTCTATGGTTCAGATGGTAAGGAATTCCATTTCCACTATGAAAATGAATTCGGTGGAGTTCGCGACATCGACATTCCTTTTGAAGGAGTGCTTGGTAATATCAAGCGTCGTTACCATGAAACCAATAGCGACTATACTCGCACACAAATGCGTCTTTATATGAATGAGCTAACTTGTGGTACTTGTCACGGATATCGTCTCAATGATCAGGCCTTATCCGTTCGTGTGGGAGGAGAGAAAGGTCCTCATATCGGAGAAATTTCTGACCTCTCCATCGCAGACCATTTGGAGTTGATCGGTGGCTTAAGTCTATCTGAAAACGAAGCTATTATCGCTCGTCCGATTCTTAAGGAAATCAAGGATCGCTTGACCTTCCTCAATAATGTCGGACTTAATTACCTGACCTTGTCACGTTCGGCAGGGACTCTTTCAGGAGGAGAGAGTCAGCGCATTCGCTTGGCAACCCAAATTGGTTCCAACCTCTCAGGAGTCCTCTATATCTTAGATGAACCGTCTATCGGTCTTCACCAGAGGGACAATGATCGCCTGATTGCCAGTCTGAAAAAGATGCGTGATTTGGGGAATACGCTTATCGTGGTGGAACACGATGAAGATACTATGCGAGAGGCAGATTATCTAATTGACGTCGGTCCTGGTGCAGGGGTCTTTGGTGGAGAGATTGTTGCGGCAGGAACGCCTAAACAGGTAGCTCGCAATAGTAAGTCTATCACAGGGCAGTATTTGGCAGGGAAACGTGCCATTCCAGTGCCGTCAGAACGCCGTGTAGGAAATGGTCGCTTTATCGAAGTGACAGGTGCGCGTGAAAACAACTTACAAAATATCACCGCTCGCTTCCCACTCGGGAAATTCATTGCGGTGACAGGGGTCTCTGGCTCAGGGAAGTCGACACTTATTAACAGCATCCTCAAAAAAGCCATTGCTCAAAAGCTTAATCGCAATTCAGACAAGCCTGGAAAGTTTAAGTCGATTACAGGGATTGAGCATATCGATCGTCTGATTGATATTGACCAGAGTCCAATAGGACGAACACCGAGGTCTAATCCTGCGACTTATACAGGTGTTTCGATGACATCCGAGACCTCTTTGCTCAGACAAATGAAGCCAAGATTCGAGGTTACAAAAAAGGTCGTTTCAGCTTCAATGTTAAGGGTGGTCGCTGTGAGGCCTGCTCAGGTGACGGGATTATCAAGATTGAGATGCACTTCTTACCAGATGTTTACGTGGCTTGTGAAGTCTGCCATGGGACTCGCTATAACAGTGAAACCCTAGAAGTTCACTATAAGGAAAAGAATATCTCGCAAGTTTTGGATATGACAGTCAACGATGCGGTAGAATTTTTCAAACATATTCCGAAAATTCAACGCAAACTCCAAACGATCAAGGATGTAGGTCTAGGTTATGTGACCTTGGGACAACCAGCCACGACACTTTCTGGTGGTGAAGCGCAGCGTATGAAGTTGGCTAGCGAGCTCCATAAACGCTCGACCAGTAAATCCTTCTACATTCTAGATGAACCGACAACTGGTCTTCATACCGAGGATATCGCGCGTCTACTGAAGGTCTTGTCTCGCTTTGTCGATGATGGCAATACAGTTCTCGTGATTGAGCACAATCTGGATGTCATCAAAACAGCAGACCATATCATCGATTTAGGTCCAGAAGGCGGTGTTGGTGGTGGTACCATCATTGCAACAGGAACTCCAGAGGAAGTAGCTGCTAACCAAGCAAGCTATACAGGACAGTATTTGAAAGGAAAGTTACATCATGAATAAACGTGTGCAAGCATTTCTCGATAAAATGCAAGAAAGAACTAGATGGAATTATTATTAACAACCTTAAAAACGTCTATTATTTGACAGGATTTTGGGGTTCAAATGGAACAGTCTTTATCAGTCGTGACCGTCAAATTTTGGTGACGGATGCCCGCTATATCATCGCTGCTAAGCAGGAAGTTACTGGTTTTGAGATTTTTGCGGAACGTGACGAGTTGGCTACTATCGCAAAAATTGCGAAAGACATGGGACTTTCTCGTATCGGGTTTGAAGACGAAATCTCGGTTTCTTATTACCACCGCATGCAAGCCGCTTTTGAAGGTTTGGAACTAGTTCCACAAACTCAGTTTGTTGAAGCGCTTCGTATGATTAAGGATGAAACAGAGATTGCGACTATTCGCAAGGCTTGTTCTATCTCTGACCAAGCTTTTCACGATGCGCTTGAATTTATCAAGCCAGGGAAGACTGAGATTGAAATTGCCAACTTCCTTGATTTCCGTATGCGTGAGCTGGGAGCAGCAGGCTTGTCTTTTGACACAATCTTAGCGAGTGGCATCAACTCTTCTAAACCCCATGCCCATCCAATGCACAAGCCAGTAGAACTAGGCGAAGCTATCACTATGGACTTTGGGTGCCTTTACGAGCATTATGTGAGTGATATGACTCGCACCATCTACCTAGGCCATGTCAGTGACGAACAAGCAGAAATCTACAATACTGTTTAAAGGCTAACCAAGCATTGATTGACCAGGCTAAGGCTGGTTTAGGATTCCGTGATTTTGACAAGATTCCTCGCGACATTATCGTGGAAGCAGGTTATGGACAATACTTTACACACGGTATCGGGCACGGTATCGGGCTTGATATACACGAAGAACCTTACTTCAGTCAAACTTCCAAAGAAGTTATCAAAACTGGTATGGTCTTGACTGATGAACCGGGTATTTATATTGAAGGTAAATACGGGGTTCGTATCGAAGACGACATCCTGATTACAGATACCGGTTGTGAGTTATTAACCCTTGCTCCAAAAGAATTAATCGTAATCTAAGAAAAATAAGATAAATCGTTGACTTTTACTAGTTAAAGGTTTATACTGAAAGGTGAAAACGGTAGGTGAGGCTACCATAGGGATACGGATGACTACCGCAAAGCAGTGGAGACACTACTCGTTGGTCAACAGTCCTGATCGCGAAGGTCAAGACTAAGCTCATTACATCGCCCTATGGAGTTAAAGCTTGAACGAAAACAGATAATAAGTTTTTTAGTCCTGCCATTTTATGGCAGGATTTTCTGCTGTTTTAAAACAAAGAAAGGAGACAAACGATGCAAATTGACGATCATCCAGAACCGCACATACACAGCCAATCGCTGATTTGTGTCGTTCTGTCCTTATAAAGTGATTGGTCCCTGTGTATGAAATTATCATTCATACAGATAGGAGAAACCAATGAAAACTACAAAAGAAAGACTAGCAGCAGCTATTCAAACTCCATTAAAAGATAGTCTAGCTTTTTACCATACAAGTCTAAAAGGCTTAGACCAAGAACAAGTCGAAGAAAACCGTGACCTATATGGTGAAAACACCATTACCAAGGGTCAAGAGGATTCCATCTTTAAAGATTTATGAGTCCATTATCAATCCTTTCACAATCATTTTGCTTGTGATTGCCTTTATTTCTCTCGTTACAAACGTCTGGCTTGCCAAACCTGGCCAAGAGGACCCTACGACCTCTATTATTATCGTTGTCTTGGTTTTGATTTCAGGAGGCATCCGTTTTGTCCAAGAGTTGCGGAGCGACAAGGCGACAACCAATCTTTCAAAAATGATTGTCAACACTGCAACTGTTATTCGCGATGGTCTTGAACAAGAGTTGCCAATCGATGAGTTGGTTGTGGGAGATCTCGTGAAATTGAGTGCGGGAGACATGATTCCAGCAGATGTTATCTTATTTGAATCCCGCGACTTTTTCGTTCAACAGTCAGGTTTGACTGGAGAAAGTGATGCCATTGAAAAGCTTGCTTTAAATAAAGCGACTAGTCAAAATGTAGATAGCCTCTTAGAAGCAGAATCTTTGGCCTTTATGGGGACAAACGTTATCTCAGGAAGTGCTACAGCTATGGTCCTAGCGGTTGGTGATGACACCATGATGGGAGCCATCGAGCAAACTCTCAACACCTATGATGAGCCAACTTCTTTTGAACGAGAAATGAACAGTATTTCCTGGCTCTTGATCCGCTTGATGCTTGTCATGGTTCCGATTGTGTTTTTGCAAATGGATTAACCGATGGGGACTGGTTAGAGGCGGGAGTTTTTGCCTTGAGTGTGGGTGTCGGACTGACACCAGAAATGCTTCCGATGATTATTACAGCCAGCTTGGCCAAAGGTTCCATTATCATGGCCAAGGAAAAGGTAGTCATCAAAAAACTCAATGCTATCCAAGATTTAGGAGCAATCGATATCCTTTGTACGGATAAAACTGGAACTCTAACGCAAGATGAGATTGTCTTAGAATATCCCTTGGATATCCATGGTGATTTGGATATGGCGGTCTTAAGAAGGGCTTATCTAAATTCACATTTTCAAACAGGTTTGAAAAACTTGATGGACCGTGCCATCATCAGTAGAACTGAAAAAGAAGCCAAGGAACATGTTATCCTACAAAATCTAGACACCAGCTTCCAAAAAATCGACGAACTACCATTTGATTTTGAACGTAGACGCATGAGTGTTATCGTCAAAGATGATAGCAATGTTGTTAGTATGGTGACCAAAGGCGCCTTGGAAGAAATGTTGACCATTTCGACACATGTGGAATATCGTGGAGAAATAATCCCTATTACGGAAGGTATTCGCCAAGAAGTACTGGCAGAAGTTGGTCAATTAAACCGTCAAGGCTTGCGTGTATTAGGTGTTGGCTACAAATCAGGTCTACGTGAAGATTATGCCTATGCTGTGACTGATGAAAGTGACATGATCCTTACAGGTTACCTTGCCTTCTTGGATCCACCAAAACCATCTGCATCACCCGCTATCCAAGCTTTGCTTGAGCATGGTGTCAGAACAAAAATTTTAACTGGAGATAACGAAAAAGTAACCCAAGCTATCTGTGAAAAGGTTGGATTGGACGTTGAACATATGCTCTTAGGTGCTGACATTGATCAAATGACAGACCAAGAATTGGCAGAAGTGGTTGAAAAAGTAACAGTCTTTGCTAAATTGTCACCTGATCAAAAAGCCCGCATCATTCTACAGTTAAAGAGAAATGGTCATGCTGTTGGTTACATGGGAGATGGAATCAACGATGCTCCGTCAATGAAAGTGGCTGATGTAGGAATTTCCGTTGATACAGCAGTAGATATCGCAAAGGAAACAGCTGATGTTATTTTGTTGGACAAGGATCTCATGGTTCTTGAAACTGGCATCGTTGAAGGTCGTAAGGTCTACGCCAACATGACCAAATATATTAAGATGACAGTCAGTTCAAACTTTGGGAATATCTTCTCTCTGTTGGTTGCAAGTATCTTCTTGCCATTTTTACCAATGGCTCCTGTTCATCTCATTGTCCTAAACCTAGTCTACGATTTATCTTGTGTGGCACTGCCGTTTGATAATGTGGATCAAGACTTCCTAAAACAACCCCATACATGGGAAGCAAAATCTATTACTAGATTTATGGTTTGGATGGGCCCAATCTCATCTGTCTTTGATATTTTGACCTTTATTTTCCTCTACTTTATTATTGTTCCTTTGATGACAGGCTATCATTATGTTCATGGGTCAGAATCTGCCCTTCAGTTTATTATCTTATTCCAAACAGGATGGTTCATCGAATCTATGTGGTCTCAAACCATGGTCATCCATATGCTTCGTACAGCAAAAGTTCCTTTTGTACAAAGCAGACCAGCTTGGCTTGTGATTTTGATGACTCTGGTTGCAGCCTTTTTCGTAACCAGTCTACCTTATGGACCACTAGTAAATATACTTCGTCTAGCACCGTTAGGACTTCCTTACTTCTTGTTTTTAATCTGTATTATTTTCTTGTATATGTTTAGCGTCACAGTTATTAAGAAATTTTACATTAAGAAGTATAAAGAATGGTTATAGTTCGTCTTTTGTCAAGAAAAAAGTTCAAAAATTGCCAAAAAAGTTAAAATTTTTTTAAAATAGGTCGCAAGTCCGATGTTTTTTATGGTATAATAGTTTAAACTGATAGTAACATGTAGCGAAAGGGGTAGGTACATGATCAAAATTTATACAGTCTCAAGTTGTACTAGCTGTAAAAAAGCGAAGACCTGGCTCAATGCCCACCAGTTAAGTTATAAAGAACAAAACCTCGGTAAGGAAGGAATTTCGAGAGAAGAACTACTTGATATTTTGACAAAAACAGACAATGGAATTGCAAGTATCGTATCATCGAAAAATCGTTATGCAAAGGCCCTTGGTGTTGATATCGAAGATTTGAGTGTGAATGAAGTTCTCAACTTAATTATGGAAACACCACGTATCTTGAAAAGTCCGATTCTTGTAGATGAGAAACGCCTACAAGTCGGCTATAAGGAAGACGATATCCGTGCCTTTTTGCCACGCTCTGTTCGTAATGTGGAAAATGCAGAAGCGCGTTTACGTGCGGCTCTATAAAACATCAAGGCTGGGAGTGACTCCTGGCCTTCTCTAATATTTATCAATTTTAAAAGGTGAAGATTTATGAAAAAGTTAGTAATCGGAATGTTCGTTGCTTTGTTTATGTTGGTGGGGTGTGGACAAAAAAAAGAGTCTACAGAGTCTACGACTGAAAGTACGCAGGAAGCTCTTCAATCAACCTTACCCATCCTAGAAAATGCAACTAATAATACAGTGGTTACCAAGACGATTATTTTGCCTGTTGATGAAAATGGGAATCAACAGACCCAAATAGTTACATACAAAGGTAAGCAATTCTTGAGTTTAACCATTATTCAGAAACGTCCAGTCACAGATGATCTAAAGCAGTTTATTGCTGAGCAAGGTTTAGAAGAAACCAAAAAAGCTTTAAAAGAGGCTGAAGATAAGGATGAAACAGTTCAAGCAGCTCGAAAAATTTCAGGATTTACCATTGAAACGACTCTTTTAAATGAGAAAGAAATGGAAACTAAGACAAGCTATGATTTCCAAACACTGGATCTCAAAAAAGCCAGCGAAAACGAATACTTGAAGAATGTTGGACTGGAAAACCTATTGAAAAACGAACCAGAGGACTATATTGCTAATCGTGTTGCAAATGGGGCAACAATCCAGTAAAAAGTCATAGAAAATCAGCAGAATCAGACTGTGTGATTTGTAGAACGACCGTGAATGTGCTATAATAGTACTATTCTAAGGAAAGAGGGTGTTAGAATGGGATTTACTGAAGAAACCGTACGTTTTAAATTGGATGATTCCAATAAAAAAGAGATCAGCGAAACATTGACAGATGTCTATGCTTCCTTGAACGAAAAGGGCTATAACCCTATTAATCAGATCGTGGGCTATGTTCTCAGTGGAGACCCAGCTTACGTTCCTCGTTATAACAATGCACGAAATCAAATCCGTAAGTATGAGCGAGATGAAATCGTTGAAGAATTGGTTCGCTACTACCTTAAAGGACAAGGAGTCGATCTATAATCTATGAGAATTATGGGATTGGACGTTGGTTCCAAAACGGTAGGAGTAGCAATTAGCGATCCGTTAGGCTTTACGGCACAAGGGCTTGAAATTATCCAAATCAATGAAGAACAAGGAGAGTTCGGTTTTGAACGCCTCAAGGAGCTCGTTGATACCTATAAGGTAGACCGTTTTGTTGTTGGTTTGCCTAAAAACATGAACAATACTAGTGGACCGCGCGTGGAAGCTAGTCAAGCCTATGGAGCCAAACTAGAAGAACTCTTTGGTCTACCAGTAGAGTATCAAGATGAACGCCTAACTACGGTCGCTGCAGAGCGTATGTTGATTGAGCAAGCGGATATTAGTCGCAATAAGCGTAAAAAAGTTATTGATAAATTAGCCGCTCAGTTAATTTTACAAAATTATTTAGATAGAAAATTTTAAGACAGAGGAGATAATATGTCACACAATCACAACCACGATCACGAAGAACGTGAATTAATTACACTTGTAGATGAGCAGGGAAATGAAACCTTGTTTGAAATTCTTTTAACAATTGATGGCAAAGAAGAGTTTGGTAAAAACTATGTTCTTCTAGTACCAGTTAATGCAGAAGAAGACGAAGATGGACAAGTGGAAATCCAAGCATACTCATTCACTGAAAATGAAGATGGGACAGAAGGCGAATTGCAACCAATCCCTGAAGATTCAGAAGATGAATGGAACATGATTGAAGAAGTCTTCAACAGCTTTATGGAGGAGTGATACAGTCTGGGAGACTGTATCAGCCCTGCTTCTAGAAAGAAGAAAAAGCAGGAACATCCAGTGGATGTTTTTAGCCTGAAGCTAAAAATAAAAATCGTCAGTAAGTTCGGGGGACGTTTTTAGTTTATATTGAAATAAAATATAGCTAGGGATTAGCTAATTAGGTAAGAGGTAGGGATAAAAATCCCGGCCTCGTTTTTTATTAGCCATCAAATTTTGACGCGATAGTTGATTGGACTTTTTGGTGAAAAATTTCATTTTTTCTATCCGCAACCTTCAACAATCAAATGAATTGTTGAAGCCTCGCGAGACTGGGACTACGAAATCGAGACTTCGTCAATTGATTTCTGTTCCACCGCTTTTTTTATTAAGGAGACAAGCATGTTTGAAGTAGAAAAATGGCTTCATAGTCGGATTGGATTGAACTTTAGATCTGGTTTGGGACGGATGCAAGAAGCTGTAAATTTACTAGGAAATCCTGAACAATCTTATCCTATAATCCATGTCACAGGGACTAATGGCAAGGGGTCGACCATTGCCTTTATGAGGGAACTCTTTGTTTCTCATGGCAAAAAGGTTGGCACCTTTACTTCGCCCCACATTGTCAGCATCCATGACCGCATCTGCATCAATGGTCAACCAATTGCTGATAAAGATTTTATCCGCTTGGTTGACCAAATCAAAGTCATGGAAAAAACTCTGTTGCAAACTCATGACCAACTGTCCTTCTTTGAGTTGTTAACTCTAATTGCCTTACTTCATTTTAAAGAGCAGGAAGTGGATCTGGTTTTGCTGGAAGTCGGGATTGGGGGACTGTTAGACACAACCAACGTGGTAACTGGAGAGATTGCAGTCATCACATCAATCGGCCTCGATCACCAGGAGACCTTGGGCGATAGTTTAGCAGCAATTGCAGAGCAGAAAGCAGGAATTTAAGCCCGGGAGATCAGCTGTGATTGCAAATTTAACTCTTGAAGCACAGTTGGTTTGTCAAAGGACTGCGAATGATTTGGGTGTGACTCTCTACCAAGCTAACAAAGATTTTTCTTTCCGAAATGGGAACTTCTATTCTTCTCTAGCTGACTTTAACCACCTAATATTAGGATTAGAGGGAGCCTATCAGGAGGAAAATGCAGCTCTTGCCTTGCAAGCTTTTCTTCTATTTATGAAAGCTAGACAAGAACTTGTTCGGGAAGAAGCGGTTCGACATGCCTTACAAGCGACCAAATGGGCAGGGCGCTTAGAGGCTGTCACCAAGCATATTTACCTAGATGGCGCTCATAATTTACAAGCTCTAGAGCGTTTGGTTGAGTTTATTCAAGAGAAAATACATCAAGGATGCCAGCCTCAAATTCTATTTGGTGCCTTGAAGCGGAAAGATTATAGTGGTATGCTTACTTATTTAACAGAGCATTTACCTGATATAGCTCTCTATGTTACGAGTTTTGACTATCAGGGCTCCTTGGAAGAGCAAGACTTGAGTGGTTATAGAATAGTTACTTCTTACCAAGGATTTATAGATACTTTTGAAGCTTCTGCAGGAGAGAAAGACTTGCTATTTGTGACAGGATCTCTCTACTTTATATCTGAGGTTCGCGCTTGTCTTATGAAACTGAAGTCATTTGATTGACCCTCCTATCTTTATTTGTTATAGTAAAGGTGTGGTGGCTCAGCAGGGTTATTCTGATTTCAAGTCACTAAAAGAAAGGAGACATGATGTCACTAAAAAAATTCACACTTTCTCTTGCTTCTTTGGCAAGTCTTAGTCTCTTAGTTGCATGTTCGCCAAAAGAGCAGGCAGCTCCTTCAACTCAAGCAAGCACCAGTACGGAAGTAACAACTGGTCAGCAAGCGGAAACGACTATTTCTAGTTCGACTGCTAGTTCAGTAACTAACATTGATGGTACCTATAAAGGGCAAGATGAGGGAGATAGCATTACTCTCGTTGTTACTGGTAATACTGGAACATGGACGGAAGTAGAGCCTGATGGTGATCAGGAAATTAAAAAGGTCACCTTCGAACCAGAAAACCAGAGAGTCTTTATTGGAGATGACATCAAAGTTTATGTAGCAGATGGTAATCAAATTATCATTGATGATATGGATCGTGAAATTTCTGATCGTATTGTTTTAAAGAAATAGAAAATGTAGGAACTTGCGCCTAGATAAGACTGGGACAAGTTCCTTTTTTTATTCTTGGACAAGGAAAAGTCCCATACCTTTCTTGTAGAATTTTCTACAAGAAAGGTATGGGGCTGCTACAATTGTTAAAGGAATCGCTCGCGTAAAAAGTGAGCAACTCCGTCTTCCTCGTTGGTTAGAGGTAATTGGTCATCAGCAAAAGAGAGTAGGGCTGGATTGGCATTTTTCATGGCATAGCCTTTACCTGCGAAAGAAAGCATCTCTGTATCATTGTGCTCATCTCCAAAGGCAATCAAGTCCTGTTTATCCCTATTCATGACATTGAGGAGATATTCGAGGGCAAAGGCTTTGTGAACACCTTTAGGCGTACATTCGAGGATGTTTAAAGGGCCACCCCAGGTATTAATATTAAGCTGGTATTGGTAAAACTTGTTCATTTCTTCTGCTAGAGCATACTTGTCGCTTGCTCTAGTCTGCAATAAAATACAGTTGGGATCCTTGGTGACCAAGTCGGAATTGAATTGATTCTCGGGATGGAAGTTTTCTACCCCAAATAGTCTAGGATCAGCAATTTCATGGTCTGGTGCTGTAATGTAGAACTTTTTACGGTATTCACCAGCAATAAAGTCTGCCTCGATCTCTTCTTTCGCGCGACCATATCTAAAAGATATTTTTTATCAACGGTCAGGCACTTTTCGTGTTCCCAAACCTTGCCAGGTAGGTGGGTGAGAGAGCCGTTGAAGTTAATCATAGGTGTTTCTAATTCCAGTTGATGGTAAAAGTCTTTGGCCATACGGTAAGGGCGACCTGTTGCAATGATGACATGGTGCCCCTTTTTAGAGATTTGTTTAATAGTATCTTTGGTAAAATCAGATAGTTTACTTTCTCCATTGAGTAAGGTGCCGTCTAGGTCAACAGCGATAATTTTTTTAGTCATAAGTTCCTCCCCAATCTAGTTTCAGATAAGATGCTTCCTATTATATCAAAAAGATGAGAGAAAAGCTGATTAGAAGCGAGACTAGTCGGAACAACAATTACTAGGAATTTTCAAATTTTTTAAAAAATATATTGAAAAACTGAATGTTAGGTGATATAATAGTTATATTGTTCGTAAAATGACAAAAGGAGATTAAAAATGGACAAACTATTTAAATTAAAGGAGCACGGGACTGACGTCCGTACAGAGGTGCTTGCTGGTTTAACAACTTTCTTTGCAATGAGTTATATTCTCTTTGTAAACCCTCAAATGCTTTCACAAACTGGAATGCCAGTTCAGGGTGTATTCCTTGCTACGATTATTGGTTCTGTTGTCGGAACTTTAATGATGGCTTTCTATGCAAACTTGCCATATGCACAGGCTCCAGGTATGGGACTTAATGCCTTCTTTACCTTTACGGTTGTATTTGGTATGGGCTATAAATGGCAGGAAGCTTTAGGTATGGTCTTCATTTGTGGTATCATTTCTTTGATTATTACATTAACCAATGTTCGCAAAATGATTATTGACTCAATTCCTGGAACACTTCGTTCAGCAATTTCAGCTGGTATTGGTATTTTCCTTGCCTATGTTGGTATTAAGAATGCTGGTCTCCTGAAATTCTCAATTGACCCAGGTACTTATACAGTAGCGGGTGAGGGTGCAGATAAGGCACAAGCAGCTATTACAGCCAATTCAGCAGCGGTTCCTGGTTTGGTAGATTTCAACAATCCAGCTGTCTAGTGGCTCTGGCAGGTCTTGCTATTACTATTTTCTTTGTTGTCAAAGGTATTAAGGGTGGGATCATCCTTTCTATCTTAACAACGACAGTCCTTGCTATTGCGGTTGGTCTTGTTAATTTGTCAGGAATCGATTTTGCTAGCAACAATCTTTCAGCAGCAGTTAACGACCTAGGAACTTTATTTGGTGCAGCCCTTGGTTCAGAAGGTTTGGGTTCTCTGATTTCAAATACTTCACGTTTACCAGAAACCTTGATGGCTATTTTGGCTTTCTCATTGACAGATATTTTTGATACCATCGGTACCCTTATCGGTACAGGTGAAAAAGTTGGGATTATTGCAACAAGTGGTGAAAACCATGAGTCAAACAAGTTGGACAAGGCTCTTTACTCTGACTTGGTGGCGACTTCTGTTGGAGCCATTGCAGGTACTTCAAACGTTACGACATATATCGAATCAGCAGCTGGTATCGGTGCTGGTGGACGTACCGGTTTGACAGCTTTAGTAGTTGCTATCTGTTTCGCCCTTTCAAGTTTCTTTAGTCCACTTTTAGCCATTGTTCCTTCAGCTGCGACAGCACCAATTTTGATTATCGTCGGAATTATGATGCTCTCTAACTTGAAAAACATTCCTTGGGATGATATGTCAGCAGCAGTTCCAGCTTTCTTCACATCAATCTTCATGGGATTCAGTTACTCAATTACCCAAGGGATTGCGATTGGTTTCTTGACTTATACTTTGACAAAACTTGTTAAAGGTGAAGTGAAAGATATTCATGCTATGATTTGGATTTTAGATGCTTTGTTTATCTTGAACTACATCAGCATGGCTCTAAACTAAAGATTAATTTTTTCAAAAAGGCAGGAGGATTCTCCTCCTTTTTTTATTGATAGAAATGTCACAATGGAAAAACTTTTTGGTATAATGGTTACATGTACACAAAAAATGAAGATGAGCTCGTAGCCTTTGGGGAAAAATTAGGCACTCTACTAGAAAAAAATGATGTTTTGATTTTGACTGGAGAATTAGGTGCGGGGAAAACAACATTCACAAAGGGTTTGGCCAAGGGTTTAGGCATTAATCAAATGATTAAGAGTCCTACTTACACCATTGTTAGAGAGTATGAAGGGCGTTTACCCCTGTATCACTTGGATGTTTACCGCATCGAAGGGGATGCTGACTCGATTGACCTGGATGAGTTCCTCTTTGGAGCTGGCGTAACCGTCATTGAATGGGGCCATCTTTTAGGCCAGGATCTTCCCTCAGATTATTTGGAGATAGAAATTCTTAAAGATGGTGAGGGCCGTGAAGTTGTCTTTCATGCTCATGGTCAACGAGCGACAGAACTTTTGAAGAGGCTTACGAATGGAGTATGATTTATTAATTCGTGAAGCAGAAATTTCAGATGCTTCGGAAGTCATAGCCCTTTTAGATCAAATTGGGCAAGAGTCTAATTTTACTAGTTTGGATGAAAATGGGATTTCCATGGCGGAGTCTGAGATGCAAATTTTCATCGATAAACAGGCTCAGTCTGAAAATCAGATAACTTTGCTAGCTTTTTTAAATGATGAATTAGCAGGAATTATCAACATAACCGCAGACCAACGTCCAAGAGTTCGACATATCGGAGATATTTTCTTAGGCATCAAAAAAGCCTTTTGGGGTTTTGGACTTGGTAGTATCTTGATGGAAGAAGCTATCGAATGGGCTAAAACTAGCGGTGTCATCCGTCGCTTGCAATTGACGGTTCAGAAACGAAATCTTGTAGCTATCCATTTATATGAAAAAATGGGCTTTATCACAGAAGGGTTACAGGAACGCGGTGCTTGTATAGAGAGAGGAGAGTTTCTAGATGTTTACCTAATGGGTAAACTGATAGATTAATAAGAGTATGGTAAAAAAAATAATTGGCATGTTTTTAGGTTTGGTTCTAGTAACCACGCTAGGTCTGGGTACATATGCTTACACAATCTACCAGCAAAGTACACAGACTTTAGCAAAAACTTATAAAAAAATTGGTGAAGAAACAAAGGTTATTGAGGCAACTGAACCTCTGACGATTTTACTGATGGGTGTAGATACGGGAAACGTTGAACGTACAGATCCATGGGCAGGAAACAGTGACTCTATGATTTTGGTAACGGTGAATCCTAAGACCAAAAAAACTATCATGATGAGTCTGGAGCGTGATATTCTTACGCAAATCCAGCAAGCAGATGGTAGTGTTATTGAGGCTAAGCTAAATGCTGCATATGCAAACGGTGGGGCAGAACTAGCGATTTCTACTATTGAAAAAATGATGAATATTCACATCGACCGCTATGTCATGGTTAATATGCATGGTCTTCAAAGAATGGTTGATGCAGTCGGTGGTATTACTGTCAATAACACTCTTGGTTTCCCAATTTCTATTCAAGACCAAGAACCCTTTAATACAATCACTATCGGAGTTGGCGAGCAAACCCTAAATGGTGAAGAAGCTCTCGTTTATTCGCGGATGCGCTATCAAGATCCTGAAGGGGACTATGGCCGTCAAAAACGTCAACGTGAAGTGATTCAGAAGGTTGTTGAAAAAGATTATAAGTTTAAATAGTATTAGTCATTACCAAGATATTTTTAAAAGCACTTAGTGATAATATGCAGACAAATATCGAGATAACGACCACAACAATTCCTCAGTTAATGGGTTATCAAGATTCATTTAAAAAAATATTGAGCCTCAACAATTGCGTGGAGAAGATGCAATGCTTCAAGGGACATCTTACCAAATCGTGACATCTGAGCATATGTTAGAGATGCAAAATCTTTTACGCCGTTCGCTCGGGCAACCAGAGGTTACGAATTTGGAGACTAACGTAGTCTTGTATGAGAATCTTTATGGTCAGGGTCAGTTGCCTCAATCTACTAGTGTTGCAGTAGAAGAGTCAGAATAATATGAGACTAGTAGTCAGATCGCAGGAAAAAAATCCTGCGATTTTTTTCAAAGAAAAAAACGAATAGGTAAGTAGGAGGGAAAATGAAAGCAGAAATTATTGCTGTTGGGACGGAGATTTTGACAGGTCAAATCGTCAATACCAATGCCCAATTTTTTTATCTGAAAAGCTAGCAGAAATTGGTGTAGATGTCTATTTTTCAGACGGCTGTAGGAGATAACGAGGCTCGTCTCTCATCCTTGTTAGAAATTGCTCAGAATCGCAGTAGTCTAGTTGATTTTAACAGGTGGCTTGGGGCCAACGGAAGATGATTTGACCAAACAGACACTGGCTAAATTTCTGGAACGCGACCTAGTTTTTTTGATAGTGAGGCTCAAGAAAAAAACTGGATCTTTTCTTTGCCCAGAGACCTGATTATGCCCGGACTCCAAATAATGAGCGTCAAGCGCAGATCATCCGAGGCTCAACTCCGTTACCAAATGAAACTGGTCTTGCAGTTGGTGGTATGATTGAGGTGGAAGGAGTTACCTATGTTGTTCTCCCTGGACCACCTAGTGAATTGAAACCTATGGTTCTAAAATGAGTTGTTGCCAAGATTGACGACAGGTGCTAAATTATACTCAAGGGTACTTCGATTCTTTGGGATAGGAGAGAGTCAGCTAGTCACTATCTTAGCAGATTTAATCGAACAACAAACGGATCCAACCTTGGCACCCTATGCAAAAACTGGGGAGGTTACCTTGCGTTTATCCACCAAGGCTAGGAGTCAAGCAGAAGCCAATCAAGCTTTTGATTATCTTGAGAAAACAATATTAGAGCGGGAATCTTTTGAGGGGATTGCCCTGCGAGAACTTTGCTACGGCTATGGAGAAGAAGCTAGTCTAGCAAGTATTGTCGTAGAGAGGTTAAAGGCAATCAAGAAAACCATCACGGCAGCAGAGAGCTTGACAGCTGGCCTCTTTCAAGCGACTTTGGCAGACTTTTCAGGAGCCTCAACCATCTTTAAGGGAGGTTTTGTGACTTATAGCCTTGAAGAAAAAGCTAAGATGCTGGAAATTCCAGCTCATGAGTTGGAAAAACATGGAGTAGTGTCAGCCTTTACGGCGGAAAAAATGGCAGAGCAATCACGGCTTAAAACCCAGTCGGACTTTGGAGTTAGCTTGACAGGAGTGGCTGGTCCGGATAGTCTAGAAGGGCATCCTGCTGGTACAGTTTTTATCGGTTTGTCTCAAGCATCCGGCACAGAAGTTGTTCAGGTCAATATTGCAGGTCGAAGTCGAGCAGATGTTCGTAAAATTGCGGTCATGCATGCCTTCAACTTGGTTCGCAAGGCTTTATTAAGTGAGTGACTTTTGATATAATAGAAACAGGTCTAAAGATCGTTAGAATATAGGAGAATAAAATGGCGAAAAAACCAACAAAGAAATTAGACGAAATTGGCAAAAAATTTGGTGCCGACCGTGAAAAAGCTTTGAACGATGCCCTTAAATTGATTGAAAAGGATTTTGGTAAGGGATCAATCATGCGTTTGGGTGAACGCGCTGAGCAAAAAGTCCAAGTCATGAGTTCAGGCTCATTGGCACTTGATATTGCACTCGGTTCAGGTGGTTATCCTAAGGGACGTATCATTGAAATCTATGGTCCAGAGTCATCAGGTAAGACAACCGTTGCCTTGCATGCTGTAGCGCAAGCACAAAAAGAAGGTGGGATCGCTGCCTTTATCGATGCAGAGCACGCCCTTGATCCAGCCTATGCAGCTGCATTAGGAGTTAACATTGACGAATTACTCTTGTCGCAACCTGACTCAGGTGAGCAAGGTCTTGAAATTGCAGGGAAATTGATTGATTCAGGTGCAGTTGACCTTGTCGTTATCGACTCTGTTGCAGCCCTTGTTCCTCGTGCTGAAATCGATGGAGACATCGGAGATAGCCACGTTGGTCTTCAAGCTCGTATGATGAGTCAGGCTATGCGTAAACTTGGAGCTTCTATCAACAAGACAAAGACAATTGCTATCTTCATCAACCAGTTGCGTGAAAAAAAGTAGGGGTTATGTTTGGAAATCCAGAGACAACTCCTGGTGGACGCGCCCTTAAATTCTATGCTTCAGTCCGTTTGGATGTGCGTGGAAGTACACAAATCAAGGGAACTGGTGATCAAAAAAAGATACGAACGTTGGTAAAGAAACTAAGATTAAAGTTGTGAAAAAAACAAGGTGGCTCCACCGTTCAAAGAAGCTCTTGTTGAAATCATGTATGGTGAAGGGATTTCTAGAACTGGTGAACTCTTGAAGATTGCTAGTGATTTGGATATTATCCAAAAAAAGCAGGTGCTTGGTACTCATACAAGGGTGAAAAAATCGGACAAGGTTCTGAGAATGCTAAGAAATACTTGGCAGATCACCCAGAAATCTTTGATGAAATTGACCACCAAGTTCGTGTCCACTTTGGCTTGATTGAAGACGATGAAGTAGCTAAAAAATCTAGTGCTACTGAGCCAGAATCAGCCAATCAAGAAGTAACGCTTGACCTTGGCGATGATCTTGAAATCGAAATTGAAGATTAAAAAGTAAAAGCGGAGAGAAACTCTCCGCTTTTTCTATTCTTAAGATATGAAGGATAACTATCCAGATTTTCTAGGGCTAAAACGTTTATATTAGAATTTTTAGAGCATAGTCAAAAAAATATTGAAAAAAAATTAATTTGATGTTAAAATTAAATGTAAACAAAATATAAGGAGATTATATATAATGGAAAAACGTCTAGTTCGTAACGTTCAAGATAAAAAAATTGGTGGTGTTTGTGCAGGTCTTGCCGACTATTTTGATATTGACCCTACTCTGGTTCGTGCACTTTGGATCCTCTTCACTTTGTTAGGTGGTTCAGGAGTGCTTGCTTATGTTATTCTTTACTTCCTTCTTCCAGAAGCTGGAACAGAAGCTTAAGCTCGAGTGAATCAATAGAGTATATTTCTATATGAAAATAAAAAAACTGTATGTAATTCGTCTAGATTACATACAGTTTTTTAAGTTTTTCTCAGAGAAGGCTTTTTTAGCAAATAGGTATAAGACTCACTAGCTTTCTATTTTAGTGGTCACTGAAACGACGGTATTCGATGTGGAAGTCGAAAAGTAATTTCTCGTCTTGCAATTTTTTTGAAAGATATTACGATAGGCTTCTTCGTCAAAGTGGTCACCACGATAGAGAATTTCAAAACTAAGGCCCTCATACTCTAAAAAAGCATTGGCTGTTTTGAAACCATTTTGTTTATAGAACTCCATTCGGGCTTTTCTCTGTTCTAGGTTATCGCAGTCTTCATCCAGTCTTTCCACTTCAAGAATCATCGTACGCTGATAAAAGTCAATCAACTTTTCAATAATTTCTTTTCCATAACCATGGCTTCGCAAATGAGGCATGATAGCGAAAAAACTGATGTAGAAAGCTTTTTGATTGGAGATGGCAAAGGCAAAGCCAACAAACTCCTCCTCATTATAAAAGGCGAAAAAGTTAGCGTCATCCCTATCTTGATACAGTAAAAATTCGTCTAAGGGCACCCTTTCTTCTTCAGGGAAGGCCTCCTTGTTTAATTGTTCCACTTTCTTAAGGTCTGGGAATACATCTGTAATTAACTGGCTTGTTAAGCTCATACATACCCTCCTTTTCTGTCACGATTATACCAGATTGTTTTACATATAGGCAACGCTTTCTTAAGGAAACTCCCTTGTTCCTCAACTTGAAAGCTGATATAATACCCCTATGAAGAAAAAATCAACTGTTGATCTGATAAATGGTCCCATCCTTCCTGCTCTTATTAATTTTGCTTTTCCGATTCTTTTATCTAATATCTTTCAGCAACTTTACAATACGGCTGATATTTTGATTGTTGGGCGTTTTTTAGGACAAAATTCCTTGGCGGCAGTCGGAGCTACGACAGCTATTTTTGATTTGATTATTGGATTTGCCCTCGGAGTCGGAAATGGGATGGGAGTTGTTATTGCCCGTCTTTACGGTGCTCGTAATTTTACAAAGATTAAAGAGGCTGTTGCAGCGACTTGGATTTTAGGTGCAATCCTGAGTGGTCTTGTGATGCTGATGGGTTTCTTCGGCCTCTATCCACTCTTACAGTACCTAGAAACTCCTACAGAAATTCTCCCCCAATCTTATGAATACATCTCTATGATTGTCAGTTGTGTGGGAGTTAGCTTTGCTTACAATCTCTTTGCAGGATTGCTACGCTCGATTGGTGATAGCCTTGCAGCGCTTGCTTTTCTTATCTTTTCAGCCATTGTTAATGTCATTTTAGATTTGTATTTTATTACGCAACTACAGTTGGGGGTTCAGTCTGCAGGTCTTGCAACCATCATCTCGCAAGGTTTATCTGCTATTCTCTGTTATTTCTATATTCGCAAGAGTGTTCCAGAGCTCCTTCCAGGCTTGAAGCACTTCAAATGGAACAAGGCTCTCTATATCGATCTCCTGGAGCAGGGGTTGGCCATGGGGCTGATGGGGTCAATTGTTTCTATCGGAAGTGTGATCTTACAATCCCCTGTTAACAGTTTTGGAGCAGTTATTATCAGTGCCCAAACGGCAGCACGTAGAATCATGGCCTTTGCCCTATTGCCAATGACGGCAATTTCAGCCTCTATGACCACTTTTATCTCTCAAAACTTTGGGGCAAAACATCCAGATCGTATCGTCCAAGGTCTTCGTGCAGGGAGCTATTTGAGCATGGTTTGGGCAACCTTTGCTTGTGTGTTCCTATTTTTTGCAAGTCCTAGCCTAGTTTCTTTCTTAGCGAGTTCAACAGATGGTTACTTGATTGAAAATGGGACCTTGTATCTACGTATTAGTTCTGTTTTCTATCCGTTTTTGAGTCTTTTATTGATTTATAGAAATAGTTTGCAGGGACTCGGTCAAAAACTCTTACCCCTCATATCTAGTTTTATCGAGTTTATCGGGAAAATTGTTTTCGTCGCTTGGATTATTCCTTGGGCAGGTTATACAGGTGTGATTCTATGTGAACCGCTACTTTGGCTTGTTATGACTGCACAGCTTTATATCTCACTCTCTCAGCACCCTTGGATAAAAGAAGGCAAGAGAATGTTGGCTGTCGGCGGACAATCCTAGCTTCATTTATAAAAGAAAAATCCATTTCCTCTAGTGAAAATCGACTAGACTTGTGTTATAATAAGAAAGATTAAAATGTGAAAAAAGGAGATTCCGAATGGGACGTAAATGGGCCAATATTGTAGCCAAGAAAACGGCTAAAGATGGAGCTAACTCTAAAGTATATGCAAAATTTGGTGTAGAAATCTATGTAGCAGCTAAAAAAGGCGATCCGGATCCAGAATCAAACTCAGCTTTGAAATTCGTTATCGACCGTGCTAAACAAGCGCAAGTGCCAAAACACGTTATTGATAAGGCAATCGATAAAGCAAAAGGGAATACAGACGAAACCTTTACAGAAGGGCGTTACGAAGGGTTTGGGCCAAATGGTTCAATGCTCATCGTGGATACCTTGACTTCAAACGTTAACCGTACAGCTGCCAATGTCCGTGCTGCCTTTGGTAAAAATGGTGGAAACATGGGAGCTTCAGGTTCAGTATCTTACCTCTTTGACAACAAGGGTGTCATCGTATTTTCTGGTGACGACGCTGATGCTATCTTTGAACTCTTGCTTGAAGCAGATGTCGATGTAGACGATGTAGAAGCAGAAGAAGGAACAATCACTGTTTACACAGCTCCAACTGACCTTCACAAGGCTATCGTTGCTTTGCGTGAGTCTGGTATCGAAGAATTCCAAGTCACCGAACTTGAGATGATTCCTCAATCAGAAGTTGAGCTTTCAGGAGATGACCTTGCAAACTTTGAAAAACTCTACGGTGTCCTTGAAGACGACGAAGACGTACAAAAAATCTATACTAACGTTGATGGATTTTAATAAAAAGCGAACAGTTTTGATTCTGTTCGCTTTTTTTATTTTATATTTAAATGGTCATATCTGAGTTTTTTTGTTGCTTTTGATCTAAGCCGATTGAAAATTTATGGATTAGAAGAAACTGCCCATTTTCCTGTTTTGCAAAGGTTAAAATGACAGCTTTGCTTTCTGAACCAAGGGAAATGTAGGAAATTCTTTTAGTTTGATAATCACCGTTATCTGAGTCTGTAACGGAGTCTGGAATTCCATGTTTATTAATAACATCCTGGTAATTGCTCCCGCCTTGGCCTCTGTTGGAAAGGTCACCTTCGACTAAGGCATCAAACTGGTCTTGAGTCCAAGTAAAACCTTGGTCTTCTTCAATATCGTCCTCGTCTTGGTATTCATCGATACTAGTGTCTGGTAGGTTTCCACCCTGTTCTTCTTCAAAATAAGGAATCTCTTGTCTATAAGTGTGGCTATATTTAGTTACCCAGTCGTTTAAGATATTCGAAAAAAGGAATTGAGTTATTACGGAAACGATAATTGCAATAAGGGCAAAGGAGGTTCCGAGAATAGCCAAGGTTTTTTGTTTTTTAGGACTGAGGGCAATCCCGATAATTCCCAAGATTAAAGTAGGGGCAGCAATAATTAATGACAGATAGTTGATAATTGGTATCCAAGACCCAAGAAGGGCGATGGTCCCAAAGATGATAGCAAGAATTCCTAAGATTTGCTGATTCTCTTGTTTCATCAAAAAATTCTCCCGATTCTAGTGCGAAAATTTCGCTTTACATGATAAGTTAGGCTTATTATAGAGAAATTATCCACTATTGTCAATGATTAGCAGATAGTTCTCTAGAAAACTTTTTTCTTGACATCTTTTCCGAAAATGATAAAATAGTTCTCATGAAAACTTAAATGTTCTTATGAGAACTATTTTCGCTTAGAAGGGAGAAAGCATGGATAAACCGATGTTGGTCTTTAAACGTTTTGGTCACCAGTTACATCTGATGGTACAAAAGGAAGCCAAGCGTTGTGGTATTGAATTTATGGGTGGTCCGCAAGGGCAGGTCATTCGTTTTTTAGATCGTCGTGAGCATGAACAAGAATTAACACTCATCAAAGATATTGAACAAGAACTCAATATTAGCAAGTCTGTTGCTAGTAATTTGGTCAAGCGTATGATGCAAAATGGTTTGGTAGAGTTGGAGGCGAGTCCAAGTGATAAACGGGCGAAATTTGTTCATTTGACCGAAAAATCACGCTCTCAAATGAAGCAAGTTAAGTCTTTCTTTGATCGAATTGACCGTAGTTTACTTGATGGTATTTCTGAAGAGAATCTCCTTATCTTTGAAGAAGTCCTTGGAAAACTACAAGCCAATGTAGAAAAAATAGGAGGTAAGAATGAAAAAACTCGCTAAGCGTATCACAGGAAAAGAGTGGGGCATGATTCTAATAACTGTTCTCTTTACCTGTTGTTCGGTCTATCTAGAGTTAGAAGTACCGACCTACGTTTCAAAAATAACAGAATTACTCGGAACGCCAGGTACGGAGTTGGGAGACCTTTGGTCGCCAGCAACTAAGATGATGGATTTGTCATTCTTAGCCTTCCTATCATCTGTAACAGTTGGATTTTTTGCCGCTCGAGTTGCAGCATCCTATACGGCTCATCTACGAAGCGATATTTTTAATCGTGTTTTGGATTACTCCCAGACAGAAATTAAACGTTTCTCAATCCCCAGTCTATTGACTCGGACGACTAATGATATCACGCAGATTCAGATGCTCTTTACCATGGGACTCCAAGTGGTCACTCGTGGTCCTATCATGGCTATTTGGGCCATTGGTAAAATACTTGGCAAGTCTGAATACTGGATTTGGGCAGTAGTGGTGGCAGTCATTGTCAATGTTCTGATGACAACTGTCTTGATGACTTTGGCCTTTCCTAAACAATCTGTCATTCAAAAATTGACAGATAAACTGAACAGTATTACTCGTGAAAGCTTGACAGGGATTCGGGTTGTTCGTGCATACAATGCTGAGGAATATCAAGATAAGAAATTCGAAGAAGCCAATGATGAAGTCACACGACTCAATCTCTTTGTCAGTCGCTTAATGGCCATTATGAATCCTATTATGATGGCGATTTCTAGTGGCTTGGTCCTTGCCATTTACTGGATTGGTGCTTATCTTATCAACGACGCTAGCTTGACAGAGCGTCTACCCCTCTTTAGCGATATGGTGGTCTTCATGTCCTATGCTATGCAAGTGGTAATGGGCTTCTTACTCATGGGTGCTCTCTTTATCGTCTTGCCTCGTACCTTGGTTTCTGCAGGTCGTATCAATCAAGTCTTGGACCTTCATTCTACTATTGAAAATCCTAGTCACCCACAGACAGCAAACTCTTCTGTAAATGGTCAAGTGGAATACCGTGACGTAACCTTCCGTTACTCTAAAAACTCAGAAGCAGTTGTGGAACATGTCAGCTTCAAGGCAGAAGCAGGGCAAACCATTGCCTTTATCGGCTCAACTGGTTCTGGTAAATCTACTCTAGTTAATCTCTTGCCCCGTTTATGATGTGTCAGATGGAGAAATTCTAGTAGACGGCGTCGATGTTCAGAATTATGACTTAGAAGATTTGCGTAATAAAGTTGGCTATATCCCTCAAAAAGCTGTGCTCTTTTCTGGAGATGTTAAGGGCAATCTCGACTTTGGTAAGAGTCAAGAAACGCCACTAAGTGAGACGGCCATGTGGCAAGCTCTGGAATTGGCTCAATCTAAAAACTTTATAGAGGATAAGGAAGCTGGTCTTGACTCAGAAGTGGCTCAAGGTGGGACCAATTTCTCAGGTGGACAGAGACAACGTTTGGCCATTGCACGCGCCTTGGCTCGTAAACCAGAGATTCTCATTTTTGATGATTCATTCTCAGCCTTGGACTATAAGACCGATCGTATCTTGCGTCAAGTATTAGCTGAAAAAACACAATCCATGACCAAGTTAATCGTTGCCCAACGAATTTCAACCATTATGGATGCAGACCTGATCTTAGTCTTGGATCAAGGTAAAGTCGTGGGACAAGGCACCCACAAGGAACTTCTCGCAAGCAATGAAGTTTACCAAGAAATTGCCTATTCACAACTATCGAAGGAGGAATTGGAACATGGAAAATAAGAAAATGTCCTTATGGAAACAGTGTAGACCTTTTCTAGCAGGTCTCCAACTTCCTCTACTAATCGCAGTTGTGGCGGCTATATGTTCAAGTATTATCACGGTTTATGGACCAACTAAGATCAAAGAAATTACCAATTTGATTTCAGATGGGTTAATGACAGAGATTGACCTAGAGGCTGTCTCAAGTATTGCTAGCTTTTTGGTTATCCTCTATGTGATTGGGATTATCCTGAACTATACGCAAGCCTACATTTTTTCAACTAGTATCCAACATTTCTCAAAACGTTTGCGGACAGCTATTGCTGAGAAAATCAATCGCTTGCCACTTGCTTATTTTGACCGTCATTCTCAAGGGGACACCCTTTCTCGTGTGACTAATGACGTTGATACAGCAGCTCAGTCTCTTAACCAAAGCCTTGGGACAGTTCTTTCAGCTAGCTTTTTACTGATTGCTGTTTTGATTACCATGTTTGGTATGAACTGGATTTTGGCTCTGGTAACCGTTGTTTCAACCCTTGTTGGATTTGCGGCGGTTTCCGTAATTATGGCCAAGTCGCAGGGCTACTTTAAAGCTCAACAAAATAACCTAGCAGCTGTAAATGGCTATGTGGAAGAAATGTACTCTGGCCACAATGTGGTGACCAGCTATAATGCTGTGGAACCAACAAAAGAAACATTTGCAGGCTTGAATCAGAATCTACATGATAGCATCTGGAAATCTCAGTTTATCTCTGGAATTATGATGCCTGCCATGGTCTTTGTAGGCAACTTTAGTTATGTTCTAGTCATTATCGTCGGTGCTGCCTTGGCTCTTGAAGGGTATATCAGTATCGGGATTATTGTAGCCTTCATGGTTTATGTTCGAACCTTCTCGCAACCCTTATCACAGATTGCCCAAGGAATTACCAGCTTACAACAAGCTAGTGCAGCCATGACTCGTGTCTTTGAGTTTCTAGGTGAAGAGGAAATGGAAGATGAATCTCATAAGGAAAGACAATTGACCAACATGAAGGGTGAAGTAATCTTTGACAGAGTTTCATTTGGCTACACACCGGAGCGAACGATCATTCATGACTTTTCTGCGACAGCTCATGCAGGTCAAAAGGTTGCTATTGTTGGACCAACTGGAGCTGGGAAGACGACCATTGTTAACCTCTTGATGAAATTCTATGAGATTGATAAGGGAAGTATTCGCATTGATGGTGTGGATACCAAGGCTATGAAGCGCTCAGAAGTACACGATGCCTTTTCAATGGTCTTACAGGATACCTGGCTCTTTTGAAGGAACCATTCGTGACAATCTCATCTACAATCAAACAGGTATCAGTGATGAACGTGTGATTGAAGCTGCCAAAAGCAGTAGGGATCCACCACTTTATCACAATCTTACCTGATGGATACGATACTGTTTTTGGATGATACAGTGACCTTGTCAGTCGGGACAGAAACAACTCTTGACCATTGCTCGTGCTCTGCTCAAGAATGCTCCGCTCTTGATTCTGGACGAAGCAACATCCTCAGTCGATACCCGTACGGAGGAGTTGATTCAAAAAGGCTATGGACCGTTTGATGGAGGGACGCACATCCTTTGTCATCGCCCACCGCTTGTCAACGATCCGCAATGCTGACTTGATTCTGGTCATGAAAGAAGGAAACATCATCGAGCAAGGAAATCATGATGAGCTGATAGCTCAGGGTGGTTTCTATGCAGACCTCTACAATAGTCAATTTACAGAAGACCAAGCAGAAGAATAAAATCAAAAGAAGGCTTGACGGCCTTCTTTTTCTACACTATACTAGAGTAGGAGATGCTAGCAGACTCGTTCTGTCAGGCTTCTTGTGTAAAAATCTAGAAACAACGAGAAAACAGATGAAAAAAACTATCAAGAGTGGTACGATAAGAGGAAATCAAGTCTCCTTCGACATCCACAACTATTACAACTTGATGCGAGTCTTTAATCGCATGATGACAGTTCTGATGCCTTTAGTTTACTTGACCCTTGTTGGGGACAAACTTTGTAAGTAAAGGGGTTGGGGAAAGAACTTGCTACTTATATCATGGTGCCAGCTTCTGGTTTTGTCCTATTGACGCTTGTTCGTAAGTGGATCAATCAACCGCGTCCATATGAAACATGGGGGATTATCCCGCTACTGGACAAGGACAGTTCTGGTAATTCAATGCCCAGTCGCCATGTCTTTTCGGCAACCATCATTTCCATGGCTTGCATGCATGCTAGATCTACCTATGGGGTTGATTTTATTAGTATTATCAGCTCTTCTCGGTCTGGTCCGAGTCTTGGGTGGCGTTCATTATCCCAAGGATGTTCTAGTAGGCTATGCCTGTGGACTCCTCTGGGGAATTCTTTTCTTTATGTTGTAAAAAGCAAAGCAAGTGGGCCTGGCCTCGTAACCACTTTCTTCTACAAACTTAGATTCTGTTGTAGCAAAAGTAGTTGGAATTAAAGTAACAGAAACACCATCTGTGGAATATGCTACTGAAGCAAAAGCTGATGAAGCTAACAAGAAAAAATATGAAGCTGATAAAGTTGCAGTTGACAAATGTAACAAAGAAAATGCAGGTCAAACTAACGAATCATGTTTAACTGAAACTTCTAATACAACATTTGAAGCTGTTTTAAGTGCTACTAAAGTAGAAGGATCATCTTATACACAAAATGTTATCCAAGGTTGTACTCATGATGCAAACGCTGACGCTAACTTTGATAATGTATTCTTATTTGACAATAAGAGCGGAACTACTGACATTAAAGCAAAATACCACAAAGCAACAGTTAAAGAAATTCCAAATACTCCAAATCCTAATTCAACTAAGAAAGTATTACCAAATACTGTCGCTGAAGTAAATATGTTAGGTGTGATTATGGCGGATATTACTTCTGCTCTAGGTAGGAGCAAGCGGTCTTAAACGTAAACATGACTAATAACTTTTAAAAAGAGCATACTGCAAAGTGTGCTCTTTTTCTTTTGCTTAAAATGATTTTGAGGGTTGTTATATCGTCATATAAGCAACGCTAAGACTGTAAAATCGAACTTTCGATAAAATGGTATAGACTCTTCGGGAAAATAGCTCAGAAACGCTTATTTTGAGACTAAAGAAAAGAGCTACTCTGCATAGCTCCTTTTCTTTTAGTCTTTTTAGTTTTTCTCCTTATTAATGAATAATCCTAGTCCAGCAAGTAAAGCAAGAATGAGTGTTCCAATTACTGTTAAAACTGATTCATTAGAAGAGTTAGTTGCTGGTAGAGTGTGCTTAACATTTTGATTAGCTGTAGTATTTGTTCCGTACAATACTTTATCAAACATTCTATTGTATTTTTCAAGTTTTCTTTGTTTTTGTTCTTCACGAGCTTTTTCTAATTTCAATGACTCTAAATAAGTAACCGCAGATTCATGTTTAGATTTAAGTTCATTGATTTTAGCACGTTCTTTATCAGCAGCTTCTTTAGCTTTCAAGTAGGTTTCTTCTTTTTCTTTTTGAACTTTAACTTTTTCTTCAAGAATAGTTTCTTGACCTTTAAGTAGTTCTTTTAATTCTTTGATAGAGTTTGTTAATGCTTCAATTTTTTTGTTATTGTCAGCAATAGCTTTTTCAGTATTAGAAACTTTATTTTTTGCTTCTACCAATTTAGCATTAAGTGTTTCTAATTGATTTTCAACACGTTTCACTTCTGCTTTTGCTTTTTCTACATCAGCACTTACTTTATCGTATTCAGATTTAGCATTGTTGTAAACTTTTGTAGCATTTGCTAAGTCAGATTCTGCTTGTGGAAGAGCAATGTTTAATTCTTTAATCTTAGATTGAACTGCAGTAAGATTATTTTTCTTAGCTGTTAATTGATTAGATAATTCAGTGTGTTTAGCAACTGCATTATCATAAGCTGTTTGAGCTTTTGGAGTAAGAATTTCAACTGCCTCTAAGCGTTTCAATTCATTTGTTGATTCTTCGAGTTTTTGAGTTGTTGCTTTAACATTCTTAGTAGCTTGTGCTAATTCAGCTTTGTTCGTTTCGATTTGTTTTTCAAGTGTATTTACACGAGCAACAGCTTTGTTGTAGTCTGTTACTGGAATGTTATACTCTTTAGTTTTCAAATTGCTATCTTGGGTCTTGAAGGCTGTTTCGTCAGTCCCAATCGTTACATATGAACCATCTTGAACAACAAATGTATGCAATTCTGTTTTCTTGTAATCCCATTGTAAGCCAGATTGAATAAGAGCATGACCCCAATCACTCAAATAATCATCATACATCCAACGAATCATACTATTATATAATTCTGCTTTTAATTCGCCCATTGTAGTCATATTTGTTTCATAAGAATATGCAAGAGTTTCCATACGAACTGGGAGAGCGTCAGTTTTATAACCTGCTTTAGCCATATTTGGGGCAATAGTTACATTACTTTTCACATGACCTGTATCATACGCATCATCTACAGTTGGATTTGTAGTATTAGCATGATTACGAACAGCATTTTTGTATGTTTCACTAATAAGTTTTGATAGGTTAACTGATTCTTCACTTACACGAATCATAGTTGGGGAGAATGTTCCGAATTTAGTACGTACATCTTCAATAAATTGAGCCATACGGATATTCAATTCTTTTAGTTGTTCTGTTGTTAGATTCTTAGGGTCAACAGTACGTGTATCGCTTTCTTTAAGCAATTCTTTAGCAGCTTCAACTTCTTTTGAAGTTAAGATTTGTTTTGCAATTTTAAGCACAGCTGCATCATTTGCTTTTGTTTTGTTTTGTTTGTAAGCTTTAAGAGCAGAAATATAATCCGCTGTTACTGGGATTTCCAAATTATCTGCCAATGATTTCTTAGCTTCGATTAAATCATTAGCTAATCTTTCTTTCTCAGCAGTTTTTGCTTTTTCTGTTGCGATAGCATTATCTTTATTTGTTTGGTCTTGTGCTACAATTGTTTTTTGTGAGGCAATATTATTAGCACGAGTTTGGTCTGCCTTTTTAGCATTGTCTAAAGTTGTTTTTGTTTTGTTTACATTTTGGTTAGCTTCTTCTTTAGCAGAAGTTAAATCATTGATTTTGCCAGTTAAAGTAGTTTCATTTGCTTGATTTGTTTTTAAATCTTGTTTAATAGAATTTACTTTATCTTGAGCATTATTTTTATTAGTAGTAGCTTCATTCAACGCATTAACTTGTGGTTGGATTTTTGCTTCTTCTTTTGTTTGGTTTTCTTTAGCTTTTGCTAAATCTGCTTCTGTATCAGAGATTTCTTTTTCTGTATCAGTTACAGATTTATTAGCGTCAGCAAGTTTTTTATCTAATTGTGGAGCTTTAGCTTCGTCTTGTGCCAATTTAGTTTTGGCATTAGCTAAATTTTCTTTAGTTTTATCAACGTCATCCTGAGCTTTTTTTGCTGCAGATGTTGCTTTATCATAATCTGATTTAGCTTGAGTTTCCTTTTCAAAAGTGTCTTTTGCAGAAGTTTCGGCATTAGTAACATCTTGAGCTGTTTTTTCTACTTGTTTTTCTGCTTTCTCGATAGGAGTAGCATTTTCTGTTGTAGTAGTAGCTTCAGTTGTTTCTGTTGGTTTAACTTCCGTAGCCGAAGTAGTTGTAGATTGTGTAGTAGTAGCTACAGCCTCGGTAGGTTGGGTAGCAGGTTGAGCTTCCTCTGCAAATACAGTTGTTCCAGTAGTTGTGGCTAGGAATACAGCCCCAGCAAGAATAGTTTGTTTTTTCATATTAGATACCTCTTTATCTTTTTCTAAATTAATCTCACAAAAATTTCTTTGCTTCATTACTATAATATCAGAAACTATTTTTTTTTGCTCAATTTTATATTTAAATTACTACAATTTAAAGACTTAAATAAAAAGAGCAAAGAAATTTCTTTGCTCAAACTGATTTTGATATGCGTTATATTGTAACTAACGAAACCAAAAAACTATCATTTCCATGGCTTGCTTACATGCAAATCTGCCGGTGGGCTCATCTGGGGAATTCTCTTCTTTATTCTGTAAAAAGCAAAGCAAGTGGGCTTGGCCTCGTAACCACTTACGGGTCAAAGTGACCACTTGCTTTTTTGCCCTTGTAAAGTCTTCTGGGCTTTGGTATAGTAGATGCAGAAAGGAGATAGGATGAAGTTACGAATCGAGATTGATAGTGAATTAACTGAGACAGAGATTGTCATCAAGGCTGCAGCCCTGACAGATGAAATAGCTGACTTGCAACGACTTTTGCAAGAAACCAAGGCTCCTAGGTTGATCTTTTATAAGGGGACGGGTGAGTACTACTTAGACTTGGTAGAAATTCTCTTTTTTGAGACAGAAGGTAGCAAGATTTACGCCCACACCCAGAAAGAAGCCTACGAGGTTCGACTCAAGCTTTATGAGTTAGAGTCCATCCTACCCCGCTATTTCAGTCGGGTATCCAAGTCGACCATAGCCAATCTTCGGCAGGTCTACTCGGTGGACAAGTCCTTCTCAGGGACAGGTACTATTTCCTTTTATCAGACCCACAAGGAGGTTCACGTGTCACGGCACTACCAATCCCTCCTAAAAGAAAATCTAAGAAATATGAGGTAAGAACATGAAAAAGAAAGCATTTGGTATTGTGTTGCTAGTATTGGCAGCCTTAATATTATTACAAGGTAATTTTGGAATTCCTTCTTTGGGAGGGGAAATTTGGCCTTTGATAGGTATTGCCTTTTTTGCCTATCAATCAGTTGAGGCAATCCTTCGTCGTCACTTCACTTCAGCCTCTTTTACGGCTCTAGTAGCTTTATTGATAGCTAATCACTTTTATGACATTTTACCGATTCCCAATCAGTCTTTGTTTTGGGCTAGTATATTAATCGTAATGGGTGTCAGTGCACTCACTCATTCTAACAGAACTTGGAATGGGAAAAAATGGTGGTATGATGGTGAAAAGACCATCCTTACAGATAAGGAAGTTGCATTTGGTAGCGGGACTTTCTACAAGCAAGATCAAGAATTGGTAGAAGACGAGTTTGAAGTCGGTTTCGGAAATGCCAAGATCTATTATGATAATGCAGAGATGTTAGGTGATAGCGCAACCTTAAAGATAGAAGTCGGATTTGGGAATGCAGTTATCTATGTGCCCCAACACTGGAGAGTGGACCTGAAGGTGGAAACTTTTTGTGGTGCAGCCAAGGCAGATGCTTCAGTAGCTCCTACAAGTAAGACCCTGATTGTCCGTGGAGAGGTGGCTTTTGGAAAACTAGAAGTTGTCTATGCTAAATAAAAAAATCTTCCGTAAGTGTCTAGAGTTTTGGGAAAGTGAAAAATTAAATATCATAAAACTTGAGAGAGCGAGAAAATCGCTCTCTTTTTTCGTTGCAAAAATTAAAGAAAGGAGAAAAAATGTCAGATAATCCAGAATTGATGGGATATATTGCTGTGAATTAACACTAGCTTGTGACAAGAAAGGATCACCTATGAAACAACACCAAACAAAGGTCTCAAGGTTGACTAGAGACGTAATGATTTTAGATTTGATGAATACAATGGGATGGAATAGAAGCCGTGCTATTGCAGCTATTGAAGAGTTAGAGCAAACTCATCTTGTTTATTTTCCTGAAGCTGGTGGCTTGAGGTTACAAGTTGTAGGAGGCTACTAATGGCGGATATCACAATTGATCAACTAGCTACTCTAACTTTTTATCAAATTCCAGAAATATTTTTCACCCGTATTCAATACAATGAGAACGGCTATGTCAAATTGACTAGTTCTTACACGGATCTCTCATCTGATGCTAAGTTAGCTTATGGCGCTCTTTATAATCGTTGTAAATTAAGCATCAGTTCATTCCAGAAGGGAAATAGAGATTACGTTGATGAAAATGGAGCGGTCTTTCTAATTTTTACAGTTTCTGATCTGATGTTACTACTTGATAAGGGAAAGATGAAGGTTACTAAGATCAAGAAAGAACTGCAAGAACATGGCCTCTTACGAGAAGTTAGACAGGGGCTTAATAAACCAAATAGGCTTTATCTTCAGCTAGTAGATGCTAATTTAGAAATAGTGGAGCACTATTCAATCGACGGTGAGTTATTAAAGAGGATAGATGCTTTTGGTAAAGTTCTCTACGAAAAAGAGTTTGATATAGAAAAAACACCAAAACCCCTCGGTAATAGCGGAAGTCCACAAAACGGACGTCCACAAAACGGACTTCAAAACGTCCATAAAACGGACGGAATAAATACAGAGAAGAGTAAGATTGATACTCTTTACGATACTAATCGATACAAGAGCGAATCATCTCTTTCTGATTTATCAATCTCTGAAGCATTTAAAATGGGGCAACATGGTTTTCTTTCCCCTCAACTAGTTCAGAAACTCAGTTTGTTTGGAAAAGATGCAAAAATTCTTGAAAATAAAATCTATCAATCTAAACGTCAAGTTGAGAAGAATTACAACAACCTCTTAGCTGATCAGGAAATTTATGGAGAGGTTTGGCTGCAAGATCTTGAACGTGAGCTTGATAAATTGATTTTCAAAATTAAAACAGGAGAGGCTGAAGAAAAACCAATCCAGAATGTCCCAGCCTACTTCTACAAAATGATGATTCGTTTTTGGAAGATGGCTCTGCTTATCGAAAAAGAACAGGGCTTTATGGAGCTATCAGGACAAAGTGAGCACGTTAGAAAATTCCATGATGAGTCCCCTAGTCTGATTGCATACTATTATCCAGATAAACTGTCGGAGACGAAACTCAATAGCTATTTATCAGAATTGTCTAAGGGAGTTGAAACATGTTAAAAGATGAATTTAGACCAATTGATGGTAAATTGCTAACGATAGGTCGTAGCCCGAAGGAGAAATCTACATGGTTCCTAAAGCTATTTTTGATTTACCGAAAAAAGAAAGAGCTGAGAAACTCAGCCAAATTTTCTTATCATAGCAACAGAAAGAGGATAGTAATGTTTAAACTAGTTACAATGGCTTTCTTATTGGTCTTAGCTTATGGAATAGGGCTTGTCATGCTGGAGATGAAGAATGCTCCTCTAATGGATGATGAAAAACTATCAAGTCCAGATAATGAAGGAGACAAGTAGATGTGAGTAAACAAACACAAAATCGTATTAAAAAATTACGAAAACAGGCTAAGTTATCACAACAGACTTTGGCTGATCAGATAGGAGTGTTTCGCAACACAATATCTAACTGGGAGACAGGATACAGTCAGATAAGTCTTGAAAATGCTAAAAAAGTAGCCGAATACTTCGGGGTAACTATCGAATACCTGTTAGAATCAGATAAAACTTAGTACAGAAAAACCATAATGACCGAGAAGTCGTTAAACTATAGACCTTTGAAAACTGAATACAAGGCTTGCCCTGATGCAGCGTGGCTATGGATAAAAAAGAAACGGGGGCGAGTAGCAAACTAGAAAAGGATATCTAGTCCAGCCACTGAACGAAAAAGCATGACAACTGTCATAAGCTGAAGGAGTAAGGGTTACTAGACTATAAACCCAGCGTATAAAATACCGATGTAAAAATACGTTTTTACACAGCACGGCGTAAATTTCGCCTTTCAACTTCAAGGAGAAATCCATGATAGATGAAATAACGGTCAGCCTAAAGGACTTAAAAGTTTTAGGACAACAAGGAGGTGCGACGGCTCGTTTAGAGGACGGCACAGACCTTATCCTGAAGCCAGACTATGCAGTCAAACAGGCTAAAGGATACGTAGACGGTCTTTTAAGGGATGTTGAATTTCATTTGCCTTATAAAAAGGTTTATGATCAAATTCGCACTATTAAGAGAGATGCTCAAGTTATAGCTCGAAAAGTTAAGACACCATCAGGAATGGAACTTCGTTTAACTGGAAGAGGTTATAATCGCCAAACTAAATAAAGAAAAGGAAATCAAAATGAACAAGAAAAATGTATTAGCTGCACTAGCACTTTCAACTATTGCACTTGCACAAGCTGGTTATGTATCAGCAGACGAGCTTGCACCAATTGATTCTTCAGCTCCAGCGACAGAAGTTGTTACGCCAACAACACCTAGCGCTTCAACAGAAACAGAGGCACCAGCAACTCAGCCAACGGAGCCTTCAGTTACTCCAGTTGACCCAACAACGCCAAGTGTACAAGACAAAGACAATGCAGGAAGTCTTGACGGGGTACCAACACCATCAGATAAACCACAGGACAAGGATAATGCAGGTAGCCTCGATGGTGTACCAACACCATCAGATAAACCACAAGACAAAGACAACGCAGGAAGTCTTGACGGAGTGACAACTGATAAACCAGCACCTTCAGACAAGGCACAGGACAAGGATAATGCAGGTAGCCTTGATGGAGTCCCAGCTGAAAAGCCAAAAACAACTGATCAAGCGAACCAGCAAGGTAAGTCACAAATTGGAACTACTTCAAGCTCAACAGGACAGGTGGTTCACGATGTGATAAAAGATCCTGTTGAAACAAATACAGGAGTTGCAATTGTCAGCACTCAAAATGGTAACGTAGTCCTTTCGGATGGTTCTGTAGTGGCTCCAGAAGAAGTTGGCGGAACAGTTAACGAAGATAAGACTATCTCTGTTACTGACAAAGATGGCAAACTCAAAACACTCCCAAATACAGGGACAGCAGAAAGCATTCTGGGTGCGATCGGCGGCTTATTGCTTACAGCAGTAAGTTATTTTTACAAGAAACAAGTATTTTAATTAAAGGAGAAAAGAAAAAATGTTTAAAACACAAGAAACAAAAGCATTCGGTTCAATCCGTAAGACAAAATTTGGAGCGTGTGGAGTAATCTTGGCGCTTGCTATGTTAGGTATGGCATTTAATGGTACTGTATCAGCTGATGAAGTTTCAACTGATAAGTCGGTTGCTGTAGAAAAGAAAACAGAAGTAGAAGTTCCTATTGCTCATGACAAACTTGACAAAGCTGTAGCAGAAGCTAAAGGCGCAGGTGTAAAAGTTGAAGTTGGAGCTGTTCAGGACAAAGGTGTTGCAACCTCTGAAACAGTCGCAGAAAAGCAAAAAGAAATTGAAGCTGATTATGCGAAACAGGAAAAAGAAGTTAAAACCGTGACTGACAATTATTCTTCTAAGGTAGATAAAACTACTAAAGAACGTGAAGTAATTGAAAAAGAAAACAAGGCTAAACAAGAAGCGTATGACAAAGCTGTAACGGAGCATGAAGCAGAAGTCAAACGTATTGAAGCTGAAAATAAAGCTATTCTTGCTGACAATGCTAAAAAAGAAGCTGAAACCAAAGCTGAAAATGAGCGTATCGCAAAGGACAACGCTGAAAAAGAAGCTACCTACAACAAAAACGTAGCAGACCAAAAAGCCTACAATGAAAAGGTTGAAAAGGACAATGCTGATTTAAAAGCCGATTATGACAAAAAACAAGCAAAATATGAAAGCGATCTTGCTAAGTACAACAAAGAAAAAGAAGAACTAGCTAAGAAGGGCGTAAAAGCTGAAAAACCTCATATCACGGTTTATGGCGATTATGACAATAGCAAACGTGGTAGTGTCGGGTACTATAGCAAATTAACAGCTTCTTTTGAAGGTGTTGACGGTTTAACTACTGTAAAAGACTATATTGGATTGCACTCTGACACAACTATTAGTGGAAGCCGTGCTGGGTTGTTGGCTAAAAATGATGGTGTTTTTGGAGAATTGATTGATCCGAAAACTGGTGATTCATTTACGATTCATAATATCGCTGAAACAAAAGATGGTAAGAAGGTTTCTGCTAAGTTTACTTTGAAGAAAGTTGAACCTGAATGGGTAGAAAATGGGAAAGGAGTTTCTAAGACTAAGATTTCGATTGATAAAAATAATGGAAGTGGTTCTATTAACTTTAAATTTTGGAACTTAGTTGAATTTAATCCAACGATTGAATTTTTCTATGAATCAACTAATAAACCTGTAAAATTGGGTATGGTCAATATGTTTAATGATGTTGATTGGGGTCAAGAGTTTCATTTGGGATATGAAGATGGCTCTGATGGATTGATTTTGAATCCAAATGGTTCAAAGGTTGAAAAAGTTTCTCGTAATGGTAAGAATTACTACAAGGGCGAATATAAATTGGCTTATGAAAATGATCACCCTTCAATGGGGGTTAAAAAAGGTGATTTGTATTATGCTAATGTAGGTGATGAAAGTGATATTCCTTTAGGTTCACTTCTATCTGTTGGATATGGTTCAAAATTGGATTTTGCTTATCATAATGGAATTGGTTTGCGTACACAAGCTGAAATTGATAATCTTCGTAAATGGTATTATGATAAAGCAGATTTAGAAGGTAAATCACGACCATCTGATGAAGAAATCTTTTCAACTGTTGATTGGGCTGTTGGTGTTTTTGGTAAAGCAAGTGCAACTGTTCCTGTTACTATTTTAACTAATCCTCCTGTTAAGCCTGAATTGAAGCAAAAGGATACTAAAGAAATTCCAAAACCTAAATTGGAAAAACCAAAAGAGTTTGTACCTCGTACAACACTTCCAACTCCACCTGCTCCAACTCCACCAGAGAAGAAAAAAATTCCTGAAATGCCTTTAGTTCCTACTGTGAAAGTGAACTATTCACGCTTGCGTGTGAAACCATCAACTCCAAAACCTGTGAAGGCTATTGTTGATACATTCGGACGTAATATTGATGGGGCTAATACATTCGATAAGAATATAAAATTCAGTTTGACTACTGATTATAAGCCTTATTCTACATTTACAGCCGATTCTAAGACTTATGGTAAGACATGGGCTATGGCAGATGACGTACAAGATGGAGCATATAAAGTAGATGACAGCAAAATCACTATGAAGGATTCTACTGGTAAAGACGTTAAAGCGCTCTTTAATATGTACCATGTTCTTTCTGAGAAACAACGTACAAAGAAATCCAAAGTATTTTGAAAGAAGCTGGTTTGAATCCTAAAGGCGAGTTCTACCTTTGGGTAGCGAAAGATTCTGCTTCATTCTATAAAAACTATGTGAAACCAATTAAGAATATCAAGATTGAGCTTCCTGCACGTTTACTTGTAGAAAAAGGCAAAATTGTGAAAAATGATTTCCATCAAATTGACTTTGGAAATGCCTTTGTCTCTAACTTGGTAACTGTTCAAGTTCCTGACTTGAAACCTGAAAAACACGCTTTGGATCACAAAGATAACTCTAAGGTTCGTGACGGTCAAGAAATTCAAATTGGCGAGTTCTTACGCTATCTTCTTGACGGAGTGACCGTTCCTGCGAAACATGATACGCTTTACCAATATGACGGTATTGATATGCTTGACTTGAAGCATGACAGATACACAGGTAACTGGTCTGGTGTCATTCGTGGTACAGAATACGTTGCAGAAAAAGAGCTTACATTGCCTTATGATGTAGTCTTGTCTGACGGTAAAGTGGTTAAGGCAGGAGACAAGATTGCTAAAGGTAGCTCTTATGCGTTCCAATTTGAGTTCAACCAAAGCACAAACTCAGACTTTATCAAGAAAATTGTTAAAGTAACATGGAACGAAAAAGACGGTAAGTGGGCTTACACTATTGACAAAGAGTTCTTGAACTTCTCTAGGTGTTAAAGGTACGTTTGACGCTGATTTTTATATCGAAGTTGAACGTATCGCAAGTGGAGAAATCGAAAACAAATTCGTGAACATTGTCAACAGTCAAGAAATGGAAGCTAAGGTAACAACACATACACCTGAGCCTAAGAAACCAGAAGAGCCTAAGAAACCATCATTGCCTAATACTGGTACTGCTTCTAGTATGCTTGGATTCGTTGGTACTGGTATCTTGTCTATGCTAGCACTAGTTGGTTTGAAGCGTAAGAAAGAAGTGGAATAAAATAGATTAGTGCGCTGTAAAGGTGGTAGAGTAACAGGAACTGCCACCTTTTTTAAAAGTAGATAGGAAAAATAAAATGAAAAAAACTGTACAACTAACAGTTGGAGGGGCAGCAGCTATTGGTTTTGCTCTAGGTTTAGGAGTTACGAACGTACACGCAGAAGAAGTAACAACAGTAGCGCCAACAACTACCGACCAGACTGTTTCTAAGGAAGAAACAAAACCAGAAGTCAAAAAGGAAGTCACAAAAGGTCAAGTTGACGAAGCAAAGGACAAACTTGATAAATCTACTAAGAAAGTAGAAGAAGCACAAGCTAAGAAAAACCAAGCGCAGACTGAAAAAAACCAAGCACAGACCGAAAAGGATAATGCTCAGTCTGAAGTAGATAAGGCGCAAGAAATCAAGGACGAAGCTACACCAGAAAACATTGAAAAGCAAAAGCAAGAAGTTGCCAATGCTGAAACTGGTAAGGGTAATGCTGAAAAGCAAGAAAAAAATGCTAAGAATGACCTTGACAAAGCTAAACAAGTAGCAGCAGACCAAGAAAAAGTGGTTAAGAAGTCTGAGGACAAGGTAGAAAGTGCTGAAACTGAGGTCAAAGACGCTCAGACTAACGTAAATAACGCACAAGCAATCCTTGACGGTACAGGACAAGCACAAGTTATCGCTGAAAAGGATAACGCTGAAAAAGCGCAAGCACAAGCGCAAACTAGTGTATCAAATGCTGAAAATTCTTTGACGCAAGCCAAGGCTGATGATAAGAAACTTGCTGATGATATTTCAAGCACTCAGAAAGAGTTGACACAAGCTACTAACACCGTAGCAAGCACTCAAACAGTCTTGACGAATGCAACCAGTAAAGCAGAACAGACCAAGGCCAATCTTGAAAAAGCGCAAGATACGTTTGTTAAATCAGAGAGTGACTACAAATCAATTAACACTTTCCAAGTTACTGATGAATATGTTAATGCCTTGAAATCCTATGTAAATAATCCTTATAGCATTTTGGATGAACCTACTAAGTGGGACGAGCATGATGAAAAAGCTAGAGAAAATTTGAAAAAAGTAAATCAATCTAATGTTGATTTAAACAATTTCAAATCTAATTCTAATGATAAAACGATTGCTGTAAATGTTAATCATTTGACAGATGAGCAAAAGATAGAACTTTCAAATTTTGCAAGTGGTCTAATAAACCAAGTTCGTGAACGTTTTGGAACTCCAAAAACAGTAGTAACTAAGGGAATGATTGATGTTTCAGACAAAATTACTGCTGGATATGTGGCAGATAATTGGGAATTTGGAGCAGGGCATCATAACAAACTTATCAATCGGATTGCACGTGAATATGGCTTACCTGCTATTGATGATGAATCTGGACAAACTTTAGAAAATTTGAATAGTATCAATAGTGGTACTGAAGTTGAGAATATGGATGATGCAAAAAGATGGATTTATCAAAGTCTTAATTCTCTTCTATTTAATGGTTGGGAGTGGTTACATGCTCAAAGTATTACAGGATTGACTAGCCAAGGGGCAAACAAAGAGTATTTTGCATTAGGACTGTCTAGTGGAACTGGACGAACTAGCGCTCATTTCTTGTCTGTATCAGATAAAGATGTATCTGGCAACAAGCTAGATAAGACTGAAATACCTAACGCTAAATCAGCAGAAAATATTGTAAAAGCCTACAATACTGCTAAAGCTACTCTATTAAATGCTCAGACTGAAAACTCTAAGGCGCAACGTGAGAAAACAAGTGCCACAACAGAGAATGTCAAAGCTAAAGCGAAACAAGCGACTATTGAGAAACGCTTGAATACTCTTAAAGCGACACCGCTTAAAACACCGACTGCTGAACGCAATCTTGCAAATGCAAAAGACACGCTCGCTAGTGCGAATGAGCGCTTGAAAAATGCTAAAAAAGCACTAGAGGCTTTAACTGCTGACGTTAAAATCAAGCAACAAAACCTTGAAAAAGCGAAACAAGAACTTGCTAATAAGCAGACTAACCTTACTAACGCTAAAAACAACCTAGCAACTGAGAAAGCTAAGTTGGAAGAGTTGAAATCTCTAATCAAGATCGCTGAGAAAAATCTCTCGTTATCTAAGGAAAAATTGGCCCAAGCTACTAAAACACTTGAACAAGCCAAGGCTGACCTTGAAAACTTGCTCAATGCAGAGCCTAACTTAGTTAAAGCTAAAAAAGTCCTTGCTCAAAAAGAAGCTACTCTTAAAGAGAAAGCAACTGCCTTGAAAGAAGCACAAGCTATCCTTGATAAGTTGTTGCAAGAGCAAAAAATCGCCCAAGAGGTCTATGACAAACTCTTTGCCTTGTATAGCGCACAAGTAGAAGCTAAACGTTTAGCTGACCTTGAAGCACAGAAACAAGCAATTCTGAATGCTGGAGAGACACCTTTAGAAGTTTATGATGAAACAGGTAAACTTGTGTCTTATGTAGCACAAACTAAAACTGTAAATACTCAATTTCCTGTTTCTTATAACTATTCTTGGAACAAAAAACAAGAAACGAGTTTGCCAAATACAGGATCAGCAGCAAGCATGCTTCCAGTTGTGGGAATGATTTTGGGATTATTGAGTCTTGCAGGTCTTCGTAAGTATAAAAAAA
>BNJS01000930.1_pt1 | contig 172010 bp, 264 predicted proteins | sample 8540461 | NCBI WGS metagenome assembly BNJS01 (sample SAMD00202454, study PRJDB9452) | human saliva metagenome | isolation source: human saliva | place: Japan
AATTAAAATACAATTGATTGCCATTTTTCTAAATCCAAAATAAGAGGTACATCATTCCTCCCCATCCTTCTAATGTTGTAAACTGTAGATAATTTACTTAAATCCATCTTAATACCTCCTGAAATCCTCTTCTATTTAAATTTTATTCTTTTTATAAATATCAAATCTCTTTTAATAAAAATAGACATTCATACTTTTCTACTGATTGTTTATAAAAAAAGCCTGACTTTCGCCAAGCTTTTTGGTTCATTTAGTTTTGTGTTGGAGAAGTATTCGATAATAGTTTCTCATATGCAAATTCATATTTTTGTACATCTCCTGCTCCCATAAAGACAATCACAGCATCTTTATAGGATAGAAGTGGAGATACATTTTCAAGTGGTAATACTTTCGCTCCACCTTTTACTAATTTTGCTAAATCTTCAATAGAAACATCACCGGCTTCTTCACGAACAGATGCAAATATTTCACATAGGTAAACGTGGTCTGCTAGAGATAATACTGAAGCAAACTCCTCTAAAAGCGCGATTGTTCTCGTAAAAGTATGAGGTTGGAAGACAGCTACTACTTCTTTATCAGGATACTTTTGTCGAGCCGCATCTAATGTAGCACGAATCTCAGATGGATGGTGTGCATAGTCATCAATAATAGTTACACCATTAATAACTTTTTCAGAAAAGCGACGTTTTACGCCACTAAATGTTCGAAACTGCTGAGCTAGTTCATTTGGATCTAATTGATTTAAATAGTAGAAAGCGATAATTGCAAGTGCATTTAAGATGTTATGGTCTCCGTATGTAGGGATGTAAAAATGACCATATAATTCACCGTGAATATAAGCATCAAAATAACTTCCTGCTTTCTCTTTGCGGATGTTTTTAGCAATTACATCATTATGTTCACCAACACCATAATAGGTTACAGGAACAATAGCCTCTAGTGTACGAAGTCTTTCATCATCACCACAAGCAATAATTCCCTTTTTCACTTGTTTACCAAAGGCTTCAAAGGCACTTTGTACATCATCGATATCCGTATAATAATCTGGGTGGTCAAAATCGATATTCGTCATAATAGCGTAATCTGGTCGATAAGCCATAAAATGACGTTTATATTCACAAGCTTCTAATACAAAGTGTTCTGAACTTTCAACTCCTTTACCAGTTCCATCTCCAATAAGATAACTTGTTGGTTCCATTCCACTTAATACGTGGGCTAACAAACCTGTTGTGCTCGTTTTTCCGTGAGAACCTGTAATCGCAACACTCTTATAATTTTTCAACAATTCGCCTAAAAATTTATGGTATCGAATGACTTCTATTCCTTTTTCGCGAGCGGCAACTAATTCTTCGTGGCTATCTGGAAATGCATTACCTGCAATCACAATTTGTCCTTCTTTAATATTAGAGGCACTAAAAGGTAGTAAAGGAATCCCCGCTTCTTCAAGTCCTCTTTGTGTGAAGAAATACTCTTCTAAATCAGAGCCTTGCACTTTATATCCTTCACCATGCAGAACTAACGCTAGTGCGCTCATTCCGGAGCCTTTAATTCCTGTAAAATGATAAATCTTGCTTTTATCCATTCTATCTCCTCACTTTTCTACTACTATTTTTTGGGATGACCATAAGGTAAATGGCGTCCCTGCTGTTCTTGTTCCATAATCATCGATAATGATTTTTTCATCGCTCGTCTTTGTTTTCCCGTTAGTGGTTTTTCCGGCGCTTTTCGTCTTTCAACTTTTGGCTCCGGTAACCCTTCTAATAAGGACTCTTGCACAACTTCAACATCAGATTCTTGTTTGCGTTTAAAGGCTGGAACATAGCCCTTTGTTGCGAAAACTTGGCTTTGTACCGGCTTCTCATGAGAGGTACCATTGTACTCCTTCAAGCGTTTCTCAATGGTATCTTCTTGTTCCTCAACAGACACCAATAAGGATTCTTCCTTTTCGAATAAAATCAAGTCCGTGCTATTTGGTAATAACTCTCTTTCTAATTCACGATAAGAAACTTTTGGTGTCTCCTCTTGTTCTAAACCTCTTGTACTTGAAGGTACCGTACTTGGTTTAAAAGGTTTGCGTTGATTCGTATTCAAATAAGAAGTCCAATCCACACGCGGTTTATATTTTTGATGACCTTCCGTCGCTTTTTCCTTAAATGAACGAAATTGCGCTGGTAATTGATGCTCCTCTTTTTCATTCGATTGAAAAAGTGCTGCATCAGGTCTCTTATCAAATGGTAAGGATTCATGTGGAGTCTCATCTTTTCTAGTTGCATCAACTCGCGTCATTTCTTCGACGACTTGATCTTCAAAAGTTTGACCTTGCTTCAAGTAGTTTGGAAAAGTAGACTTTTCACGTCTTGATTGCAAAGAAGCGAATGAATCGTTTTTCTCGTTAAATGGTTCATTCATGACTCCGTATCCTCCTTTATTGTAAGTTTAATGATTTAAATGGCGTTCCTACTGGAGTCGCATCATCTAAAACTAAGATTCCTTTTTTCGCTGGTGCATTTTCTAATCCTAATTCACGTGCTGAGCAAAGCATTCCGTGACTAGCCACTCCGCGTAATTCTCCAGCCCAAATGATGGCACCGCTTGGCATTACTGTACCAGGTTTTGCAACGACTACTTTTTGACCTGCTTTTACGTTAGGTGCTCCGCAGACGATTTGTAACACTTCAGAGTCACTTACTCGTGTCATTGTTACATGTAGGTGGTCTGAATCTTCATGATCTACGCAACTTTCAACGTATCCAACTACAAGTGCATCTTCCGGCGTTAAATCTAAAGTTGAAACATCAAACCCAGCTTTTTCAATCAATCCTTTTACAACTTCTTGTTGCTCAGGAGTTAAGATTTGTTGTCCATCTTCTTCAAATGAAATCACTTCAGAAATCTTTTCAATATTATAGCCTAGAACTTCTTTTGACTCACGAACAAAGACTTGAGTCACATTTCCTTTTTTCTCATATTCGACATCGTAGCGGTTTGCTGTTCCGCTTGTTAATAATAACGTATCGCCGATTCCCTTTTTATTATAAAAACTTAACCACATATATTGTACCTCTTTAATCTTAATTTGTTCTTCCGTCTAAAATGGTGTTCACTGTGCTACGGTCTAACGCACGAATTGTTTGGATGACCATTTCGCGTGCTGCTTCGTAGTCCTTAATTGAGAACATTGTTTGGTGAGTATGAATATAACGAGCACATACCCCAATCACTGCACTAGGAACCCCTTGATTCATTAAGTGAGCTTTACCAGCATCTGTTCCACCTTGAGAAACAAAGTATTGGAACGGAATATTATGTGTTAGTGCAGTGTCTTCTAAGAATTCTTTCATACGAGGAAGAGTCACCATCCCTGGGTCTAAAATACGTAATAAGAATCCTTTGTCTAAGTGCCCAAATGTTTCTTTTGAACCATTAATATCATCTGCTGCTGAGCAGTCTACCGCAAAGAATAAATCAGGATTGAACTTTGTCACACTTGGACCAGTTCCACGTAATCCGACTTCTTCTTGCACGTTTGCTCCAGCGATTAATGTGTTTGGTAAAGTTTCATCTTTAACAGCTTTCAACGCTTCAAGAACTACTGTACATCCATATCGATTATCCCACGATTTAGAAATCATGCGTTTCTTATTCGCAGTCCAAATGGTTTCTACATCTGGAACAATTGTATCTCCAGGACGGCAGCCATATTCAAGAGCTTCTTCGCGTGAAGTGAATCCAGCGTCAAATAAAATATCAGTTACTTTCACAGCTGCTTGTTGACCACCAGCTGCGCGTAATAGATGTGGTGGGATTGAAGAAGAAATAATTGGGTAGTCACCTTTACGAGTTAATAAAGTAAAACGTTGCGCTGAAACTACATATGGGTTCCATCCCCCTAAAGGACTTACTTTGAACATTCCGTTTGGAGTGATATTTGTTACCATGAAACCAACTTCGTCCATGTGTGCAGCAATCATAATGCGTGGTGCATCTTCTTCCTTGCTATCACGAACCCCAAAAATACCGCCTAGACCATCTTGTTCAATGCGGTCTACTAAAGGTGTTAATTCATTTCTCATGAATTCGCGAATACGGCCTTCGTGTCCACTAGTTCCTTTCATTTGTGTTAACGTTTTGATTAATTGTTCTGTTTTGGCTTCCATTGTATCCTCTTCTTTCCTACCTCTATAAAATATCTTATAAACGCGCCAAAAGCTGGATGTCCTCCAGCTTTCTTTGATTATCCAATTTTGTATAAATCAATAACGGCTCCTGTTTTTGCATCTGCATAAAATTCGTATTGGACAAGTTCATCATCTTCCTTACGAGTAACTCCACCATAATAAACTTCCCCATAAAATTCTGGACTATCCACGAATACAGGTTCCATCTCAATCCAAGAGCCTTCGATAGTACCTACTACTTGAAATAATTTGCGTACATTTTGAACAATAACATCTCCATTGACATTTCTACGTTCAAACCATTTGGAAGTGGCCCATGCACCGATAACGGCCCCCGCTGCTAGTAAAAAACTTGCACCTTTGAAACTATTTTTTGACCCCATACGAATCAGGCTCCTTTATATGTTATTTAGGTTGTTTAAAAACTATTCTCTCTTGTGGGAAAATCACTTCCACACGATAAATTGGATGACCTTTTGCTGAAAACTTCTCTTCGTATTCTGTCATCACATTTCCTGGAAATTCCACTTGATGTAAGTCTAACCATACTTGTTTTAACACAAGCCCGAATTGTGAGAATGACGCTAAGCTGTATTCAAATAAGCCACGGTTATCTGTCTTAAAGTGTAATTCTCCAAATGGTGGTAATACTTTTTCATATCCAACTAAGAAACTTTCATGAGTCAAACGACGTTTCGCATGACGTTTCTTTGGCCATGGATCTGAGAAGTTCAAGTAAATTTGATCTACTTCTCCATCTTCGAAGTAGTCCGTTACTTGTCCACCGTTCACATGTAATAATTGTAAGTTTGGAACATCTGCTAAAAGAGTTTTTTCAAGTGCGACTACTAGGACGCTTTCTTGAATTTCGATTCCAATATAGTTAATGTTTGGGTTTTGACGAGCCATTCCGCTCACGAATTGGCCTTTCCCAGAACCAATCTCAATATGGATTGGGTTGTTATTGCCAAAACGCTCATGCCATCTTCCCTTCCATTGCGCTGGATCTTGGATGACCATTTCTGGGTGAGCCGCTAAAGCATCTTTTGCCCAAGGTTTATTTCTTAATCTCACAGTCTAACTCCTGTCTAATCTTCTCTTGGTTTTCCGATACGATTATTGTAAATCGACTTCACCAAAAGAATTTTCTCATTCATTTCAAGGTATCGTCCCTCGAAGTGTGTTTTCTTAATGTAATTCAAGCAATTCATTAAAGCATACCATTCAATTCGCTGATAAATATTTGTAGAAAGCTGTAAACCATACATATCAAGCCATTCTCCCCATTGATGCACAGGGATATATTGCGTTAGTATCATTGTCAAATCAGAAACTGGATCAGCAAGCCGCACCATTTCCCAGTCTACAAGATAGAGCTTCTCGTCTTCAGATAACATGAAATTACGACGATCAAGATCTCCATGGCAAACTGTCTTCCCAACTTCACTTACCAGTGGAATAGTTTCAATCAAATAATTCAATACTTCGTTTAAAAAACGATGTGTTTGTAATCCCGATTGTAAATTATTCAAATATTCATCAATAAATTTCTGTGTGCTATATTCTTCACCTTGAATTTGCTGTAACATTTGTAAAAGATTTGGGGACTGATGGATTTGTTGTAACAGCTCGATGACTTCGATGGACCCCATTTCTTCCTTAGTAAGGGATCTACCAGTTAACCATTCTTGAGCCGTAATGACATCCCCATTACCCGCACGTTTGGTCCATATTAACTTAGGAGTGATACCTTCACCCGATAACACCGCTAAAAATGGTGAGGCGTTCCTTTTTAGAAACACGCGTTCATGGTCTTTTACTCCCATATATGCTTGACCGGTGTCTCCACCAATTGGATGAAGATCCCATCCTGAGTCCATGTTATATTCCATTTATTCCATCCCTAACGACAAATTCTATTGATTTCTATAATAAATCTATTCTTTTATTTTATGGTTTTATCCCCATACAGTCAAGCTCTTGACCTACTTTGATATATATATTCTATATTTTTCTTCTTTTCTTTAATAATCGATAACGTAAATAAAATTGAGTGAATAAAACTCCGAAAACCGGATAAAAAATAATCCCTACTAAAGCAATTACTTCACGCATTCCCATTACTGAAAAAATTCCAAGTACAATACCAGATGCGACCATCGTCCACATTAGGACTGATAAATTATCCTGAAGACGTGCGTTGTTATCTGCAAGAGAAGAAAAATGACTATTTTGCGTGTTGGCACTTTGGATAACACCAACGAGTTGGAATCCTAATAGCATCACAAGTAACGCATTGACGATAAAATTCCAATAATACTCTTGAGAAAATAATGCGACTACAAAACTGACAACCGCCAGTTGTAATAATAAACTCATATATTGACTCGTACGAACGACCGTACGACTCACTAAATAGCGGTGACCACTTGGATTCTTTCCAACAAGTACCTTCAATACAGCATCTAAATAAGAACGACGTTGGGCTTGAGGTTTATGAACCATTGGCACATCTACAAACAACGCATATAAACGATAAATTCGTTGCTGTCTTTCTAATTCCAATTCAATCATAGAATCGAAGCGGTATACAAAAGCAGCTTTCCCATAATAGTACTCGATAAAAATACTTAGAAGGATTGGAATCACTAATAATACAAATGACCACCCTTCAGAAATCCATAAAAACATTCCGAAGAAATTCGCTACTGCAATTAAGTAAATACCGAGTTTTTCTATCCATGTAAAATGAAGCACTCCACGATAAGCGTATTTCGTACAACGGAATAATAAATCTTTAAAGAGCACTTGTAAGAGGAATATCTTTGTGAACATACTCATATTCGTTCCAAAGGCTTGTGCTACGATTGGAAAGACAATTCCAGAGGAAGCCAGCATCACAAGTAGCGGAAGCGCCCAACTACGACGAATCGCTTTTTGTAAGTACGCCTTAAAGTCTTGCCCCACTACCGATAAAAAGATTCCATCGGCTGGTTCGAGCAACGTTGCTACACCGCCAAAGAATGGAACACTCGCTAGTAGAACTGCAAGTAACCCTAGTAAAGGCCATTCCAATACACGAATCGTTTGAATCCAATTCGAGTATTGCACCATGATAAAGCCAAATAAGAAAAATAAAACAATCAAGAAATGATCATTAAGCATATAGCGAATATACTTCATGCTTTTCTTTTGATATTTTCTTACGCGAGCCTCAAAAATTGTTGCACTATTCATGGGCATCGTCCCCTGTCGTTAATGCAAAGTAAATTTCCTCTAGAGAATTTTCTTCAATATTCGAAGTTGCTCGTAAGCCTTCGATATCGCCTTGCGCAATTACTTTTCCTTCGTGTAACACGATGAAACGATCACAATACTTCTCTGCCGTATCTAGTACGTGCGTCGACATTAAAATCGCTGCGCCTTTTTCTTTTTTCTCTTTTAAGACTTGAAGTAAGGTACGAATCCCTAGTGGATCAAGTCCTAAAAATGGTTCATCGACCACATAGACGGGCACGTCAAGCATTAATGCACAGACGATGAGCACTTTTTGCTTCATCCCTTTTGAAAAATACGCTGGGAACCAATCCAATTGCTTCGTTAAGCGAAAAGCTTCCACGAGTTCCATTGCATGAGCCATTGTCTCTTCGTTCATTTGATTATACGAACGAGCCACAAATTCAATATGCTCTCTAAACGTCAATTCTTCATAAAGAACTGGACTTTCTGGAATGACCGCAATCGACTGACGGTAGCCTCGTTGGTTTTCGAGGATACTAAGTTTCTCTACTTCCACTCTTCCGCTAAAAGGGGTAAGTTGCCCAATAATCGTTTTAATCGTCGTACTCTTTCCGGCACCATTCAAACCGATAAGCCCACAAATTTCACCAGGATTTACATCAAAAGTGATGTCTGTAATGACAGGAACTTTTGTATATCCTGCAGTTACATTGTTTAATTGTAGTGACATATAATTTCTCCTATCTAACTATTCTCTTCATTATACCATAAAGCCAAAAAAGTGTGAAAGAACGCTATATAAATGCACTTTTTCAAATTCAGTAAACTATAATCGAGTGAATTCGTTCTAGGGACAAAATAACAAATCTCCGTTCTGCAATCCTTTCATTTCAAGGCTTTTTTTGATACGATAGAGGTACAAACTCAAGGAGGAAATACCATGACAGATTGTATTTTTGATAAAATTATTAATAAAGAAATTCCAGCACATATCGTGTATGAAGATGACGTAGTACTCGCGTTCCTTGACATTTCTCAAGTGACACCAGGACACACACTGGTTGTTCCTAAAAAACATGTTGCCAATATCTTCGAATACGATGAAGACTTAGCAGGCGCAGTGTTTGCACGTATTCCTAAAATTGCACGTGCCGTTCAAGCATCAAACCCAGATATTAAAGGATTAAATATTTTAAGTAATAATGGTGAATTGGCATACCAAAGCGTCTTCCACTCTCATATCCACTTAATCCCACGCTATACAAAAGAAGATGGTTTTGGATTAAAATGGCACCCAACAAATCCAAATTCAGAAGTATTAGCAAAAATTGCGCAATCAATCCGCGAACAAATGGAGGCATAATCAATGAGTAAATTTCTAAAAAGGTTTTATTTTTGGTAGTGTCATCGGTGGTGTCGTTGCCTTATTAAACAACCCAAGAAGTGGAAAAGAGAACCGCGAAATCTTATCCAAACAGATTCAGGAAGTTAGTCAAGAAGTCTCCGTTATTCATAACGGAAAAGCAACCCTTGAAAGAGGCATTAAAGAAATCCAAGAAGTGATTGTTCCACAAACAATGGCAGTTGTGAACTCTATTCAAGAAGAAGTAACCAAATTCCAATTGGAAAATAAACCGCGCTTCAGACGTATTCAAGATAAAATTCAAACGTTACAAACACATCTAAACGAAATGAAATAGAAGGTCTACTCTTATGATAAAATTATTTGCATCGGATATGGACGGTACTCTCCTCACAAATCATGTAGAGATTCATAAAAACAACGTCAAAGCTATTCGCAAATTGCAAAAATTAGGAAAACACTTCATCGTTTGTACCGGACGTGATTATCTTCAAGCCAATTTTGCACTCGAGCAGGCAAATCTACATCTTCCTGTAATTGCGATGAATGGCGCTCAGATTTTCGATAAAAAACATGACATTATTTGGGAAGTAACCATTCCCCATGACACCGTCTATACCCTATTGGACTACTTCGATTCGATTGACTTGGATTGGCAACTTGTAACTTCTGAAGGAAACTTTAGAAAGAACTACGCTCTCTTTATCAACAAGGTAATTGAACGAAAAAAGGTGGAAAGAAACAATTTAACACCTGAGCAACTAAAGGAAGAAATTAAGCAGCTAAAAATTCTTTTAGAAGCAACCGATGTTACTACTGCTGAAGAAGTGCTATCGATTCCAAATATTAAAGTGTTCAAGATTATCGTATCACACGATGATGGACCTACTTATTTCAAACCTATTCGTGACCATATCGATCAAGTGCATCCAAACCTCGTGGTCACTTCCGCATTTTATACCGATTTGGAAATCAACCACAAAGATGCTCAAAAAGGCATTGCTGTTGCCCACTACGCCGAAACACTTGGATTATCCATGAAGCAAACTTTTGCTATCGGCGATAATTTTAATGATGTTTCGATGATTCATGATGCTGGAATCGGTGTTGCAATGGGAAATGCTCCAGAGGCAGTTAAAGCTGTTGCTGATTTTGTGACAGACACCAATGTTAACGGCGGTGTGGCAAAAGCGATTTGGCGTGTCCTTGAAGAAGAAAAATAATGATGATTCTCTTCTCTTTTATTAGAGAAGAGATTTTTTATTCAACGACTGCTATGTTATATAATGTAACATGAGATGAGAGTTGATTTTTGCATTTTCAGAAAATCTTCCATATAATGGAAAAACCTTTTAAATAAGGTAGATTTGGAGGAATATGTATGAACATAAAGAAAGTTAGCTTGGGAGCTGTTCTAGTCACTCTATTGATGACTCTTCTATCCCTCGTTTCTCCGACAAATTCTGTAAAAGCAGAAACTAAAAAATATGTAATCGCAACAGATATTACATTCGCACCATTTGAATACCAAGATACAAATGGTGAATACGTCGGAATTGATATTGAATTAATGAAGAGTATCGCAGAGGCTGAAGGCTTCGAAGTAGAATTTAAGGCTCTTGGCTTTAATGCAGCTGTCCAAGCCCTAGAAGCTGGACAAGTAGACGCTGTTATGGCTGGAATGGGAATAACTGATGAACGTAAACAAAAATTCAACTTCACAGATAGTTACTATGACAGCGGAATCGGAATGGGAGTTTCAAAAAACTCTGACATCACAAGCCTTTCTGATTTAAAAGGAAAAAAAGTTGCTGTTAAATTAGGAACACAAGGTGCCACTTATGCTGAATCTATCAAGAGTAAATATGGCTTTACAATCACAACTTTTGAAGATTCATCAAGTATGTACCAAGATGTAATGGTAGGAAACAGCGACGCTTTATTTGAAGACTATCCAGTACTTGCCTACTCAATCACATCAAACAACTTACCTTTAAAAATGACAGACCATAACGAAAACAAAACAGAATATGGTGTTGCTGTGAATAAAGGTGAAAATGCTGAATTGATCACTGCTTTCAACAATGGTTTAAAAAAACTAAAAGAAAGCGGTAAGTATGATGAAATCATCAACAAATACACTACGAATGCTAGTGAAAACACAGAAGCAACAAGCATTCTAGGTTTAATTAAAACAAACTGGAAAACTCTTGCAACTGGTTTATGGAATACGATTGTATTAACGGTTGTTGCTTTAATCTTTGCAAGTTTAATTGGTATTATCTTCGGTTTAATGAAAACAAGCCAAAACAGTATTGTTCAAGCAATCGCAGGATTTTACATTGATATCATCCGCGGTGTACCGTTAATTGTATTAACGTTCTTCATCTACTTTGGAATTCCACAAGCCTTCGATATTACGATGCAACCATTCGTAGCAGGTGTTATCACCTTAAGCTTGAATGCTTCCGCTTATATCGCAGAAATTATCCGTGGGGGTATCCAAGCAGTTGATAAAGGCCAATACGAAGCTTGTATGAGTTTAGGTCTGCCATATTCAAAAAGCATGCAAAAAGTTATCTTGCCACAAGCGATTCGAATTATGGTTCCTTCATTCATCAACCAATTCGTTATCACATTGAAGGATACTTCTATCCTTTCAATTATCGGTATCGCCGAATTAACACAAACAGGTAAAGTCATCATCGCTCGTAACCTACAATCAAGTCAAATGTGGTTAATCGTCGGCGTGATGTACTTAATCGTAATTGCTCTATTAACGAAACTTTCAGCTCACTTAGAAAGGAATTTAAATAATGGCTATTATCGAAGTTCAAAAACTACAAAAGAAATATGGCAACTTAGAAGTATTAAAATCCATCGACCTTTCTATTGAGGAAGGCGAAGTCGTTTGTATTATCGGACCTTCTGGTTCTGGTAAATCAACTTTTCTTCGTTGTTTAAACCGTCTTGAAAAAATTAATAGCGGTCATATCATCATTGACGGTCATGATTTAACAGATAAGAAAACTAACTTAAATAAAGTTCGTGAGGAAATCGGAATGGTGTTCCAACACTTTAACCTCTTTCCTCACCTAAGCGTTCTAGAAAATATCATACTTGCCCCAGTAGAATTAGGTCGTGAGACAAAGGAAGCTGCAACAGAACATGCGATGGAACTACTTGGCATGGTAGGACTTGCAGATAAAGCGAATGTCTCTCCTAAATCACTTTCAGGTGGTCAAAAACAACGTGTAGCTATTGCCCGCGCGCTTGCAATGAAACCAAAAATGTTATTATTCGATGAACCAACTTCAGCACTAGACCCAGAGATGGTTGGAGATGTATTAGAAGTAATGCAAAACTTAGCTAAAGAAGGAATGACAATGGTTGTGGTTACTCATGAGATGGGGTTTGCGCGTGAGGTTAGTGATCGCGTTATCTTTATGGATGGCGGTTATATCATCGAAGAAGGAACTCCTGAGGAAGTATTTGGTAACCCACAAAACGAACGTACTCAAAACTTCTTAAATAAAGTCCTTCACTAAAATTAAATACCAAATAGTAACGATCTTACTCCAAAGCACTTGGAATAAGATCGTTTTTTTGAGAAGAAAAAAACACTTCCTACATCAGTATGACAATCACACTGGTGTAGGAAGTGTTTTAAAATTTCATTTATTAAAGAATCCGTAATACTTACTCTTTATCTTCTTTTGGTAGTAATACTTTACGTGATAAGTTAATACGTCCTTGCCCGTCGATTTCGATAACTTTAACCGTTACTTTATCGCCTAGAGCTAGTACATCTTCTACTTTACCAACGCGTTCGTGCGCTAATTCAGAAATATGAACTAATCCATCTTTTCCTTTAGCAATTTCAACGAATGCACCGAATTTTTCGATACGGCGCACTGTTCCTTCGTATACTTGTCCAACTTCGATTTCACGTGTTAAATCTTCGATGATTTCTTTAGCACGTTGAATCATAGCAGCATCTGTAGAAGCGATTGATACGTGACCTTCTTGGTCGATATCAATTTTAACACCTGTTTCGTCGATGATAGAGTTAATTGTTTCACCGCCACGTCCGATAACGACTTTAATCTTATCAGGGTGGATAGAAATCATTTCAATCTTAGGTGCATATGGGCTTAACTCTTTACGAGGTTCAGCAATTGTTGATGTTAATTCTTCAAGGATTTCAAAGCGTGCTTTCTTCGCTTGTGTTAGGGCTTCACGTAAGATTTGTTCTGTAATCCCTTGAATCTTAATATCCATTTGAAGAGCTGTAATACCGTCTTTAGTTCCGGCCACTTTAAAGTCCATGTCTCCTAAGTGGTCTTCTAACCCTTGGATATCTGTTAAGACTGTATAGTTTGTACCGTCAGAAATAAGACCCATCGCGATACCTGCTACTGGCGCTTTAATTGGCACACCGGCTGCCATCAATGCTAATGTTCCCGCACAAATACTTGCTTGAGAAGAAGAACCGTTTGATTCTAAAACTTCTGATACAAGACGGATTGTGTAAGGGAAGTCTTCTGGACTTGGAATCACTTGTTTCAATGCACGTTCCCCTAGCGCACCGTGACCAATTTCACGACGACCTGGGCTACCAGCACGACCAACTGAACCCACAGAGAATTGTGGGAAGTTGTAGTGGTGAATGAATCGTTTACCTTCTTCGATTCCTAATCCATCAATCACTTGGTATTCTCCAAGAGGTGCAAGTGTTGCTGAAGTTAATGCTTGCGTTTGTCCACGAGTGAATAAACCTGAACCGTGAACACGAGGTAATAAGTCGATTTCTGAAGATAACGGACGAATTTCGTCAATCTTACGACCATCAGGACGTACTTTTTCTTCAGTGATTAAACGACGTACTTCGTCTTTTTCTAAATTATCGACTAATTGAGAAACTTGTTTTAGAAGTCCAACTTTTTCTTCATTTTCTTCTAATACGGCTTCGAAGTGCTCGATAGCTGTTTCTTTTACTTTTTCAATGTTTGCTTCGCGCGCTAATTTTTCTTCTGTTTGAATCGCGTGAACCATGGCTTGGCTGAATAAATCTTTTACTTGTGCTTCGATAGCTGGATCGAATGAAAGTAAAGTCACTTCCATTTTTTCTTTACCAACTTCACGAACGATTTCTTCTTGGAAAGCCACTAATTTTTTGATTTCTTCGTGACCGAATAATAATGCTCCAAGCATATCTTCTTCGTTCACTTCTTTAGCTGAACTTTCTACCATGTTGATAGCAGTTGCAGTACCGGCTACAGATAATTCGATATCTGAGTTTTCTTTTTGTTCAGTAGTTGGGTTAATCACGTATTCACCGTTTACACGACCTACGTCTACCCCAGCAATTGGTCATCAAATGGAATATCTGAAATACATAATGCTAATGAAGAACCAAACATTGCAGCCATTTCTGGTGGGCAGTTAGGATCTACTGACATTACCGTATTTGTGATTTGTACTTCGTTACGGAAACCTTCCGCAAACATTGGACGGATTGGACGGTCAATAAGACGCGCTGTAAGAGTAGCATGTTCACTTGGGCGACCTTCACGTTTGATAAAACCTCCAGGGATTTTACCAGCAGCATACATTTTTTCTTCATAGTTTACTGTTAACGGGAAGAAATCTGTATCTTTTGCTTGTTTTGTACCAACAGCCGCTGTTAAAACAACAGTATCACCGTAACGTACTAACACTGCACCATTGGCTTGCTTTGCTAATTGGCCGATTTCAACTTGTAATTGACGTCCGCCCCAGTTATAGCTAAAAACTTTCTTTTCTGACATAACTAATCTCCTTTTCTCTTATTTACGTATCCTCCAGACCTACTTTTAGAAATGAAAACGTTCGACGCATTCGAGCGCTTTTATTTCTAAAGTAAGGTGACTCCAGAAGATACAAAGTTTGTCATACAGAGTCATTTTACCATAACTGCCCATTAAGTACTATTTTTTTGTAAAAAAAACGAGTGAGTTATTCTCTTTTCTAGAGAATAAACTCACTCATTTTACTATTGTTATTTACGAATGAAGAAATTAAAGAGTGACTACATTTCCTTGTTCGAAAATAGTGAACTCTTTTGTTTCTAGGTTTGCTTCAAGACGTGCTTCGGAAGCACCAGAAGCATCTTTACGTGAAATCACGATTGTGTTCTCAGTTGGAGTTTCTACTTCAAAAGAACCTTCTAAATCAAACGCTTTTGATGTATTTCTAAAGCGTAATAAGTTGATTATTTTTTTCACGACTGGACGTTCTACTTCACGGTCAATTTCTTCTAAAGTGTAATAATGACGGTTGATGTTGCGACCTTCTTTTGAAGATTCTAATAATTCGATGTCATTTTCTCCAGCAAGTAATCCCACGTAGTAAATTTGTGGAATACCAGGCGCAAAACATTGCAACACACGTGATAATAAGTAACTTGCATCATCATTTCCTAAAGCACTGTAGTATGTGCTGTTAATTTGATAGATATCTAAGTTATTGTACTTTTCACTTGAGTAGATTCGTTTTACGTTGGCGCCTACATCGTATAATTTGTTTGAAGTGTAATCTAACTCTTCATCTGTTAATAAGTCTCTAGCATCCACGACACCGATTCCGTCATGCGTATCCAGTGTTGTAAATTGCTTCATCGGACTCATTTGTAACCAGTTTGCTAAACGATTTGATTTACCTGAATATAGTGAATATAACACTACCATTGGTAATGCAAAGTCATAAACGAAGTAATCATGGTCTGCAATCTTCATTTGAATTGAATAATGCTCATGAATTTCAGGAAGCAATTCTACTTGGTATTTTGCTGCTTCATCACGAACTTCATTTAATAAATCCCAAATATCTGGTTCTACGAAGAAGTCGTTTGTATCCAGTTTCTTCACTGCATAAGCAAATGCGTCTAAACGAATTAATGAGCATCCGTGACTTGCCATATCTTTAATCGTTTCACGAATAAACTCTTTCACGATTTCTTTACGAACATCAAGGTCGATTTGCTCTTCCCCGAATGTGTTCCATACTTCTTCCGTTGTTCCATCCGCAAAATGAACGGTTTGGAACGGCGCTTTATCTTTACGTTTATAAATCAAGTCGATATCCGCTTGGTTTGGACGACCTTCTGGGAAAAACTCATGGATACGAATAAACATATCTTTGTAAGGTGAGTTTTCGTGATTTTGTACAAAATCTTGAAAAAACTTAGACTCACGAGAAATATGGTTAATCATGAAGTCAAACATTAAATAATATTGTTCCCCTAGAGCATCCACATCTTCCCATGTTCCAAGTGTTGGATCTACACGAGTGTAGTCGCTTGGAGCGAATCCTCTATCCCCTGTTGATGGGAAAAATGGTAATAAATGGACCCCACCAATGGCGCCTTGGAAATATTTATCCAAAACGCCTTTTAAGTCCTTCATATTGCTTCCCATGCTGTCTGAGTAAGTGATCAGCATTGCTTCGTTTTTAATTTGCATGGAATTCACCGTGTCCCTTCATTCAATCGATTTAGTTTAATTTCCAAATTTCACGGTTGTAGTCTTCAATTGTACGGTCACTTGAGAAGAAGCCGGCCATTGCGATGTTTGTCACCACTTTAGCATTCCATTCGTCTCTGTTTTCGAAATCGCGATACATACGTTCTTTTGTTTCAATGTAATCTTCTAAGTCTAATAATGTCATGAACCAGTCTTTTGTAGTTAACTCGTTGTATAGACGTTCTAGACGTTCTTTATTTCCTACTTCAAGTAAAGCGTCACTCTTCACGAATTCTACTAATGGACGGATTGCATCTCTCTTAGCAAACTCGCCAGCGTTGTAATCGCCTTTTTCATAGTGCGCAATGACTTCATTACTCTTTTCACCGAAGATATAGATATTGTCGTCACCAACAAGTTCGTGGATTTCCACATTCGCACCGTCTTCAGTACCAAGAGTTAATGCCCCGTTTAGCATGAATTTCATATTCCCTGTTCCACTGGCTTCTTTTGAAGCAAGTGAAATTTGTTCAGAAATATTACATGCTGGAATTAAGTGTGTTGCTGCTGTTACGTTGTAGTTTTCAACCATTACGACTTGTAAGTGTGGGCTTACTTCTGGGTCATTTGCGATTAATTCAGATAATGAAAGAATTAAATGAATGACGTCTTGCGCAATCACGTAAGCAGGTGCAGCTTTACCACCAAAGATAATTGTGATTGGTCTAGCTGGAATGTTTCCGCTCTTGATATCTAAATATTTATGAATCACATATAAAGCGTTCATTTGTTGACGTTTATATTCGTGCATACGTTTGATTTGGATATCAAAAATAGAATTTTCATTCACTGTGATGCCTTGCTTTTCTTGCAAGTAAACACTTAAACGTTTCTTGTTATCACGTTTAATCTTGTCTAATTTTTCGCGAATAATCGCATCATGACGGAAAGCTTTCAACGCTTCTAATTTAGAAGCATCCTTACGCCACTCTGTTCCAATTGTTTCATCTAATAATTTAGCTAGTTCTGGGTTGGCATGCATTAACCAACGACGGAATGTAATCCCATTTGTTTTATTGTTGAATTTCTCAGGATAGATTTCGTAGAAATTCTTTAATTCACTTTCTTTTAAGATATCTGTATGCAGTGCCGCAACACCGTTTACGCTATATCCGTAGTGAATATCCATATGCGCCATGTGAACACGGTCCTGTTCGTCGATGATGGCTACTGATGGATCTTCATATTTTGCTTTTACGCGAGCGTCTAATTCTTTAATAATTGGCACTAAATGTGGCACTACTTTTTCTAAGTATGCTAAAGGCCATTTTTCTAACGCTTCTGATAAGATTGTGTGGTTTGTGTAAGCTGTCATTGCAGATACGATTTCCACTGCTTCATCAAATTCAATTCCACGTTCCCCAAGTAAACGAATTAATTCAGGAATCACCATTGATGGGTGCGTATCGTTAATTTGAACTGTTGCGTATTCCGCTAAGTCGTGTAAGTTACTTCCTTTAGCAAGTGCTTCGTCGATTAATAATTGAGCACCATTACTTACCATGAAGTATTGTTGATAAATACGTAGTAAGTGTCCTGCTTCATCACTATCATCTGGATATAAGAATAAAGTTAAGTTTTTAGCGATTTGAGTTTTATCAAACTCAATTGAATCACTTGTAACTAAAGACTCGTCAATTGAATCCACATCGAATAAGTGTAATTTATTTTTAGTTGATTGTTCATATCCTAAAACATCGATATCAAACATTTTTGAAGTCAATGTAAAGTCAGCAAACGGTACTTTATAAGAAGTTTCTGTTGGAACTAACCAGCTTTCAGGTGTTAACCAAACGTTTGGCACAGCATCTTGTTGGTTATCTTTGAATTTTTGTTCGAATAAGCCATAGTGGTAGTTTAATCCAACACCGTCTCCCGTTAATCCAAGAGTTGCGATGGAATCAAGGAAACACGCAGCTAGACGTCCTAGACCCCCATTTCCTAAGATGGTTCTAATTCGATTTCTTCGATTTCAGCTAATGAATGTCCAGCTTCTGATAGCACTTCTTTCACTTCATCGTAAAGCCCTAAGTTAATTAGATTGTTTGATAATAATTTACCGATTAAGAACTCAGCAGAAATGTAATACACTTTTTTCTTACCATTATTTTGTGGTAAGGCTGCACTTTTTTCTTTCGTAAATTGTAATAATGCTAAGTAAACTTCTTCTTTTGTGCAGTCTTTTAAAGACTTTTCTAAGTTTCCTTCTACATATTGTTTAAAATTTTTCATTGTTCTCTCCTTTTTGGTTTGCGTGAGGTTACTTTTCTTCCTCTACTAACTCCTCTTCAATTTCCACTTCATCATGATGTGGGTTCGCACGATCATACAATTCAGTAATCCCAAGTAAGAATTCTTCTACAGCCTCTGTTAACTGCTCTTTGGTCATTCTCCATACCCAGTTTCCTCCGAGCGTACTTGGAATGTTCATACGAGCCGTCTCATCTAATTGTAGTAGATCTTGCATTGTTGCAACTGTCATTCGACTAACCGAACCATATAACCCACGTAGTAAAGCATAGCTAATTGGTTCCTCATCACGTCGATTTAAGTAACGATTACAAAATTCTCTTGTTTCTGTTGGAACCGACTTATACCATCCTAATACTGTATCATTATCATGTGTTCCTGTATAGGCAACCGCATTGACTGGATAATGATGAGGTAAATCTCCACTCTTAGGATTTTCACCCATAAATCCAAATTCCAGAATTTTCATTCCTGGGAAACCAGTAGCTTCACGAAGATTGATGACATCTTCATCCATAAATCCTAAATCTTCAGCAATAATCGGCAGATCTCCAATTTGTTCCTTTACTGCTTTAAACAAATCATATCCTGGGCCCTTCACCCATTTCCCAATTGTTGCATTTTCAGCCTCTGCTGGAATTTCCCAATAAGCTGAGAAACCTCTAAAGTGGTCAATACGAACCACATCAAACAATTCAAAGCTCGCTTTTAGTCGTTTGCTCCACCAAGTGAACCCATCTTCTTTCATTGCTTCCCAATTATAAATTGGATTCCCCCATAATTGACCTAGCGGAGAAAAATCATCTGCAGGACATCCAGCAACACAAAGTGGATTTCCTTCTGCATCAGTTTTGAAGTAATGTGGTGTTGCCCACATTTCCACACTGTCCGCAGCTACATAAATTGGCATATCGCCAATAATTTGAATAAAGTTGTCATTCGCGTATTTTTTCAAAGCATGCCACTGTTCATCAAATAAGAATTGTGTCACACGGTGATACTCTAATTTTTCTGCAAGACGTAAGCGATATTCTGCTAATGCATCTTTTTGACGACGTTTAATCGCTTCGTCGCTCCAAGCTGTCCACGGTTTCATATCAAAGGATTCTTTAATCGCCATGTACTCAGCAAATGGCTCTAACCATTCTGCTTTTTCTGCAACAAATTTTTCGTATGCAGGAGTTTTTCCTTTAGATAGAAAAGCAGCCACTGCTTTTTCTAAAACAGGTCGACGTTTTTCATATAATAATGCGTAGTCAACCGTTGTTTCTTCAGCGCCCCAATTCATCTCAACATCTTCTTTACTTAGAAGTCCTTCTTCTATTAAAAGATCGAAATCGATAAAGTTTGTATTTCCAGCAAAAGCCGAAAAAGATTGATATGGAGAATCTCCATAGCTAGTTGTTCCTAATGGTAAAATTTGCCAATAAGTCTGTTTCGTACGAACTAGAAAATCTACAAAATCAAATGCAGATTTACCGAAAGTTCCGATTCCATATTGACCAGGTAATGATGAAATATGCATTAACACACCTGATTCTCTATTGCTCATATATTTGATACCTCTCTCCTTAATCAGTATATTTATCCATGTAAGCGCAATAATTCGCGCAACCGTTTGCTTTAATATTAGAGTATTTTTTTTAATAAAACAAGTATTATTTTATAAGTTTTTAATACATCTTGAATATACAAGGATAAAATAAACTTAATTTCTATTTAATTCAACCAAAAACCACTTATATTCAGTATTTTTATTCCTTTAATTTTTAACAAAAATACTTGCAAACGGTTTATGGAAGCGGTATACTAAAACCAGTTAAGAAATCGTTTGCGTAATCTACAACGAATTTTTAAGGAGGAAAATATTATGGCAAACAAATGGTTTAAAAAATCTTTAATGGTTGGCTTAGCTGGTTTAGCTTTAGCAGGCTGTGCAAGCGGAGGTAACCAATCAAACTCTTCTAATGGAGGCTCTGAAAGCAAAAAAGAATTTACTTTATATAGTAATAAGAGCGAAATCCAAGAAGCCCTAACAGCATATGCTAAAGAATGGGGAGACAAAAACGGAGTTAAAGTTAATATTAAAACTTGTTCTGGTTCATGTAAGATTTCTGACCAACTAAAAACTGAATTTACTGCAGGTACTGCACCAGACGTATTCGTAATTGAAGGTCAAGCTGGATATGATTTGTGGAAAGACAACCTACAACCATTAAAAGGTGACTGGATTGATAAAACTGAGTTTGAATTTAAACAAGGTAACGACGTATACGGATTCCCAGTATCTGTAGAAGGATACGGATTAGCTTACAACAAAGAAATCTTAACTAAAGCTGGAATTGATCCTGCTACTCTAACTTCTTTTGAAGCAGTTGAGAAAGCAATGGCTACTTTAGAAAGTAAAAAAGATGAATTAGGATTATCTACTGTTGTTGCTACAGCAACTAAAGAAGGTGAAACTTGGATCATGGGTATCCATGACTTCGGTGCTTACTTAAGTAGTGGTCTTCCAAATGGTGATCGTTCAGTTACAAACCAAGTGCTTAAAGGTGAAATGGATAAAACTCGTTTAGAAAACTACACTAACTGGGTTGAATTATTATTCAAACATACTGATAAGAAACTCTTAACAGTTGGTACTCAAGAAGATATGGACTCAGCATTTGCTTCTGGTAAAGCTGCATTCCTTCACCAAGGTAACTGGAAAGATCCTAACTTAAAACAATTAAATGCTAACTTCGAAATGGGATTCATTCCTTATCAAACATTAGGTAAAGATAAAAACGCTGACGGATTATTCATCGGTGCTCCATCTTACTACGTAGTTAACAAAGACACTAAAGCTTTAGAATCTATCAATAAATTCTTCAACGATTTAGCTGATACTAAAGAAGGTCAAGACTACATCGTAAACAAAGCGAACATGATTTCTCCATTTGCTAACACTACTGAGAAACCATCTGCTCCATTATCTCGTTTCTTAGCAGAATGGGTTAGCGCTAAAAAACCTGTTTACTCATTTGACAACCCATACTTCATGCCTGACAACTTCTTAATGAACAAATTAGGACCAATTTACGGTCAATATGCTCAAGGTTCAATTGATAAAGCTAAATTCCAAGAATTAATTATCAACCAAATTAAAGAAGTACCAAGCTTGATTAAAAAATAATTAACAATATTGTAGTAAACAAACCCACAGCTGCCTTTTAGTGGCTGTGGGTTATGTGCTACAATAGGTATACATACAGGTGCTACCCCACCTGGAAATTCTCATAAAGGAGGAACTCTCTCATGTCTAAAAACAAGAAAGCCTTAAGCAGAGATGATCGTGCAAAACGCAATTTTTATAGATTAGTTTTACCAGCATTTATCATTTTTGCACTCGTTATTATTGTGCCTTTCTTCTTAGGGTTCTACTATTCATTAACCGACTGGAAGAGCGTTACACAAACCAACCTACAATTTGTAGGTCTAAAAAACTTTACAGAAAGTTTGGCTGACACTCGCTTCCAATATTCTTTAATGATTACTGTGATTTTTGCGTTATTCAACGTTGTCGTGGTAAACATTGTGTCATTTAGTCTTGCCTTACTTGTATCCAGCAAGATTAAATTAAAAGATATATTCCGCGCAGGATTCTTTATTCCAAACTTAATCGGGGGACTTGTTCTTGGTTATATTTGGCAATTCATCTATAACTCAGTATTCCCTGCTTTAGGACAATTAATCGGTAGCCAATTCTTAATCGATAACTTGTTCCTTGGAGATGTGAAATTAGCTGTGACTGCATTAATCATTACAAACACATGGCAATATGCTGGTTATATTATGATGATTTACTTTGCAGCTTTACAAAATGTACCTTCAAGTTTAGTAGAATCTGCTTCACTTGACGGTGCAAATGCATGGCAACGTCTACGTCACATTATCATTCCAATGGTAATGCCAGCGTTCACTGTATCGCTCTTCTTGACTATTACTAACTCATTCAAGATCTTCGATGTGAACTTCTCATTAACAGGTGGTGGTCCTTCACTACTATGGCATGACAAAGCCATTCAAAGTACTGAGTTTATTACAATGAACATTTATAATACTGCTTCAGGTGATAACTTAATGGCTTTAGGTCAAGCTCGTGCAGTTATCTTATTCTTTATCTTGGTAGTTATCAGCTTGATTCAAACTTCAATCACTAAACGGAAGGAGATTGACTTATAATGAAAAAACAAAAATTGGGAATCTTACTTCTAGAAATTTTAGGAGTCATCCTTTTCTTACTATTCTTGAGTCCAATCGTTCTTTTAGTGATTAACTCAGCTAAAAGCTCTGCTGACATTCTTTCAGATCCGTTAGCTTTACCTGCAAGTTTTGGTCAACTATGGACTAATATCGTTACAATTTGGAATAACCCTTCCATCAATTACCCATCATCATTTTTATCATCAACGATTATTACTGTGATTTCTCTTTTCACGATCACTCTATTTTCGGCTCTTGCTGCATGGGGACTTGTTCGTTTCCGTTCAAAAGCTTCGACAGTGATTTTCTTCATTTTCGTAGCTTCAATGGTTATTCCTTTCCAAGTCGTAATGTATCCACTTGTTACTTGGTTTAAAGTTTTAAGTGATGCGATTACTACCCCATTATTTGGATTTAGCTTATTACGTTCTTATCCAGGGATTATCTTAGCGTATACTGGTTTCGGTATGTCACTATCAGTATTCATGTTCCACGGATTCATTAAAGGGGTGCCTTTAGAAATCGAAGAAGCTGCGGAATTAGATGGATGTAACAAAATGCAAACATTCTTCTACGTAGTACTTCCAATCTTAAAACCCATCTACGTTACAATCTTAATCTTGAACGGTATCTGGATTTGGAACGACTTCCTATTACCACTTCTATTACTTGGTAAAGGAAATGCGATTCAAACATTACCGATCGCGGTATCAAACTTTGCCGGATCATTTACAAAACAATGGGATATGATTCTAACATCTACATTACTGATTATGTTACCAGTAATCATCTTATTCCTATTCGCTCAAAAACATATCATGAAAGGTATGGTTGACGGAGCAATTAAATCATAGTTCCTTAAATGCTCTGGGCGTGAAAATAACAGTTTTCATGCCCAGATTTTTTATTTCAATAATCACTCTACTAGGAAAGGAGGAATATAAGATGGCATCCACTATTAAGGATGTTGCAAGCTTTCTGGAGTCTCCCCTTCTACTGTTACAAGAGTACTTCAAGACAAATCTAGTATAAGTGAAGCGACGAAGAAAAAAGTACGTGAGGCCATGACTTCACTGAATTATCATCCCAATGTTAATGCAAGAAGCTTAGCAAGTAATAAAACAAATGTCATCGGCGTTGTTCTTCCCAAAGACTCAGATATCTTTTATCAAAATTCATTTTTCCCTGCGGTAATTCGAGGAATTTCGCAAACAGCAGCGGACCATCAATATTCGATACAATTATGTACTGGAAAAGATACGAATCAACGTTTAGCCATTCTAAAAGATACGATTCTTGGAAAACGTGTAGATGGACTCATCTTCCTGTACGGAGAAATTGAGGACCCCCTTGTTGAATTTGCGATTGATCAAGAATTTCCGGCTGTTGTAATCGGAAAAACATTATCCCCCTCTTATTTCATTTGTTGATAATAATAATGAAAAAGCAGGATTTGATGCAACAGAATATATTATTCAAAAAGGAGCAAAATCTATTGCATTCATCGGTGGTCGCGACCAATTATTTGTATCCCGAGACCGATTAAAAGGATATGAAAAAGCTCTAAAAAAATATGATATCCCAATAAATGATAGCCTTATTGCTCAAGTATCTGAATTTACGAGAGAACAAGGATACCATACTTTAAAAGAACTTCTTAAAGAAGGAAATATTGATGGTCTAGTAACAGCAGACTCTCTCTTTACAGAAGGAGCTGTTCGATATTTAAATGAAAAACAAATTCATTTGCCTATTATCACTTTTGACTCGGTACAACCTTCTGTTCGAATTGATGCTTATGTTGATATTCATACATTAGAGTTAGGACGTTCTTCGTTTAAATTATTACGAAATGTGATTAAATCCTACAATAATAAAAATATGATGTGTTACAGACAAATCATTGATCACTCTATAAAAGAAATGTAAAATAGTAAGGCACAAGTTCCAAATAATTGGGACTTGTGCCTTTTTCTAATCATTTGTATTTTGCAATATAACTTATACATTATAAGTGCGATTGATCTTTCTTTTTTATTCTATAATAAATATCCATCAAAAAAACTCCCAAGCACGAATGCATGGGAGTTCTTCCATTTGTTTAAGATTAACGACGTAAGCCTAAACGGTTGATTAATTCACGGTAACGTTGAACATCTTTGTTACGTAAGTATGCTAATAAGTTACGACGGTGACCAACTTTTTTCATTAATCCACGGTTTGAGTGGAAGTCTTTTTTATGAACACGGATGTGGTCATTTAAGTGGTTGATTTCGTAAGTTAATACAGCGATTTGTACTTCTGGTGAACCAGTGTCTCCTTCGTGTAATGCATACTCTTTGATGATTTCGTTTTTCTTTTCTTTAGAAATTGCCATTTCTAAACACCTCTTTCTTTTAATTTATGCCTTGTACTGAGTAAAACGTTGGTGATTCGCAAAACTCTGTAAAAGGTCTGTGCATTAAGCACTTATTCAATGTACCTTATTTTCAGTAAAATTGCAAGCTTCTTAATCTATTTTTTGAATATCAACACGGTTAAAATATGCATGATTTGGTTTTAATGGTTGTCCTGCCATCAATTCATCTACAGTCACCAATTCGTAACCTTCTGCTTGTAAATATTCAATAATTGTTGGTAATGCCTCTACTGATTCTTCATGAATATCATGCATCAATAAGATTCCGCCATTATGAGCATTTTCCTTAATATGCTCAATTGTCTTGGCTGCATCTCTATATTTCCAGTCTAGCGAGTCAATTGACCAGTTCACTATAGCAATGCCTGCTTGCTCCGCTACCATTTTATCAAAACCACCATATGGCGGACGCAAACTCATTGGTCTTAAACCACCTGAAGCTTTGGCAATGAGGTCTGAAGTGTTATGAACCTCTTTATACACTTCGTCTGCTGATTTCTTTGGTAATAAAGGATGACTATAACTATGGTTTCCAAGTTCGTGCCCTTCAGCCACAATTTGCTTAATAATAGACTCATTACCTTCTACATGACTTCCTACGATATAAAATGTTGCATGCGCGTTATATTTTTTTAGAATTTCTAGTACTCTTGGCGTTGTTTCAGGTCGGGGGCCGTCATCAAACGACAAAGCAATTCTCTTCTTACCTAGTTTTTCTTTAACAGTTGCAAGATATTTTGTATAGTTCTCTTTCTCTGTTTCCGGAATCATATTTTCATTCATATATGCAAAAAGCTCGGTAAAAGGAATTGTCCATTCTGCATCTGAATCGTTTGCATCTTTGTATTTTATGCGAATTCCATTTTGAATGATTGATGTATCTAGTTTCTTCCAATTATTATCTTTAAATTGAGAAGTAATTTTTTCTGTTAGATTATCAGATAATCCATCTACTTTAGATTCATCTAATGCTTTCTTTACAAAGAAGTTAGATACTGCTAAATCATTATTAAAGAGTTTTGAAATTTCAAATGGTTGTAAAGTATCTGCGAAAACAAGTTGATGTGTTAACTCCGAAAATTCTAGCTGTTCAAAACCACGATCCTTTTGTTGATAAACAGATACATAGTAATGAATATCATTCACGTTTGAAACAACCTTTGTTTGATAAGCTTTCAAGAAAATCAAAGTTTTCTTAGAGGCTCCCGCGTATTTTTTTCTATTACCGTTTGTTTTAAAGTCGAAATCTGCTCAGCAATAGCCGTAACTTCATTACCAGAACTATCTGTAGGGATTAATTCCTGAATTTCAATATTGCCATTCGTTTCATCTTTAACCGTAAAATTTTCGTTATATTTTTTTGTGTCGTCTTGTTCAACTTGAATAATACGTTTTAATTCTTCTTCATTAAATTGATCTGCCATAATACGATGAATCGTTAATAATTCAAATACTAAAATAGCTAGAGTCAAAACTCCTATCACCCAAAAAATGGTTTTAGGAATTTTCTTTTTCGGTCTTTTCTTTTTTGAATCCTTCCCACCGAATCGTTGGTTCTCTTGATTCTCCTCTTGAACTGCCTCTTCCTTCAAATCAGTCTCTAGCATTTCTTCAGGATTTTGTGTATATTTATTTTCTTTTTTTGGATGTTTTTCTTTGCCATTATTGGCTCTTCGTTGAATGACCTTCTCCATTCTCCACGACCCCTTATTAAATACTATTTTTCTTTTTTCTGACAGTCCGGACAAACACCATAAACTTCCATTCGATGTCCTCTAACTTTAAACCCTGTTAATTGTTCTGCTGCTTTTTCAACATCATCTAAAATTGGATAATATAAATCCACTACTTTCCCACAAACATCGCAAACAGCATGATAATGTTGCCCTAAATCAAAATCGTATCGGCTTGCACTATCTCCATACATTAATTCTTTAACAACACCCTCTTTAATAAACAGGTTTAAATTGTTATATACTGTCGCCACACTGACTTGAGGATATTCTCTTGTTAATTCAGTATAAATCTCTTCCGCAGTTGGATGAGTATCCACGCTAGCTAAAAATTCAAGCATTGCCACTCTTTGAGGGGTAATACGAACTCCTTTACTACGTAACTTCTTCACTACTTGATTAATTTCTTCTTTTCTCATATATTTCCCTAATTTCTAATACAGATTACGTCGATTTTGATACTTTATTCTCTCAAATTTTCAAGGAAAAAAATCAAGTTATTCATTTAATATTTTTGTAACATTGTAATATTTTTTGTAACAAAAAGATTTGCCCTCAATAATAGGGCAAATCTTTCTACTATTATTTTTTAAAAAGCTTATTGTATTGCATCCCTTCTCGAAGTGCGGAGGTATCTGTTCCTAATGCTTCTGCTATTGTATAAGCAAATTCGAAACTTGCAGCTGCTCCACAACCCGTGATGATTTTTTTCCATCTTTTTCAACTATCGTTCCTGTATAAATTCCGTCATTAATTTCTTCTTCAAAACCGGGATAGCAAGTAAATTTTTTCTTTTTCAGCAATCCTGCCCTATGTAGGACAATTGGTGCCGCACAGATTGCTGCAATAATTTTGCCTTTTTTCGAATATTCTTTCAGCTTTTGAATAAGAAACTCATTCTCTCTTAAGTGATGCGCCCCTGGAATTCCCCCTGGAAGCACTAAGGCATCTATTTGAGCCCAATAAAATGTCTCTAATTCATCATCAGCTTTCACTGAAATTTATGAGAACCCGTAATGACTTGTCCACCAATACCAACTGTATGAACAATATGACCTGCTCTTCTCAAAATATCAACTGTAGCAAGGCCTTCAATCTCTTCAAATCCTTCCGCTAAGAATACGACGACATTTGCCATAGGACAGCCTCCTCTTATTTTTTGAACAAGCCCATTACTCCGCGAGTAATCACTCGACCTACTTCACGTCCAACGCTAGACATAATATTCTTCGTAAAGCGATCCATCGCAGAATCACCTTTCTTAGTTGCTGCTTGTCGTGCTTGACGTTCTAGTTCTCTTTCTTGACGTTCACGTTCTTTTTCTTCTAATTTAGCCTGTTTTTCAGCCTCTTTTTGTGCAAGAGCTTCTTGCTTTTCAGCTTCTTTACGTTCCGCTTCTGCTTGTTTTTCAGCTTCTCTTTGAGCTAAAACTTCTTCTTGCTCTTGTTGAAATTGTTGTTCTAATGCTAATAATTGCTCATGAGCAGACTCACGATCAAACATTTCTGCATATTTATCATAAAATGGAGATTGATTCACTAGTTGTTGGCGAACAAATACATCAACCGCATCTAATTTACTCTTTGGTGGGTAAATTGAAACCACTTCTGCAAAACTTGGAGATCCATCTTCCTGTAAAGTAGAAACTACCGCATCCCCTACTTTTAGATTCGTAATCACTGAAACTAAATCTTTCCCTTCTTCTTGACGGAAAGTTTCAGCTACTGCTTTTACATTCTTTTGCTCAGCTGGTGTAAACGCACGTAAGCCATGTTGGATTCGATTTCCTAACTGACTGGCTACCGCATTAGGAATATCCGTTGGATTTTGTGTTACAAAGAAAATACTAATTCCTTTCGAACGAATTAAACGTACAATTAATTCAATTTTTGCTTGTACAGCTGGGTTGCTCTGGTTGAATAATACATGTGCTTCGTCAAAGAAGAATACTAGTTTTGGTTTATCTAAATCTCCTACTTCAGGTAAGTTTTCATATAACTCAGATAAGAACCATAATAAGAAAGTTGCATATAATTTAGGTGTTTGGAACAACTTTTCTGAAGATAATACATTGATGGTTCCACGTCCACTTGCATCTGTTTTAAATAAATCTCCAATTTCAAAAGCTGGCTCTCCAAAGAACTGATTTCCACCTTGTTGTTCTAACACTAATAAACTACGTAAAATAGTTCCAATCGATTGTTGGGCAATATTTCCATATAAATTACGTAATTCAGAAGCATGAGCTCCCACATAATTTAACATTGCACGTAAATCTTTAATATCAATTAATAATAAACCTTGTTCATCAGCAACTTTAAACGCAATATTTAAAATACCTTCTTGCGTTTCATTTAATCCTAACAGTTGAGATAATAAAATAGGGCCCATTTCTGAAATGGTTGTACGAATGTTAATTCCGTTTTCACCAAAAATATCCCAAAAAGCTACTGGATAAGAACTTGGTTCAAAATCTTCTACGTGTACTTTTTTTAATCGTTCGGCAATCTTTTCAGTTATTTCACCTTTTTCGGCAAGGCTAGCTAAATCTCCTTTAATATCAGAAAGTAATACTGGTACTCCAGCTTCACTTAATTGTTCAGCAAGAACTTTAAGAGTAACAGTTTTCCCTGTACCTGTGGCTCCAGCAATTACTCCATGTCGATTTAATTTATTCGATAATAATTGAGCTGGCTTTGACCCATACCCAAAAGAAATTGTTTGAGTCATAATACTCCTCCTTTAAGTTTATTTCTACTCCTTAACAATAGTACAGAAAGCGCTAAAATTCCACTAAAATGTTAAGTTTTAATTAGATTAGTTGACTTGTTTTGAAGTTCAAAGTATATTACTCTTGTATGAACTATACTACTAAAGGAGAATTCTCTTATGAAATGGAAAATAATTGCGGATTCTGGTTGTGATCTACGAGAAATCGAGAATCTAGCAACAAATACTGAATATATTAATGTACCATTAACTGTCCAAGTGGGCGAGAAACATTATAAAGACGATGTAACATTAGATATTGATGCTATGATGATTGAAATGTATGAATCAAAGGAAAAAACTGCTTCTGCTTGTCCCAGTCCAGATGCTTTTTTAGAGGCCTATAGAGGTGCTGAAAATGTTATTGCCATTACAATTACTGGTGGTCTATCAGGAAGCCAAAATAGTGCTCAATTAGCCAAAAATATGTTATTAGAAGAAGCCCCTGAAACAAATATTGAAATCTTCGATAGCCTTTCAGCAAGTGGTGAAATGGTTCTATTTGTCCAAAAGGCAAATGAACTGATTGCTCAAGGACTTTCTTTTGAAGAAGTGGTTGCAGCATTAAAAGAATATTTAGCAAGCACAAAGCTATTATTTGCTCTTGCTCGTGTCGATAACCTAGTAAAAAACGGTCGATTAAATAAATTAGTCGGCGCTGTTATCGGAATGCTCAATATCCGCTTAGTCGGTAACGCTTCTCCAGAAGGAACACTAAACTTACTTCACAAAGCAAAAGGTCAAAAGAAAGCTGTTCAAGCAGTTGGTCTGAAATGAAAAAAAATGGCTACAAGGGTGGTCGTGTGGTTATCAGCCACTGTAGTAACCCGGAAATCTGTGGCTTAATTCAAGCAGCCGTTCATAGCGAGTTCCCAGATGCGGATGTTTCTAGTATCCACACAAGCGGGGTCTGCAGCTATTATGCAGAACAAGGCGGAATCCTAATGGGATACGAGGCTTAAACTAAATAAATGCGAAGAGACTCTCTAATCACTCGATTAGAGAGTCTCTTATTTTTATTAAAACAATGCTTTTAATTCTACATCTGGATGTTTATCTTTGAACCAGTTTAAGGCAAATTGGTTTTCGAATAAGAAGACTGGTTGGTCAAAACGGTCGCGACATAATAAGTTTCGACTTGATGACATATTTGGATCCAGTTGTTCTTCGTCAATCCAACGAGCAATTTTACTTCCGATTGGAGTCATGACTACTTCGGCATTGTATTCATTTAATAAGCGGTATTGGAACACTTCGAATTGCAGTTGACCAACCGCACCAAGGATATATTCTCCTGTATGGTATGTCTTGTACAATTGGATAGCTCCTTCTTGTACTAACTGCTCGATTCCTTTATGAAATGATTTTTGCTTCATGACGTTTTTCGCAGAAACTTTATTAAAGAGTTCTGGAGTAAATTGTGGCAGTGGTTCGAATTGGACAGATCCTTTGCCAGAGTATATTGTATCTCCGATTTGAAAATTCCCTGTATCGTAAAGTCCGATAATATCCCCTGCAACGGCTGCTTTAACCGTTTCACGGCTATCTGCCATAAATTGTGTTGTATGAGATAATTTCATTTTCTTTTGCGAACGGTTCACGGTAATGTCCATCCCTGGAGTGAATTCTCCTGAACAGATACGCACAAACGCAATACGGTCGCGGTGAGCTGGGTTCATGTTTGCTTGAATTTTGAAGATGAATCCAGTGAATTGTTCTTGAAGTGGATCTACAAGTTCGCCTGATTCTGTCTTCTTCGCTGATGGGCTCGGCGCAAAATCAACAAACGCATCTAAGAATGTTTGAACCCCGAATCCAGTTAAGGCAGAACCGAAGAATACAGGCGTTAATTTACCAGCTGCAATCTTCTCTTCATCAAAAGCATTTCCTGCTTCTAATAAGAGTTGTGCGTCTTCGATGGCTTGGTTATAAAGTGTAGATTGTTTAAACGCATAATCGCCGTCCACTTCCCCATCTTCGTTCAATGGTAAGAAGTCATTATCTTCGTTTTCTTCTGGGTGCATCAACTCAACACGTTTGTTGTAAATATCATATAAGCCAAGGAATGTTTTCCCCATCCCCATTGGCCAGTTCATTGGATACGCGTCAATTCCTAATACTTCTTCTAATTCCGCGATTAATTCCAGCGGTTCACGTCCATCACGGTCTAATTTGTTAATGAACGTAAAAATCGGAATTCCACGCATACTACAAACTTCGAATAGTTTCTTTGTTTGTGGCTCAATCCCTTTTAGCACTGTCGATCACCATCACGGCACTATCCACGGCCATTAATGTACGATACGTATCTTCTGAGAAGTCCTCGTGTCCTGGTGTATCGACAATATTAATATGATTTCCATCGTATTCCACTTGCATTACTGAACTCGTAACAGAAATCCCACGTTGTTTTTCGATTTCCATCCAGTCAGATTTTTGCAAAACTTCCCTGTTTTCTTTCCTTTTACGGTACCCGCTTGACGAATCGCGCCTCCCGTATAAGAGTAATTGTTCAGTGATCGTTGTTTTCCCAGCGTCCGGGTGGGAAATAATCGCAAAAGGTCTTGCGAGTTGTGCTTCTTCTTTTTAAGTGTGACATGAGTATCTCCTTCGTGTTTGTTCTCAAGTATTATAGCTGATTTTCACAATTTTTAAAAGTTTAAAAACACCCTCTAGAAGGATTAGGCAAAGTGCGGTATACTTAAAGACAGCAAAAATCTTTCAGGAGGTTTCTCAATGTCGAAAGAATTACCAATTATTTATATCAGTTTAACCGGAAATACACATAACTTTGTCACACGTCTAAAAGACCATTTACGTTTTCTGGAACCATCCATACAAGTGACGCTAACAAATGTGAAAGACCTTGTCAAAGGCCAAGAAGATTACTTCAAAGTTGGAAAACCCTTCGTTACTTTTCTACCGACTTATTTAGAAGGTGGAAACGGTGTGGATAATGGAGATGTGGAAGTCTTAACGAATCCGCTTGGTGATTTCCTCGCTTATGAACATAATTACGCACATTGCTTTGGGGTGATTGGTAGCGGAAATCGTAACTTTAATAAGCAATTCTGCCTTACCGCCCGTCAGTATTCTGAGCGTTTTGGGTTCCCAGTGCTCGATGAATTTGAATTACGCGGAAGTAACCGCGATGTGGAGCGCATTGCTGCAATGCTTCTTGAAAAAATCTAAACACAAAAATAGGCCCGTATATTCATTCTACGAGCCTTTCTTTTTATTTAAAATAGATTTTGCATTTTTCACTAAAGCCAACTAATGCTTCCATCGTAGCGGGTTCCATTGCGGTATGACCTGCCGCTTGTGCATAGATGAGTTCTGCTCCAACGACAGCTTGAGCGAGTTCAAACGCCGCACTCGGTAGGCAATCCACATCATAACGGCCATGAACGATATGCATTGGAATCCCCCTGAATACCTCTGCACGGTTCAAGATGTAATTATCATCTTCTACAAAGCAGTGATGATAAAAGAAGTGACATTCCATTCGCGCAATCGTCAGCGCCGCGCGAATACCTGCTTCATCCCAGACAATCGGCTCATACGGAATCAACTTTCACGAGTCCATGTTCCCACTCTGCCCACGCGCGCTGCTTCTAACAAATCGATTCATCGTCTGAGGTCAAGCGCTTTGTAGTACGCATTCACCAGTTCTCCTTGTTCTTCAACAGGAATTGGTGCTTTAAACTTCTCGAAGTTCTCTGGATAAAAATGAGACGCCCCATCTTGATATAACCAATCTACATCGCTTTGACGACCAAGGAAGATCCCACGAAGCATCAATCCCACGACGCGTTCACGGTGTGCAATCGTGTAATGTAAGGCTAGCGTTGTTCCCCAGCTACCACCAAAGACAAGCCATTTATCAATCCCTAATGTGGTACGAATCTTCTCCATATCCGCTACTAAATCATGTGTCGTATTCTCTTCTAACGATGCAAAAGGGCTACTCTTTCCACATCCACGTTGATCAAATTGGATAATGCGATAAAATTCTGGATCAAAAAACTGACGATTTCACTGGAGAGGATGCCCCTCCTGGTCCGCCGTGTAAAACAACAACTGGATGTCCTAGGGGATTTCCTGACTCTTCCACGTAAATGGTATGCAAGGCGCTCACTGGAATCATATGTTCGTTATAGATTTCGATTTCTGGATATATCTCTGTTCTCATTACTTGGCTCCTTTAATGATTTCTTGAACTCTCTTTTTAAATTCTGGTAAAACATCCTCTTCAAACCATGGATTTTTTGCCATCCATCGACGATTTAAAGGAGATGGGATGTACTAGTGGAAACATCTTTGGCAAGTATTCTTTATACGCCTTTACTGTTTCCGTTAAGTTTTTCTTCTTTGTATTTTTTAAATAATAGTCTTGTGCGTATTTTCCAACCAGTATAATCAGTTCAATATCCGGCATTAAGGCTAATGTGGCTGCGTGCCATTTTTCTGCAAATCCTTTACGTGGTGGAAGGTCTCCTGACTTTCCCTTTCCCTGGGTAATAGTAATCCATAGGAACGACTGCGAATAAATCAGATTGATAGAAGAAATCACGATCAACTCCCATCCAGCTTCTTAGATTATCGCCACTTTGGTCATTCCAAAACAATCGACTCTTTTGTGCTTTAATTCCAGGAGCTTGTCCAACAATCAAAATCTTTGCGCTTCGAGGCGCAGAAAATAATGGTTTAATTCCAGCTTTTGTATACGCAACATTTTGTGGATCAGCCTCAATTTTTTTCATTAAATTTTGTATTTCTTGCATCTATATTCCACCCTTCTCACTTAGAATACTCCCATTCTTTATAGACTGCAAATGCTTCCCTGTAAAAAAATTCCCTAAGTCTTTTACAACTTAGAGGATTTGATTCTTTATTTTAAGCGAACTGTTTTTATGATTCGAGGAAGAGATTTGTTAGAAAGTACTCTTGGTAAAGTATGAGACTTTTCTTTAGATTTTGTCTTATACACCAATGGTCTTGTTGGACGTTGAGTTCCAACAAACTCTTCTGGGCTCTGTTGAGTTCTTCGGTGATTTGTAGACTGTAATGCCTGTTTAGTCGCTTGTTTTTGCTTGAGAACGTTGTTTTTGGATTCAAAATGCTATGACGTGGACGATAAACTCTTTGTGGAATTTCTTCCAATCTAGAATCCTTATTATTTTTGACGTCGTTCATTTTTCTTAGGAGATCTCATATTCATATTAGAGTTCTCTTTTTGTGAGTTATTTCTTGCCTTATTTTGTTTTTACCAATAAAAACAAATACCATTAGAATTAATACGATAAAAAAACACAGCTTGTCCTAATACATAATAAAATTCGCCATCTTTTAGATTTAAATTATTCAACAAGAAACTAATTTTCTTATTGTCATTCGTATTAGAAATTTTTTTCACTACCGTACGTATTGGTCTTTGTGTTATTGTCATTATTCTTTTTGATTCGTAGATTGCAGATTAGACTGATTTTTCTTTTTGCATTTACGGCTTCAGTCGTCATCTCCTCTACATCTCTTTTATCCGTTGCTCTATCATATTGGAATGGCTTAACGACTTTCCCATCCACTATATCAATAAATTCAAGGTGAATAGATAGATTATTTTTTTATTTAAGAGAAAGACATCTACTTTGTATTTTTATTTTTCTCTGAATACAAAAAAATTGAAGTTTATAGTCTCCTTCTTTTAGATTGTTGAGTTGAACAGGTACTTTCACAGAATCATAATCAGGATTGTTAAACTTTAAAGGAACCGTAATTGTTTCATTAAAATTTTTGTTTGCCTGAACATTAACCGTGGTTTCATACGACCCCACCATTTTACTAGAATTATCTGAGGTCGTTTCTGCATATACTGTATTTACAGCAACACTATAGAAAGTTCCCATCATGAAGAAACTGACAATCAACACGGCAAGCCACTTCAATCTAAAGAAAGATTTGCTAGCTCGTTGTTTCATGATTATTTACCTGCTTCGTCCCAAACTTTACGTCCTGATGCTAATGAAGCAATGTTTTCGGCAATTTTTGCGTTATTTTGTCCATCCATTAATACAACTGTATTGTTTGGACCTTCAGCAAGAGCTTTTTTAGCATCGATTGCTAAGTATTCTAATGCAGCAGCATTTAAGTTAGATTCATTTAATGCGTTGTTAATAGCTGTTAATTGAGCAACAGTTGCTTGAGTGTCAATTGCGATTTTTTCAGCATGAGCACGAGCATCTGCTAATAATTTGTTATTTTGAGTTCTTGTATCCATTTCAACTGTTTTTTGACGAGCGTCAGCAGCGATTAACGCAGCATCACGTTCACGGTCAGCAGTGATTTGTTTGTTCATCGCTTCAACGATGCTTTGTGGAGGAATAACTTCACCAATGTTAACACGGTCGATTGTAACCCCGTAAGAGTCTGTTTTACCGAATACACGTTGGTTTAAGTCAGTGTTGATTTTGTTTGTACCACCAAAGAATTTCAGCCATCGTCATTGTACCGATGATGTCACGTAATTCGTTTTGGATATCTAAAAGTAATAATCCTTCTGGGTTTGTGTTTCCATATAAGTATTCTTCAAGATTATCTACATGGTATTTAGCTGAAGCGTCAATTGTTAAATTAACGTTATCTTTTGTGATGATTTCTTGTGGATCTAAATCCAATGAACGTTGACGCATATCTACAACGTAAGCAATATTACGAATAATTGGTGTTACAAAGTGTAACCCTGGTCCTAATTCCCCAACATAACGTCCGAATGATTGAACAGCTGCTTTGTGTCCTTGTTGTACGATACGAATTGATTTGAACGCGATAATTAATAAAACTAATACTAAAGCGATAATAATAATTGTTAATGGCATGATAAATTTCCTTCTTTCTATAAAGTTACATATACTAATTTTTCTGGATTGAGTTCCTCAATTACTTTTAACATAAACCAGCCCATCTTCATAGTCAATGACTTCAAGTGGTTGGCCTTCTTCAACAGACATAACGTCCAAAATCTTATAAGGATAGTTTCGTCCTCGGTAATTAAATGTTCCAAATACTTGCTCGGAGAATGCCTTAAATTGTCCATGCAATAAATTCTTAATGGCATCCGGCCAGTTTTTCAACTTTTTGATGACCTTCGACTTCTTTTTCGATGACCGATCTAAAATAAGTTGAAACATCAGTCGAAATTATCTTCAAAAATGCTTCTTTTAAAGAAGGTTCAATCGTGAAGTTAATCCGCTCTGTCTTATTTTCGTTCGACCACGGTTGTTTTCTCATTCCCATTCTCCTTTCTTTTTATCTCTGATGAACATATTATAACATGTCTCGATTATAATACAAGTGTAATATGCTCACTTTAAAAATATTTTATTAATAATATAGAACTATAAAAAGCTTTTTCCTTTTGGAGTAGATTATTCATTGAATTACAGCCTACCTTACAGATTCCTAACAAGATTCATCGAGAAGCAATTTAGCTTCAATCAAAAAGGAACCCTAGAAACATTGATTTAACAACGTTTCTAGGGTCTAATTAAAAACAACCTACGCTACCTTCCATTAAAAAGGCGTTTTTATATTAAATTGTATTAATTGATAAACACTGACATATTAAGATTTTTATGACTTAAATAATTAACCATAAATAACATAAAATAATCAATCTCTGTTACTCTCTCTAGTAACCGAAAAAGAAGCTCCACCCTCACGGTAAGAATTAAAAATACGAATAATCAAAAAGCAGGGGTACTTCTCCTGCTTTTTGTAATTTACAACATATTCAGTTAATGCACTACCAGTTTTTATGGTTGGATTTTTCTATTTTACGATCACTTCTATCAGTCTACCTAACGCGCATTCTGTTATCAATACCGAGTCAGTTGTTCGCTAAATATCCATAAAAAGTCTAATACTTCTTGTTTTGTTACCATATTGTCTTCCTCAAAATAAAAACCACTCACATTTTGTGAGTGGTTCTATATTATTCTTTAATATTTACATTTTCAAAGTTTTTGAATAACCTGTATACCCTTGCGCTAATAGAGTATTTATCGATATATACATAGGAAAAGATATATTGTCTGTTGCTAGTTTATAATTTTCAGGCCTTAAATAAGGAGTTACCAATTGAAAGCCTAAGGATTCGTAAAATCCAACACTATCGTCTACAGAGTCTAAATAAATTTGTTCCACACCAGTGTAATACGAGATTACAGAAACACTTCTGAAAATCTCTTGCATTAACAAACTTCCATATCCTCTTCTTTGATATTTCTTGTCGATAGCTAAGTAGGCTAAGTTTATAATGGGTTGTTTAATCAATGTATGTGTTTCTAAATCTTCCACATCAACGCTCCCTACTGTCAATGTATAAAAAGCCCACTATATTTTTCACTGTTTCTAAGAACGAATGTTTTAGCGGTATTCGAACTGTCTTTTTCTAATGCTTCATTTTTAAAATATTCATTTATTTCCTTATGTTCGCAATCGAAATTTTCTAGTTCATCCTTTGTAAAAATCAAACAATTAAAAGGTATTAACTGTAGCATTTTTCATTACCTTTATTGTAACGATGAATTTTTACTCCTTTAGGCACTCTTTTTCTATTGTTTCTTTAATGTTTTACAGTCCTATTCAGAGTGTCCATTCGATTGATAAGTTCACGGAACTCTTCTTCGTTTTGTGTTTGAATTCTTCTATTCATTACAATACCTACCATAATCATACAACTCCTTTTTATATTTTTTTCTTAATTGTACAGGAAACCGTAAAGCTTATTCAATTAGAAACTTTAATTTTCAATTTTTCTTCAATTCATTGAATCCACCTTCACAGTAATAATGAAAAAGCACCTAACTTCTTGCTAGATACTTATCTATATTTTTCTACAGGTTCTAGACTTTATTAATTATTGGTTTATAACACCTATGATTGATTTCTAATTTAGCTTTCATTATAATTTATCTGTATTCACTTCACCTTTTTTAAGGTTTTAAAGTAAGTGGGTACTTTTTTTATTTAAATATTAGTTATTTACCCCTAGTTTCAACTTTACTTTAGTTGTTATGTAGGGCTTTTGCGTTATGCATTAAGGGAGTTTGTGCGAGCTGTTGGGGGCGCGGTCTGAAATTGCCTTTTCCTCTAGTGATTTTCACACGGGGTATCCCTTTACACCTCTAGCATCATGGCAAACACATACACTATCTTGTTCTATGATTAAAAATAAACCATTGATTCAACTTCTTTATCAGTTCTATACAGTATACATTGGCTGTTACTTCTACCGTGTTGTTCCTGTAGAATAGTTACTTACATTCTTCCTTTATTCGTTTCCCACTCTTTCCCTACTATTCACTAATATAATTTAAAACATCAATAAAGAGATTTACTGTATTATGTGTTTCTATGATGATTATGATGCGTTTGAAAGCTATTATAAGTAAACTAATTCATATATGATTTTCAAACTAAGAAACGTTAAACGACAATTTAAAACAGATGAAGATATTTCTATATACTGTTTATGAATGTATATAAATAACCCCTACCTTTCAGTAAGAGAGTTATATCTTTTTGTTATTCAGTTACAACATCAATCAGTGTATTTAAATAGTTTCTAATGCTCTATCTAATCGCTCTTTATACTCATTGATTGTTATGTTCATCGCTTTTGCATGCTCAACGTTGCTTACTTCTTTAACAATATACTTGTTCTGTATCTTTGCTTTATTCTTATATTTATCTTTGGATGGTCGCATCATCGCATACTTGAAATATTTCTCATATATAATTATCCTATCTTCCATATTCAACCACTTCATCACTTCATAAAAACTAGCTAACTGTTTTAAAGAACGGTTATCTGAAAGTGCGTTATAGGTCTTTGTAATATATAAGTGGTGGAAGTATACATCACTAATACTGTAAAAAGCATTATCAGAATAACTGTATTTATTACCATATCCCTTTTTATTTCTCTCAAATTGCTATCCCTCGCATCATATTTTTCAAATTCTTCATCAAGAAAAACTAATTTCTCTTAACTGTTCTCCCTTTTGCTGTATCTCTTCTTGGGTATCAGTTTCTTCATATCTAGCAGTTAAATAATAATCTACTTCCTCTATCCATTCATATGCTCTTTGAGTGATTAGAGTATCTTTATTTTCATTTTTATCCCTTCTAAGCGCGTTTAACTCTTCCTCGGTAAATTCATCAGTAAATAGTTTATACCGCTGTTTTAACCGTTCCATTCTTGCTCTTATGATGCGTTCCTCTGTATCAATTAATACTGCTGCACTGTATGGGTCTATTGAACGTGTATACACATTGAGGTCATCAACCATCATTCCACCTATAAGGCTATGAGTAAGGAAAAACATTTTTCTAACATTTTTTAATTTATCTGTATATGCTGTAATGAGATTGGGAATAGCTAACATGTTCTTAATGGTTGCTCTTTGTTCTGTATCCAATCTTACCTCCTTTTTCTCTTACTTTCTCTCCATATCTCCTTTATCTTATCAACGTCTGTTGCTTTGTATTGATGACTTCTACCACTTGTAGTATCTCTCATTACAACAATACGTGGGTCATTTCGCACATCGCTTTGTGACCAACTACTATAATTGATATTTGCTTGTTCGCACATTTCTTTTTGTGGTTAAAAAGTTTTTCACTGTTACTACTTTAAATCCACTTTTCATTTAACAAATTAATTAGTCTTTCTGGATTTCTTCTCTAAAGCTTGGAAAATCATTTCGTCAAAATCCATTTTCTTACTCCTTTCATATTGTTGTAAGATATTTTTCAAGCATATAATCAGAATTGGGAAAGGAGGTGTTTATATGGAGTATCACAAAATTATTGAATTGCACCCCGATAGATTACATCAACTAGGTATTGAGTTTCTAAAGCTTAAATATGAGGGTAAAAACCAACTGTGAAAAAGTATTATACTGATTATTTAAAAAGTAACTGATGAAATTAATACTTTGTATTCAGAAATTAAAACCAAATTCATAAACGAGTTCATATTGACCCGTTAAACAAAAGCGAGGCTTTATGCTCGCTTTTCTTTACCCTCACACTATAAGCTGTTTTCCACGGTTCACTCGTGGTTTACCTCGAGCTTTAGCTAGCATGTCTACTAATTTTTATTCATTCTATAATCCTCTAATCCGCTAAAATCAATCACTTGTTTATTGAGGTTCATACGACTAAAAACACGCTGACCGTATTTATTTAATAATTGATTATCATTTAGATTAGTTGTAATGATTGTAGTCTTAGTTTCTGCTCTGCTTTCAAGGATATCAAATAATAAACTCGTTTCTAAAATCGCTAGTCTTTTCTGCTCCTACATCGTCAAGAAGGACGACATCAGCATCTTTAATGAGATTTAAGTAATAGCCTTGCTTATTCTCTCCTTCAGTAATACTTTGACTAATTTTATCTGCTAGAGTTAAAAAGGATACTGCTAAACATTTTAATTGTTTGTTATTATCTCCCCAATCAGAACTATTATCATTAATAGCGTTAAGCATTGAAAAACCTAAGTGAGTTTTTCCCGGTTCCACTTTCATTTGCTGTACAATACAATAGTGAAATGATTACCATTTAAGATTTGTTTTTGTTAGTTGTCTTAACGGCTCTTTCACCTCATTAAGTTTATTTTTGGTTGTTGGTTTCTAAACTCATTAAACGTTTTATCAAAATAATTGTTATTAGAAATAATAGAGTATTTTTCAAATAACTTTTTATTAATATGTTCTAGTCTATCTACCCTTCCTTTATTAACTTCTTTTTGTAACATCTTGTTCTTCATTCTTATTCTTCATATAACAAAAACCACAAATTTCTTGATTTAATTCTTTCATGAAATAATGTTTAGTGATTCTCTTACACTCTGGACAATAAGTCGTATCTGATATTCTAACTTCCCTTTTTGTTCTGTCTATGATATATTGACGTTGGGCTTCAAAAATTCAACGCTAGATTCTGTCTCATAAATCCTTCCCTTCTTTATCTAATCAATAATTTTAGTCATTGCATCGTTATAAAAACCTTGTATGTGTTTTTAGTAATTAGAATGTTGTATTTGTTAACCATTCCAAGAATATAGTCACTTCGTATTTAGTGTTTTATCAGCTACAAAATCATTAAACAACTGTTGGTTTTTAAACGAATAGTTTCAAGGTCAGCATCTTCTCTTACCCTCTGTATCTACTCTAGTATCTGTATCTACTCTAGTATCTATGTCTTTATCTTTTATCTTTATCTTTTTTCTTTATCTTTTCTTCTCTACTCTTCTCTTCTCTTTCTCTTCTCTTCTCTGTGTTACAGTTTGTTACATATAACGTTTCATTTGTTTCATGTAACATTTTTCATTCTTCTTTCTTTCGTTGTCTATATTTTTCTAACCCTTTCAGTACTTGAAGACTCTTTACCAACCATTTCCGAAAAACGTTTCAATATAGAAACCGTCATCAACACTTGTTAATAAATTTTTCTTGGTAAGAAATTGTATTACTGTTCTAACTGATTCAACATCTTCATTAAGAGCTAAAGCTAACTCTTCTTCAAAAAGTTTCTGTTAAATGTTCAAAATAGATAACTCCGTCTGTTTCTAAAGCATTTAACAACATTTTTCATAGATTATAACGCTTAACTCTCCTTTTTCAGTCATTCTAAGTAATTTAACTTCTTTTTCTCTCAAAGAAATCTTTGTGCAATTTCAACCAATAATACATTTTTCTGCCACTCTTTTTCTTGGTCCCCTTTCCTTTAGTTTTTAATTAGTGGTACCTTATTTAAAACGAAATTTAAAAAGTTATCTTTCATACTTATTTTTATTAATATTCATTAAAACATTGTCGTATCAATGCTTATTTGCTATAATATAAAAAAACATTTAATACATTTCAGGGGTGTATTAAAATGGAATTATTTCTGTCTGCTGCTAGCTGTTTAGTTAGTAGCTTTTTTCTTTTGCATAAATAATAATGCAAAGCATGACATTATTAATGATTTCCCTTAGTTTTAACTTTAGTAACTTTTTAAATGTTGCAAATTATGCTCTCATTTTACTTCCAACGCTTTTTAACGCATCATATTTAGGTACATCCCTTACATAAGTAACCAATAAATAATAATCTTCCGTTTCCATCAATTCTGCATAGTGTGATACTTTACTCATTTTTACATCTCCTTAAAATAATTACCGTGGGATTGTTGGCAAAGGTGTTCCCGTATCTTCAATTCACTTATAATCTGTTTACCTAATTCCAATACTTTTTTTGCTTGGTCTCTTACTACATCATTACTTGCGCCTGTAGTGACCATTTCTGTTAAAAGTTTAAATTTTTTTACATACTCTTTCATCATAGTTAAAATTCCTTTCATTCTACCGTGGGGGTGGTATTTTTAAAATTTTTCTTTTCTAAGAACTCATGCACATCATTAATATCAAACATGATTTCTTTGCCTTTTTAAGAAGCTTCTAAGCCCTTCTCTTTGCCATTGCTCAATTACTTTAGGGGCGCAAGTAAAAATACTCACATAGCCCCTTTTTATTCAAATAACGTGTATTGACGTTAACCTTTATTTCTTGCTTTGCTGTATCAACTGCCTTTCTTGCTAGTTGTAGCACGGTATTATATAGCTCTTGTTGTACATTCTCGGGTAAATATACTGGTATACTTGTTCGATTCATTTAATCACTCCTGTAAACAACTTTTACGAAACTCTTAAAAAATATATCATCTATCGTAACAGTAGGAAACAATGGTTTGTAATAGTTCTTTAAATATTATTTTTCTTTGTCTGAGAACTCATTAATCCCTCTTTCTTTGTTACTATAACCTTGCTTAGTAATTCCTAACTTAATAGCGAGTTCTTCCTGAGGTCATATTAAGCATATTTCTATAGCCTTTAATCTTTCATATACATAATCACACCCCTTCTTCAAGGAACTTTACGAATACATTCTATATTAAATTCTTTATTTTGTCAACCAATTTTTATAATTGAGAAACTTTACGTTTACTTCTTTGTATACTATAACCATACTGGAGGTATTATAATGTCAAAGAATGAATACAATAAAAAGATAATTGGAAAAGCGGATAAGAACTATTCGACTAGAAAAAGGTATGACTTTGGAAGAGTTTGGAAAACTTTTCAAAAGCCACTAAAAAGCATTGTATATAGATGGGAAATGGAGACTTCCCTCCTAATCCTGAACGATTAAAAGCAATCGCAAAAATTGGCGATACGACTGTAGAAGAGTTAATCAATGTTGACATAGATTATCAAAACTTTAAAAAGTTATTGATAGAAAAGACCCAGATATCAAAGAAACTAATACTTTCTAAATTATCTGACTTTACCTTATGAAAAACTACAAAACATATAATGAGAAATATATGTTTAGTAGGTCTGGAGAGAAAATACTAGACTTAATCTCTTTGATTCTCTGCTTGAAACTCCTGATGATAAAGAAGAATTTACAGATTTTGAACGCTCGAAGGTATACAGTGAATTAGTAACTCAATTAATGAGCGAAGACTTTTCATATTATTGGAACTTTGCTTATGATTTATGCTATTTAGATACATCTATAACACACAAAAATTATATAGAAGATACTTTTTAAAATTTATCTTGGAAGTATTTAGTAAAAATGAAAAAAATACATTATTCCTTTAATACAATATGTACTCTACGATACAAAGAAACTATTAAAGATATTACGATGGCAGTTGTTAAAAAGAACTGATAACACTCTTCATAAAAATTATCCAAAGGGTATTAATTATGATAGACGTAACGAATTGTTAGATAAAATAGATGATATAATAAAATTCACAGATAATTTGAAAAACAAATAATTTTACATCCTTTTTATTTTCGCCGTAGGGGTGGAGTTAGAAAAGGGAATAAATATGATTCAAGAATATAGATTAAAAAGACGGCTCTAAACGTTTCAAATTTAGAGTTTATCTAGAGTTTGAGACAACCTAACAGGAAAACAGATAGAAGTTATTAGGAAAGGTTTTAAAACACGTAAAAAGCCTCTCTAATGGAAGCTAGAGTAAAAACTAGAATACGAGAATAATTCGTATATAGGAAAAATCAAAAATACAAGTTCAAACAAGTTTATGAGTTATTTCTAATCGAACATAAGAACACTGTTAAACCAGGTACTTATGCAACTACTAAAAAGATACGCTAACCTGCATATACTACCTAAAATCGAAATAAACCAATTGATAGCTTTTACTGTAATGGATTGTCAAAAGTTAGTTAACCAATGGGCAGAATACTTTAATAGTGCAAAATACCCTAAAAAGGTATCACTCAACAAGTCTTTGAGTTATGCTATTAAGATGGATATTATCCAAGATAACCCTATGAGAAAGGTTAGGCTACCCTAAGCGTAAAAGGTGTAATCAATGAAATAAGCAAGTATTACACTACTGAAGAATTAAAAACATTTTGAATGTTTAAAGGATTACAACAATCTTAAATTCAGTGCATTCTTCCGTATATTGGCTTTTTACTGGAATGAGAAAAGGTGAAGCCTTAGCTCTTGAATGGTGTGATATTGACTTTGAGAAAAAGCTAGTACATATCAAAAAAGGTGTATCACTTGATGAAAATGATAAACCTATTATCTCTACTCCTAAAACTAAAAAGTCAGTAAGAACTGTTAGTATTGACAATGAAACAGTATCTGTCTTAAAAAGATGGAAACTCGAGCAAGCAAAAGTATTAATGAAAAAAGGTATCAACTCATTAAACAAACATCAGTTACTATTCACGTATGAAGATAATAAACTCTATCGTCCTTCTTATGTGAACGATTGGTTAGACAGCATCATAAAGACATACAACCTAAAAAAGATAACTATTCACGGTTTCCGTCATAGTCATTGTTCTTTACTCTTTGAAATGGGAACTCCTATTCAAGTAGTTCAAGAAAGATTAGGTCATAGTAATATCAAAACAACAATGGATATTTATACTCACGTAACTGAAAAACAAAGAGATAAATTAGCTGATGAATTTGCTAAACATGTAGGTTTTTAAAAATCTCTGGTACTTTTTCTGGTACTTTTGCAAAAACGAAAAAAATAAAAGCCCTAGAAACGTTATAAAAACAACATTTCTAGGGTATTACTATAAATTAACCTACGCTACCTTCCATCTCGTACGCAATTAAACGGTTTAATTCAACAGCGTATTCCATTGGAAGTTCCTTTGTAAATGGTTCAACGAATCCCATGACAATCATTTCAGTTGCTTCTGACTCGCTAATTCCACGACTCATCAAGTAGAACAATTGCTCTTCAGAAATTTTTGACACTTTGGCTTCGTGCTCAAGAGCCACTTTATCATTATGAATTTCGTTAAATGGAATCGTATCTGATTTCGACTTGTCATCCATAATAATCGTGTCACATTCAATATGAGAAATCGAATAATCTGATTTTTTACTGAACGTCACTTGACCACGATAGTTCACCGCTCCGCCATCTTTAGCAATCGATTTTGAAACGATTGAACTTGAAGTATGTGGCGCATTGTGAATCATTTTCGCACCTGTATCTTGGTGTTGGCCTTCTCCGGCAAACGCAATCGATAACATTGTTCCTTTGCGTATGGTCCTTCAAGGAATACTGAAGGATATTTCATCGTTGTCTTCGCACCAAGGTTTCCATCAATCCACTCAACGGTTCCGTAAGCAGCTGCTTTGGCACGTTTCGTTACTAAGTTATACACATTATCCGACCAGTTTTGAATCGTTGTATAGCGGCAATATCCACCTTCTTCAACGAAGATTTCAACGATCGCAGCATGTAAACTATTTGAAGAATACGTTGGAGCTGTACATCCTTCAACATAGTGTACGCTGGCTCCTTCATCCACGATAATTAATGTTCTTTCGAATTGACCCATGTTTTGGTCGTTGATACGGAAGTACGTTTGAAGCGGTACATCACATTTCACGCCTTTTGGTACATAGATGAACGTTCCACCTGACCATACTGCTGAGTTTAGAGCAGCCAACTTATTATCCGTTGGTGGTACAAGTTTGGCGAAGTATTTTTCGAATAATTCTGGATATTCTTTCAAAGCAGAATCCGTATCTGTAAAAATAATTCCCAGTTTATCGAATTCTTCTTTCATATTATGATAAACCACTTCAGATTCAAATTGTGCAGAAGCTCCAGCTAAATACGCACGTTCTGCTTCTGGAATCGATTTTTCTCGAAGGTGTCTTTAATCTTTTCAGGAACATCATCCCAAGAACGCGCTGGCTTATCGCTGGCACGTTTTAAAATAAGTAATTGCATCAAAATCGATATCTGAAAGGTCCGCTCCCCAAGTTTGCATAGGCATGTTTTGGAACGTCTTTAATGATTTTAATCGGAAATCAAGCATCCATTGTGGTTCGTTCTTCACCTTTGAAATCGTACGAACGACTTCTTCACTTAATCCTATTCCTGTTTCATAAACAGGTGTTACATCCTCATGAAAGCCATATTTGTAATCGGCTAATTCAGGAACTCCACTCATTTTGTCACCACTTTCTTATGCTTTCTCGTTTTCTACTGCACGTTCTAATGCTTTCCACGCAAGAGTGGCACATTTGATACGCGCTGGAAATTTTTGAACACCGGCAAGGAGCGCCGCATCCCCTAAAGGTTCTTCGTCCACGGTTTCACCCTGCACTAGACTTGAGAAATCTTCTGCTAGAGCGACCGCTTCGTCAATCGTCTTTCCAATAATCGCATCACTCATCATGCTGGCACTCGCCATACTAATCGTACAGCCGTGTCCGTCAAAGTGAACATCTTCAATCACACCGTCGTCATTTACAACAAGTTGCAACTGCAACACATCTCCACACGTTGGATTATTAAATTCAATCGTTGGAATGCTCGCATCATCAACCAAACCTTTATGGTGAGGATGAGAGGAATGATCCAAAATCACCTGACGATAAAGCTGATCTAATTTAGATAAGGCCATATTGGAAAAACTCCTTTACTTTTTCTAATGCTTCTAAAAACTGTTTTGCTTCTTGAAGCGTGTTATACACATAAAAACTTGCACGGCATGTTGCCGGTACATCGAGCCATCTCATTAAAGGTTGTGCACAATGATGTCCTGCACGAACTGCAAATCCTTCCATATCGAGCGCAGTTGCGACGTCGTGTGGATGAATTCCATTGATGGTAAAACTAATAACTCCAGAATGCTGTGCTGGGTCACTTGGCCCGTAGACCGTCACACCTTCCATCTCTTGCATCTTTGGTAAGAGATAAGAGACTATTCTTGTTCATGCTGTTGGATATTCTCCATCCCGATTTCTTCAAATAATCGATGGCAGCAGCCAATCCAATGGCTCCTGCGATATTTGGAGTACCTGCTTCGAATTTCCACGGCAATTCATTCCATGTACTCTCCTGGTCATACACGAAATCAATCATTTCTCCGCCGAATTCTACAGGATTCATCTCTTGAAGAAGTGCTTCTTTTCCATATAAGATACCAATCCCTGTAGGAGCCAGCATTTTATGACCGCTAAAGGCATAGAAGTCACAATCTAACGCTTGGACATCCACTCTTTGATGCGGCGCTGCTTGAGCACCATCCACAACAAGGATGCCTCCTACTGCATGAACCATCTCGGCTACACGCTTGGCATCCGTTACCGTTCCAAGAACGTTTGAGGCGTGGTTAATCGACACGATTTTCGCCTTCTCAGTTAAGAACTGTTCTGCTGCTTCGAGGTCTAATTCGCCCTCTTTTGTTAATGAAAAATAACGTAAGACGGCTCCTGTTTGTTTGGCCACTTGTTGCCAAGGAACTACATTCGAATGATGCTCAGCCGGGCTAATCCAAATTTCGTCTCCTTCTTGGAGGCGGCCCTGTGCAAATCCTTGTGCAACCCAGTTTTAAACTGGTTGTCGTTCCACGCGTAAAAGAGCACTTCTTTGGCACTACTAGCATTGATAAATTTCCCCACTTTAGCTCGAGCTGCTTCATACAAGTCAGTGGCTTCCTGTGCTAATGTATGCACCCCACGATGAATATTCGCATTATGAGTAGCATAGAATTTCTCAACAGCTTCTACGACTTGGCTTGGCTTTTGCGTGGTTGCCGCATTGTCTAAATAGACAAGCACTTCATCGTTGACTTCACGCTTTAAAATCGGAAAGTCTTCTCGAATCGTTTTACTAATCATAGCTTGCAACCAACTTTTGTTCAATCATATCCACAAGTTCTTTTTGAAGAGAACTTGATGGAATGGAACGAATCACGGCTCCTAAGAAGCCACGAATCACGAGGCGTTTTGCCTCCGCTTCTGAGATTCCACGGCTTGTTAAGTAGAATAATTGTTCATCATCCACTTGTCCCACACTTGCTGCGTGTCCAGCCGTTACTTCATTTTCATCAATTAATAGAATTGGGTTCGCGTCCCCACGTCCGCCTTCTGAAAGCATGAGTACACGGCTTTCTTGTTGGGCATCTGCGAATTTCGCTCCTTTAATAATATGTCCAATTCCGTTAAACGTTAAGGTTGATTTATCTAAAATGACACCATGCTGCAGGATATGTCCTACTGAATGTGGCGCATAGTTTGTCACACGTGTATCAATTCCTTGTACTTGGCGTCCTGTAGAAATACCGATCACATTCACTTGTGAATGAGAACCATCTCCACGTAATTCAGAGTCGAAGTCTGCAATCACATTTCCATCATTCATAATGCCAAGTGCCCAGTTAATCGTTGCATCCTTTTCAAGATAACCACGACGGTTTCACATACGCATCTGTTGATTGACCTAAAGTATCCACAGCCGCAAATTGAACTTTCGCCCCTTGTTTTGCGATCACTTCTACAACAATGTTTGCTGTATTCTTTTTGTCACCGACACTTTCAAAACGTTCTACATAAGAGACAGAGCTGTTTTCGTCCGCCACAATTAAAACGTGTTTCACGAACGCTTCGTCCACTAAGTTGTTTTGAACGAAATGAGATTCAATAATATCTTCTACAACTACATTTTTAGGAATATAAATAAATACTCCTGAGTTGACCATCGCAGCGTGATAAGCCGTTAAGCTATCTTCATCGACTGGTACAGCTTTTGTCATATAGTACGGTTTTACAAGCTCTGGATACTGTTCCAAAGCGTCAAATAAATCCATCACCAGAACATCATTCATGGCTGTTTCAGCATTCATTTCTTCCCAGTAAGATACCGCACCTAATTGTACAATTTTGGCACTTCCAGCTGCTGTTGGAATAACTTTTGGGAGCTCCTCAATCATTGAAGTGCCTTCTCCAATTGAAGACTGAAATAAGTTCCAACGGTGGAATTTCACACGTTCAATAAATGGTAAGTCTAGCGTTCTAGCAAGTTCTAACCCTTTTAAACGTGTTTGTAGAAACCACTCTGGTTCATTCTTTGTAAGAGAGAATGCGGTGATTTCTTCTGGTGTTATGGTTAATTTTGTCTCTGCCACAATCTCACTCCTACTCTTGATGTTCAATCTTGATTCCTAATTCTTCACTGATTCCTTTGTATCCTTCAGCTTCTAGGCGACGAGCAAGAGACGCATCTCCTGTCATCACAACACGGCCATCCATCATAATATGTACTACATCAGGTTCAATGTAATTTAAAAGACGTTGGTAGTGCGTAATAATTAATGATCCAAAATTGTCACCACGCATCGCATTCACTCCACGTGACACAACTTTTAGGGCATCAATATCTAAGCCTGAGTCGATTTCATCTAAAATCGCAAAAGTTGGTTCAATCATTAGTAATTGAAGAATTTCATTACGTTTTTTCTCACCGCCTGAGAACCCCTCATTTAAGTAACGTTCTGCCATTTCCTCTGGCATATCTAATAGGGCCATTTTTTCATCAAGTTTCTTGATGAATTCACGAACTCCCATTTTGTCGCCTTCCTCACGACGTGCGTTGATTGCTGAACGCATGAATTCTGCATTTGTCACCCCAACGATTTCACTTGGATATTGCATCGCTAAGAATAGACCAGCACGAGCGCGTTCGTCTACTTCCATTTCTAAGACGTTTTCACCGTCTAATAGGATTTCCCCTTGCGTTACCTCATAACTTGGATGACCCATAATAGCTGCAGAAAGTGTTGATTTCCCAGTTCCATTCGGACCCATCACCGCATGAATTTCTCCAGTGTTAATCGTTAAATTAACGCCCTTTAAAATTTCTTTGTCTTCAATCGATACATGTAGATTTTTAATCTCTAAAGTTGCCACGATTCATTCTCCTTTATAATCATTCTATTCTGTCTTATTTTTATCCTAATTGAGAACGATTCTGCAAATAGACGCTCTCTTTGAAAATGATACAAATACTTTTCAATTCAATGAAAATGAGTTATGATGGTACTAATTTTTGAAAGAAAGGCTGATGCACATGCAAACTTATCCACTTATTGGTATTGCAGGAAATCATCGCCAAGATAACACGGAAGAAGATCGCTACATTTTATCGTATGCGCCAAAATGGTTTTGTCCGTGGTCTTGAAAAGGCAAAAAGCGATTCCTGTCATTATTCCATCAGTACCCCAGAATTTGCAAAAGAATTCATTTTCTCGACTTGATGGGCTTTTTATTAGCGGGTGGACAAGACGTTTTCTCCATTATTATATGGCGAAGAACCACATCTTAACTTGGCACGTACTTATCCTGCTCGTGATGCGTTTGAAATTGAGCTCATTAAAGAAGCTTATAGACAACACAAACCAATCTTTGCAGTGTGTCGCGGCTTACAAATTCTGAACGTCGCACTTGGCGGAACACTCTACCAAGATATTGAATCACAATATGATAATATTTCTGTGAAACATACACAAAAAACAATGCCGAGCCAACCAACTCATACGATCCAAATCGCAAGTGGTAGCGAACTTTCTCGCGTTCTTGGAACAACGACTCCTGTGAACTCTTATCATCACCAAGCGGTTAAACAATTAGCCTCGGATTTTGTCCCTGTTGCTTGGAGTACGGATGGGACTTATTGAAGCATTTGAATCTAAATCGGAGGACCAAAGCGTGGTTGCCGTTCAATGGCATCCTGAACTATTAATTGAAGATAGTAATGTGATGCAAGGGTTATTTGATAACTTTGTGGAACGCGTTAATCGCTCAAAGCAAAATGAAAAATAAAAAACTACGAATTCTCACTCAGTTGAGAACTCGTAGTTTTCTTTTTATCTTTATTTCACTTCACATTGTTCACATGGAAGGTCTTCATCTAATAAAGCATTGAATGCTGCTTTGTCTACTCCAGTTAAACGTAGAATCCAGTTTTTCTCTTCTGCTAATTCATTTAAGAATTCTGGATTTTCTTCTAAATCGTCATGGAAAACAACGACCGTTCCGCTAAGTGGTGATAACAGTTCAGTCACTGCTTTAGCCGCTTCTACGCTAATAATGGAATCTTCTGTCGTTACTACTTTATTTTTAAGTAATTCAACAAAGCTCACATCGCCAAGATCATCTTGCCCTTTAGGAGAAAGACCGATTACATATTCTTCTCCTACTTTTTTTATCCAAAGTCCATTTTCACTATACTTTTTCATCTTATCTCTTCCATTTCTCTTCATACACTTCTTCTTTGAAGCCAGAATGTTTGCTTCACCATTATCCAATACAAGCGGACGTTTAATTAACATCCCATTACTTGAAAGAAGACTTGCTGCTTCTTCATCACTCATCGCAGGCAGTTTATCTTTTAAGCCCAGCGAGCGGTAAAGTTCTCCACTCGTATTCGCCATTTTTTTCCACTCTAAGTTTTGAGTTTCTTTAATTTTTAAAAGTTCTTTGGCAGTTGGCGGGTTCTCACGAATATCCTTTTTGCTCAAACTTTACTCCATTTAAATCAAACCATTTTAAAGCTTTCTTACAAGTTGTACATGTTGGGTGAACATAAACAATCATTTTCCATCCTCCTGACGTAAACGTAACATGGTTGCATCCTGGTGTTTTGCTCCGAATGCATCTTCTTCATCATCAAATATAGTGCTCTTGAAGTGGTAACGCATCGACATAATAAGTCCTATCCCCATCATATTTCCAAGCAGACTCGATCCCCCTTGAGAAATAAATGGTAATGGAATCCCTGTAAGTGGTAATAGCCCAATCGTCATTCCAATATTTTTCAACAACGTGGAATAAAATCATCATAATAACGCCTGTTGCGATATAAGTATAAAATTCATTTCTTTCGTATCAAAAGCAAACGCGAATCATTTGATAAATCAAAATAAAAGTAAATCGCGATTAAGAATGTTCCCTCCCTAGGAACCCAAAGTTTTCTCCGATTGTCGCAAAAATCAGGTCAGATTCTCGAACGGGAACATAAACATCAGAGACTCCAAATCCTTTACCAAACATCCGACCAGAGCCAATTGCCTTCAAACTTTGGAACAATTGGAACCCATTTCCACCTTGATCACGATATGGATCTAACCACGAATCGATACGAGCAAATTGATAATTTTTAAAATCCGATATTTAATAGTAGTTGACGGTTATAAACTACTAAATAAATTAAAAGAGCTCCAATTAAAATCATTGTAATAATAATTGGAAGGAGGATTTTCCAACTAATCCCCGATATAATCATAATCCCGCCCAAAATCATTAAGAAAACTAAAGTCGTTCCTAAGTCATTTTGTAGGATTACCAAGACCAATGCTGGTGCTGCCCATAACACTAATTTAACGAATAACTGCCAGTCTGTTCTTCTAGTTTTATATTTTGTCTTCATATTATGAGAAGTCGCAACTTTTGCTAAGATTAAAATGTAAAAAATCTTCACGACCTCTGAAGGCTGGAAGGAAAAGGTACCGAATCTGAACCAACTCTTCGCCCCCGTATCTGCAAATGTGGCTCTATCATAGAGGAAGAGAACCGCTAATAGCATGAGTAAGCCTAAAATATAACCCCAAGTGGTCAGTTTCCATAGTTGCTCCGAATCAAATTGCATAATGACAATAATTGCAATGACTCCAACTACATACCACACAACCTGCATGAGTACCATCCTTAATGAACCATTTCCACTAATTAAATAGGTCGTAGAAAATAGTGTAGCAATACTAATAAACGCCAATAATAATACTGGAAGAATGACACCATAATCGATTCGTGAATCTTTATCATTGTACATTAAGTTCTCATCAGTTACTCCTTCAGTTTCTTTTTGAGGTGTCTAAATCGATAAATAATGACATTCAGAACTCCACCTAAAATCATTACATTGGCTATAAAATACAGCCAAATCATAAATACAATCAATGTCCCAAATGCACCATTCGCTGTTAAATTTGCGCCCGGCATAGTGGATATAGATCGAAAAATAGTTGCGAAATTAATACAAATCCAATGGTTGCAAAAGAAATCCTCCAGGTAAAAGCATAAAGGACGACCATTTCACATTTGGAATTGCAAAATACATAAAACTCAGTAATAAAAATACCGTTATGAAAAGTATCCCCCATTTAATAAAATGAAAAATCTAAAATAATGGTTGATAAATTTAACGAGAAAAAACTCTCCTATAAGACGTAAAAATTGCTCTCCAAAAATGAATAATACAGAAACTGCAAAAATCATTAAAAATTGCAGCCATCGCAATTACAATCGCAAAAATCTTTCAAAAATAAAATTCCTTCGAACAGGAGCACCATATAAAAACATTCAATGCTCTTTGCAAACTACTAAACATTTGAGAAGCTGGCCAAAAATAAAAATTAAAAGACCCACTGAAAGGGCTCCTCCATTAAAATTGCCAAGGTAATTCCTTAAAATCGGAATCAACACTTCATTAATATCCGCAGGAAAAATAGTTCTCATTGTTTTAAAAATAACATCAACAGGGATTGGTAAAAAGTGGGATGATATTGGCAATTAACATAATAATCGGAATAATGGATAGCAAAAATATAATACGTTAATGCAGCAGATTCTACACCAATATTCACGTGCATTAAATTTTCTTGAATAATATTCCCAAAGCCTGTTTCCAAACTTTTTCAGTCTCTGCACAACCGTCCTCCCCTTTTTCTTATAGTGAATTTTCACACTTTTTCTTATTGTATCTCAATTATTGTATCATAAATACAGTCTTTTTCTTCTAGGAAGAAACGTTCTAAACCAGCTTTTAAAAAGGTTCTATGTGTAGTTCTTTTATCACTTTTTGAAAAATTCTTGTTAAAGTGAAAATACCCAAAATTCACTTATAAGTGAATTTTGAGCATCGAGGAAAAGTGTATCAAAAAGAGGATGCAAGCATCCTCTTTCTAAAGTGTATTATTTACCTTCTGCTAATACGCGTTCTTGTTCAACAGCAGCTTGTCCTAAGATATTTAAGTAGTTCCATGGACGGTCGAATACTGGTTGGAAGAAGAAGTCTACATAAGCTAAGTCTTCGATTGTCATTTTGTTTTGGATTGCTAATGACAATGTGTTTGCAGAAGCTGTACAGTCGTATTTAGACATTACTTGTCCACCTACGATACGGTTTGTACCTACTTCATACACTAATTTCATGTAGATTTTTTCGTATGTTGGCATGAATTCTGGACGGTGGTTATCTACCACGTATACAGAACGTACGTCTAATCCAAAGTGAGGTGCGCTACCTACGTTAACCCCAGTTGAACCAATGTTCCATCCGAACAAGTGTAATCCAGATGTTGATTGAGTTCCACGGTATTTCACTTTGTGACCGTTGATGTTTTTACCAACTAATGAACCCATACGTACAGCGTTTGTTGCTAATGGAATGTAAGCATGTCCACCGTTTGGATTGTAGTTAACAGCACAGCTATCTCCTGCAGCATATACATCTTTAACAGATGTTTCCATGTAGTCGTTAACGATGATGGCACCGTTAGGCATTGTTTCTAATTGGTCTTTTACTAAGTCGTTATTTGGACGGAAACCAACACATAAGATTACCATGTCAGCTTCGTATTCACCACCTGAAGTTACAACTTTGTTAACAACGCCGTTTTCGCCTTCGAATGATTTAACCATTTCGTTTAAGCGAACTTGTACGCCACGTGCACGTAAGTCTTCTTCTAAGATATCAGTGAATTCAGGATCTAAGTATTTGTTTAAGATACGGTCTAATCCGTCAACTAATGTTACTTCTTTACCTTCTAAAGCAAATGCTTCTACTAATTCGATACCGATGTATCCACCACCGACAACAACAACTTTCTTCTTGTCAGTTTTCTTAGCAAAGATTTCTTTTGCTTGGTTGTAGTTTTTACATAATTGAACGTTTTCTAATTCACGTCCTGGAATTGGAGGAAGAATTGGCCAAGATCCAGTTGTAAGTACTAATTTATCAAATGAATCAGTCTTTTCTTCACCTGTTTTTAAGTCTTTTACTGTTAATGTTTTACCAACAGTGTCGATGCTTGTTACATCGTGTTCCATACGAACTGTAGCTCCTAATGAAGCTAATTCTTCTGGACTAGAATAGAATGAGTCCTTGAGGGTCCTTAACAACTCCTCCCTACGCATAAAGCAATCCCACAAGATAAGAATGAAACATTATCATTTCTTTCGTATACAACGACTTCTGTTCCTGGATTGTCATTTAAAATTGTTTTGACTGCAGCAGTACCCGCGTGAGTACATCCAACTACTACAACTTTCATCAAATTTCCTCCTATAAACACTTTTTGTTTATTATTGTTCTAGATAAGAATAATTATTATCTATACTCTTATATCCTACACATTCGGTATCATAAAAAGCAAACGATATCATTCGCTTTAAACAGTAATTTTTCTTTATTTTTCAATATTTTTTTAAGTGTTCATAGAAGGTGGTCATTTTTCTTAATTTAAATTCTAAATGAGAACAGTTATCGGTATTTCTTCAAAAAAAAACTCTACTTCGAATGGCTACGAAATAGAGTTTTTGTGTTTATATTTGTCTTAATTTAGCTCTTCAAAGCGTTGTTTCATCGTTGGATTGTTCTTCACGAGCTTCTTTACAGTTAAGTCTTCTGCTTTATTATTGGCTAAGCGTAAATTATTTTCAGAAGAAAGCAAGGCAGCCTTGGTCTTCTCCAGACTCTTAATGGTCTTGTCAATTTCATCGATTGCACTTTGGAATTTTTTACTTGCAAGTTCATAGTTACGCGCAAAGCCTTTTTTAGACGTCTCAAGGTCTTCTTCAAAGTGTGTAATATCAATATGTTGGTCACGCATCAATGCTAACTCTTGTTTATATTGCAGTGAATTTAACGCTGCATTACGAAGCAAGGTAATAATTGGAATAAAGAATTGTGGACGAACAACATACATCTTAGGAAAATGATACGATACATCTACAATACCTGTGTTATAGAGTTCATTGTCTGCTTCTAGGAGACTGACCAGAATCGCATATTCACATTGCTTTTCATGACGGTCCTTATCCAACTCTTTAAAGAAGTGTTCGTTTTTCTTCTTCGTTGCTGTTTCGTCATTTTTCGTTTCTTTCATTTCGAAACATAATGGATAGAATTTCGATTCCATTCTCATCATATTCACGGTAGATGTAATCCCCCTTACTTCCTGTTTTGGCATCATTATCCTTGCCAAATTCTGCACGCGGGAATGCCGTCATGCGGAGGCGATTAAATTCGATTTCGCAATGTTGCTCTAAACTTTCTCCCACCATCTTCGTTGATTGTTTCGCCTGAAAAGTCTTTATAGAACGCAATGGCTTCGTCTTTTGCCTTCAACTCTAATTCAAACTGATCTTTTCTTCGAACGTAATTCCAATTCATATTTTTCTTTCAGGGCCGTTTGTTGTACTTCTTGTTCCTTTTGTTGCAGCTCTTTTGCTTGTTTGAGTTCAAGAATGGTACGTTCTTTTTGCATGTAAATCTTCTTGGAATTTTTGAGACAATTCTACTTCTTTTGAAATTGGAGTTGTTGCTTTTAATTGTTCTAATTCAGCTTGAAGCGCATTAAACTCTTTTCTCTTTTTGATAAAGTGCTTCTTGAACATTCTTTTTCTTCTTTTGACATCTGCATTCTTCAACGCTAATTCAAGAGAGAGAATCTTTCTGTTCAAAAATTTGCGCGTTCCTCATCATAAAGACGCTTTTTCTTGCTCTTTTTGCGAGTGCCTTTTTCCGTCTCAAATTGCTTCTTCGCAAATTCCAATTGCTTATGAACATCTTCTGCAAATTCCTTATTGCGCACTTGGCTCACAATATCTGCATACGAATTCTCATCAATCGTAAAAACCGTCTGGCAATGTGGACATTTAATCTCGTTCATCGAACCCCTCCTTTTTATTTCTATTTCATTCTATCACAATATCGAATTTGAGCACAGACCTAAAAAAATCATTACCATATATGGTAATGAACTATTTTTTCGCATGCAAAAACTCTCCGCAAATCACTTCCACGGAGAGTTTTGACTTTTATTTATTATCCAATAAAGGCTTTGATTTGTTCCACACTTTGTGATGAGTCACAAACTACACGCACTTCGCCATTACGAGCGACTAATAAACCAGGTACTGTTGGCATATTGTATTTAGAACGGAATGCTGCTAAAGCTTCATTTGTTCTGTCTTCTGAGTTAATAAAGTACATTTCTTTTCCTAAAGCTTCACGCGCTTCGTTCATCTTTTGGAGCAAAAACGACGGCAATATGGGCAAGTTGGGCGTCCTACAAAAGAACGACTTCCTTTCCTTCACCGATTAACGCTTCTACTTTCTCAGCAGTTGTTTCCACAAATTGGCTTACATCTTTTGCAAATTGTTCCATTAAAAATCCCTCCATTCATTTTTCTCCATTATGACAATGAAAAAGAGTAGTGCAAACAAATGTGCCTACTCTTTCTTATCTTTTGGATTGATTTCTTTATATTTTTTACGAATGTATAATAGGCGACAAATAAACGCCCCTAACATCCCGATAGCAACTCCACCAATCATATTATCGATTAGAATTCCAATCCCAAATCCGATAACAATCCCAATCAACATGATGAGATTCAACACGGACATTTCTCTAATTCTATCTTTTGGATCTTGCTCTTTCATATGCTTCCTCCATTATTGAATTTCAATATGACACATCTTCATCGCTTCCAATGCATTCTCATGACTTTCTGGTGTAACTCCAGCACAAGCACTAGAAATAACGGTAACAGGTGTATTTTGAAAATGCGCTTTAGCAAGCATTGCATTACTAATTACACAAATATCTGTACAAATCCCAATAAGTGTGATGCTTTCTACCTCAGGAACTTCCTTTTCAATGATTCCCATTAATTTTTCAGAACCAAATGTAGATTTCAATTCTTGTTGCGCCTTTTAATAATAATGCTTTTTCAATTTTTGGATGAATTTTCCATCCTTCGCTTCCTTTAATACAGTGAACGACCGGTAAATGACGGCCTTCCTCAGTATCTAGATAGTCTTCTCCATGAGTATCCTGAGTATAAAATACTTTCCCATCAAATGAGTTAATGGTTTCAACCGCGGTATCAATCATCTCAACGGCTTCTTGTGATCCCAATACTCCATCTACAAAATCATTTTGCATATCTACAACAATTAAAACTTTCATACATTTTCCTCCTAATGAAAAAATAGTTTTCGGAATGAGAAATAATAAAAACCAAGAATCATATATCCCACACTAATCAGTATAATCGTCGCATCCGAATAGAGTTTGAAAAATTGGAAAGAAATAGTCCCACCAATTCCAAAAAACAGCATACTTGTAAAATAGAAAAGTACCTTCCAACGTTCCTTCTTCTGACCACGAATTAAACGACCTATCACAACCCCGATATCCGTTAAATATCCAGTGAAATGTGAGGTTCGCACAATCATTCCATGATAATAAATAAACATTCCATTTTGTGTTCCCACGACAAATGAGAAATAATAGAGCCAGCGTTCATCTCTAAGCCCTATCAAAAATAATCCTAACATAATGATGCCGAAAGTTAACAGTAAAAGTCCGTATCGTTTAGTAGGTTCAAATTTTTTCTTAGAAAATAGGACCCCCGACAGTACACCGCCTCCGCCAAAGCAAAGTATCATTCCTAGAAGGCGGATTACCACGCTCCATTCCCCCTCATTTAACGCTAAAACAAATTGCGTAATATTCCCGGTAAAATGGGTAGCTGGTATTAAAAACAGTAACAAGGTCAATACATTAACCATTCCCGATAACATACTTAATAAAGCAATCCAAATATCAAAATAAAATCTCTCTTGTTTATCCATGTATCCTACTTTCTATACATCCAAACTACCCCAATCACTAACCAGAAAACAATATTCACTAGAAAAGTGATTAAAAATAGTTTTTCCTCTTTTTATGATTAAAAATGAATAACCCAAGTAGACCCCCAAAACCTCCACCAAAAAAATTCCAAGCAACAATAAAAGTTCTCTCTGGAATTCTCCATTTTTTAAAATTGCACAACTCTTATCAATTCCCATCAAAATGAATAATAAACTATTGATTCCAACAAAATAAATAAAAAGGACTGTCTGCAATGATTCTTTAGGAAACTCCACTGATTAGAGATACCTTTCTTCTAAGGCGCTCACTTCAAAAATGAATGCACCTTCCTCAGTAATCAAACAAGGAATCCCCACCATCCCTTGCGCTTTCCTTGGGATAAACACTTCTTCATGGTCTCGTAATCTGAGAAATTCTTTTAAGTTTTTCATACTAGATGTGATATCCACTTCTCTAGCAGAAATCCCAAGTTTTGCCATCGCTTCTTTGAAGGGAGCTGTATCTGGGCATAAGCTACTATAATATAAAATTTTTTCGTTCATGAAATCTCTCCTTTTTGTTGTGTTAATCGTTGCTGTAAGGCTTGGCGCGCTAATTGATCTGCGCCACGATTGTCACTTTCTGGTATCCATTTAATAAATACTTGAGGAAATTGTTTTAACTGACGTTGTATTTCCTGAAGGACAACTCTATTATCCTCTCTTTTAGTATAATTTTTTAAAATTGCATCTGCAGCTACTTTAGAGTCTGTATGTATAAAAATTAACTCTTCTTGGTGCTGCTTGGCATCTAATAATTCCAATGCTTTAGAAATCGCAGTAAACTCGGCAAGGTGATTATCCATTTTCTTTTCGATAGGAAATTTATAAGGAAATTGCTCCCCATCTTTTACCAGTAGAATTCCTAACCCCACTTCACCAGGATTTCCATTGACGGCTGCATCCGTATATACTTTAATCATGATTTACAAGTGTCTCCACATGGGTCGCTTGAACTCCATGTGTTCCTTTTGAAATTTCAAAAGTCACTTTTTGGCCTTCTTTTAACGATTTGAAACCTTCTGCCACAATTCCTGTGAAATGAACAAAGATATCTTCATCCGTCTTTGTATTGCGAATAAAACCATATCCTTTTTCGTTATTGAACCATTTTACAATTCCGACTTCCATATGGATTCCTCCTTTAATGATATATCTCCATTATACTGGATACGATAATTTTTAACAGTTATGAAGTGTTTGATGAGCTTTTATAAAAGTCTTATCTCCTTCATACAAGCTTAATAGTAAATCTTCCCTTTGTAATTGTGTCTCTACCCATTCCCCAGCATCTTTAAAATGTTTTTCAGCAAAAGGAGCTACACGTAAAAAATCAGAATGAAGTTTTTGAAGTAATAATTCTTTCATTTCTTCGCTTAGCTGGGCTTGTTTAGAAATTAGAGACTCAATTTCAATGAATATGCGATTTTCATAAACCGATGTAGTATTCTCCTTAGAAATTTCCACTCTATTATTAGAAAAAGCATCATAAAAATTTATTCTTTTAGAAGGACCTTCTTTTAACCAATATTCCACTAAAAATCCTTTCCAAAATAATTGTGTGTTGGCACTTGAAAGAAAAGACTCCACTACAGACCATTTTAAAGGCGTCTGCATCTGGGTTAACGTTCTTACAATATAGGAATTCTGTTCCTCGGATAAAACCTCATCCTTCTTAAGCTTCTCACTTAACTGCTGCAGTTTTACTACTTCACTTTGGGTAAATTCACTTTTTTCTTTTTCACATAATAGCCTTAATTCTAAAATACGATCCATTCCTAAAACTGATATCAGTTCTTCTTTTTGCATCCACTCTTCCACCTGATAGAACTGATGGTTATGAATCGCAACTTTTATCTTCCACTCCCACTTATTCGCTTTGGTGTCAAACTCAAGTGCTGCTTCTTCTACATAGTAAGTTAAATCGTCCCATCGTTTCCCTTTTTCTAGCAATTGTAAAAAAGGGTCTAAGTCTATTTGATAGTCTTTTGTGCTAATCTTATGTTCAAATTCTTCGATTGCACTTTCTAACTTCTCTTCAAACTCATCGGATTGAAGATCATTTGTGATTGTATATTTTTCAGTCATCGATTTCCTCCACAGTCATTTTCATTTATATTATACTAAAGGACCCAAATTAGAAAGTTCATCAAAGTAAAAAGGCCCTAAGGTAGCTCATCCTACCTTGGACCTTCCTCTATTTTTCAATCGGTAAAAATTCCACAATATCCTTAAAATTAACAACCGTTCTAGCTTCACAAATATCCTTCATGCATTGGTTAGAGGAATTCCAATCGATGACAACAACAGCACTATTGGCTAGTAGTTTCCAAATAATCCCAATCATCTCTTGTTCTCTAAAAGTAAATCGAATCCGATTGCCAACTTCTGGTCTTATCGATTCCTTGATTTGTGTAATAATCTGAACTCCTTCTTCATACGGAACACCTAACAAATGGGCAATTCTTGATTTGCTTGTTCCTTTTCTGAGTTCGGTTTCTACTGTACTCTTGATTTCTTTCGTGACACGTTTTACCATTGCTCCCGCCTCTTTCCATGTCTCGCCAATTTCCAACACCTTCTTTATCCATTGTATCACAAAGTATCCCCTTTGTATGTAAAAACGGCTTAATTTCTGAATTATCATTCTTTCTAATCTTTTTTATTAATGAATCTAAAACAAAAAATGGGCAATATAATGAAATTTTCGGGATATTTTGCTCAAAAATGAACATCTATTTGTAAAACGCATACATTTACACTATACTTAAAAGTGTAATGAATGGAGGGATTTTATGTTAGAACAAGCGATAACTATTTTAAAGTATGAATATCATATTGCTCCTGGGAGTTATTTCCATGTAGAAACCCCATGGGTAAAAGATATCAGTGAAATAAAAACTGTGATTATAGATCAAGATAATGTCTTTACAAAGATGTTGAGTATTTATCCAAATAACTTCGTCATGTTTTTAGAGCAATTCCCTGATTATAGTATTTATAGAACGAATTTCCCATTAGAACTCATTCCTGAAAGTGACACTTACCGCGTCTGCTTTGACCAGGCGTGATTCCTATTGAAAAAAGCAGAACTCGGACAATCTAATTTCTCTGCGTCCTTGTTCTGCTTTTTCTTTTATTCTTCTATTGGTGCAAGTAATCGTAATCCATTTAAAAGTACTAAAATGGTACTTCCTTCATGTAAGACAACTCCCCAGCCGATGTTCGTTAATCCAAAGAAGTTAAGGATTAAGAGCATCACAACGACTGACATCGCAAAAATCATATTTTCTAAAATGACACGGTGTAATTTCTTACTAATCTTATGAGCTGAAACAAGCTTTTGTAAGTCGTTTTTCATAATGACAATATCACTAGTTTCAATCGCAATATCTGTCCCATTTCCCATCGCAATTCCGATGTCCGCTGTCGCAAGAGCTGGGGCATCATTCACACCGTCCCCTACCATCGCTGTTAAGCCATAGCGTTCTTTTTGAGACTGAATCTTTTCTAATTTTTCTTCTGGCAATACATTGGCAACAACTTCTTGTACTCCAAGCTTCATTCCAATCATTTCAGCCGTTTCTCTTGAATCCCCTGTAATCATTGTTGTATGCACGAGTTCGCTCTTGAAGTAATCGAGCACCGCTTTTGAAGCTTCATTTGGAAGGTCCATAAATGCCATTAACCCAACAATCATATTGTCTTTAACAACTGTTACAACTGTCTTTCCTTCGCTTGCCCATTCTTGCATACGAGAAGAAACTTCTGCCGAACGGTTGGTGGTATCTAGTGGTTTCACAATTTGGATTTCTTCACCGCTAACAACAGAACGTACCCCTTGTCCCACAAGAACTTCTACTTCGATTTCTTCTTTAAGCACTGTCCATTCATTAAATCTTTGAACAACTGCTTGCGCAAGTGGATGTGTCGATTGTTTTTCCATTGCTACAATAGCAGGAATAATCGCTTCATCTTCAAACCAGTAATCTGTTAAATCTGGAGTTCCTTTTGTTAAGGTTCCAGTCTTATCAAATGAGATGACACGTAATTCTTGTAATTGAGAGATCGCTGCTCCACCTTTGGCTAAAATCCCCATTTTTGATAAACGAGACATCGCTGCTAAGGTTGCTGGAACCGCACTCGCTGCTAACGCACATGGAGACACCCCGATGAGATATACCATTCCACGGTAAAGCGTTGTGTTTAAATCCCATCCCATTAAGAAATATCCAAATAATAGGAAGATTGGCCAAATGATTAATACGATATTGACATAAATTGGTTCAATCTTCTGAATAAAGGTTGCTTGCTTATTCATTGAATGTTGCGCATTTTCAACAACCTTCATAATTTTCGCGAAGACTGTATCCGTACTTGCTGCAGTTACTTGCATTTCGAAACGATTTGAAATATTGACAGTACTTGCAAATACTTCATCTCCTTCGCCTTTTGAACGAGGCATGCTTTCACCAGTAATCGTAGCTTCGTCAATCGATGTTAACCCTTTTGTAATCACTCCGTCGATTGGCACTTGATCGTCCATGCAATACCTCTAATGTATCGCCGACTTTTTAAACTAGCGACTTCAACGACAACGACTTCTCCGTTTTTCTTGGATGAGACGCGCTTGCGTTGGATTCATTTGTAACAATGCCGTTAGCGACTTACGGCTTTTTTCTCTTCAACATATTCTTCAAGGAAGTGTGCTCCTGCAAAAATCAAAATCAGTAAAGCTCCTTCTTCTGCATTCCCAATCAGCACTGCTCCAACTGCCGCAAGCGTCATTAAGATATGCACATTTGGTTTGGAACTTCCCTTTCTTTTTGGTCTTTTTCAATCGTATCTTCAATACCTTCCATCGTTACATGGTAACCCGATAAGAATAACGTTAGAATAAATAAAAATATTTCGCAATCCCGTTCCCCATAAAATGAAGAACCATCCCAATAATGTAAAAGACTAATCCCTGCAATATAAAAGATGACGGCTTTTACTATCATCGTGGTCGTGACCGTGATGATGACCATGTTCATGATGGTGCTCATGCTCATGAGCGTGGTCATGCTCATGAGCGTGGTCTTCATGATGTAAAGTAATGATCTTGACATGTTTCTCCTTCATGAGTTTCTTCTTTATTTAATAGATGTTCAAATTTTATGTTTCAAGTTTATGAGTTAATTCTTTTGAAATCCATGATATCTCCCCTCCGATTTCTTCTTAACCCTATAATACATGAACATCCATTCATATGTCAAGCGATAACTTAGAATAATTCTAAATAAATTTTAGACATAGATTGGACAATGTCCAATCTATTTTGAAGTTTCTATTAACGACGACGTTCTTGGATACGTGCTGCTTTTACCACGTAAGTTGCGTAGGTAATATAATTTAGCACGACGAACTTTACCGTAACGAACTACTTCGATTTGTGCTACACGTGGAGTGTGTAATGGGAATGTACGTTCCACACCAACACCGTTAGAAACTTTACGTACTGTGTAAGTTTCGCTGATGCCAGCACCACGACGTTTGATAACAACGCCTTCGAAGATTTGGATACGTTCGCGAGTTCCTTCAACAACCTTAGCGTGAACACGTACAGTGTCACCAGGGCGTGAATGCAGGAATATCAGAACGTAATTGTTCTTGAGTTAATTCTTCGATTAATTTGCTCATGTTTTTTCTCCTTCCAACAAACATTCATGACTTGGCCGCTTGTCCAATCAGCGGAATATCGTTATCTCTGAGTGAAGTCTCACTCACTCGAAATATATTAGCATACTTGCATTTCAATTGCAAGCAAATTACAGAGATTTTCTTAGTAAAAATAAGACTTATGAATGCTCTTCGCAGCAGTGTTCATCCGCTAAATTATAAAGTTGTAATACATGATGATCTTCTAAGGAGTACCAAACATGTTTTCCAACTTTTTCTGCCTTCACGATATGGTGAGCTCTCAGTTTTTTTAACTGATGAGAAATGGCAGATTGCTCCATTCCTGTACATTTCATCAAATCTTCCACACATAAAGGTTCTTTTCGGGTTAAAAGCGTAATGATATTCAACCGAGTGTTATCTCCTAGAAGTTTAAAGAGTTGAACCATTTCTGCTCGCCCCGAATCGTTTTCGATCACCTTTTGAAAAACTTTTATTTCTTCTGGACTTAAATGTTCTCTCATTTAACATCCCTCTTCTTCCTTAATTTGCTCCAGTAACTTTTCTTCTTCTTTTGAAAGTTCATATTTTTCCAGTAAATCCGGTCTTCTTAAATAAGTTTTACGAAGGGATTCTTTCATTTGCCACTCCGCAATTTTTGCATGATTCCCACTAAACAACACTTCAGGAACTTCCATCTCTTTATATACTCTTGGGCGCGTATATTGCGGATGTTCCAACAATCCTGTGGAATGAGAATCTCCCTACTGCAGAAGCATCATTTCCTAATACATCTGGCAAAAGTCGCACCGTTGCATCAATCATCACGGTTGCGGCTAATTCCCCACCTGTTAACACGAAGTCTCCTATTGAATATTCATCCGTCACTAGCGTACGAATCCGTTCATCATATCCTTCATAGTGGCCACAAATAAATACCAAATGCTCTTCCTTTAGCTAATCTCTTCAGCATCCTTTTGCGTAAAAATGTCTTTCCAGATGGATCCATTAAAATCACACGTGGAGTCGTCTCAGGAGAACGCTCACGAATGGAAGCGAGCGCTAAATCAATCGGCTCCACTTTCAGAAGCATCCCAGCTCCTCCACCGAATGGATAATCATCGACATGATTATGTTTATTATTTGAAAACTGACGGAAATTCGTTGTTTCAAACTCGATTTTCCCGGCTTCAATGGCCTTCCCGATAATCGATTGCGTCATCGGTCCTTGTACCATTTCAGGGAATAATGTTAATACATCAATCTTCATCTTAATCGATCAACCCTTCCAATAAATGGATATAAGCTTTCTTTTCTTCTTTATCAACTTTATAAACGACTGGTTCAATAAATGGAATTAAGAGTTCTTTCTTTCCTTTTTGTTTTACAACCCAGACATCATTTGACCCTGGAGAAAGAATTTCAGTCACTTTTCCAAGCACTTCCCCTTCATCCGTTACGATTTCGAGTCCGATAATTTCATGATAATAAAACTCGTCCTCTTCCAGCTCCGTTAATTGCTCCTGGGCTACCTTAAGGAGACATTCTTTGTATTTTTCAACATCTTCGATACGGTTCATTCCTTCGAATGTTAATAAATCAAAGTTTTTATGACGACGATGACTAGCCACTGTCACAAATGTAAGAAATTCCCCATCTTTAAAAATCGCTAATTCTGTTCCTTTTTTATAACGTTCTTCAGCAAAATCGGTCGTCGAAATCACTCGTACTTCTCCGCGAAGACCTTGAGTATTTACAATTTTTCCCTACTTTATAAAAAGTTGTCATTCTATTTCCTCCTTAAAAAGAGTCGCTCAACAATTATTTTTAATGTGGTATCTGAGACTTCCACATCATAATCGTCAATACATTGTCCAAGCATGCAATAATTTTTATCACGATTATGCGTTCCCATCAATGAACTATACATCGAATCTAATTCTAAGTGCTTTTCTACTGACAGCCCTGCTTCTAATAAATCTAAATCTTTAGGTAATTTTGTATACGGAGCAGTACACGTAATCGTTGCTTTCTCATGCGGCACATAAGATACATGTGCAGTCACATCATACAATTCATGATACAGGAAATAATCCACCATTTCCTTTACGATACGTTTTACAAAATCCTTTTCTGTTGCCATTATCCCTCTGCCTTTCTTTCTTTCATCTCTTGACGAATGCCTTCAAAAATTTCAAAAATTGGTACGAGAACCGCTGCGACGAATCCTCCTGCAAACCCATTATTATACAGATTTAGCCCACCATGCATTACAACCACATGGCTTACTAGTGTAATATGAACAAATCCTGCTATCATCCCCGCAAGCGGCCCATAATAACCACTAACCGGAGCAAGTGTCGTTCCGAAAATCGCCGCGATAAGCGCACTCGTACTTGTAGGTTCTACTCCCGTCAAGTAAGAACCAATCATAATCCCCACTAATACTGGAACCGTATTTTTCACTTGGTTCCCAAAAGCCCCAAAGCTCATTACACCAATAATACTTCCGACAATCGGACCATTTAATTGGCCACCATTCATAAGGACATATCCTAATAATATAAATCCTATAATACTCATGTTCAGTGTCACTGTTGCCAGATTCGTCATTTCAACAAAATCACTTGAGCAAACGTCCGAAAGCTTTAAGAGTAACTTAAAATGATATTTTTCTTTCTTTTTTGAAATGTAAATAGAAACTTGTCACTATCAAAATCACACAAAATCCGATGAGCAGTTGATACAAAATCAATGGACTTTGTGTACTTGTTAGTGTTCTAGTCTCTACTTCAATTCCAAATGCATTCATAAATCCTAGAACAACCATTCCAATAATTCCAGCTGTAAACCCGACATTATACAAGCTGAACCCTTGATGGAACCCAAGAAACTGTGTGGATAGTTGAGGTAAGATGAAGCCAATAAATATTCCTAAAGCATAGGCGATTAGAACGCTCCATCCTTGTGGTAGAACTCCGCTAAATGCTAGGAAAGAGATCAATGGACCTAAAGCAGATCCAAATAATCCAACAATGACATAATTTCGATAATTTTGCTTCGTTACCTTCGTATAAATCCATACCCCTATCATAAATGGAATACTATTGAAGAGATTTTTCCCAAAAAATGAGAATCCAGCAAGCATGCCCAAACTTCCAATCACTGTTCCGTTTAGAGGAATTTCCAGTTTTTTATAACTATAAATACTAATACCGAGCATAATCGCCACATTTAACAAGGTACTTCCAACAGACGCAATTTCCATATAATCCGTAAACAACTGACTTGGCGATACTAATATCGTCATCATTCCATTCACTAACGACTGTGGTGATTCGATGATAAACGCTAGTATCATTAACATGACAGACAGGCCGAATAAATAATAATATTGTCGATTCATCTGTTTTTTTAATATCGGCTTTTTCTTCATACGGTCTTCCCTTCAACTATAATATTACCTATTTATCATAACAAACTCACGGAAAACAATCAAAAACCCAAGTGCCAACAACAACAAAAGAACACTCATTATAATGAGTGATACCTTATAAGGTATCACTCGTATTTTTCTTTCCCTTTAACTCAATGCATAAATCCAACCAGTGTAGCACCAACTGTTTTAAGCACCTCGTTGAAAGCACACACCTCTTCTATCTCTTCCCCGGTGAAACCTTGTAGAAATCCAAACACTTTTATAATTAAAAAATGATGACGGAGAATTCTACGGATTTTATACTCACTGTAATGGGGAATCGCATTAAATGTGAATTAGAAGGAGTTAGGAAGAATTCCTTACTCCTTCTATGAGGCTTTAAAGGAGAGAGACGCTAGACTCGAGCCGTTGCCCTTTTACAGTGAGTATAAAGTAATCCGTAAGGATTCGAAGTCATCGTTTTATCAGTCCTCTTATAGCACAAAAAAGCCCTGGATTTCTCCAAGGCTTCATCGTTTTATTTAGGCTTCAATACTTAAACGAACACGTTTTGGTCCACGAGTACGAACACTATAAGTAATCGTACGAATCGCACGAGCCACTCGTCCTTGTTTACCGATCACGCGACCGATATCTTCCGGATTTACGTGTAAAGTATATTCCATGAATTCATCTGATTCAGAGATGTCAATACGAACATCTTCAGGGAATTCTACTAATGGTTTAACCATTGATAATACTAATTCACTAATATCAGGCATTCTTTTCACCTCTCCATCGAATTGTCGACTTTATGGAAATTACTTAGAAAACTTTGATTCGTGGAATTTCTTCATGATACCTTGTTGTGATAACAAGTTACGAACTGTATCAGAAGGTTGAGCACCATTAGCTAACCATTTTAATGCTAATTCTTCATTGATTGAAACTTCTGCTGGGTTTGCTACTGGGTTGTATGTTCCAACTGTTTCGATGAAACGACCATCACGTGGTGAACGTGAATCAGCTACAACTACACGGTAGAAAGGATTTTTCTTAGAACCCATACGTTTTTAAACGAATTTTTAACTGCCATTATTTACACCTCCATGTATTAATCTCACAGTTACATAGTGTAGCAGAAAGAAGAATGCTTGTAAAGTATTTTATCTTTACACCACAAAAATTGTTCTAAAAATGCTCTAAAACCCTATTAAAACAAGTAATAAATAGAATTTTATGCATATTTTTGATATACTGGATAAAAATATGTATAAACGAAAAGTTGAAATTATGTCAGTTCAGAACCAAACTCCAGATTGGCGCGAGGCTCTACTAACTTTTTGGAATAAACCTATATTGAAAAATATTCGATTTATTTTTAACATCGCTTATTCAGTTCTAAAAAATATTTTTGTAATTGCGATTTTATTCTTAATGCTATTAGGAATATTTGGTGGTGGAATTGGATTAGGATATTTTGCAAGTTTAACTTCAATGAAGAGCCCCTTACCCAAGAACAAATGAGTGACGCAATTGGAAATCTTAATTTAATCTCTAGTTTCCATTATAGTGACGGTACAAAAATTTCAGATGTGAATTCTGATGAACTACGAATTGTAAAACCTCTATCAGAAATCTCTCAATACGTGATTGATGGAATTATCTCAACCGAAGATAGTTCATTCTACGAACACAATGGAATCGTACCAAAAGCTTTACTTCGTGCTATTCTCCAAGAAGCTGTTTCTTCTGGATCAGGCGCAACGGGTGGTTCCACTCTTACGCAACAATTAATTAAGCAACAAATCTTGACGAGTGAAGTTACTTTCAAGCGGAAAGCCAACGAAATTCTATACGCATTACGTCTTGAAAAACACTTTACAAAAGATCAAATTTTAGAAGCCTACCTAAATGTTTCTTCATTTGGTCGAAATCATAATGGATTAAATATCGCCGGAATCGAAGAAGCCGCTCAAGGTGTTTTCGGTGTGGCTGCAAAAGATTTAACCTTACCACAAGCTGCTTATCTTGTTGGGATGCCACAAAATCCAATTGTGTACACCCCATACACAAACCAAGCTACCTTAAAAGAAGATACTTCTGCGGGTATTGAACGGATGAAATTTGTTCTCTTTAGTATGTATCGTGAAAACAAAATTACTAAAGAACAATACGAAGAAGCTCTAGCGTATGACATTACAAAAGACTTCCTTCCGCCAAAAGAAATTTCTTCAGATAGACAATCTTATCTATACCAAGCTGTAAACCGTGAAGCGATTAAAGTTTTAATCACTAAAGCAGCTCAAAAGAATAAACTAACTTATGATGAAGTTCGTAATGACTCAGAGCTTTACAGCAAATATTACGATGAAGCAAGTCGTGAGCTAAGTTCTTCAGGATATAAGATTACATCAACAATCGATCAAAAAGTCTATGACGCAATGCAAAAAGCGATTGCAAGTTATGGAGACCAAATTGGACCAACGTATAATACACAATATGTTGATCAAAATACTGGAGAAACCAAAACACAAACAGAACCTGCTCAAAATGGAGCGGTTATGATTGAAAATAAAACAGGTCGTATTCTTGGATTTGTTGCTGGTCGAGATTTCGAATCAAACCAAGTAGACCACGCGTTTACTACTCACCGTTCACCAGGTTCAACTATTAAACCAATCTTGGTTTATGCTCCTGCTATTGAAAATAATCTGATTTATCCAGCAAGTATTGTTCCAGAGATACTAAAGTAAGTATTCCTCAGGAAACGGAACTTACTGGCAACCGACAAACTACGGAAACACAATAACGAACCAATTCTCTAACGGTCCGTTATGCACTATTCCGTTCGTTTAACAATCCTGTTATTAAGATTTTGACTAAACAATGCTTCAAAAGGCATGTAACGCGGGTGAATACTTGAAGAAGATGGGCATCAAAGGGATTACTGAAGATGAGTATCAAAATATCGCCCTCTCCATTGGGGGAACCAGAACTGGTCCGACTGTTTTAGAACAAACAAGTGCCTTCTCTACTTTAGCAAATGGTGGTGAACACCACGATGCATACTTAATCGAGAAAATTGAAGATTCCAGAGGAAATGTTGTCTACCAACATGAAGACAAAAAGAACGTGTTTTTCTCTGACGCAACGGCTTATTTAACAACGAATATGCTTCGAAAGACATCGCAAATTCGACTCAATTCTACAATATGAAGGGGAAATATGGGCTTCAGTTCAGACTTGGCTGGTAAGACTGGTACTTCTGAAAATGAAATTGATAACTGGTTTGTCGCATATACCCAACCGTAACGTTGGGTTCTTGGATTGGATACGATAACCTATAATGCCCGTTATGCTATTACTGCTGGTGATGGATACGGAGAACCAACTACTGAAGTCAACGTCAATGGACTTCCCACTTAATGAAGGCCGCTTATGAAGCAAATCCTGAATTAATCGGTAAAGAAACAACCTTTTAAACAACCAGATTCTGTTTTATCGTGATTCTGTTGATCCACAACAGGTACGAAAGCCAGAATATCTCAAAGCTGAAAACGGCGGAACCTACTCGATCAGTGGTGGAATGACGACCGACTGGTTCAAGAAAGATTTCCCACCGATGAATCCTCTTTTCTACAACTTCGCTATTGGAGCTACTCCTGAAGAATGAATAACTTCTGAATAAAGCCACTCCTAAAAAGAGGAAAGAAAGATACCAAGAAGGACGAAAAGAAAAACGAGAAAAAAGACGAAAAAAAAGATGAGAAGAAGAATGAAAAGAAAGAGGAAACTACTCAATCTCCTTCTACTCAAAATCAAACAACTCGATCAAACTAATATAAAAAGGCTGGACAATGTCCAGCCTTTTTACTAATGTGTAATTACTAAAGTGAGCACTACTTATTTAGTAGTATTATCTCCATTCAATCTTGTATGGTAACGTAATTTCAGAATCTACGATTTCTTCTTTATTCATAATCTTTGTTAAAAGACGCATCGCAACAGCACTCAATATCATACAAAGGAGGTGCAATCGTTGAAAGAATTGGACGAGTCATTTTTTCGTTAATTTAGAATTGTTGCTTGAAACCAATTCAAATTTTTCAGGAACTTTAACGCCTAAAATCAATTAATCCGTTTAATAATCCAACTGAAGTTTCATCATCGGTTACCACCGCAGCAGTCGCACCTGCTTTATGGATACGTTCAGCTACAGACTCCCCCTGCATGATAGGTTAGAGGAACTTCGTAAACTAATTTTTTTCGTCGAATTTGATTCCTGCTTTTTCTAAAAGCAGCTTTTATATCCTTCTAAACGGAAATCGACTGAAGCTACATTTTTTTCATTGCAGCAGTGACAAAAGCAATTTTCTTATGTCCATTTTCGATTAAAGTTTCCACTACTTCTCTTGTTGCTTCATTGAAATCGATATTTACTGAAGCAATTTCGTGTTCTGCATCCATCGTCCCCGCTAACACAATCGGTGTTTTTGAACGAACAATTTCAGCACGTAATTCAGGTGTTAGATGATTTTCCATGTATAAAATTCCATCTACTTGTTTAGAGAATAAAGTATTTAACACTTGAATTTCTTTATGATTATTTTGGTCTGAGTTTGCTAAAATGATGTTATATTTATACATTGTAGCAATGTCATCAATCCCACGAGCTAAACTAGCAAAATAAAGGTTTGTAACGTCAGGAATAATAACTCCCACAGTCGTTGTTTTCTTACTCGCTAACCCACGCGCAACGGCATTTGGACGATAATCCAATTCGTCAATTACATCTAAAACTCTCTTACGAGTTGCTGGTTTAACGTTTGGATTTCCATTAACAACACGCGATACTGTAGCCATGGATACATTCGCTTCACGCGCAACATCATAAATCGTAATTGTTTGCTTTTCCATCTACAAATCTCCTTTGTGCATCTTTTCATCTATCATTAGGGTAGCACTTTCATAAAATTAATGCAAGCGTTTAACGAAAATTTTCAAAAACTTTTTGAAACTATTTACATTCTTGATATAATAAGTATGCTACAATAGTTTTAAGGAGATGATCAATATGAATTTAAACCCTACTTTCAAACAACTAGAAACTGAATTATCAAAACAAAATAATCCGATTGCTCTAATCCAAAATCCTGAAACCATTCGTCTTTTTAACGAATTTTTCAACAGATCCTCATGAGCGGATTGTGGCTCTTGTCTACTCACCCAGCTCTACCCTCACTATTATTTGTCCCCGCATTGGAGCATCAAGTGGCTCAAAAAGCGGAACCAGATTTTATCGTGAAAAGCTATCACGATCATGAAGATGGATGGAAACTCTTATCAGACGCCATTAAGGATCACTTTCCTTCTCAGTCTAATTTCGCTGTAGAAAAAGTGGACTTCTCTCTTTTTGCAGCAGAACAAGTTCAAAAAGCATTTTTAAAGATGTTCATTTTTCTGTAGATTTAACGCCAATCGTTCAACAACTTCGTCTTGTAAAAGATCAAGAAGCCGTTGAAAAACTCGTCTACTCTGGAACCTTTGCTGACAAAGCGATTGAAATCGGAAAGAACGCATTAAAAGTAGGCATCAGCGAACGTGAAGTGGTAGCCATCATCGAATTTGAAATGAAAAAACTCGGCGTCTCTCAGATGAGCTTTGATACCATGGTGCTCTTTGGAGATCACGCGGCAGATCCTCACGGTGAACCTGGAGACCGCACCCTTAAAGAAAATGAATGGGTTCTATTTGACCTTGGTACAATGGTAGATGGGTACGCAAGTGACATTACACGTACCGTCTTCTTTGAAATAGCCAGGAAAAATCCACGCCATCAAGAAATCTATGATATCGTTCAAAAGCGCATGATACAGCCATCGCAGCTGTAAAACCAGGGATGAAAGCAAGCCAAATTGATAAAATCGCTCGTGATATTATTACAGAAGCTGGATACGGTGAATATTTCATCCATCGCCTTGGACACGGATTGACCAAAGCGTACATGAATTTCCTTCAATCATGGAAGGAAATGATATGGAACTCGTTGAAGGTATGTGTTTCTCTGTAGAACCTGGTGTTTATATTTCAGGTGACTTCGGTGTTCGTATCGAAGACTGTTTAGCTGTTACCGAAAATGGTTCAAAAACTCTTCACTAAAGTAAAAATATGATTTTTAGACAAACAAAAAGGCTGGGGGAATTTGATATGTACCCAGAATCCCTGGACACATTATTAAATTAAGCTGAACGCATGGATGTTTCCCTGTATTGAACAGGGACATCCATTTTATTTTCTTGAATTCTTTTGTTATTGTAATAATCTATATATTCTTCCACAGCCGTTTGAAATTTCTTAAAGGTAGAATATTCCTTTTTCAAAACCATAGAACATCCGTTCTTCATTCTGGCGAAAAAAACGTTTCTATAATGCAATTATCATAACAATTTCTCTTTTTCGGAGACATTGATTGTATAATGCCTCGTTCTTTTAATGATCTTTGATAAAAATGCGTGTTGATATTGCAACCTTGATCTGAATGTAGAACCAATCCATTAACATCAGGGAATCTTTTGAAAGCTCTATTTAACATCCTTTTCAGATCTGTTCTAGTTGGGGCTAGAGAAAGATCATAGGAGATTATTTCATTAGTAGACATATCCAAAATTGGAGAAAGAAACATTTCCCCCAAGAAAAAGTAGAATTGAGAGACATCTGTACTCCATTTCTGAAGAGGCCTTTTGGCCATAAAATCTCTGTTAATAATATTATCAGCAACTTTCCCAACGCTACCTCGATAAGAATGGTATTTTTGTTTAGGGCGTTTTCCATATAAATCATTTATATGCATCAGACGTTGAACTCTTTTATGATTAACAACGTAGCCTCTACGACAAAGTTCTTGGTAAATTCTTCTAACGCCATATCTACCTTTATTTTCATGAAAGATGGTTTGGATTTCCGATAATAACTCACCATTTTTCTCAGCCACAGCATCTACTTTATTCAATTCAAAATAATAAGTAGATTTAGTGCATTTTCATCGCTTTTAAGAAGATATTTTAGTTGGTATCCCTACTTCTCGCAATTCCTTGATGATCGCTGCTTTCTCTGCCTTGAAGCGCAGCTTCTTGTTCTTTTCTCAAGGCTCTCAGTTTTTATAAAGCAATTTCAGCCTCTAAATATGCATTTCGTTCACGCAAACGAATTAATTCTTCTCAGTTCTGATTCTGAAAGGGTATCTGATACAAGTTTTTTTATTCATAACAGGCTCCCTTAGATAATGCTTTGTCCACTTTTCTCATTCTTTGAGACCATTATATCCATAAGTTAGATACTTGTGAACCCAAGAACTTAATAATCCGTGATTAATTCCTGCTGGAAAAGAAACCTCTGTAAGAGTTTTCCCATTTAAAACCTGTAGAACAAATGTCAATTTTTCTTCTTGTGACCATTTTCTCTGCTTTTAACGCTCTAACCCCTTAGGGCCGTGAATTTTTCAATTTTATCCCATTCTACTATACGAAAACTACTCTTCATAACTTTTTCAGGCGTTTCGGCCCATATTCCTTGTCGATATAATTCGACACATTTCATTTTGAACTCTGATGAGTAACGCATAATAAATACCCCCTCTACTGGTTTATCCAGTAAAGGGGGTACATATCAAATTTCCCAGCCTTTTTAAGGATGCATTATTATGCTTCTTTTTTAGCTTCTTCTTTCACATCTTGAGCTTTTTCTTTTACATCTTCTGCTAATTCAGCAACCACTTCAGCTGACTCTTCTTTTTGTTTAGAGAAGTTTTCTTTTACTTTATCAACTGTTTCGTTGAATTGGTCTTTTAAGTTTTTCAGTATGTTTAGAAACTTGTCTTTTTAGATGAGAGCTTGTTCTTGTAGGTTAATACGAATATCTTGAGTTGAAGCTTTGGCAACTTCAGTGAATTCTGCTCCTTTGCTAAAGGCAATTTCACCATATTCTGACAATTGTTCTTTATAACGATCAGCTTCTTTTGCTAAATCTTCACGTAATTCTTTTCCTGATTTTTGGTGCAAATAGCAATGCAGTTACTGCTGCTGCTGTTCTGATTAATGCTCCTAATAAAAATCCGCATTTTTACTCATATTCAACACTCCATTTCATTAATTATATCTTTTGGAAAAATGCCTCTTCAAGTTAACTGCCGTAGCTACACGACTCGTTTTAGAAAAGTTTTACTGCTTTTTGTTGCTAGATTTCGTGAAGATGCATTCACATCTGAAATTGTCACACCCAAATCTCCAGCTGCAGTAAATAATGGATCAGTGGCTTTTTAATTTGCCATTGATATCAGTCCACTATCACATTGGCTTTTATTTAATAACCCCTCTACTTCAATTGAGAGGCTGTCTACATCTTTAGTAATAATCTCTAATGAATGATTCATGTCTCAACGGTTTTATTTAATTTTTGATAAAATCGGTGATAGCTTTCGACAATCACAAAAACTACTAAGGCTAATAAAGCACATGCAGCTATTAATGCAGCAATCTCAATACCTGTCATTGAGCCATTCCTCCAATCTTCTAGTATGATTCAATCATAACACTATCCCTTTTAAAATTACCATCAAATTCTTTTGCAATTTCAATCTCTTTCATTCGTTTTTGGTATGATAAACTGATTGTATTAAAAAAATTAAAGGAAGACTTGTTGTCGTGTATTTTTTATGGTTCGATTCCATCTCTAATTTCTTTATCAATTATTGGAATGGGATTGAATGGGAATCTATTTTATCTAATCTTTTTACTAAACTACTCTCACTAGTCATTTTATTTTTTACTATTTTATTTAGGAAAAACTAGCCCATTTTTCTTTTTAAGAAAAACCATTCTCTCTTCTATGAGAGTCTCTACTCAATCGGAAAGTCGCAAGAAAACCATTCTTAAATTATTAGAGAATATGTTGGATTATTTCTTATATTTCATTTTTGATTTATTGGATTCTTTCGATTATCAGGTCCCAATTTCTAGTTTATTAGCAGGTGCCGGAATCGCTGAGGGTTGCTTTTAGGTCTAGGAGACTAAGGTTTCTTATCAGATGTCATCAATGGATTATTTATCTTAATGGAACGTCAATTTGAAGTAGGAGATGCGGTTTTAATTAATTCTATTTCTGGGACGATTGCAAGCGTTGGCGTTCGTACAACCCAAGTTCGAGGATATGATGGAACCCTGCATTACATTCCCAATCGCAACATTACCGTCGTTAGCAACCAATCTCGAGGAAATATGAGAGCTTTTAATCGAACTTCCACTCAATAGTAATGTTGATTTAAAAACGGTCTATGAAAACCATCGAAGCCGTGAATACTCGATATGCTAAATCGGATGAGGCTCTAGCTTCTGCACCAAATATTGTGGGCCCTCAAACCAAACCAACTGGACAATTTGTCTTCACGATTTCTATCATGACGAAGAATGGATTGCAACATGCCACTTATCAAAAATACTTAACCTTATATCAAGAAGCATTATTAAAAAAAGGAATCGACCTTTTCGACTCAACGATTCCCCTATCTGACAAAAATAAAAGAAGGCGATTTTGATATGTACCCCCTTTACTGGACAAACCAGTAAAGGGGTATTTATATGCGTTACTCATTCGAATTCAAAATGAAATGTGTCGAATTATATCGACAAGGAATATGGGCTGAGACACCTGAAAAAGTTATGAAGAGGAGTTTTCAAAGAAAAATATTGAATTGGGATAAAATTGAAAGGATTCATGGTCCTAAAGGATTGGAGCGTGTTAAAAAACAAAGAAATTGGACGGTAGAAGAAAAATTGACATTTGTTTTACAGGTTTTAAATGGAAAAAGCTCTAACAGAGGTTGCTTTTTCAGCGGGAATAAGTGAAGGATTATTGGGTTCTTGGGTTCTACAAGTATAAAACTTATGGATATAATGGTTTAAAGAATAAGAAAAGAGGACGACCATTATCTAAGGAGCCTATTATGAATAAAAAAACTGTGCCTGATAACCTTTCAGAATCCGAACGAGAAGAATTAGTTCGATTACGTGAACGAAATGCATATTTAGAAGCTGAAATTGCTGTTATAAAAAAACTGAGAGCCTTGAGAAAAGAACAGGAAGCTGCGCTTCTCAAGGCGAGAAAGCAGCGATCATCAAGGAGTTACGAGAAGTAGGATACCAACTAAAACATCTTCTTAAAGCGATGAAAATGGCTAAATCTACTTATTATTTTGAATTAAATAAAGTAGATGCTGTGGCTGAGAAGAATGGTGTTTTATTATCAGAAATCAAAAATATTTCCTTGAAAATAAAGGTAGATATGGCGTTAGAAGAATTTTTACCAAGAACTTTGCCGTAGAGGTCACGTTGTGAATCATAAAAGAGTTCAACGTCTTATGCATAGTAAATGGATTGTTTGGAAAACGACCCTAAAGAAAAATACCATTCTTTATCAAGGTAATGTTGGAAAAGTTGCTGATAATATTATTAACAGAGATTTCACGGCCGATAGGCCACTTCAAAAATGGAGTACAGATGTATCTCAATTCACTTTCCCTTGGGGAAAATGTTTCTTTTCTCCAATTTTAGATATGTCTTCTAATGAAATAATCTCCCTATGATCTTTCTTTAAGTCCCAACTTAGAACAGGTTCAAAGGATGTTAAATAGAGCTTTCAAAAATTCCTGATGTTAATGGATTGATTCTCCATTCTGATCCAAGGTTGGCAATATCAACACGCATTTTATCAACAGTCATTAAAAAGAACGAGGAATTATTCAATCAATGTCTCGAAAAGGAAATTGTTATGATAATTGCATTATAGAAACGTTTTTCGCCAGAATGAAGAACGAAATGTTCTATGGTTTGGAAAAGAATATTCTACTCTTTAAGGAATTTCAAACGGCAGTTAAAGATTATATAGATTGTACAATAACAAAAGAATTCAAGAAAAAACAAAATGGATGTCCCCTGTTCAATACAGGGAAACATCCATGCGTTCAGCTTAATTATTAATGTGTCCAGGAATCTGGGTACATATCAATTTTTCGCCTTCTCTTTTATTTTTCAACTAAATCAAATTCTCTAGTTAATTCATGAACCATGAAATTAATGCGTTTCAACACTTCTTTTCTGGTTACGATCCCTAAAAATTCTTGGTTTTCATTCGTAATACAAATAAAACTTTGATCCACCAAATCCCTCAATACATCTTCCATATCTGTATCAACGAAAATCGTTGGAAACTCCGTCTTCATGACATCACGAACTTTATACTTACTGAGTTGATTCATATGAATTTGTTCGACTCCAGTAATCTTTTGCAAAATCATCGCTAAAGACACTAAGCCTACAATTTGATTTTCTTTATTCAAAACGGGAATTAAAGAATATCGTACATTCGTAGAACTAACATGGCATGCTCTAATGTATGGTCTTCTTGTAGAATAGCTACATTCTCAGCATCAATAAAGAGCTGCTCTCGATTTTCCAATAATAATTCTTGTATTCTCTTATGAATCAAGTGTATAACCTCTTCAGGGCTCCAAGTATAGTTTAAAAACTAAATCATCTAATACTTCATGCTTCGTCGTATAATACGTTAAACGAATTTGTTCTTTTGATAAAAATCTCTAATACAGCATAACTCTGCAGTTCCTGAATAAGTCCCTCTTGGAAAATTTGTCGATCCTGAATTAATACATAAAACTCCATCAACAGTTTCTGCATTTAGCTTATGAGTGTGCCCGTACAAAGCAATACTAGCTCCTTTTTCTTTTAGCCATGTTTGCTAAATACCTCTCCCAGCATTTACACATTGATGATGCCCATGAGTGACAAAGAACGTAATCCCTTCTACTTCAAATACCCTCAAATTCAGGGTACTCCATATCATAATCACTAATTTCCTGTGACTCTTACACAGTGAGATAATAATTCATCCTTATAAGGAAATTCGGAATCCCCTGTATGAACAAAAGTTACTTTTTCTCCAGAAAAATGATCAAAAATTCTGCGAAGTGTCAACTCTTGACCATGATTATCACTGACAATGACTATTTTCATTCTGTTTCCTCCACAGCTCCCTAAAGAGTTTGTCCATTGTTCCCATTTTTCAACCAGTAATTCAATCGCTTTTGCACGGTGGCTAATTTTATTTTTGATATCCATTCCGAGCTCCGCAAATGTTTTTTGATACTCTGGCACTAAAAATAATGGATCATAACCGAATCCACTGTCTCCTGATGGTAATGTGTGCAATTTCTCCGTGACATTCTGCCTGTACCACAAGGATTCCTTAAATAGTGCTGCTAATACTAAACAACATGTGAAATGAGCTACCCTTTCCTTTCCTTTAAGCCCACCTAGTTCAGATAACAGTTTGGCATTATTAGCCGCATCATTCTTTTCTTCTCCTGCAAATCTTGCTGAATAAACTCCAGGAAGTCCTTCTAAAGCATCTACACAAAGTCCTGAATCATCAGCCAAAAACTATTGTTTGTAAAGCATTCTGCAATCGTCTCTGCTTTCAGTCTCGCATTTTCCTCAAAAGTCGTTCCAGTTTCCTCAACTTCATCTAATTCTGGGAAATCTTTTAAGGTTTTAACCTTATAGCCTTTTTGGTTCAAAAAATTTTGGCAAAATTCTTTTTGCTTTTTCCAACATTATTCGTTGCAATAACAATTTCTTTTCCAAGTTGGATAGGCGTTAATTTTTCCTCTAAAGTCACCGTCTTCACCTCTAAAACCTTTTCTGTGGAGCCACTCTTTCCGCAATCTCTTCAAAAAGGGTTGCATCTCCAGTTGTATAAATTTCTAAAAGTGGATTTTGGATTAGTTTCAGGAGTTTCACTGAGTTTGCAATAATCTAAAAGAGCACTCACACTTGATACAGTTTCTGCACCTGAATCAATTAAGAAACTTGATCTCCCTACGACTTTTTGAATCGTTTTTTCTTAAAAGCGGATAATGTGTACAACCCAAAAATCACTGTATCTACATTGGTGCCTTCTAATGGTTTGAGGGTTTCATTTACAATCTCCCAAGCTTCAGGCGTGTCCGATTGATTATTTTCGACAAGGGGAACAAAGTTTGGACAAGCAATATCAAATACTTGAATGTTCTTATTCTTGTCATGCATTGTTTTTTTGGATACACTTTTACTTGAAATCGTAGCATTCGTCCCCAATACTCCGATTCGGTCATTAGATGTTTGCTTGATGGCTGCCAAACTTCCTGGTTGAATCACTCCCACTACCGGAATCTCTAAAGTTTGTTGTAATTCCTCTAAAACGACTGCTGTGGCCGTGTTACAGGCAATAACTAGCATTTTTATATTCTTTTGCAGTAAAAATTGCACCATTTCCAACGTATATTGGCGAATTTCCTCTTTGGGTCTAGTCCCATACGGGCAACGAGCGGAATCTCCTAAGAAGATCATTGATTCGTTTGGTAATTGTTTTAAGGCCTCTTTAAGAACCGTTAAGCCTCCAACTCCAGAATCAATAAATCCAATTGGTCTTTTCATATTTTGCCAACCTCTCTATCTTTTGTCTTCTATAGTATACCATAGTTCAAACATGACTGATTCAAAAAGTGGTTCGTATTATGAAAAAGTTAATCAAAGAGAAGACCCCTTCGGTATTTGAATGAAAAGGCTTTGGAGGGTTTTACACTGCGTGCCTTTATCGGATATCTTCATAGTGTTTGTAATAGCTGTAGCGGTTTGAGCCGTGGTCTCTCACCTACTGAGCTCAAACCAGTAGTAAGGAATAAATTCCTAACTACTGCTAATTCGCATCAGTTACACTCGCTATTACTCACACTATAGAATCCGATAGGCCCTCCGTTTGACTCCTCCGACCTTTTCATTCAAACAATGGTGCTCATAACGTTTTGCAATACGACCAGGTGACTAAAAAAGAAAGGGGAGAAACCTCCGCACTAAAGAAAAAGAACTCCTGCTATGCAGAAGTCCTAATTTTTTTATGCTACGTTTGGATCTTTACTTTGATGTTTTCTAGTCACTAATATTAAGAGAACGATCACTACTAAGAAAGTTATTGAAATAGCCCAGCCAGGGTGTTCATTGATAGATTTTCCTAGTTGAATGATAAATTTAACGAAATCTGGTAATTCCTTCCCTTGATGACTCACTCCACTGAATAGAATCCCCATTAATAAAGTAACTCCCCCAAGTGCGAATAGTCCTGTTTTTAATGGCATTTTATTCATAACAATTCCAATCACATTTGCAATCAGATGAATCAATAATACTTGCGCAAAGAAAGCTGCAATACTTAAAAATAGATTTTCAGGATTATACAAAGTGCTTAACCTTGATTCAATTTTGATTGTATTGAATACTGTGATTCCTTCTCTAAATGGTAACAATACGCTAAAGATAAACGTTAAAATGAGTGAATCAACAATTGTTTGAATAAAGAGACTTTGAATTTGTTCATTTCTCGTTAATCCTAGTTGGCTTTCTAGGCGGAATTGTTCAATGATATAAGCAATTCCGATGATTAAAATAATGAGTCCGACTTCATTATCAAAATAAATTGGAAATAGACTCCAAAATGAAGTAAAATCTCCATTTGCAAAAAAATTTTTCATGAATAGGCTCATGAAAAACCCACCAAATTCTAAAAAGATTAAAATCGATTTCCATCTTTTTCACTAGTCCCATGCTAACAACTGATAATAAACGGTCCATCTTATTCATTCTCCTTTTCGAGTAATTGAAAATAAAAGTAATCTTGCAATGTTAATGGTGAAAAATCTAATCCTTGAGGAGTCTCCCCTTTTTTCCCAATCACTACTGCACGAGTGATATTTCCAATTTGTTCGGTTTCTTGTACATTCTTATCTGCGACAAATTCTTGAACTAGGCTTACGTGCACCACTAACAACATATCCTTTTTCCAGGACCTCTTCCACCATCACTTCCTCTGTAACCACACCATCTTTAATAACGATGACTTTTTCAAGAATTGAAGCAACTTCTTCGATTAAATGCGTTGCAATGACAAATGTCCGTGGATTTCTTGCATAAGCTTCCAGTAATTTTTTGTTAAAAATATGACGATGATTCGCGTCTAATCCTAGTACTGGTTCATCCATAAAGATGTACTCACTAGGATTACAAAGCGCTAGGATAATTTTCATAATGCTTTTGATATCCAGTAGAGGCTTTTGAAAATCTTTCTTTCACATTGACTCCAAAGACTTTAATTAAATCTTCTGCAAAGTCACTGTCGAATTCGGATAAGTTTTTCTTATAAATAGATAATAAATCTTTAAATTTATATTCTTTTGGGAACCAATTTTCTGTACTCGATAAGTACACTTGATGCATCGCCCTTGGAGTTTTATGAAGATCCACGCCGTCAAGAGTGATGTCTCCGCTTGTCTTTTCGATGCGGCGTGCAATCATATTTAAAACCGTACTCTTTCCAGCTCCATTTCGACCTAATAGGCCAATAATACTCTCAGGTTCAATCGTAAAATCGACCCCTTTTACAGCTTCTTTATTGAAATACTTCTTTCTTAATCCTTTCACTTGGATTGTCATTTTAGGAACCCTCCTTCGATAATTTTAACTAATTCTTCTTTTGTAATTCCTAGTGCTTGCGCTTCTTTTAAAAAATTTGGGACCATCTGATTCGCAAATTCATTTTGCTTTTTACTTACAATAATTTTTCTTGCCCCTTCTGCTACAAACGTTCCAAGACCTCTTCTTTTTTCTAATACTTGTTCGCTCACGAGTAAGTTCATTCCTTTCAATACGGTTGCTGGATTGATTTGATACCCTGTGGAAATCTCAGTTGTCGACGGTACTTGATCTCCTTCTTTGTAGATTTCATGGAAGATTTCTTCTTCTAGTTGATTGGCTACTTGTTGAAATAACGGGATATCACTTTGAAAATCAAATTTCATAACGCACCTCCTTTAAGTTTTTATGTTTTGTTGGTTAGTTACTTGTGTAATTAACTATAAAACTAAAAACTATTTTTGTCAACACTTTTTAAAAATTTTTGAAAATAAAAAGAGTGATAAAACAAGGATTCTCCTTGCTTCATCACTCCATTAAAAAAATATGATTTTTATAAATATTGTGCTAACAATTCTTCTAATTGTTCTTTAGCATGGTACCAACTACTTTATTAACCACTTCTCCATCTTTTTGATTAATAAAGTTGGGATGCTCATAATTCCAAAAAGCACGAGCGGTTTCCGGGGTTTTCGTCCACATCCACTTTTGAGTGAATGTAACTTTGTCTCCATTTCCTCGTCTAATTGGTCAATAACTGGACCTTGCATACGACATGGTCCACACACTATGTAGCCCAAAAGTCTACTAAAACTACTCCGTCTTTAGTTTCTTCTACAAAGTTTTTATCTGTTAATGATTTTACCATTCAAATCATCCTTTCCTTTTTCTATAAGACCAGTATAGCAATCCCGATTCACTCGACCAACTTTTCTGCCTCATAGATTATTTGAAAGTAACAATCAGTTTGCCCCATTTCCACCTGTATTCATTGGTGCAAATTCAAAACTAGCAACAGAGCGGTGGCTGAAGTGTTTATGAACACCTTGTTGAATCGCTCCTGTTCCACGTCCATGAATAATGGTCACGCGTGGATAATTAGCTAAAATAGCCGCATCAATATATAAATCAAGATCTTTCATCGCTTCTTCATATCGTTTTCCACGTAAGTCTAATTCTGAAGAGACGTGACTACTTCTGCACTTTTCACAATCACTTGTTGTTTGGCTTCTTGCGTTTCGGGCAATAGGGGCTAAGTCTTCTACAGCAATCTTCATCTTGATAATCCCCATTTGAACAACCCATTCTTCGTCACTAACTTTTTCAACAAGCGTTCCGCGTTGCCCAAACGAGAGAACTTCGACACTTTGTCCGACTTGTAGCGCCTTCTTCGCTTTTTCTTTTTCGAAGAACCTTATTCTTCTTCAAGTCTTGCTCATGCTTCAAGTCTGTTAAAGCTGTCTTTTTCTCAATCATTTCATGTTCTTTAACCGTACTTTGTTTACTTCTCAGTTGTAATTCACGGATTTCTGACAAGATTTTTATCTGCATCATCCTTACTTTGTTCAATTAAGGTATTTTGCACGCTCTTTTTGGCCTCTTCTAGAAGTCTTGCTTTATTTGCTTTAAACTGTTCAGTTTCCTTTTGCAAATCTTCTAAAAGCTGTGTACTTAACTCTAATTGATGACGCATCTTATCGGCATCACGCTGTGCACGGCGACGTTTTTGCTCAAGGTCACTAATCATCGAATTTAAGTCTTGGTCTTCCTCTGATAAAAGTCCGCGTGCTTGGTCGATAATAATGCTTGGTAAGCCTAATCGTTTTGAAATATCAAAGGCATTACTACGCCCTGGTACTCCAAGTAGGAGTTGGTATGTCGGTTGAAGAGTGTCTCCATCAAACTCCATACTCGCATTAATGGTTTTAGGACGGTCATACCCGTATGCTTTTAACTCTGGATAGTGAGTCGAAGCAATCACATAACTTTGCTTACTTGCAATATAATCAAGAATCGCAATCGCAAGAGACGAGCCTTCTTGTGGGTCTGTCCCTGATCCAATTTCATCAATTAACACCAAGCTCTTATCGTTGATTTGTTTCAAAATAGACACGATATTCGACATATGAGACGAGAACGTTGATAGGTTTTGTTCAATCGATTGTTCATCCCCAATATCTGCAAAAATCTCGGTAAAGATTCCCACGCGGCTATTTTCACCCGCAGGAATATACAGTCCCATCTGTGCCATCAGTTGAATGACACCGACCGTCTTCAAGAGAATGGTTTTCCCACCCGTATTCGGCCCTGTAATAACAATGGCTTGATACTCTTCTCCAAGAATAATATCGTTTGCCACAGCCTTCTCCCGGTCTAAAAGTGGGTGCCACGCTTTCCAAAGCGCGACATGATTTTGACGGTCAATAATAGGTTCTGTTGCCTTTATTTCATTAGCATATTGAGCCTTTGCATTCACTACGTCTAATCGTGCTAATACATAATGATTTTGATGTAATGAATTCGTGAATGGCATGAGTTTTTGAGAGAGTTCCCATAAAATGCGTTCGACTTCACGCTTTTCTTGGACTTGATATTCTCGTAATTTATTATTCAAATTAACAACTGCTTGAGGCTCCATGAAGAGAGTCTGTCCCGTTGCACTTTGATCATGTACAGTACCTCCAAATACAGATTTATACTCTGCTTTTACTGGAAGCACATAGCGGTCATTACGAATGGTGATAATCGTATCACTTAAATATTGGGCATTCTTACCAGTGAGATATTGATCCATTTGGCGACGAATTTCTTGTTCCGTTTTCTGAATGCCTACTCGAATGCCATGCAAAGTAGGAGACGCACTATCTAATACATATCCATCCTCTCGAATCGATGCTTCTAGCTCCTTCGTCACTTCAGGGATACTTTCTAATTTTTCAACTAGCCTTGGGACGCGCTTTAAAGCAATCTCCTCTTCTTCGACTTTTTCAAAGAAACGTTCTACCTCATGCGTTGTCGTTAGCACTCGTAAAATATCACTTAATTCGCGCATTTAACCCCGCTTCTAATTCCAATCGTTTCAAGGCGAAACTAATATCTTTCAACCGTGGAATCGGAATCCCTTGTTTTAAGCGAAGAAGCTCAACTCCATCTGCTGTTTCTTCAATTTTATGTTGAATCGCCTTTTCTTCCACCTCTATTGGAAGTTCTTTAATCATTTGTTTTCCTTTTTCGGAGGTCGCATATTCAGCTAATTGGGCTCTAATTTTTATCAAATTCTAAAACCTTTTCGATTTTCGAATTCATAACAGTCCTTCTTTCTTAAAAAGTGGAACAAATCTGTTCCACGCTCTCGTTTTTATTTAGGTAATAACCAACTTGAAACAATTTGTGTCACAATTGGAGTTTTGGTAATAATAAAGTTTGGCAGTCCGCCTTCAATCATTTTTGTGCTGGTGCAGTGGGATCATCGCAATCGCGTAAAGAACAAAATAAATAAATAAATAGTTCATAACAAATCCTAACGCAGCACCACTAATCGTGTTAAATTGTTTTTAATAATGGTAAAAATGTTAATTCGCTAGCAATATATCCTAGAAACGAACCACTAACCAACCTAAAATCATAATCATTAAAAATGAAAATCAATCTATAAAATGAGTGGTCTAAATTCATTGCTTGTTCTTGAGAGAAAATCGTCAATTGATTTCCTGGAACATAGGACGGATACGGAATAAATACCGATAAAAATTTAGCTAGCTTTTCATGCGTAAATACCGCCACTAAAAAGGTAATAAAATAACCCGCAATATAAACTAATTGTAATGTTAATCCTCTACGAGCGCCCGTATAGATTCCAACGATTAAATATAATAAAATGATTAATGTAATCATAAACCCTACCTTCTCAACAAATCTTGTTGTAATTCAAATTGTTTTTCTAATTCTTGTTTTTCTTTTTGAGTCAATGGAAGGTCGCTTATGATGAGAATTTTGCACTTCTTTTCTAACTGCTCTACTCTCTTCTTCAGTGCGACAACTTCTTCTTGTTTTTCGAATTGATTTGAAATAGCATTAATCGCTGCTAGGAGTGCCACTTCTTCATTCGATAATTTGTCTGATATTCGGGTGATTTGATCTAATTGCTCTTGTAAGACTCTCACAATACTTAGCATTTCTTGTTGAGACTTTTTCCCAATAATTGTATAGGATTTTTCCGGAAATTACTGCTTTAACTCTTGATTTCGGTTGTTTCACAATAGATCATCTCCATTCCTCATAATATCACCTTATTTTACCATTTTTTGAGCAAAAAAACACGAATAATCCTCTTTTTGAAGGAGTAGACGAATAAATGGTCTCATGGTATTCTTAGAAAGAACAAGGAGGATTACTATGAATTCATTAACATTAACACTATCAGCCAAACAGGTTTCCACATTAGAAGCAAAATATCCTTCATATGTACAGTCCCCTCCTCCACACGCCGTTTTAAGGTTGAAAATTGATGGGTTAACCATTACTGCCTATCAATCTGGTAAAGTGCTATTCCAAGGAAAAGGCATTGAAGAGTTTATTCAAAATAATCAGCTGGAACCTTTGATGGAAACATCTGAAGGAAAATCAAAAGACGCTCCTTCTCTTCCAAAGGACTTTTCTTCTTGGAGTGTGATGGGTAGCGATGAAGTTGGAAACGGAGCTTACTTTGGTCCTTTAACCGTTGCCAGTGCTTACGTTTCAAAAGAACATATCCCTCTTTTAAAGAAAATGGGGGTCCGAGATTCTAAAGATTTAACCGACGAACAAATACGAGCTCTCGTTCCTAAAATTAAAGAGGTCATTCCTTATAAATTATTGACACTTTGGCCCCAAAAATATAATGAAGTGCAACAAGTCAAAAACTTAAATGAAATAAAGGCTCTTCTTCATAATCAAGCCCTACGTCTCTTAAGTGAAAAAATAATGCCGGAATCTCCTGAAGGGTATTTAATCGATCAATTTTGTAAGCCAGAATTATATTATCGTTATTTAAAAAGGACAGCCTTTAGTCGATAAAAATAAAACGTACTTTATTACAAAAGGCGAAAGCCATCATATCGCAGTAGCAGCGGCATCAATGATTGCTAGATGCGCTTTTCTGGATAGTTTAGACTCTTTAAGTACAGAGTTCGGGTATAAACTACCAAGTGGTGCAGGCGGCAATGTGGATCAAATAGCAGCAAAATTCTGAAAACATAACGGAATGGATACTTTTACGTAAAGTCGCAAAACTTCACTTTGCCAATACTGAAAAAGCAAAACGGATGAAATAGCAAAGAGCAACTTCCTCAATCAGGAAGTTGTCTCTTTTAATCTTTCATTAGCTTTTGAATCACTTTTAGTGCACCCATCCAACCAAGTGCAATGATGAAGAGAATAATCGCCCATCCATATCGTAGTTCCGTCAAAGGAATTTGAACGTTCATTCCAAAAATCCTGTCACAATATCTGGAATGGTCATCAAAATCGAGATGACTGTTAAAAATTTCATCGTATCATTCAAATTATTATTCAAAACATTATTATACGTTCCGGAAATTTGTCTTAAAATTTGAAGATGTAAATCTGTCATCTCAACTAATTGTTTTGCCTCGATAATATTGTCTTCCAATTGCTCTCTTTCAAAATCATCGAATTCTTTAAAGGCTTGTTGCGTTTTCAATTGCTCTAATACAACTGCATTTTGCTTAGTAGCAGATACTAAATACATTCCACCAATTTCCAAATCAGATAGTGCAAATAAATTATTCTTAGTCGTTTTTCTTTTCGAAGGAGTTTGCTAATATTTTGCTGTTCTTTATTTAATTTTTCAATTACTGGGAAGTAATGCTCCGAAATGACAAAAGGCTATGCAGTAAAAGATTAAACACATTCCAATGAAGATTCTCTTCCAACTCTTCTACAATCGCATCGATAATGTATTCATTTTGACTATTTGAAATCGTGACAATTTGATTTTGACGAACAATGAATGTTAATGGAATCGTTTCATAGTGGTTCTCTTCTTTAGACAAGTTTAATACATTATAAATAACAACCAGCGTTTTCGTTCGACGGTTGTATTCCATATGTGCTCGCTCATTTTTATCCAGTGCATATTCAATCATTTCATCATCAATTTCATACGTATCATAAATGGATGAGTATTCACTAATCAAATCTGAATTGATGTTAATCCAAGTATTATCTCCAAAGTGCATTACGCTCATTTAAACCCCTCCTTCGTGTAGAATGCTGTATTAGTATAACATAATTTCTATTCTCGACTAAAAGGAAAGCATGTCAACGTTCCAAAATAGACCATTTGACATGCTTTTCATTCATATTTTCTTCCTTTTAATTTAGGAGATTGATTCCCAATTTCCTTATTCTTTTCCCACTATTTTTGCGTTGGCTCACTCGTCGTCTCACTAACGGCTTCTGTTGTAACTTCTTGAGAGGTTGAAGCTTCTGTTTCAGGAGCACTAGTGCTCTTTTCCTCGGTACTCTCCTGCGTAGAAGTAGATGGTGTCTCTGAAGTGCTTGATGACACTGTTGTTGCTTCAGTAGATTTTTCCTCTACTTTTTTGTCTAAAATAGAGCTCTTTGGAATACTATTATCTTTATCCGCTTCATCTAAAGTGCCTTCAGAAAAGTCTTTTGCTTCCTCTAAAATACTTAACTCATCTGCAGAAGCCGGTGTCATAATCTCTTTTAGATTCTTACCAATGGCACCTTCAACTTTGCCATCAAAGTTCTTATGCGCTTCTTTAATGGCTAATTTAGTGCGATAAGATTCAATAATGAGCGCTTCAACGGCTGTTGTTCCAAAGTTCAAGCGTGAACCCATATACCGTTTGATAAGGCTAGCCACCTCTTCTCTTAGAGCAGCTGGTAATTCTTGGTCTAATACGTGTTGTGTAAAGAAGTATAAATAGCGCATCCCTTCAATACTAATACGGTCATTGGCATCCCGTAATGCTTGAATTAGCGAAGCAATTGCATTCACTTGCGCTTCTTTTCCACTTTCTCTTGCTTTTGTAGCTAAATCCTTTAGCTCATCAGCAGTAACGCCATAGTCTTTCAATGATAACTCACTAATTTTACGAATCGTATCTTCATGAGTGGCATTCATTTTTTGCTCTTGCGGTGTTATCGATATTTCAACATCTTGTTCTTTATTCACGACTTTCTTTTCAAAGTTTTCTAGTCCTTTCATAAAGCCTTCCGTTGAATTTCCTTTTTGTTGTACTTGCTCTTTATATTCATTTAAAGCCACTAAGATTCGATTTAAAGTAACTGGATCATCTTTGTATTTCTCTTGGGCGCGAGTTTTCACCTCGTCAATTTTTTGAAACACTTCTTCTTGATTCAAATCCCCTGCCACAAAGGGTGGAACAATTCCTGGCAATTTATTCTTTTCGTAAGCTTCAATCCCATCTTTATTCACGATATTCATTGAATGACTATGATCTCCGTGTGGAATATCAAAACGTCCATTGACAATGCGAATCGCTGTACGAGAAATCCCCATACGTCTTGCAATCAAATCAATTTCCTGTGAAAGTCTCACTTCAGTAGGAATCGACGGATCAGAATTTGGTACTTCAAATCGTTTCAATGGAATAACCCAAGGATGGATATGATTTTTATCTTGCCCTTGCTCCATATTTTGAAAGGCAAATACTTTTCCAATATATTCACCTTGATCATTGGTAACTGATTCGAATTTAATACTATCTCTTTCTACACCATATGCATACGTAATATAATCCAAATATTTTTGAATTTCAGGAGATTGCAAAGTTAATTCTTTGTCCCCTGGTGTCGTCATATCTGAAGTAGACGTTTGAACAGTAGGTGTTGGAGACGTACTATTTTGACGTTGTCTTGAAGGAGTAGAGGCAGCAGCAACTGTCCCACTCGTTCCGCCTCCAGGATGAGAGGTAGGTTCATCATCAAAAGTATAATTAGCACTTCCATCCCCACAGTCTAGTACATCATGGAAATGATCCCCCATGAGGAATTCGGAGTAATTTACAAGTCCGTTTTTTCCCCGTTTCATCTTCTCTAGTAACAGTTTGAGCATTTGCCAGTTGTGAACGATAAATAAAGTGATAGTGATCACCGTGTCTCACTACAAACCCTAATTCATTTTCACTCACAATATCTTTTGGATTAAAGACATAATTATCATCTGAATGGTTGCTTTGGCTAATTTGTTTCTTCTGCTCATAAATCGCATCAGAAGGTGGAGTTCAAATACAAAATGGTAATGGTCTCCATGTTTCTTTAGATACCCATTTTCAAAAACTTCTCCCACAATTGTTTTTAGGTTTTATTCTCTTTAATTTCCTTTGCAGCTTGTTCATACTTCGCCATCTGCTCAGGAGAAATCGTCGTTTGTTCAACCGTACTTTCTGCTACTTGATTCACTTGACTTTGTTGATTGGCTAAAATCATTCCTGAAGCGAAGACAAGCCCTAAGGCAACTGCTCCTCCTAGAAATACCTTCTCTTTTTTATTCATTCATCTCCCACTTTCTTAAATCGTAAGTTTTACGTTTTAGAGTATACTATTTGAGGGGGAGTGCTGTCAACAAAGATATTCTAAACTTTGAAGCAAAAAAAGCCCTTCCCACAAATTTATGGGAAGGGTTACGGTTATTCTTCGATTAAATCACTTAATAAATAAGCATCTACTAACGATTGAGTCGCTTCAATAGAATCAATATGCGTTCTTTCATAAGAGTGGCTCGATTCAATTCCTGCTCCTAGGAGTGCGTGTTTTACTTCTGCCCCAGCTCGCATCGCTGCAGAAGCATCACTTCCATAATAAGGATAAATATCTAGTTTAAACGGAATCTCTTTTTCCTTACAAAGACTGACTAACTGTTGACGAAAATCATAGTTATAAGGCCCTGACCCATCTTTGACACAAATCGAAACCGTATATTCATCGGTTTGTTGGTCGTCCCCCATCGCTCCCATATCTACTGCAAGAAACTCAACCACTTCTGAAGGAATACTACTATTAGCCCCAGTCCCCGTTTCTTCAATGCAACTAAACATAAAGTGAGTCGTTACCGGTAAGGTGATTCCCTCTTTTTTATATTTCTTCAATAAGGTAAGTAAAATTGCCGCACTAACTTTATCATCTAAAAATCGACTCTTAACAAATCCTGTTGGTGTGACAACAAATCGCGGATCAAAAGAAACAAAGTCTCCCACTTCAATTCCTAAAGCTCGCGTCTCTTTTTCATTAGTAACTCTCTCGTCTAATCGAACTTCCATATTGTCTTGACTGCGTTCGACCGTTCCTGCTTCTTTGTATACATGAACACTCGTTTGATGTAATAAAATTGTTCCTGAAACCGTACTTCCATTTGAGGCAATATGAACAGTACAATTTTCTCCTTCAATCATATTCCAAGCAAAACCACCAATACGATCCAACTTCAAACGTCCGTCTGGTTTCACCGCTCTTACAATCGCTCCAAGCGTATCAATATGAGCCGTAATGGCACGTTGTTCTTTATCATTTGCTCCTTCTACGGTGACAATGACAAGTCCTTTTTGCGGTACGTTTTTGTTTGTATCCCATATCCGTTAACACTTCAATTAAATAATCTTGAACATCTTTTGTGTACCCTGTTGGAGATGGAATGGCTACTAATTCTTTTTAAGAAATCGATTGTTTGATTCATTTCTTTCCTCCATTTCACGATAGATTTAGTATAGCATATCCCTATAAAATCTAACTAATGAACATGCTTTTGCTTTTAGATTCTCCCAAGAATTTTTACAAAATTTCTTGCATAATAGAATCTTTAGATTTATAATACAAGTATATTACAAATTGAAAGGATGAATTTCATGAAAAAAACCTTGAAATTAATCGCTGTATTTTTCGCAGCACTATTCGTATTACTAGGATGCGGTAAAGAAGAATCATCTTCATTTGAATTAAATCAAAACGGAGTAAACTCAGTTTTAACTTATTACTATAATAACGATTTAGTAACAAAACAAACTGCTACAAATACTTATGATTTAAAGAAATTAGGGCGTAACTGAAGAAGACGCTTTAAAAACAAATCGAAGAAGTAAATAATAAATATACAGCTGTTGATGGCGTTACTGCTAATATTGAATCTAAAAGATGGTACTCTTATTCAAACTTTAACAGTGGATTACACTAAAGCTAAAGTTTCTGAATTAGAAAAGCATTCCCTCAAGAATTCACTGGCGACGGCGATAAAATTAGCTTTAAAAGCTTCTAAAGAATCTTTATTACAAGCTGGATACAAAGAAAAGAAATAAAGGATCATTATAAAACCGGGGGAAGAAAATACTCTTCGTCCGGTTTTCCTATAATTAAAATAAGAAAAGTGAGGACAACATCATGAACAAAAAATCAAAAGTTTTAGCCATTTTATTCACTACAGGTTTAGTATTAGCTGGTTGTGGTCAAAAAGAGAATAGTACAACCACTACTACATCATCTACCACAAAAGAAACAACTACTACTGCTACAACAACTGCCCCAACAACGACTACGGTAGCTACAACTACTGCAGCAACTAATGGTGAAAAGAAAACCGTGTTAGAACAGTCTGGTAAGGGTGTAACTTTCTCGTGTAATCATGTACTCTAAAGGTGACGTTCTTGTGAAACAAACGACTGAGAATGTTTACAACGTAAAAGAAATGGAAACTAAAGCTACTGAAGAACAAATCAAAACACAACTCGAAACAGCTTTTGCAGCTTATAAAGGTGTAGAAGGAATCTCTTCATCAGTTGAGGTCAAAGATGGTAAAGTCATTCAAAACTTTACAGTCGACTATTCAAAAACAGACTTTGCTAAATTAAAAGAACTCGTTCCAAGCTTTAAACCAAAAGATGATAATACAGTAAGCTATGAAGTTACTAAAAACTTCCTAGTTAAAGAAGGATTCAAAGAAGTTCAATAGTCTTACTTGATCCTCGAAGGAATAGTTTTGAAAGGAATTTAATATGAATACACGTACCAAACAATTGGCTCTTCTTGCCACATGTGGTTTCTTTCTGGTTGCTTGTGGACAAAATAAAGATTCCGAAGAAAAGGATCCTACAACGGTAGTCCAAACGACACAAGCTCAAACCACTGTCGCGCAAACAACGACGCAAACAACAACGGCTTCTCCTACGACTACCACTCAAACAACCGTTGCAAAAGCAGACGATTCCAATGCCAAGGAAGAACAAGCTGTATTCGAAATTTCTCTTCCAGGAAGCATTACAACCATGATCATTTATCATAAAGGTGATCAAGTGACTAGACAGGGTCACTAAAAATATCTTTGACTTTACATCATTACCTGGCATAACAGAAGAAACTAAAGAAATCATTGCCAAGGCACAAAAAGAAACGGTTGAAGCAACTATAAAATTGCGAAGGAACAATTCAAAAGATATGGAAGGATTTCTCGTTAAGCTTGAAACTGAAGGTGAAAAACTAATCCAATCTTTTGATATGGATTATAAAAAATTGATGTTGCTAAGCTAAAAGAAATTGATCCAAAATTTAAACTGAATGAATATTCTACGAGCTTCGAAGCCATGAAAAAGTGCTTTTGAAGCTGGTTTCAACAAAAATAATAAAATCGATGTTTAAGGGAAAATCATGAAAAAGACTTATAAAGTTGTGCATTGTTATCGACTGCTGTTGCTCTTGCAGCATGTCAAAGTGGAGAAAAGAAAGTTGACGAAACTGCAGCGCAAACAACAGTTGCACAAGCAACTACACAGCGCCTACTTCACTAGCACCTACTACAAAAGCCACAACCACTCAATCTGCTAAAAGCAATCAAACAGGCGAAGCAACTTACGAATACAAAGAGCCTGGTGTTACTGTTACATTGAAGTACTACTACAAAGATGATGTTGTTTATAAACAAGAAGGTACTTATGTTTATAATCCAAAAAGAAATGGGTCAAGATCCAGAACAATTTAAAGTAACCATCCAAAAAGCCTTTTGACGAAAACGAAAGGTGTTAAAAGGAATCGAAGGAACGCTTGAATTTAAGGACGGGTATATACCCCGTAAAAACACGTTGACTACAATACAATGGACTTTGTAGAACTAAACAAACGTAATCCAAAAAGAAATATCCAGCTAAAAATGATCCACTATATTATAGTGAAGCCGTTAAAAAAATTAGAAAAATGGATATGTGAAAAATAACCTCAACGCAATAAACACAGCACCAAAGACATTCCTTGAGTGTCCTTGGTGCTGCTTTTCTATTCTAGAAATTTACGATGTAACAAAAATGTGACGTAACATTTTTGTTACATCTTCTTTTGTATCATTTATGATACGTATAAAAATGATACAAAATTACCATATTAGGTAATGTCATCCTCTTCCCTTCCTTCTCAGCGAGCGTAGAACAACATTAGTGCTTTTTAATCAAAGTGTTCAGGGATTACAAAAAGAATCAGTTTATTGAAAGAATAGTGGGACTAGCATTGAAACGAATAAGCTGGAGTAAGAAATTTATTTCCTACTCCAGCTTTGAGACTTCAAAGGCGAGAGACACTAGCTCTTCTTATTTTTACGAGCGTAGAAGCAGTATTAGCACTTTTATAAACTAGCACAATAAAAAGTACGAAGATTAGCTATCTTATGTATAAAAATAAAGATTACCTCGGTTTCTATAATAACAACAATAGCGAGTGTAATCGATGCGAATTAGCAAGAGTTAGGAATTTATTCCTTACTTAAAACAATATAGAGTTAGACGCAGTAGTCTGATTGCATTAGCTTCACTCACTCGTGATTCGCTTAATCCCTAATCAGCTCTTGCGAAATGACTACAAAGCAAAAAGGATTCACACTGTGAATCCTTTTTGTCTTTAGTCTTACTCCCCCGTTTGAGGCTCGATAAGATTGAGACCTTGGCTCAATCTGGTACAGCTATTGTCGTTATTATGAAGATAACCGAAGGTAATCTAAGTTTTTATAGTACTACATAAAAATAATCTTCGTACTTACTTTTATTTTTATCGAATAGATACATTTTCTAAAAGCAACTAATGCTTCTTCTACGCGAGTCATGGCGGACTTAATAACATCCTCCTCCAACGTCGCATTGCGGTTCACAAACAATAATGAATACGCTAATGATTGGAATCCTTCTGGCACGTGTTCCCCTTTATAAACATCGAATAACGTTACTTTCGATAAGAACTCACCAGCATTTGCACGGATCACATCCACTAACTCAGCATGTGTTATTGAAGTTGGTGCTAAGATGGCGATATCGCGCGTCATGCTTGGATATTTCGCAACAGATTGAATCACCGCTTCTTGTAAGTTAGCTGCAAGTAATGGTTCCACATCTAACTCGAAGACGAATGTATCTTGTAAGTCTAATGCTTTTTGAACCGATGGATGAACTTTACCGATTAACCCAATCACTTCTCCATCTAAAAGAATACGTGCTGATTGTCCTGGGTGTAATTCTTCGATGTCTGTTAAAGGCTCGAAGCGTACACGGTCCAAGCAGTCTAGTTATGTGAAATACGCTTCTAGAATCCCTTTTACAACATAGAAATCTACTTTCTCTGCTTTATGGTTCCAGTTTGCACTTGTCACGTCTCCTGTTAAAAATACCCGCAACGACTTCGTTCTCGATGAAATCTTCATTGCCAGTAGTCCCTAATTTGAACACACGGCCTACTTCGAATAATTTCACATTGTTTTGTGAACGAGCCACATTGTATTGAACGGCTTCTAATAAACTTGGTAATAGTGATTGACGTAATTCGCTACGATCTTCACTCATTGGCCAGCTTAAACGCACACTTGTTGCGTCTTTCTTCGTAAACCATTTAGCTTTCTCTGGAGTTGTTAATGCGTAAGTGTATGCTTGTGAAAGTCCAGCTCCTTGCATGAATTGACGAGTGTAACGGATGAAGCGTTGTTTATCCGTTAAGCCACCCACTGTACTTTCTGTTGTTGGTAATGTCGCAGGAATCTTGTCGTATCCGTAAATTCGTCCCACTTCTTCTACTAGTCTGCTTCGATAGAAATATCAAATCTCCATGCGGGATCGTCACATCAAAACGTGTTCCTTCTACAGTTGTTGGATATTCTAATTGTGCAAATACTTGTTTCACTTCATCTAGTGTTAGCTTGTTCCTAAAACGTGATTTAAGCGTTCTAGAGTGATGCTCCAACTGGTAATTCTAAGTCATAACTTTGTGCTGAAGCAAATGCCTCTTTCACAGTTCCCCCGCCAAGCTGGGCAATCAATGCGGCTGCACGTTTTCCTGCTTGAACGATCGTCGCTTTGTTAATGCCTTTTTCAAAACGAGCACTTGATTCGCTACGTAAGTTATGTTTTTGTGAAGCTAGAGCGAACTAGCTTTTAGGATCGAACAAGGCTGCTTCTAATAACACTGTTGTTGTCTCGTCTGAGATTTCAGTGTCTAATCCACCCATTACACCAGCTAATGCGACTGGTTGGCCGCCTGAAGTAATCACGATTTCGTTTTCTAATGTACGTTCTTCCCCATCTAAAGTCACTAATGTTTTGCCTTCAGTTGCGCGACGAACATGAATCGCTTTTTCAGGTAATTTATCGTAGTCAAAATGCATGAAGCGGTTGACCGTATTCCATTAAAATGTAGTTTGTTACGTCCACAAGATTATTGATTGGACGAACGCCTGCTGCGATTAAACGGTTTTGCATCCATTGTGGACTTGGAGCCACTTTAACGTCTTCGATTAAGAATGCGTGGTATGCAGGTGCATCTGCTTCGTTTTCTACTGAGACTGTAACAACGCCCGGAATTTCAGATGAAGTTCCTTTTTCAAAAGCATCTGGTTCTAAATTGTTCTTCAAGTTGTAAATCGCACCGATTTCGTGAACAGAACCGCGCATGCTTAAAAGCGTCAGAACGGTTCGCAGTGATATCAAGTTCCACAATCGCTGAATCAAGCGCTAGTGCATGAACTGCGTCGCTTCCCACTTCGATGCTGTCATCTGTGAACACATAAATTCCGTCTTCATATTCTTTTGGTACTAAGTTACTTGGCACACCGATTTCTTGCAGAGAACAAATCATCCCTTGAGATTCTACGCCACGTAATTTTCCACGTTTAATTTTATGACCGCCAGCAATGCGTGCTCCGTGAGTCGCCACGATAATCTTTTTGGCCTGCTGCGATATTTGGAGCGCCACACACGATTTGAAGCGGCTCGTCTTGGCCTACTTCTACTGTGACAACGTGTAAGTGGTCTGAATCTGGATGGTCAACCACTTCTGTTGCTAAACCAACCACTAATCCTTTTAAGCCTTCGCCTGGAACCGTTACGCTATCGACTTCGATCCCTGTACGAGACATTTTTTCTCCTAATTCTTGAGGAGTGATTTGTGATAAATCAATATATTCATTTAACCATTCGTATGATAATTTCATGTTCTTCCTCCTCTTATGATTCTTTCGTAAATTGGCTTAAGAAACGCACATCGTTTGTATATAATGAACGAATATCTTCAATTCCATATTTCAACATTGCGATACGGTCTTGACCTAATCCGAAGGCAAATCCACCGTAAACACTTGAATCCACACCAGCAGCTTCAAGGACGTTTGGATGCACCATACCACTACCTAACACTTCAATCCAACCTGTTCCTTTACATACAGAACAACCTTCTCCACCACATTTGAAACAGCTAATATCCACTTCTAGAGATGGCTCAGTGAATGGGAAGTAACTTGGACGAAGACGGACTTCACGGTCTTCCCCGAACATTTCTTTGGCAAATGCCGCAAGCGTTCCTTTTAAGTCTGACATCGTAATGTGTTTATCAATCACAAGACCTTCGATTTGATAAAACTGATGTGAGTGTGTCGCATCATCGTTATCACGACGGAATACACGACCTGGACTTAACATCTTCAATGGGCCTTTTGTAAAGTCATGTTTTTCCATTGTACGAGCTTGAACTGGAGAAGTTTGTGTACGAAGTAAGTACTCTGGAGTGATGTAGAATGTATCTTGCATATCACGCGCAGGGTGATCTTTTGGCAAGTTCATCATCTCGAAGTTATAGTGGTCTGATTCCACTTCTGGTCCTTCTACGACTTGATATCCAAGGCCGATGAAGAAATCTTCTACTTGGTCTTGAACGTGCGCTATACGTGCGCAGTTCCGCGTTCTACTGGACGGCCTGGCATTGTGACGTCAATCGTTTCAGATTGTAACGCTTCTTCTAACGCTTTTGCTTCAAGCACTTCTTTAACAGAAGCGATTTTTTCTTCTAAGACAGAACGTAATTCATTGGCAAGAGCCCCCACTTTTGGTTTCTCTTCGTTGGCTAAGTTTTTAATATTTTTCAGAACTTCAGTGATGGGTCCTTTTTTCCCTAATTGTTGTACACGAATTTGATCGAGCTCTTTTAATGTTTTTACTTCTTCTAATGAAGCAAGCACATCTTTACGAATCGCATCAAACTGTACTTTCATTTCTTCTAAATTCATTGTATTCCTCCTTATAAAAATAAAAATCCCTTATAGCCAATAGACTATAAGGGACGAAATTTCGCGGTACCACCCTTGTTCCTTGAGACATGCTCAAGACACTTGGACGCTATTAACGGGGGCGACCCGAACCATTATTCATCAGTGAATCCCAATGGTCACTCCGGAAGTGAAAAGTTTGAAACGTTACTTGGAAGACTTGCAGTCAGGATCTTCCTCCCTGAAAAGTTTTGTTAAAAACCCTTTTCCATCAATGTGTTTTCTATATATGTTTTATCCTATCATAATGGCTTCAAAATGAAAAGAAAAACTAATCTTTTTCATCATATGTACGCTCACCAATAATATAGCGAGGGCGTTCCTTTGTTTCTAAATAAATCTTACCGATGTATTCACCGATAACACCAAGACTGATTAACTGTACCCCGCCAAGTAGACTGACAATGGCATAGGTGCTCGCCCAACCAGCAACAGAGTTAGTTGAGAATTTAGCCCAAAGCACCCAAATGATTAACGCAAAGCTAAAGAATGAGGTTAAAACTCCGATTGCGGTGATAATACGAATCGGTTTAATGGAAAGACTTGTTATTCCGTCAATCGCTAATCCTAGCATTTTTGACAATGGATAGTGACTTTCGCCTGCAATTCGTTCGTGACGTTTGTATGTCACATAGGAATACTTAAATCCAACAAGAGGCATAATTCCTCGAAGGAATAAATTTACTTCTTTGAATTTTTTTAGTTCTTGAATAAATCGTTTTGAAACAAGACGGTAATCTGCATGATTAAACACCACGTCAGCACCAAATAGTCGCATTACTTTATAGAACCCTTCAGCAGTAATTCGTTTAAAAGCAGAATCCGTATCACGATTATCACGAACACCGTAAACAATCTCTGAACCCTCTTTATATTCTGTAACCATTTTGTCCATACAGTTAATATCATCTTGACCATCTGCATCGATCGTAATGACGATATCTGCAAATTTCGCAGCTTCTTCCATTCCGGCTAAAACACTACTTTGGTGTCCGCGATTTCTGCTTTGCGCAATTCCCACAACATGACTATTTTCTTTTGCATATTGCTGAATCAAATTCCACGTTTGGTCTTTACTGCCATCATTGACATACATCACTTTGCTATTTGGATGGACCTTCCCAGTATTGATTAAAGATTCAATTTTTTCAATAAACATGGGATTCGTATACGGAAGAACCTTCTCTTCGTTATAGCAAGGAATAACGATATATAAAATTGGGTTATCTCTATTCATTTTTTTCTCCTAAAACTTGAATTCCAAAAGGGAATTGGTCCCCTTGAATATTCTCACAATGATTTCACAGCCTATCATCGTTAAAAAAGTTGTGAAGGCTGTCGTCACATATCCATTAATGAAAATGCCTGTATATTTTGAAGCTAGTTGTGTTACTAGTTTTTCAACGAGCACAAGAACAATTGGAGAATGTACTCCATAATAAATTAATGTCTTCCGCCCAATTTCTTTAAACCACTCAACTTCCGGAATGACTTTATAAAAAGTAATCGTTGCCCAAATTCCTGAAATTGCTGCTATATAAAACAAAAAATGGTTCCCAATTTGCTGGTAGAAAAGATCCACTTTAAACCCACTCATTTTATCGTTTAACAAACCTATCGTAATACTGATAAATATGGCAATTGGTAAAAATTTAAGTGTTAAAAATCGTTCTATTACATCTATATTCTTTCTTGTTAAAAATCCTAGTAAAACAAAAATAGATGATACGAGAACCAAATCAGTTCCAAATTAAATACCAGTTTGCTTCATAAACTTTCTGACCTACGAAAACTAGGGAGTATTAAACCAATAGCAACGGCTATTTGAAACTTCACTTCTTGCGCATATTTTTAAAAATAAAATAACAAACTATTTCAGATAAAAATAATACATTTAGAAACCATAATTGGAAATAGATATGCAATCTATCTGAGAAAAGTAATTGTTTAGCAAATCGGATTACATTAAAAACTTAACACTTGATCAGGATATAAAATAAAGAGTTGCACCAAAAATACAAATACATTCATTAAAACAAAAAGGTACAACGATTCCTTTAAACTTATTCCAGAAGAAAATACGGAAATTTTTATATTTATCTATCGAAAATGTAAAAGCCCGATAAAAAGAAAAATAAAAGGAATGTGGAATAGATAAACGATCGTTCTTCCCGTTTTCGAGTGTAAAGGTTATATGTCCAATAATTACTAAAATAATGGCTAATCCTTTTGCCATATCGATATAACCAATTCTCTTTTGCATTTTCTCCTTATTTTTCTTTAGTTTAAAAATACTCATTTCAGATGTTACTTTTTCAACCTCTTCAAAGTACAAATTTTTGTTGTAATGTTCCTTTATAATTTTTAATGACACTATCCATGTTACCAGAATCTTTTTGCCCAAAAGAAAATAACATTATCGTTATCAATTGAAGAAGATAATAAATTTTTCAGAATCATAAATTTTATAGCTATTTAATAATTGACGATAATGAGGTGAAAACGTCTGCCAATTACCTAGTGTCGTTGTATGATTAACAACTTGCCCTGATCGAATTTTGAAGGTAGATAGTGACGGTTGTGAATTTACAAGTGTCCCATATCCTCAAATACGATTAATTGATTTTGGATGGTCTTTTACCACTTGATAATAGGTAGTATTCATTGAATCAGTAATCGTTGGAACCAATACCATTCTTGGTTCATAAATTCCAACCATTTATATCCTGCGACTAATAAAAAGCCGCTTGTATACATAAAAATACCACTTTCTTTTTAAACCATTTTTCTCTTTCATAGAATACAGGTGAGTAAATCAAAAAGAACATTAAAAATGATACCATCAATGGTAAATAAACTCTTTCTACTACCCTCTGACGAACAAAGAGTGCTCCGATTAAAATAAACGGAGTAATGGGTAATAGCATAAAGCCCATATATTTTTGGGTCTAAAAAGAAGTAGCCAAACAGAAAATAATATGAGATAAGCTACTAAGATAATATTTTGAAAATAATCATTGATAAACTGGGGATATCAAAGAATATTTCTCTGTAATCAGACGAACGACTGAATTTTTCCAACATTTCATTATTCAAAGCTCTTTTTCTGCAAACAACCAATAAGTCAGAAACTTTTAAGTCATTTTCACTAATACCCATTTTTCAAATTCTTCACCGTGCTTATCATAACTAATTTCTGGAAAATCTCTAAGATTAGTGCTTAGTTCATTCCATTTCAGATACTCCTGAACATCTGGTCGAGTCATCGTATAAACTTTTATTGGATATATTAATGGATAATACAATTCCTATAAGAATAAGCATTTCCTTCCATTTCTTATTCTTTAGAATCTCATAAATAAGGAAGGGTAAGACTAACACGATTAAACTAGATGCAATTTGCGGTCTGATTGAAATCCCTACTGCAACTGTCATAATTCCCATTACTAAAGACTGATTAAATAATAATAAAATCCCTGCAGCCGCAACCAAGTATGAGATTACAGAAAACGAAAAATACTTAATCAGCACACACTGCATAAGTAGTGTTAACGGAATCAATACATATAATTTTTCTTATAGAAAAAGTCATTAAAAACACTAATGCTTCCACAGTATGTCGCAACTAGAAAAATAAAAATATATATTCCAATTTTGGAAAATTTTTGAAAAGCTACGGAATAGATGATAGTCCTATTCCTATGTCATATAGCATATTTTCATGAGACAAAATGGTTTGGTTAATCATAATGTCATCTACTACGGATACTCAAAATCCTTTTATGCAAATATAAGCATAAAAATGTAAAAATGGAACAGTCCCTAATACTACTCTAATTCCTTTATTTAGTTTCATTTATAAATCCTCTTTGTTTTAAATATCAACTATAACTATACCATTTTTTTTAGCTATACACCACGTTTAAAAAAACATTTGAATCGCAATCACAATGATTAAAAATAACAATGACAGAAACCATCCTATACATTTGAAAATGATTGTATCTTCTAAGTCCTGATTTTTGGTGTAGCGTTACTTGTCAGAAACTTCTTCCTCACGTTCAGAGTACAACTCTTCTTCTCTTTCATAAGACCGTCCACGACTGTCTCTTCGCTCTTGCCTAGTTTCTAATTCTTCTAACTCTCTATTCTGTTTTTCTAATTGTTCTTTATACGATTTTCTCGTTAATAAAGGTTCATTTGGCATTGATTATTCTCCTTTATGCATCCAAGCATATTGTGCTGCAATAATCGTCTTCGCGTCTGAGATTTCACCGGATTGAATTTTTTGCATCACTTCTTCGAGTGGCAACCATAAGATTTCGACGAATTCATCTTCATCTGCTGGTTTCGCATTTTCTTTAACTGTCACATTTTTTGCTTGGAATAATGTAATTTTCTCATCGCAAAATCCAGGGGTAGAGACCATTTCATCATTTTTACCCATTCTTCGGCAACAGGTTTGTTTCTTCTTCTAATTCACGTTTTGCGGCTTCTAGAGGCACTTCTTCCTTCGAGTCTAATTTCCCTGCTGGAATTTCCAAGAAGTGCATTTCTAATGGTTTTCTATATTGACGAACGAGCAGCATCTTTCCGTCACGAATCACGAGCACTGCTACTGCTCCTGTATGAAACACGAGGTCACGCGTAGAAGTTTTCCCATTCGGTAGCTCTACGATATCCTGAGTTACTGTAAAAATACGTCCTGAATATTTAATGTCTCTTTGAATAGTCTGTAAAATCCATAATTTCGCCTCCATTTTGCTTTATTATAATTGTTTTTAAACATTTCAACAATCGATTTTACTAAACTTTAAAGACAAAAATGAGTGATAAAATTATCACTCATTTTTCAGATATCTGTTATTTTGTTGTACTTGTGTATTTACTGTTGCAGCATTGGGTTCCAGAGTTACTTCTTTTACCAAAATAAAGCTTCATACACTTTTTAGCAATTTTAGCAGCATAGTCTGATGGTATCCATCTTTAAAATATAGCGCTACTACAGATACAACAATTTCAGGATTATCATACTGGAGCGTACGAAATGAATGTTGAGTTTTCTACAGCCTCATTCTTATAAGCAGGATTTGGCCCAGAATAGAATGCTTCTGTGGTCCCTGTTTTACCAGCCACTTCAGGAGGTAATTTTTGAAAGTAGAAGCAGATGTTCCGTTCTCCCCATGAGTAACACGGTATAACCCTTCTTTTAATATGATCTAGAATTTTCTTTTTCGACGAAGGGTATTCATAATTTTGGTTGGAATGACATCCTCTAGTTTCCAATTCCACCTTTAGGGCTCGTTTCATGAATTTCTTTCACTAAACGAGGGCAATACGTGTTCCTCCGTTTGCAATGGTCGACATATATTGAGCTAATTGAAGCGGTGTATATAAGTCAAACTGACCGAACGCAAGTCAAGTGCAGAAAAGAGCATCGACTGTTCCACCATTATATCCTTTTCCTTCATTTTGGTAGATCAATTCCAGTTCTTTCACCCAATCCAAATTGAGCATAATATTCACGCAATTTATCAAATAGGCTTAAATTGATATTCAATTTTCCGCCCTTCACGTATTCTGCTTGTCCGTCCCATTTTTCATCGCTAATTTAATCATATATACGTTTTGAAGAGCGTTCCAATGCATCAAATCTGTTAATTCAATTTGTCATTGCAGTTAAACCATGAACTCTTCGGTTTAGAAGCTTCAAATTCAATCGGTTCATCGACTATTTTAGTATCTTCAAGCGTCAATGCTCCATCCATATAACCCGATAGAACCATCGCTGGTTTAACTACCGACCCCATTCCAAATGAGTTGTTAATCGCTCAAAGCATCGTCTTCCACTCCATTGGTTGGAAATTCCCATCAAATTTCTTTTTCTTACCGTAATTCCTAGAACGTCTCCATTCTTTGGATTCATTACCACGATATACACGCGGTCAGCAGCTGGATCGTCATTTCTTCAACAGAAGTTTTCAGCATTTCTTCATCTGGAACTCCAGTATCAATGGTTAATACTAAAGTGGAACCTGCTTTTCCTGGATAAGTTTCGTTATTTTTGATGACTTGTCCCTTTTGTATTCGTTTGAGATTGAACGACAGTCTTAGAACCACTTAAAACATTCTCATACTGTTCTTCTAAATAACTCGTTCCGACACGATCATTGAGTGAATAGCCTTGAGCAAGTAATGATTTTGCTTTTGAAGAAGGTAGCCCTGTTTTTTCAGAGGAAACCGTTCCAAGGATTGTTTTTAACATATCCCCCATTGGATACTCACGGTCCCAATCAGAATCAATATCCACGCCACGAAGCTCGCCTAATCGTTCACTGATTTTTGCGACTTCTTGCTCGGTTACTCCTTCATTTTTGAGCGTAACAGTTGAAAGAGAATAAGCACTATTCATCTTTGTAAAAATAGCAATCACTTGTTTTTCAGCTTCACTATAGTTTAACTCATCTGAAGAAATATGAGCTAATTGCATCTCATACGTTTGACTTGAAGAGAGGTTTTCTTTTGAAATTTGTTTCTTTTCTTCAGCCGTCAGTAATCCATCTAACTTGTCAGGATTTAAAGCTACGCAATAATCTTTCAAATCACGCTCTTTTAATTCAGAAGTATCGACCGAAATCAATGAGGTTAATTTTTTGGCGATTTCTAACATTTTTGAGGCTTTCGCATCTGCAGGTCTTGTATAGTTAATCGATAATTTGAAAGCTTGTTCCTACTAAAACTCGACCTTGGCTATCATAGATAGATCCTCGTGGAACAGCTTTTTGGAAGTGGTTGTTTCAGTTCGTTGAACGAGGCAACAAATTCATCCCCTTTAACCAATTGAACATATGCCAAACGGCTAATCAACGCAGCAAAATGAAAAGAATACTATTAAAAATAATAAATTTAAACGAAATGGAATATGTGATTTTTCTTTTTTTGTTTTTTTGATTTTCTTTTTATTCAACATAATAAACTCCATGCATATTCTAGTAACTCATAATAGTATACCATAAATTCCCTTTTTGAACTATAAAAAGGGGTTAATAAAATACTAAGATTTTTGGTCTTCTCACCAAATTTTCGTGCAGCAAATCTAAGAACGTGCTATACTATCATTGAATACAACTAAGGAGGTCCCTATGAAAATCTAAAAGCAATTGGAATAAAAGAAAATACTATAGCCTTAGTATTTTTAATCCCCTATTCCTTCTACTTTTTATATTTATTCTTTTTCAATGACTCCTTTTTGAAATCGTACCTGGCTGACCGTCGATTTGGGTCAACAATACGTCGATTTCTTTGCTTATTATCAGGATACTCTATTACACCATCCTGAACAGTTTTACAGCTTTTCCAAATCCATTGGTGGAGAAATGGTAAGCTTATGGTCTTATTATTTATTAAGTCCTTTTAACTGATATTTCTCATGATTCCAAAATCGTCACATTACAATGGGAGTTTCACTTTTGATTTTCTTGAAACTCATTTTTTTGCACAGTCAGCTTTGCCTATTTTTAGATAGAAATTTGGGAAAAAGAAATATGAATGCACTCTATTTTCACTCTCTTATGGATTTATGAGTTATCTTTCCGTCAACCAACTCAATATTATGTGGCTAGATGCCTTGATTGGTCTTCCACTCATTTTATTAGGGGTCGACTCCATCATTAACAATGAAAATCCGATTCGTTATATTCTCCCTTTGGCAATCACCGTTCTGGCCAATTATTATACAGGATATATGATTTGCCTCTTTTTAGTGTTTTATTTTCCTTATGCTTACTTGCTTCAAAAAGGAAGGTTTCAATGGAAGGATTTTCTTAAAACGGGAGCTCGTTTTGCTCTATACAGTATATTAGCGATTGGGCTCATTATGATTATTCTATTGCCAAGTGCATATAGTTTACTTGGAAGTAAAGGTGCAGCAAAGCATAGCCTCTGGTCTATGAAGTCTGAATATAATCCTTTGTTAATACTATCGAAATTATTTATCGGTAGTTTTGACTTTCAACAAATGCCTAAAGGATACCCAAATATTTTTGTTGGAAGCTTGGCACTCTTTTCCTTTGTTACCTATTTTACTCATAAGAAAATTAGACTCGCTGAAAAAATTACCGCCTTACTCATTACTCTCTTCTTCTTATTGAGTTTTAATATCGATTTTTTAAATCGAATTTGGCATCTAGTCAACTTCCGAATTGGTATCCTTACAGTTTCTCATTCTTGTTTAGTTTCTGGATTGTTTACATTGGGTATCAACAAACATTGAAGTCCTCAAAGATTTCGAGGTTTGAAGCTTTTACATTTTTCTTTTTTATGCTTAGCATCAGTATTGGTTTTATCCTTTATCCCCAATCCTACCTTCAATCTTGGCAAATCGTTCTAGGGTTTGGAATTTCAATGGGCATCCTCTACGGGCTAATCGCTCAAACGAGAGCCCACATGCGTTCTCGTAAGTTATGGATTAGTTTAGTCCTCATTGAACTTGTGTTGAATAGTGGGATTAACTTGGCTAGACTGGGATATGTGATGAATTCAGATTTTACAAACTATCAAGCTTCTTTGGAACTTTGGAGCAAATCTCTATCAGCGCCTGACAACACGTTCTTTAGAAGTGAAAAAACAATTGCGCGTTCCAAAAACGACAGTCTTCAAGTTCCTACTTACGGAATCTCTCATTTTTCATCTACCTTTGAAAAAGAAAGTGAACTTTTTTTTGAAGCTATCGGTGTTCGACAAGGAGTTGCCTTTGTTAGTTATAGTAATGGGACTTTATTAACGGATGCTCTCCTTGGGATTCAAACAAGTTTTATCGCAAATAATCAGGCTTCTTATAATCATCGCTGGGAAAGAAAAGATTTAGAAACGATGGACGTTGTACAGCAATTTGAAGGAGGTACTGTTGTTCAAAATGACAATGTTCTTTCTATTGCTTATCCAATGAAACCCACATTAAAAGCTATGAAGGTCCCCGTCAATCAGCCGGTTGTCATGCAAAACCAATTATCCAATGCTCTTGCAGGAACTCATTCACCAAAGGATATTTTCACGAGAATTCCTTCTCAAATCGCTTACAGTAATATTAAAGGTCGCCCTTTTGCTCACCAAACGATACAGTTGGAAAATAGTGAAGAAAAAGGGAGCATTACATTAACCTTCACTCCAGAAACCGATGATTCTATCTATTTAGAATTAGCGGGAGATATGGAAGAAGATAGTTTCACGATGACCCTAAATGGAAAAGAGTATTTCTTTTATCCTGTTGAATCAAGATCCGTTCTTTTAAGTATTGCTTCCAAGAAAAAGAATCCCTCAAACGATAGAGTTCACGATTCAAAAGATCAATTTTTCATTTACAAGATTGAATCTTTATTCCTTAAATGAAACATTATTACAAGATAGAATTCAACAGACGAAAGCTCAAGAATTAAAATTAGATACCTTCTCCTCTACCCATTTTTCTGGAACGATGATGGTAGAAGAAGAAAGTACAGTTTTAACGACGATTCCTTACTCAATTGGATGGACGGTTCGTGTAGATGGTCAACCTATAGAAACTTATAAAATCCTCGATTCTCTTCTTGGATTTAGTATTTCCCCAGGAAAACATTCTGTCGAATATCATTATACGACTCCTTATCTGATTGAAGGTTCAATGATTAGCTTTGCTTCTTTTGTGTTTATTATTCTGATTTTGTTAACCAGACGCAAAAAGACCGATGACTCCTAGGAGACATCGGTCTTCGTTTTTTATAGATTATTTTGCAGCTTCGAAACGACGAGCTACTTCATCCCAGTTCACAACATTCCAGAATGCTGAAATGTAGTCTGGACGACGGTTTTCGGTAGTTTAAGTAGTATGCATGTTCCTACATCTAATCCTAATAATGGGTTTTGCCTTCTGATAGAGGGTTATCTTGGTTTGGAGTAGAAACGACTTCTAATTTTTCCGTTAGAAAAGAACTAACCAAGCCCAACCTGACCCAAATCGAGTTGCTGCTGCTTGTGCGAGATGCTGCTTTGAATTCGTCGAAGCTTCCGAATGCTTCGTTGATAGCTGCTAATAAAGCATCTTCTGGAGCTTTTGCACCATCAAGAGATAATTGAGTCCAGAATAAGCTATGGTTTGCATGTCCACCACCATTGTTGCGAACAGCTACACGGATATCTTCTGGAACAGCGTTTAAATCGCTAACTAATTCTTCAACTGTTTTTCGAATAATTCAGGGTGTTTTTCTACCGCTGCGTTTAAATTTGTAACATATGCATTGTGATGTTTGTCATGGTGGATTTCCATTGTACGTGCATCAAAAATGTGGTTCTAATACGTCAAATGCGTATTCTAATTTTGGTAATTCATAAGTCATTACTAGATTCCTCTAATTTTAAATACAGTTTTGAAAAACTGTTTCTTTCTTTAATTATCATACCATCCACTAAACACCATAGGCAAAAATTATGCCCACTTTCCCAATTCCACCTTTAATCTTCAATTTGTGATATAATAATCCCGCTACATAGAAAGAAAAAAGAGATGAAAACATGAAATTTACAGAATATCCATTACAGCCTTATTTGCAAAAAGCATTAGCTGACTTAAAATTTACACAACCAACTCCTATTCAAGAACGCATCATTCCTCTTTTATTAAAAGGAGAATCTGTGATTGGTCAATCGCAAACAGGAAGCGGAAAGAGCCATAGTTTTCCTATTACCACTCATCAACAAAATTGACCCTAGCCGCCAAGAGTTGCAATTAGTGATTACAGTCCCAAGCCGTGAACTCGCCGAGCAATTAACAGCTGTAGCAGCCCAGTTGATTACCTTTAGTGATACAGAAATTCTATTAGAAAAATGTATCGGTGGTACTGATAAAAAACGTCAAGTGGCTAAACTGACGCAAACACAACCACATATTGTGATTGGGACACCGGGTCGTATTTTTGATTTAATGCAAGAGAATGCCCTCTTCGTTCAAACGGTACAAATGATGGTTGTCGACGAAGCGGATATGACGTTTGACTTAGGGTTCTTAGAAACCGTCGATGAGATCGCATCTCGTATGCCAGAAAACTTACAAATGTCTGTTTTCTCTGCGACGATTCCAGATAAGATCAGACCATTCTTGAAGAAATACTTGGGCAATCCAAAGGTCATTCAAATCGAGAATACACAACTCGTTTCACCAACGATTAAAAATCAATTGCTTGTAACAAAGGCTCAAAATCCAATGGACGTTCTTCGTCAATTATTGGTGATGGGACATCCTTACCTAGTCCTTATTTTCGTGAATACGAAGCAAAAAGCTGACGAAGTGACAAAAGACCTACGCAATCATAACTTCAAAGTAGCAACGATTCACGGAGATATCCCTTCGAGAGAACGTCGCCGTGTCATGAAACAAATCCAACAAATGGATTATCAATTCGTGGTCGCAACGGACCTTGCTGCACGTGGAATTGATATCGAAGGCGTTTCACATGTCATCAACTTAGAAATTCCTGGGGAATTGGAATTCTTCATTCACCGAGTTGGTCGTACGGGACGTAATGGTTTAGAAGGAACAGCCATCACATTCTACACACCAGACCAAGAGCAAGCCATCCAAACATTAGAAGGAAAAGGGATTTCTTTTGAAACGGTTGAATTAAAAAATGGTGAGCTTGTAGAAAGTTATGACCGCTCTCGTCGCGAGAAACGTAAAAACACACAATCAAAAGACTTGGATCCACGCCTCAAAGGAATGATTAAGAAGGCGAAGAAAAAAAGTAAAACCTGGCTACAAGACTAGGGGCAGGAAATCCGTCCAAAAACAACGCAGACAAAATCGTACAAAAAATAAATAGTACAGATTACTTTCCTTACCATCAGATTACTTCAGATCCTTTCGGATTTCTCTATAATCGCTGTAATGAGGGTACCGGTTCGAGCCTAAAGTCTCTCACCTTCAAAGCTTCAAAAGGAGTAAGGAATCCATTCTAACTCCCTTTAATTCACTGATACTATCCCCCACTACTGCGATTATAGAAACCGAATGATTCTTCGTAATCTATTCTTTAGTCTCTGCTATTTATTTTTGTAGATTTTATCAAAAGAAAACCACCTAGAAACTAAAATTGGTTTCTAGGTGGTTTTTCTAAGATACTGTTTCTTTTTACTTTCTATGTCAATAAACTCTTTCATCCCGAAGCCAGTTAAAGGTCGTTGTTACTAATAAGTAATAGAAAATACTGATTCCTCCACCGACGCCTAAAATGGCAATTAAACTATACAAAAACAGCTGGAAGAAGGCCGCTGCCATCAGTTAGTGCTTCGAAACGGAGGTTGGCATTTTGAATCAAGCGCCCATAAATAAAGCTGCAAATAATCGCACAATAAAGCCTACAATAATATGTACGTATAATAATAAACTGTGTATACAAACATGAATAACATGACACCCAGTAATACCATCCATAGATTCGCATTAAACTCTTGGATATACTGATGAATCACCTCTTTATTTAATTCACCAATATCACTATAAGAAATTTTTGCTGAATTTAAGACCGTATCTAAGACCATATGATCTTGTAGGAATGCAATCGTTGAGGAGTTCCTTGGTTAGATTCTGCACTAACATCATTATCTGTAGATTTTCCAGTTGGATCAAACAGCACATTAAAGGCGTCCGAACGATACAAGAAACCAGATTGTTGATCAGCAACTAACTTCCCATCCTTTACTGAAAGTTCAGGAAATTTTTGTTCTACTACTTTTATATTCTCCGCAATTTTTTCCAATAAAATTCATTTGCTCGAAGAAAATTCGGAATGGAAATAATGGGACCAACAAGATTCCTTTTATCTTTTCATGGGATTTTTGTAAAATAGTCCAAATTTTATTGGGTTTTTTAATAAACTAAGTCGAATAAATTCTTTAATCAGTCATGCGCGCCTCCTATATAGAGAACAGTTTACAGAGCAGCCATTTCAAGAAAACAAGGTTGCGCGAAGGAAGTGCTTCTATGACTATTCTAAAAATCCTTACGGATTTCTTTTTATAGTAGCGGTAACGTTACACCGGTTCGAAACCATTCTGTCTCTCACCTTCGAAGATTCAAACGCGGGTGCAGGTTATCCCTACTCCGCATAATTCACTCGATGTTCTTCACGTTACTGCTACTATAAAGAAATCCACGGTTTTTAGGAATTCCTTTAGAAGCTTTTTCTTCGCTTTTGAAGATGGGAATAATTGTGCTTTCTACACTTTTTATAGAACAAAAGACTAGGGAATCTAGTCTTCACTTTATGTTATTAATCTCTTTCAACCCCTTGACGACCTTCACGCTCTAATAGTTCAAAGCTGACTTTTGGTCCTTTACTTCCAGCAGCGTAATTTGGGAACTCTTCAGCAATTTCGCTGTCCCAAGTTTGACGAATCGTATCTACATATTTCCAAGAAGCCGCAACTTCTTCCCAGTGAGTGAAGTTTGTCATATCGCCTTCAATACAGTCTAAAATTAAACGTTCATAGGCTTCTGGACTTCTTAGAGAGAATGTTTCGTCAAAGATTTTTTCTAAATGACTCGTTTGCAGTGCAATGGTATTTCCAACTGCTTTCGAATTAATAACAAAACAGAATCCCTCACGAGGAGTGATGTGAATAGAAATACGGTTTGAAGGACATCCTTCCACGCCACAGAATAATGGAGAACTTGCTTCCTTAAATACAACATCGATTATGGTTTCTTTGGCATTTAAGCTCTTTCCTGTACGGACATAGAAAGGAACCCCTTGCCAACGTTCATTATCAATTAATACTTTTCCTGCAACAAATGTTTCCATATTCGAATCATCAGCGACATTTGCATCTTCTCGGTACCCCGGTTTCAATCCATCTTCGGAAGGTCCATATTGTCCGCGGACAAAGTTTTCCTTCACTTCTTCGGCAGTATATGGACGAAGTTGCTCTAACACTTTAATTTTATTTTTACGAATATCTCCAAATGAACAGGTGGTTCCATCGCCACTAGGGCAAGGATTTGTAAAATATGGTTTTGGACCATATCACGAAGTGCGCCACTAGTATCGTAATACCCGCCACGCTCTTCTACACTGACTTGCTCCAACAATGAAATTTGGACATGGTCAATATTTTCTTTATTCCATAATGCCTCAAAAACACGATTTGCAAATCGAACCGCTGAAATATTTTGAATCATTTCTTTTCCTAGATAATGATCAATGCGATAAATTTGATTTTCATCAAACGATTGACGAAGTTGATTATTCAACTCTTGAGCTGATGCAAAATCTTTTCCGAATGGTTTTTCAATAATTAAGCGATTATAACCATTTGGTGTTAATAATTGCTCTGCTTTTAAGTGCTCTGTAATAGTCCCAAAGAAATTTGGAGCCATCGCAAGATAAAAAACACGGTTCCCATTGATTTGATAAGTTTCATCTAATCTTTCAGAAAGTTCTTTTAAAACGACATAATGATGAGTATCATTCACATTATGTGGTTGATAGTAAAAATGCGATAAGAATTCATTTAATTCTTCCTCACTCTTTACTAAAGATTGTACAGACTGTTTTACGACATCTCTAAAATAGTTATCAGTCCACTCTCTACGTGCTGTCCCAATAACAGCAAAATGATTTTTAATAAATCCTTTTTGGAATAAACGGAAAATTGCAGGATAAAGTTTACGATGAGCTAAATCACCAGTTGCTCCAAACAATGTAATAAGTACATGTTGTTCGCTCATGAATTGTCCTCCTTGAATCAATATGCAGGCTTATGGCCTGCTTAACGTTAAATACTACTTTTCTAGTTTAAGTTATAAGAATAGAAAAGTAAACTATAAAACGCCCTTCCTCTCAGAAAGGGCGTTTTGTTCTAAAAATATCTTGAACTCTACGAATTGTTTTATCATCTCGAATAATCGGAATGGTAATTTCCTTCGTAGTTGTTTCTTGAGACGTTGGTTCTGCCGTCGTTTCTTCAACAGTTGTAGGTTCAACGGTTGTTGGTTCTTGAGTTGTAGGCTCTTCAGTCGTTGGAACAACAGTGGTTTCTTTAGTCGTTGTTTCTACTGTTGTCTCAACTGTAGTCGTCGTTTCCACGCCTTGTAACCATCTTCCTTTATGATCTACTTTATATCCATCCGGTGTTTCTCCGTCTCGAATCATTTTTCCAGATTCTTCGAAATAATGATAATATCCTTCAAACCACTTCCAGCCTGTTTGCATCTCACCTGCAGTATTGAAGTAATAATACTCATTAGCTACTTCTTGAAGACCTGTTACCATTCTTCCTTCTGGAGCTTGTAGGTAATACCACTTACCATCCTCTTGGAACCAGCCAAGCTTTTGAGCACCACTTTCTTGATAATAATGATATGCTCCATCATGCCATTTCCATCCAGTTTGCATTTCACCTGCATTATTGAAGTAGTACTTAGCCTCTTTAATTTCATGCGTTCCAACAGCCATACTTCCATCTTCTGGAGTTAAATAGTACCATTTTTCAGATTCTTTTAACCATCCTGTCTTTTGGGCACCACTTTCTTGATAGTAACGGTATGCTCCATCATGCCATTTCCAACCTATTTGCATTTCGCCTTTGCTGTTGAAATAGTAAGTAGTACCGTGAACGGCAAAAGTTCCTGTAACCATTTCTCCATTTTCTAATTGTAAGTAATACCACTTATCCTCATCTTTCACCCAGCCTTTTTTCTCAGAGCCAGATTCTGCAAAGAAATGCCACTTACTATTGACTTTCGCCCAACCGGTTTGCATGATTCCTTTATCATCAAAGAAATAATTTTTTCCATTAATCTCTTTGAAACCAGTAACGAATTTTTTATTCTCATCAAAGTAATACCATTTCGAATCATGTTTTCAACCATGCTAAGGCAGTTGGGTTGGATTCGTCAAGCTACGAGCTCCACTGTCCTCGAAATACATCGCTTGTCCATCCACTGTTTTTCCAACCGGTTTTGCATACGGCCTTCTTCATCAAACAAGTATGTTTTTCCATTGATTTGAGATAGTGTATCATTTTCTCTAGAGCCACTTGAATTTAAATAATACCATTCGCCATTTAATCTAAGCCAACCAGCTTTGGCCATTTTTCCATCTTCATATAAGTAGTGCCAATAGCGGTCCGTTGGTTGCCATTTCCTTTTGAAGATATCCTTTTCCGTTGAAATAATACCACTCTCCATCAATTTCCTTGCCAGCCTATAGCCTTTTTCACTGGAACTTAATTGATACATACGAAACCATCTTTTTACATACCATTTGGTTTCAATTGTTGGAATTTGAGGGAATTCTTTTGAAACATCCGTAAATCCTGACTTGTTAATATCATAAACAGTTGCATCATATTGATTACTTGAAGCTTTTACAATTTTAGTGCCTCGATCTTCTAACCATTGTTTAGTTGATGGAACATTGATATCTGCACCCGAGGTCTGAACGACTAGACTAGGATTTAGATTTTTGAAGAAAATTAATCGTATTCGATTTCACACCATCATAATGGTGATTCCATTTCATTAAATCTACTTTCCCGATTTGCTTACCTAATTGATCTTCTGCTCCTTCAGCATTATCTAAATCTCCACCTAAATAGATTTTTTGACCATTAACGGTAATCACAGCAACTATTGAGTTCGAATTGTCATCATAGACTCGTTTAAGATTTCCATCACTATCATACTCATTCTTGTGGTTATAAAGTTGGACATCCATATCTCCTAATTTAAAAATGACTATCTTTTTCAGAAATGTCTTGGATAACTTTCACGTTTTTATCTTTTTGCAGCCTTTAAAGCATTGTCATAATTAAATAAATTATCCCATAAACGAGTAGGTTCTGTAATTCTACTATCACTATATTTTTAAATATAATTTATCAACAGAATAGTTATTTAAAACTTCATCCACTCCACCAATATGATCGCTATGAACATGAGTCCCTAAAACGAAATCTAATTTTTTTAACACCTACATTATTTAAATGGCGAAGAACTCTGTCTTCTAACACATTAATATTACTTCTCGCGTTTCCTGTCCGTATAGGATAAAGAGATTCGACCCATCTGGAAAAATCAAAAATCTTCCCAGTATCTATTAAGGCATAATGTCCATTACTCTCAATAGAATGGCATCACTTCCTGGTTTCCCCTTTGTATTAATGAAGTGAATTCTATTTACTGAATTTTCATTGCTTGACACATCATTTACATAAGCAAAAAGTAAACGAGTAAACCTCCCAACAAAAAGCGCAATTCTTTTTCAAATTGTTCATCTCCTTTTTAACTAAAATAAGTATACCATAAATAGAAATTGCTGTTAATAAGTCTATCTACTCTTAAAAATAGAGTTTTTTCGAGATAAATTTCATAGAATTAACACCTTTCAGATGCCTAATTCTTCTATGCTATAGCTATACATTAAAAATAGTTAAAGAAGGATAGCTAAATCTTTACCCTTGCTTTATATACGCTTCAAAAGTCATCGTGTCTTACTTGTTTTATCTACTGGAGGATTTCCATAAAGTCATCCCCGTAAATTGTTGTAAGAATTTGACTATAAGATTCAGGAATTTTATAAACTCTATCTTCAAAAAGGGCTATCAATCACTTTATCCAATAAAGATTTGTCAAACTTTGTAGAGATTATTTTGTTCTCCATTAAGTAATCAATAAATTCGTTCTTTTTACTTTCGTGGAAAGATCATTCATCTTTTTGTTCCAAGTCTTAACTCGAGTCAACCTAAAAATCATCACCATTATGTATCTAATGATATTTTTAAATTTCGCATTTTTGTTATGAACCCCGTAAAGTGTATAAACAGATAATCTTCGATACGTATCTAATTTCACCATCTCATCATTGACGTCAGAATAGAAAATCAAAGGAAATACATCCACACAGATACCTAGTTCGATATCATTTTCAATATAATTATTATCATAAACTGTTCTTACATCATACACTCTGTAAAACGGATATGGATAACGTGCATCATTCTCCCAAGAAGCTACTTTATAAACAGCATGATCATCTTCAAGGATTGCCTGATATAATCTATCATACTCATCACGTTTTAAAGCGATATCCATATCATCATCCCAAGGGATATACCCTTTATGTCTAACTGCTCCTAATAGAGTTCCGTAAGCTAATGAGTAATTAATCCCTTTTTTTTGACAGAGATCATGAATATAATCCATTACACCTAATTCAATTTCTTTAATTTCTTTTTCGTCTAATTTTCGATAACCTTCTCTATTTTTGTAAATAATAGAGAAATAGTAACCTGCAATCACAAATAAAAATACACCCTTGTAGAAAATCCCATAGAAAGTTGAACTTAAGAACAAATTAGAGATTAAAATAACTGAAGTCATTAACAACACAGAAATCAATTCATGGTTATGTTCACCATCTTTCCATTCCTTAACAAATTTCTTAGTACTTGAAAAATGAAAGAAAAGCATAAAAATCGCCATCGTAATAAAACCGGTTATCCCGTTATAAAATAGAAGCTCTAAATATCCATTGTGAGTTAGATAATGTTGTTTAATAATATATGCAGATTCATCATACTCTTTTCCTAATTCATACCAGTTACCAGATGAAAATCCAAAGATTGGACGTTTCGGAATAAATGATGCTGTTGATTGCCAAATTGCAAAACGGTTATTAGAAATATTTTCTTCACTAGTATCTGTTCTTTCAAGTGAAAAATTTTCTTCTCCTCCCCTCTGTTTGTTTCTTTTTGAATCTCAGTTGAATGTGATTTTAAGTAAACATCACTAGAGTATTTCACACCATTGTAAGAAACAATCACTAACGCACCTGCAACAACGATTGTAAGAAGCGCTTTTGCTTTTTTAGTCCAATCGGCCATCATTAAAGCGTATAAAACTGCTACTACTAATAAACAAATAAGCGTTGTTCTTGATCCAGATAAAACAATATATACAAAATTTAGAATAATTGATAAAACCGCTAGACTTTTTAACAAGTTTATTAAAAAGCAGAAAAACTCGTCCATAAGTAAATAATCACCATCAAAGAGATAATGGAGAGATAGTTTGGACTTGCTAAAATTCCAAATAATCGAGATTCCACAAATCCTTGTCGAATTAATAATCCTTTATAATCAAGGACATGATATCCTTCTAACATAAAGAATTGCCAAATGGATATCAGTACGCCCAAAGTGTTAACAACTGTAATGACAGACACATTGAATAAGATACGAGCTTTCTTTGCAGCAAAAAGACTGAAAAACTGGATAAATTGCAAAGAAATAGATAAAAAGACCACTAAATTCTTCACATTAGTAGAAAATCCATGTTTAATCACTATTAATGAGGTTATTATATTCAAGACGAAAAATAGAATTAAATATTCAATTTTTTAGCTTTTAAGTACGCTTTCTTGATAAAGAGATTGTACAAACCTAAAAATACACCCATCAGTGTCATTATCGCAGTCACTATTTTTATTAGCGGAAATAAATTGAAGAGGTACAATTAATCCTGCCATACAATAAAAAGAAATCACTGATAAAAAAATACCAGATTTATTCTAAAATAGTTTTTCTATATATGAAATCATTTTTCTCCTAACATTCATTTTTTATAAGAAAAATTTTTCGTTTACACTTTTCGATTCATTAAAAGCTAAATAGAGGCTTCTTAGTTTATGATAATAATACCTTATTGAACCTTCGAAAACCGCTTTGGTATACCTGTATAAACCAAAACAACTTCTACATTTTGAAGAATGTTGTTTATACAAATGTCATAAATTCATATTTTACTTATGAATAGTATGAAATTTACAAGTGAAAAAGTGTCTGTACAGAATCAAAAATAATATTAACATAGTATCAAAATGAATTGAAAGGTAGAACATTCCTTTTTCGATGTCCTTAAAGTCGTCAAACACCCCCAAAAAAATCAAGTTTTTAATCAAAAATAGAGATTAAGCTAGTTCTACTGCTTAATCTCTATAAAATACTCTTTGAAATTCTTTTTACAAAAGACCTTTATTTAGAAAAATATTCGTACAATGCTTTATCCGTTTCCAGCCATGATTTCCACCCTGGATGAATTCCATCGTGCATATAATAGGATTCATATTCTTTATCAGAAATATCCCAAACAGTCGCCCTCATACTCTTTGGCAATTGCTTTGATTTTTCATAATATTTTTCTTGATTCTTTATTTATCCCAATATGATCATACCATTTTCCATTTACAGGGAATAAAATAATTTTTGCTTCAATCCCTAGTTCTTTAGCAATTTCTAGGAAAAGTTTAAAGTCTTCATATTCTGCAGAATCTAATAGATTAATATCCTTCTTGGAATCTTTAGCTGATTCAACTCTTTTTGAATAATTCATATTAAAAAGCGTCATCGTCCATACCAAATGGATTATTTTTAGTCTTTTTCTGCATCTTTAACTGCGTCTGAAGTCCGCTGTTCCCAATTGATTTCTGAGGCAAGCTCTGACTTTACTTTCTTTGTTCCAAGAGATTTTTTTATCATTTGCAAATTTATTTTTAAAATATAGTTATATCAAGTAAATCAACTTTAATCAACCACTCATCTAAACCTATTGGATTTTTATCAACGAGTACCTTTATATCTTTCAAAAGTCTCTTTTTAAAGACTGATTATCACTATAATGTAATAATCCGATTAATCAATTTTGTTTTAGTTTCTTGAGTTTCAAAAGCTTCGTTATTCAATGCATTGTATACAGCTTCTTTAGAAATTCGACCCTCAAAAAGCTTTACGATTTTTGATCTTTTTCTTCAAAACCATTGCATCGACTCCACAATCGCAATTCTTTTTCAGAACAGCATCCCCTAATGAGCCTAATAATGATGCATGAATGATATTTTTGATCACTCCCACTGCCGAGTTGCATAATATGGAAATCTTTAGTATTAAAAACTTTATTAAAGCTATACTCTTTATGATTCGTGATTGCTAATTCAGAAGATCCAAATAAAACTAAAAGTATTTTTGATCTAGATTAGCTTTTATGATATCCGTACTCTTATATTTTTCTGGACTTATACTGTATCTAACAGAATTATCAGATACTTTATAATAATTATCCAAGTACGGAATATAAAAGTATAAAAATACAACCAACGAAATTACAGATAGAAATACAGCTACTACAAATGCTTTAATTCTTTTTCAATATTTTCTCCACCCAACTTAATATTCACTGAATTTTTATCATGTTTCTTGGGAAATTTGAGACGAGTTTTAAGGAAGTTTAATATTTTATCTTGGTAATTTCACTTTAAATACAGATCCTTGATTCAAATGGGAAGTAAGACTAATACGACCTTTATAGCCTTCAATTAATTCTTTAGCAATCGAGTAACCCCTAATCCATTGCCTCCTCTTTCTCTAGAACGTGCTTTATCTGCACGATAGAATCTCAGAAGACTCTTTTCTTATCCTCTTCACTAAGTCCCATTCAAAATCTTGTATACCAATTTCCACATGACCAGTTGTTGTAGAGGCTAACAATGATTTCTTTACGATTGGTTGAATATTTTACTGCATTATCTAGTAAAATAATAATTATTTGTTCAAAATGATTTCGGTAAATCGGAGATAATATTTCTTCGTAGTGTCAATATCCGAAATAAAGGTAAAATCAGGATAAAGGAGTTTAAAATTAGTCACGATTTGTTCAAGTGTAGACACTACTTCCGTTTTAGCATCCTTATATTGTTCCTTAACTTGCGGAGCCCGTGATAAATCAAGCATCTCTTGTACTAAAGTTTTTCATACGCTGGATCTCCGATAAAGAAGCCCTTAGCGATTCCTCTAGAACTTCTGGATTATTTTTTCCCCAACGATTTAATAGTTTTAAATGCCCCTCCACTATCGCAACAGGGTTCTTAATTCATGTGAAACATCTTCTACGAAATGCTTTTGCTGTGAAATATAGAAACTAATTTTATCGAGCAATTCATTGAATTGTTGAGAAACCACTACAAATTCATCATTTTTTCTTTGGAACTATCAGACGTTTTGTCTCTATATTCTCTTCATCAATAGAAGCAATAATATCGTGAATTTCTTCAATTGGCTTAGAAATTAGACGTGAAATAAAGTAAGCTAAACCAACTGATACAATCGCTTCTACTACTAATAATTGGAAGAAAAGAGTCCGTAATTGCTTCCGTAATTCTGCTAATTTTGCCATACGATTCGTTACTTGTAAGTGACCAATTAAAATTCGACTATTTCTAGAGAGGATTGGCATCATCACCTGCACGCTTTCATCTCCAGTTGAAAGATTAACATACTGCGTTTCTAGTTTACTAGAAACTTGAGGTATATCCTGCCACTGCTGTGTCTGAAATAACAGCTCTCTTCCCGTATCAAAGATTCGGATATTTACTTCCTCGTTTACAGGATAGAAACTACTATTCTTTTTGTAGACCTGATGTTGAACATGTTCATATTGCTCAGCTTTGTTTAATACTGATAAAATATTCTCTATTTGGAGTTTCTCGGTTTGTTCAGATAGTAAGTCTGCGATTACCTGTGCATAAATAACCGTTTGATTTTTTTCATTTTCACGCAAAGCATAGGTCTGAGCTTTGATTAAAATGGTTGTTAATAGAGCTAATAAGGCAAAAATGGTGGCTGACATTACCCACCACCATTTTTTCGCTACTGATTTATGTTGATTTTTGAGTTCATCTTATTTTCCTCAGCTTCTCATTACATATCCTGTACCACGAACTGTTTGAATATAACTCTCTCTTCCAGGCAAATCAATTTTATTACGGATATAACGAACATAGACATCAATAACATTCGTCTCAACTTCATTTTTATATCCCCAAACTTTTTTCAAAAGTATCTCACGAGATAAGACAATATCGATATTTTCCATTAAAAGAAGAAGAAGCTCATACTCTTTTTGTTAAATCAATGACTTCAGCCAGCTCTTCGTACTACACGATTTTCAACTTCAATCACTAAGTCACGATATTCTACTTTTGTTTTGTTTAATATTACGAGATTGTTCTTCCATCTGCAAGCGTCTAAATAAAGCACGTAATCTCGCTAATATTTCTTCAATTTCAAATGGTTTTACCACATAGTCATCTGCACCTTGATCCAACCCAACTACTCGATCCATCACCGAATCTCGCGCAGTCATAATGATAACCGGTGTTTGTTTGACTTGTCGTAGTCTGCGAACAACTTCTAAACCATTCATTTCTGGTAACATTAAATCTAATAAAATCGCATCCCAAGACTCATCAATTTGCTGTTTGTAGGCCAGATCTTCCGTCTGAGCAAACTTTTTTGTTTCATATCCTTCATGCGCAGTTCTAGTTCTACAAAACGACTTAAATTTTTCATCTTCAATAATTAAAAATACGTTGATTTCCTTGCATATTTAAACTCCTTCCATTATTCTCCTAATAGAATTATCATACCATATTCATGAGTTTCTTAACGAATTTAATGAATATTTTTCTATATAAAAAGAATTAAACAGGTCTATCGTTTTAATTCTTTTCATTAAAGATACTAGAGCTTTATCACTTTTTGCTTCTTTAGTCGTAATCTGAGTCGTCTCTTCGGAAATTGGTTCAGCATTGTCTGTTGGCGCTTCTTGAGTAGTAGTCGTTAGAACAGTTGTATTAGTTGTAGTCGTCGTAGTTTCAACTTTGACTCTCCAAACACCATCTTTATCAACTCGATAACCATCTGGTGTTAATGATCTTTTTAACATTGCTCCTGATTGTTCAAAAATAATACCAATTATTTTGAATTAATTTCAACCAGTTTGCATAATTCCTGATTCTTCGAAATAATATTCTGTTTTTATAGACTTTATGGAAACCTGTTACCATTCTTCCATTCTCATCTAGATAGTACCATTTGTCGTTTTTCTTGATACCATCCAATTTGCATAGCCCCACTATTTTTGAAGTAATAATAACTACCATCGAACCATTTCCATCCAGTTTGCATCACGCCACTTGTTGCAAAGAAATAATTTACCCCATTAATTTCTTTCAAACCAGTTTCCATTACCCCAGAACTATTTAAGAAATACCAAACATCATTAATTTGTTTCCAACCGGTTTGCATATATCCATTGCTATCAAAATAGTACCATCTATCATTATCTCTTTGCCAACCTGTTTGGACTATTCCAGATGAGTTAAATAAATAACGTTTTCCCCATATTGTTTTCCAACCTGTGACCATTCCACCTGAATTGTCAAAATAATACCAGTTGTTACTGATTAGTTTTCCAACCAGTTTGCATATATCCATTACTGTCAAAATAGTACCAGACATTATTGTTTTTTAGCCAACCTGTCTGCATAGCACCTGTATCTTTAAAATAATACCAATTAGCTCCTAACTCCTGCCAGCCAGTTTGCATCACTCCATTACTATTAAAATAATACCAAGTACCACTGATTTGTTTCCAGCCAGTGACCATGACATAATTTTCGTAATAATACCACTTTCCATCCACTTGTTCCCAATATGTGGCTTTCACCTTATTCAAAGGTTTTCCATCGGCTCTACGGGAACGATATTGTCCCTTTGATTTTACTATTTCACATGCAGTTCCATCTTTATCTCGGTCAAGATGATCCGCATACCCGTCTTCGCCAACTGAAATATCTCCATATCCTGCAGCCCATGCTTCAGAACAGTTTCTAAAGTGAATCTCGTTAGCATTCACTGAATCATTTAACGGAACTACTCCCACTACTAAAAACGTAATCAAACACAAAAATACTTTTCTTAATTTCATTTGCTTTCTCCCTCCTAATAGATAAGTTCATTATAGATGAAAACGGTATCGCAATCAACTGGTAGTTACCAATTTCAGAACAAGTCCCCACTTGCTTCCTAAAATAAAAAAACCAGTCTATAAAGACTGGTTTTACAATTAATGTTCAATTTCTTTTTCTTGTGCCCATTCGAAGTGGAATGTTCCTGGTTTGTCTACACGGTTGTAAGTATGCTTTACCAAGTAGTCACGTTGAGCTTGAATTAAGTTTGCAGGTAATGTTTCTGAACGGTATGAATCATAGTATGCTAATGCACTTGAGAATGTTGGTACTGGGATACCAGCACGAACAGCCGTTACAACAACATCACGAACTGCATCTTGGTAAGATTCAGTAACATATAAAAGTACTTATCTAATAATAAGTTCTTCAATTGAGGATCACGTTCGAACGCATCTGTAATCTTTTGTAAGAATTGCGCACGGATGATACATCCAGCACGGAAGATTTTCGCGATTTCGCCGTAGTTTAAGTCCCAATCGAACTCTTCACTAGCTACACGCATTTGAGCAAAGCCTTGCGCGTAACTCATAATTTTTAGAAGTATAATCCTTTACGAACTTGTTCGATTAAAAACGACGTTCTGAATTTGTTAATTCAGGAATCTTTGTTACTGCTAATTCTTTACTTGCTGCAACGTTCTTCTTTCAATGTAGAAACGAAACGTGCAAATACTGATTCCGTAATTAATGGAAGTGGCACCCCTAAGTCTAATGCGCTTTGTGAAGCCCATTTACCAGTACCTTTGTTTCCAGCAGTATCCATGATTACGTCAACCATTGGGCGACCTGTCTCAGGATCTTTCTTCGTTAAAATGTCCGCTGTGATTTCGATTAAGTAACTATCTAATTCTCCCTTGATTCCATTCTTGGAAGACTTCAGCGCATTCTTCTAGAGATAATCCACCAACACGACGTAAGATATCGTAACTTTCAGCGATTAATTGCATGTCCCCATATTCGATTCCGTTGTGAACCATTTTTACGTAGTGACCTGCTCCGTTTGGTCCAATGTAAGTGACACATGGAGCGCCATCGTCTGCTTTAGCAGAGATTTCTTCTAAAATTGGTGCTACTAAATCGTATGCATCTTTTTGTCCACCAGGCATGATAGAAGGTCCTTTTAGGGCTCCTTCTTCTCCACCAGATACACCAGTACCGATGAAGTTGATTCCTGAGGTTTGCAAGTTCTTCATTACGGCGCATTGTATCTCTGAAGAATGTATTTCCTCCATCGATTAAAATATCACCTTTATCTAGATGTGGAAGTAAACTTTGAATGGTCTTATCAGTAGCTTCCCCAGCTTTTACCATTAATAAGATTCTTCTTGGTTTTTCTAAAGATTGTACAAATTCTTCTACAGTGTATGTTGGTACTAATTTTTTATCAGGATGTAGTGCAACAACCTCATCTGTCTTAGATGATGAACGGTTGAAAATTGAAACACTATATCCACGGCTTTCAATATTTAACGCTAAGTTACGTCCCATTACGGCCATACCAACGACACCAATTTGTTGTTTTGACATGAATCTTCCTCCAATTTGTTTTATTTTCCATTCCTATGTTAACAAAAATCGTTAATATTTGAAAGATTTTTGGCCGCTTTTCTTTCATCTCTTCTGTTTTCATTTCAATCATTTTCAATTTTATAAAGGTAGTTTAAGCATTTAAGACTAGTAATTCACTCTAGTTTACGGTAAACTATTACAGAAGCTAGAAAAAAGGAGCGATTGTGTTGGCAAAGAAAAAACGTAATCTTTCAACCGTTGAAAAAATTACACGTGTGGTTACTGTATTAATGTTAATTGGAACCCTAGGAGCTATTGTTCTACAAGTAGCATTAACCATTATGAACTATAAATAAAAAGGTCCTGCAGGAAATCCTGCTGGGTCTTTTTATCTTTCACTCATTTCTTCTTCAAAGAGACGAAAAGCTTCTGCGCTATATTCTTTAGTGTAGCAATACCACTTGTACAAGAATTCTCCTACAGGTTTTCCATTACTTTCTTGGAATAATGCCCTGCAGAACCAATAGTCGGAAACTAGCGCAATCATCGCTAAGAAATGACATTCACTAATTAATCGAAAAGGTGATTTCTCAAATATCAAGTCCAGACTCTATACACTAGTCTCTTAAAAATACATAATAAATAAACGAAAGACCGCTTGGAAATACCAAACGGTCTTTTGTATTCGATATAAAATTCAAATTTCAGCATCCTTTCTAATGAAGGATCCTTAAAAGTTTAATTACTTTTTATATCCCCCGAAACAATTGCAAAAATAGCATAATAGATAACACAACCCTATAATTACAAGCCCTGTATTCATGAGGAATGCTTTTGACATACTGTATTCAAAAGGAATAAAATAATCAACCGCTATCTTTATTGCTATAAACGGTAAAGAGGCCATGATATCTAATAAAATATTTCTTTATTTTTCTTATATCATACAAGGATCGATTTCAGAATAAATTTCACTTCAACAGTAAAACAATCATCTCCAGAAAGTACGGTTGTCAAGATATAATACTCTGGCTGGTCTACACCTGAAAGGAAAAAGTACACCGTTGAAAAACAAGTTGAAGAATCCACCAGTAAAATAGATTTTTGTCAGACTCAATTCATGGCCTTTAAGAAAGATAACCTGGTTAGCAAAAATCGTATCTAAAGTCCACGTTAAAATCCGGAGTGAACAAATAATCATTGTAGGGTACAGCTAAAACATATTTTTGGTCCCACATATAAGAAAATTACAGCAGGACTCACACAGGCTAGGCCTATTGCGATTGGAACCACCAAGAATAAAAATAATCGACTTGTTTTCGTTTGCAGATCATTATATTTATCAAATGCTTCTTCAGCATTATATTTTGCTAGACGAGGAATACTTACGATAATAATGGAAACTACCACACCAGTAATCATCGTAGATAAATTTAGTGAAATAGTATAATAGCTGATATAAAGATTATTCTTGACAGAAGATAAGAACAATCTGTCTAAAACCGTATACAGCATATTTGCATTTGCAAGTAAAAGCATTGAAAATAGTGGTTTTAAATACTGCATACAAATCTTTAAGTGGAATAAGAACTAATTTCACTTTTTCTTCGGATATAAATATAACTTGTAAAAGTAATTTAAAAAGTTCGCAATAGTCATAATTAATGCATACGGAATAATATCTTCACTATTTTTTTACAAATACGAAGATAGATACCAACTATAAACACCCGAACAAACAATGTTTTTTATATAGAATAAAATTGTAACTTTCAGAATGCTTCAGCCATCCATTCAACATACAAAAATTGTACAATAATTTGGAAAATAAAAGATGATATATAAAAAGCATATTATTTGGATTGGCTATCCAAATATAGATTATATAAATCAATGTTACTACGACTGAACTAACAATACTTGCATAGAATAACAGCGAAAAAAATTATACGATGCTTTTTCTTTATTTTCTCGAACTCCACTAACTAAGCAGATTCCCATAATTGTAAACGCCAAAAAGCAGCAAAAGGAATAAACCAAGCAGCTAATGAGTTTACTTTATTAAATTCTCCGAATAATTCTGGGTCCAAAATTCTTGTTAAATACGGTCCCGTTAATAATGGAAAAAAATAATATTTAGTATTCGCACTAAAAGTACTTGCTATCGCATTCACTTTAATATTATTTTTACTCATTGAACACTCTCTTTCATTTTAAATCAATTCTACTTTTGCTTCTTTACTATCTACAGGAACATAGATCTTATTTTGACGCCAATCATAATTGGTATTTGGAATCAAATAATCCTCACCATAATAGGCTTTCAAATAATCTACAGCATTTGTTGGAGCGTATGTTTTTGCTTCCATAAAAGTGACTTCTTTAAGCTCTTCCATAGGTAGTTCATAATAAAAGGCCTCAACATTGACAGGTTTATTTAATGCATTCATTCCATACCAAATCATGGTCGTAGAAATCACATTAGAGTCTACTCGATCAAACAAAATAATATCAACATTTAACCCATTATAGGAAAACGAAATTTCTTTCACTTGATTTTGATAGATTAATTTACGATTCAATACAAAATTTCTTTTTTGATAAAAAAATCAATAATGGTTTTTAATTCGTTAGAGTCTTTGGGACTCATCATCGCAAAATCCATATCGATATCGTGAGCTAAAATAGCCCCTTCTCTTTCATAACCTAGTAAAGTTCCCGCTTCAATCCAAATTTTTGTGTCCTAACTGACGATTCACTTCTTCAAACTCTTTCAAAATTTGGTGAGCATTTTCTTTCAATAAGAGTTGACGGTCCCCATCAATCTTCTTATTTGCTAAATCATTTAAGTTTTTAATAATAGGCAACTTAAAATTTTATCTTTATGGTTTCCTAATAAATGAGCCATTGTTGATTTTTAGCCATTTTAACATCTTATGTTTACTCCCTAAACTCTTTTAATAATGATTTTGTAAAGATTCTTATGAATCAACAGCAATAAAAATGATAATTTACGCTTACTATTGAATAAAGAATTTCCTAAAAATAAATTTCTTATACTTCTTCAAATTTTTGAATTAATTGAGCTTCTAGAGCACTATCTTTGTACTCCTCATCTTTTAAAAGACGATCTAAAAACGTAGAAATATGCCCAGCAAATACGAGTATCTGCTTGATATTGTAAATTAGGATATTTTTCTGCAACTATTTTTGCATTCTTTTCATACGCTTCTATCACATTTAAAAAAATTTCGGAGTGAATTTTGTGTAGTAATACTGTTTTTCACGATGCATATAATAATATTTATGAACCTGGGTAGCCGCAATTTTTGACATCTACTTAAAAGATCGACCATTAGAAATGCATCTTCCGCAATTTTACCTTTTTTTCAAATCGAATATCATTAAATAAACTCTTTTTATACAGTTTATTCACAGCAGTTACTGAAAAATATCTTTTGCCTCAAGAACCATCTTAATGGCTTCTTCACTTGTCATTAAGTAAGGTTCATTCTTTGATTCATCTTTTAGAACTTGATCGTTATAAACATCATATAATCGACAGAAAGAAATCTCCGCATCATATTTTTAAAAGATTTGAGAGTAAGACTTCATACATATCTTCATCAACATAGTCATCACTATCCACAAACCCAATGTAATCAGCGGTCGCTTTATCAACACCATAATTTCTGGCATCGGACAATCCACCATTTTCTTTATGGTGAACGATAATTCGTGAATCACGTTTTGCAATTTCATCACAAAAGCTTTCCGCTATTGTCGGTAGAACCATCATTAATTAAAAAGAATCTCAATATTTTTTATAGGATTGATTCATTAAAGACTCTACACATCGTTCTAAATACTGTTCAACATTATAAACAGGAACGATAATACTAATTTTTGGTTCCATAATACTCCCCTTTATATTGTTCATATCCATTCTCTAAATCAACAAAAACAGCATCATGATGTGCAACTTGTTTTTCAACAGGAGGAGGTGTCATATAATCTCCAAATGCTGTTTTTAGGTAAGCATCGTATCCAACTGGAATTGGCATTTCCGTTTGTTCAAATGGTACAAATAACGCTGATTCAAAAGCTTTCGATTGGATATTTATTCTTCATATATCCAGGACCTGCACAAAGTTCCGTAATCCCATCACTTTCTTCACGCGTGTACTTTGTCATCTCACGCTGCGCCTTGCTCCAAATCTTATAGCGTAATGAACGTGTTGGAAATAATCCTAATAGGAATAAACTTCCCCATTTCATTAACCCACCATGTTTTTCGGGTACTGTTTGTGCACGGAATAATGAATAAATCAATGCCCATCGTACTTGTTTCTTACGTTCTGATTCTGATTTTGGATAATAATCTAATGGAAGGATATCAATCGCTAAACCATGTGGAATCTCTAAATCTTGTTGATATGGTTTCACACAAGTCGTTTCTTTATCACGAATCGTCACGAATAAATTACGGTCCAAGTAGCGTTCATCGCTATTAGACATGACATAACGAGCATCTGCTTCTTTTGGCCACAATTCGATAAGTTTTTCATAGTCTTTACGAGGCATAAAGAAATCTAAATCATCATCCCAAGGGATAAATCCTTTATGGCGAAGTGCTCCAATAGCCCCACCACCGCATAAATAACATAATAATTCATGTTGTTTACAAAATGACACAAAGTATTCTGCCATTTCTAAACATTTTTCCTGTAATGGTTCCATTGTTTCCCCACTTTCTTAAATATCCCATTTTGCCACTGTCTTAAATGGCGTTAATTTATCTTCCTCGAAGAAATGATAAATATCTTTCATTTCTTGAATTGGATTGGATTCAAAAATAATTAAGTTCAAACGTGCATGTACTTTTTGGATCAGACATGAATTGAACAGCCTCTTCAAAGTCCTTGACCTGAACGAGAGCTACCGACCCAAGTTAATCCTTTTTCAAGAATGTCACGTGTGTTTAATGGCACTTCAAACTCGCTAACCCCCATCATTACAACTGCTCCTTGAGGTTGGATATGTCTAATAATTTCTCTATAAGCATCTTGTGTTCCACTTCCACCCACACATTCAATCGCATGGTCGAAGGTAAATCTTCTGGCAAATCACTAACATCATACACTTCATCTACAAATGAGAAGAGGCGTAATTTTTCAGGATCTTTCCCTACTACAATAATCGTTGATTCAGGGGAATTTTGCTTTCGCAATCGTTGCTACGACATATGCCAAACTTCCAGAACCCCAGACCACAATACGATTACGACGGCTATGGGCTACTTTATCAAAGCGACGAAGTCCATGAACTCCCACTGATACGAATTCAGAGATGGCTGCAACTTTATCTGGAACATCTTTATATTTCACAACACGGTCGATTGGAATCGTCACAAATTCGCGCATGAATCCATCGTGACCACTCGAACGGAAGTAGGTTCCATTCACATAGTTCTCATAGAACTCTGTCTCATGGTCAAAATCAAGTGGGGGTTGGTTTGGAATCATCACCACATGATCCCCTGGCTTATACGTTCCAGTTGGGTCCGCAACGACAATCCCACAACATTCATGAATCAACGCCATCGGTAATTTTTTTTGAAGAATTTTAGCAGGTCTTGTCCCTTGAAAATACCGTTGATCTGCATGACATAAGGCTAAGTAATTCGGTCTTACGACTACAGTATCTTTTTCATAAAAAGATACATCTTCATATTTAATTGAGAAAAACGATGGACGAATGAGTTGATACACTCGATTAATCATTTTAAATCTCTCCTAACATCGCTTGCGCAATTTTTAAATCCGTAACGGTCGTAATTTTGATATTAGAGTATTCTCCTTCGACAAGAGCTACTTTTACATCATTCACCACGAATACTTTACAAGCGTCCGTTAAAATTTCTTTGACATCATCAGTCAAACTATCATATAGATCAGTGAAAGCTTGAATTTTAAATGTTTGAGGAGTTTGGCCTTGATACATATGTGTTCTGTTTGGAATAGAAGAAATCACTTTACCATCAACAGATTCCACAATGGTATCGTTTGCCATTACTACTGTATCCGCAACATCGTAGTTTTTCATTGCCTCGATATTGTCTACAATCATACGGTATGAAACAAACGGACGAACCGCATCATGTGTAATCAATACATCTTCACTAGAAAAAGAGCTACTATTCTTAATATCTGAAATAATACTTAAAAATACTATCATTTCGATTTCCTCCGCCACTTACAACGCGGATTTTGTCTTTATTTGTCAAAATGTGTTTTGTCTAATAAATCATTGAAATAGCTCACCCAGTTAGGATGAACAGCCACATAGACAACATCTACATCCGGAACAAACAAGAATTTTTCAACTGTGTGAATAATAATTGGTTTTGTTTCTAATAGTAAAAATTGTTTTGGCATTTCTTGGATTCCCATACGAGTTCCAGTACCACCGGCTAAAATCCCTGCATAAATCATTTCTTACACCTCTTATTCTCCAATTAAGGAGTTGTTAAATAATACAAATCTTGTCTTTCTTGTAATAATGGATAAGTTTTTAACAGTTGGTTGTCCCATCAATTTACGGATAGAATTACTATTTTTCTAACAAGACATCATCTGTCGCATAAGAATAATAAATTTGTTCTCCCGCATTATTGGTCAATAACAATTGTCTTTCTTCGATAAATGATTGTGTTAAATTTTTGACTGGTTACAGCTGGGCCATAGGTATTTTTTTAAAGCCATTACTTGCCCAATTGGTAAAGTCAGTCTTTTACATTTTTACTTACTGCATTCATTAATTGTTCAAAGTTTGCTACAGAACTAAAAACTCATTAGTTTTTCAACTAATTTTTCAATAACGATTCTTTGACGTTTTTGACGGCCATAGTCTCCTTCCGGATCATCATAACGCATCCGTGCAAAACGTAAGGCACTTTCTCCGTCTAGTGTTTCTGTTTTTCCTTGGACAAATGATCGTTCTTCATACGTAAAGGTCAATGGACTTGTCACTTCGATTCCACCAACCGCATCAACGAACTCCATTAATCCCTCCATGTTAATTTGAACATAAAAATCAATCGTTGTATCCAACAATTTTTCTACAGAATTGATTACCATAGGGCTTTACCATATGCATAAGCGTGGTTTAATTTGTCATATCCGCCTGTCCCTACAATCTCTGTATAAGTATCTCTAGGCAAACTTAATAATTGTGATTTTTTAGTAGTCGGATTAATTGTTAAAAGTAACATCGTGTCAGAACGTCCGTCTTCTTCAGTACGTCCGTATGCACCATTATCGATTCCTAGTAGCAAAACATTAATTGGTTTAGCATTTTTAATAATCTCATTGGCTTCTTGTTCTGTACGATTTCCTACGCTTTGAGTAATGGTATTAATTGTATTATTAATTTTACTTGCATAATACGTACCTAGAACCGCAATAATTGCAAAAAGACAGATGAATACAAATGCTACACGTCCTTTTTTCTTTTTCTTTTGTTGACGTCTGCTTTGTCTACTCCATTCATTTGATTCGTTCATCGTTTCACTCCAATACTATTTCTATGGATTTTGGTTTTTAGTTGGCTGAGTTGGCTTTACCGGCTCTTGGGTCACAGGTGCTGCTTGTGTTGCTGGAACTTGGGTTTGAGGTTGCTCTGGAGCCGCTGTTACTTCAGGAGCTCTTGTTGCCGGAGCAACCGGTGTAGCTGCACTTGTATCCGCCGCACTTGACGGTGTTGAAGGCGTTGCATCGTTTTCCTCAGCATTATTATTCGAATTACTATTATTGTAATTATTAGTTGCTATTGTAGTTATAGTTATAATTTGGGTCACATTTGGCTCTACATAAGTGTCTTCTTTTTCTTGTACTGGTGAGCTTTTGCTGTGGCGCATTTTTTTGAATATCCACAGTTGATTGTGTTTCTTTTTGTCTCAATATGCTGCAATTCAGAAATTGTTTCTAAATCAAGTGACTTTTCTCAGTACATTTGAAAATTCTCACTTTTTCTTCTTCTGGGATGACAAAGTAATAAATTCCATTAATCATCGCTCCGTCCCCATTAATGGTATCTGTTTCAAAATGTTGAAGAGCTTCTTTGTGAGTTTGAACAATTTGGAATAATTTTTCAACTGTAAAATTCGTTTTTACTGAATTTTCTAAAGTTTTTAAAATCTCTTCATATTTCGTTACTGAATCTAATGACAGTAATTTTTCGACTAATTTTTGAATTACATATTGTTGACGTTTCTGTCTACCTGTATCTCCTTCTGGATCGTCATAACGCATACGAGCATATCGTAATGCCGCTTCTCCATCTACATGACGTGTCACACCTTCAGTAAACGACTCATCTTCATAAGTAAATGTCAAGGCAGGAGTAATTTCTAATCCACCCACTGCGTTTACAAGCCCCATTAATCCTTGCATGTCTACTGTAACATAATAGTCAATCGGGATATTTAACATATTTTGAACACTATTAATCGCAAATTTTTCTTTCCCAAATGCATACGCATGATTCAATTTGTCAAAAGTACCATACCCGATAATTTCCGTATAAGAGTCACGAGGAATACTAATCATCGTTGTTTTCTTTTGTTTTGGATTAACGGTTACCAACAACATTGTGTCTGAGCGACCCACTTCCGTATCACGACCATAGGCACCATTATCAATCCCCAAAAGTAATACTGAAAAACTACTATCATCTGTTAATTCTTTATCACGTAGCTGCATCGTGTCCACTTTCTGGTGAATCGCGTCTTCAGCTTGTGAAATACGGCTCCATGCATACGCTACTCCCGCAATTAGAACAGCAACAATAGCGATTGCTACGGTAAGGATAATTTTTCTATTTTTTTGACTTTTTCTTTGTTTTCTTCTATTTGATATTTTTTCTTCGTTTACTCTCATTCATTCCACTCCAATAACTATACAATCAGTTAATTATACCATAGATTCCCCTGAACTCATGAGTATTTATAGTTTTTTAAGAATTAACTTCTTCGTTAAAATAATCCTTTTTAAACTGAAACCCAAAAATCCATCCTTTAATCGTTCCAATTCCATACGCAAAATGAATGGCTATCATAATCAACGGAATCCATAATAATGTAGGGTTAAATTTTTGCTTAGAAATTTCAAATGCTGATAATCCCAATACCGCTAAAACATAAAGTGAAAATACGGTCACGAGCGGTGCAAAACTAATTGGCGTTACCAACATTAAACCTAATAAAGTTGCCACAAATACTCCTGGCCCAAAATGGAATAGAGATAAACAATCACGACAAACATGTGACGTTAGTCCTATCCAATATCCATTGGCAAATTTTTGATGGATCATTTTAGACAATGTCGGGCGAATATACTGAAACGATTCAATTGATGTATCGTACCAAATTTTAAATCCATTTTTACGAATACGATAATGATATTCGTTATCTTCAGTGCGAGTTAGTTTTTCATCAAAATATCCAACCTGATTTACTACATCACGGTGATACATCCCTTGGAACACAGAATCTACATAACGACTCTCATCCCCTTTGCGGTAGTTAGCAATACTACTCCCTAACGCAGATTCTTCTACAATATGTAACGTTTTTGAAAAATCATCATCCGCCTGCACAATAGTCGGTCTTCTTCCTCCACAAACCTTTTCTCCAGATTCAATGACTTTCACATTTGCTTCAATAAAATTAACTGGAATTTTGGAGTGTGCATCGATTTTTAAGAAACACTCCCCTTCAGAATTTTTAAATCCTAAATTAAGGCCAGTGTTTAATGTTTTTCTTGGATTATCTAAAATTTTAACACCATAGAACAAGTGCTCATTTTCTAGTTTGAATTGATCCATTAAAGAACGCGTACCATCAGTCGACATTGCGTTCACTAAAACAACTTCAATATTTTTTAATGGGTACGTTTGATTTTTTAAGCTTTCAAAAATTTCTGGCAAATAATCTTGCTCATTATATGCGCTAATATTAACGGAAACTAACATTTTTCCCACCTCTTGGTCATATGATAAAAAGTTGGAACAAAACATCCCAATCCTTTATATTTTTATTTCTTTTTTTATTCGCAATATCAATCAATTCATCATGTAATTCTTGTTCAGAATAACTTTCAAAATTTTTCGATAAAATTATAAACACGAGTTAATTTGAGAGTTGTCAGCAATTCCAATATGAATCTTCGGAAAGACTTGTTTTGGATTTACTTCCCCTTCGTTTAATAATTCCTCGTACATCTTCTCACCTGGACGTAATCCAGTAAACTTAATTTCAATATCACCTTCATTAAATCCTGAAAGACGAATTAAGTTTTTCGCTAAGTCTACAATTTTCACCGGTTTTCCCATATCAAGAACGAAGATTTCTCCACCTCGAGCAAGAGAACCCGCTTGGATGACTAATTGAGCAGCTTCTGGAATCGTCATAAAGTAACGCACGATATCAGGGTGAGTTACCGTAATCGGTCCTCCTTCAGCAATTTGCTTTTTGAAGAGCGGTATTACTGAACCACGTGAACCTAAAACATTCCCGAAACGAACTGCAACGAATTTTGTATATTCGCTGCGAGTAGCCATATCTTGCACAATCATTTCGCAAAGACGTTTCGTCGCTCCCATAATATTTGGTGGGTTAACGGCTTTATCAGTCGATACCATTACGAACGATTTAACACGCGCATGACTAGCAGCCTCTGCAACATTTCTTGTTCCAAGAATGTTATTTTTAACGGCCTCACGAGGATTAATTTCCATTAGAGGTACATGTTTATGAGCCGCAGCATGATAGACCACATCTGGTTTATACTTATCCATCACTTCGAAGATACGTTTTCGATCTTGCACATCAGCAATGACTGGTGTAATGGTGAAGTGTTGAGAATACTTCCCTACTAATTCCATATTTAATTGGTAAATACTATTTTCACCATGTCCTAAGATAATGATTTCTTTTGGTTTGAATTTCGCTACTTGACGGCAAATTTCTGAACCAATCGAACCACCTGCTCCGGTAACAAGGATTTTCTTACCACGTAATTGTTTTTCAATCATCGTTTGATCGAGTTCTACTGGGTCACGACCTAGTAAATCTTCAATCTCCACATTTCTTAATTGTTGAACATGCAAGTTCCCACTCATCACATCATCAATGTTTGGTAAAATAACACACTCTGCACCGGTCTTACGGGCTACATCATATACTTCGTTGAGTTTCTTGATTGGAAGAGACGGCATCGCAATAACTACTTTTGTAATCCCCATTGTATCTACAATACGCTCAATATCTTTAATTGCACCAAGAATACGAACTCCATAAATATCTTTACGAAGTTTATCTGGATCATCGTCTACAAAGGCAATCGGGTCCATTCTCATTGCCGGATGCATGAGCATTTGGCGAACTAATAAAGTACCTGCAGCTCCTGCTCCTACAATTAATGTTGGTTTCGCGTTTTCCATAACGCTAGTATCCGCAAAAAATTCACGGAATACACGCATCGATAGACGAACTCCACCGATTGAAATCACAAGCAAAAGCCAACATACGATTAAAAATTGCCATGTTACTTTCGTGTCAAAGAATGCTAATCCTGAGATTGTCGAAACAATTACCGTTGCAGATACACATTTCACAACCGTAATGACTTCATAGACACTGGCATATTCCCAATCTCTCCAATATAAATTGAAGAAATAAGAGAAAATATAGTAGGCGATTAAAGATAGAATCGCCGTAATCGTTAATCCGTGAATATTACGAATCAGCCCTTCAGTTACTAATCGAAATCCTAAAAAAATACTGAACCAACAACAAGTAACGAATCGACGATGAATAATAATAAAATTCTAAATCGATTATTCATGAAATCATCCTCTCTTATTGTCCAAGTACTTCTTGAATTACTTCTAAATAATTTTTGAACAATATAGTCAATATCCTCATCACTTAATAGTCCGTGTAACGGTAAAGTTACTTCATTTTCAAAGAAGCGGTAAGCATTTGGATAATCTTCCATTTTGAAGCCCATATTTTGATAAGCTGTCAATAAAGGAAGTGGTTTGTAGTGAACATTACATGAAATTCCACGTTCAGCCATTTTTAATGATAATCTCACCACGTTGATCATAGGAAGCCCCTTTAATTCGAGTGATATATAAATGGCGTGAAGATTGATAATTTTCACTTTCGTGTTGTAATACTTGAATACGTGAATCAACCGCTAATCCTGCATCTAATTGACGAACGATTTCTTTTCTACGCTCTAGCAATTGAGGGTAACGTTCTAATTGACCTAACCCAATAGCCGCCATCACATCGGCCATATTACATTTATAACCTGGAATGACAATGTCATATTCCCAAGACCCTGGTTTAATTTTTGCTAAAGCATCTTTGGTTTGTCCATGTAATGAGTATACTTGGAATTCCTTGTACATTGCTTCTGAATCCAATTCATTCGCTGGATTCCAAGTAATACATCCACCTTCTGCAGTCGTTAAGTTCTTAACGGCATGGAATGAGAAGGATGCAAAGTCTGCTAACTGAGCTACAGAAACACCATCGCGGGTCGTTCCAATCGCATGTGCACAGTCTGAAACGACAACAATACGATTGAAGTGACGTTGTAAGTTTGTCTTTGGCTTAAACAAGTTTCGTTTAGATTCAACCACTTCAAAAATATGACGATAATCACATGGGACACCTGCTAATTCTACAGGAATAACTACTTTTGTATTTTTCAGTAATTGCTTCTGCAAGAGCATCATAATTCATTTCAAAATGATCTTCTTGAATATCCACCATTACTGGTGTTGCCCCAACGTGTTCAATAACGCTACAAGAAGCTGTATACGTAAATGCTGGAACAATCACTTCATCTCCAGGTCCAACGCCTAGTACACGTAACGCTAATTCTAAAGCAGCTGTTGCTGAGTTTAAGCACACCACTTTTTTTCTGTTCCCCATAAACTCTGCTAATTGACGTTCAAATTCTTTTTGTTTTAGGCCCGGTTGTAATCCAACCAGACTTTAATACCTCGATTACATTATTAATTTCCTTTTCTGAAATATCAGGTGGTGAAAATGGAATATTTCTAACTTTCATGTTGTTCCTCCAAGTTATTTTTAAAACAGCAATCACAGTTTTTTTACCATAATTGCGATATCTTTTTTAAACTACATTCATTTTAAATAATCAATATTGTATTGCATTTTTTCAGGCAGGATATGTTGGATATAAGCTTCATCCACGCTCAAGCCCTTGCTCAGTCCATTTTGCAATTTTTCAGCCTCATGTCTAAATTCAATGGCAGCTAGTGAAGTAACTCCTGCTGGTAGTAGGAGTGTTGTTTGCATTTCTGGAGTATAAGCATCAACATATTTTTGAACTTCAGGTCTAGCCCCTACAAAAGACATGTCTCCAATAAGTACATTCAGCAACTGTGCCACTTCATCTAAGCGATAGTTTCTTAGACGACGTCCTACTTTTGTAATTCGTGGGTCATGATCTTGAGTAACTAAAGGTCCTACTTTATCTGCATTTAAAATCATCGTTCTAAATTTAAAGATTTTAAAAATACGTCCATTGGTAGTGACCCGCTCTTGTCTATAAAATACCGGTCCTCCATCTTCTAATTTTATCGCAATTGCAATGATGATAAATACAATTGATAAAGGAATTAGAAGTAGCAAGGACACTACTAAATCGAAAAATTCGTTTTGAAATTAAATACCCCTTTTTTCTGTCGAAGTTCTTTTTGTTTGTTAATTACGAGTTCATTCCTCATAAATTCTGGCAAAGAATTTTTTTCTTCCATAACTTCTCCCTTCATGCCTAGATAACCTTTCCCATTATACCATACTTTCTTCTTTTTGAGGTGAAATTCTCTATTAAATCTTGAATAAATTAATCGTAAATTTTTTTGAAAACAAAAACTGAAAATATCTATTCGACATTTTCAGTTTCAATCATTATTTATTAAATTTTCTACTTTAATGAATAATTTTTCTTCAAGAAGGCTTTTCCCATATATTTAAAGCCAATTCTTCTTTAGAATTTTTCTGGAAGATTCACTATATGTCCATCTTTTGTTAACAAAGTGACTTGGTGACTGTCCGAATTAAAACCGATACGAGAATTTGAGACGTCATTGGCAATGATGACATCTGATTTTTTTCTTTTTCTAGTTTTGCTTTTGCATATTCAAGCACATTCGTCGTTTCTGCTGCAAAACCGATAACTATTTGTTCTTCTCGTTTTGAATGACCCTAGCTTTTTTTAAAGATATCTGGATTTTCTAGCAACTCTAGCGTCAATCCTAATTCATTTTGTTGCTTTTTATTTTTTTGATTTGAACGATTTGGCCACATAGTAGTCCGATACTGCAGCTACCATCACAGCAATGTCTGTGTTGGGAAACAGATGTGTAACTACATCATGCATCTCAAGTGCGCTTTCTACATAAGTCACTTGAACGCCGTATGGAACTTTTCAATTGCTTTTGTGGTTGAAACTCAACTGAACTTCGGCTCCTAAAGACGGCATGCAGCTCTTTGCTAATGCATAGCCCATTTTTCCCAGAAGAATCATTTGAAATATAGCGAACTGGATCAATTCTTTCTTTTGTTCCGCCTGCAGTGATTAATACTGACTTCCTTTCAAAGGAGACTTACTTACTCTTTTGCTTTCCAGAAAAGTGATTTGTTCAAAAATTTCTTCAGGTTCCGGTAAACGTCCTTTCCCAGTATAGCCTTCAGCTAAAAAATCCAGTTGCAGGTTCAATCACTGACTTGCCCATCTTCAACAAGTTGCTTCACATTTCGAACCGTTGCTGGATTTTTCCCACATATGTTCATTCATCGCTGGAACTACATAAATAGGAGCAGTTGTTGCTAGTAAAGTACTTGTAACGAAATTATCAGCAATTCCATTAGCCATTTTCGCAATCGTATTGGCCGTTGCAGGTACAACTATAGCCACATCTGTCTGATCCGCCAAATGAATATGTTGAACCTTATTCGCTTCATCTTCGTCAAAAGGTATCGATGTGAAACTTTTATTTCTTCGTTAACACTTGAAATGTTAATGGTGTGATGAATTCGCACGCACTCTTCGTCATTGCTACTTCAACATTTGCCCCTGCTTTTACAAACAAGCGGACGAGTGTTGCAGCTTTAAACGCGGCAATGCCACCTGTTACAAAGACGGTTACGTTTTTACCCTTCCACATACACTATCCTCTTTTCTTAGAAACCGATAGTAAAACAGATGCAATAATCGGTGTCATAATAGACGCCGCTATCGCTTCTGCAATCCCATTTGACATTACAATCCCCATAAGTACAAGAGGCAATTCAGCTACCGTCTTTCCTGTTAATTCTGCATATTGTCCTGCCATCAATAGATAAATCAGTCCTAAAACTAAAATGGTATTCATCAGGCTTCCTAAAAATCCTGACAAAGCCATTCTTAATTTGTCATAAGTAATTACTTTGCTCATTTTATGATAAAACAAGGCAATGAGTCCTCCCATTAACAACCTTGGAAGTATTGAAATGAAAGGATTTGTAAATATCATAAAAGTTACTGCATTTCCTGAAGTAAACGCACGTAAAAAGGAACTGAATCCCCATGCGAACCCAAGAAGGAATCCTGCTTTAGGTCCTAATACAATCCCTCCAACAATAACCGTTATATGGATAATGGTAATATCTAAAATAAATAAGGGTAAGTTCCCTAAAAATGGTACAAAACTTTGCAAAATAATAATGGCAATAAACATCGCACTTAATACCATCTGAAAAGTTTTTTCTCTTTTCATATTGTCACCTCTAGTCTTAATGATTGTATTATACTAAGCTTTCTACTCCCAATCAACGCAAAAAAACTGAAAATAGCTTCAAAAATTCAACTTTAATCAGCTATTTTTCATTTTTTTAGAAAAGCATTATATATAAAATCTGTCGCATTCAGTAAAATCAGTAAAAAAATACTATACAGGATAATACATGTAATGATGACATAAAATAACAGTGTCCATCCAACTAGTGAGTCTAACTTTTTGACCCAGTTCTCAATTCTTTTTTTCATGATAATCCCTCTTAAACTCCTATCCTCTGTTTCTTCTAGGAAAGTATACCACATTCCTATGCTGAAGAATATCCCCTTAAAAATACATTTAAAAGTTTTAATACTTTCTTAGATATTTCGCTGAATAAAAAACACCTAAGGTTCCCCTTAGGTGTTCAGGCTATCTATTTATTAGATTTTTGATACAGCTTCTTCAACTAATGCTTCAACTTCTTGAACAGTTGCACATTCATTAATCGCTTTAGCTGCTAATGCTTGCATATCGCTTAATGTTAATTTAGAAATTAAGCTACGTGTTTTTAGAACACTTGACGCAGACATTGAGAACTCATCTAATCCAAGACCTACTAATAGAGGCACAGCTGTTTGATCTCCAGCCATTTCCCCACACATTCCAGCCCATTTGCCTTCTTTGTGTGCTGAATCAATTACGTGTTTGATTAACGTTAAGATTGATGGGTTATATGGTTGGTATAAGTATGAAACGCGTTCGTTCATACGGTCAGCAGCCATTGTGTATTGGATTAAGTCGTTTGTTCCGATACTGAAGAAGTCCACTTCTTTAGCGAATTGGTGAGCTAAAACTGCCGCTGCAGGAATTTCAATCATGATACCTACTTGGATATCGTCGCTAACTTCAACACCTTCTGCGATTAATTTAGCTTTTTCTTCTTCTAATAATGCTTTAGCACCACGGAAATCATTTAATGTCGCAATCATTGGGAACATGATACGTAATTTACCGTATACAGATGCACGTAATAATGCACGTAATTGTGTACGGAACATTTCAGGTTCGTTTAATGAAATACGAATAGCACGATATCCTAAGAATGGGTTCATTTCGTGTGGTAATGGTAAGTATGGTAACTCTTTATCCCCACCGATATCCATTGTACGAACGACAACAGGTTTTCCATTCATGCCTTCTAAAACAGCTTTGTAAGCTTCAAATTGATCTTCTTCTGTTGGCATTTCGTGAGAATCCATGTATAAGAATTCTGTACGGTATAAACCAACACCTTCTGCACCATTGTTTACAACACCTTCTAAATCTTTTGGTGTACCAATGTTTGCAGCCAATTCAACTTGATGGCCATCTTTAGTGTAAGTTTTTGAATCTTTTAATTTTTCCCATTCAGCTTGTTGAGCCGCAAATGCTTCAGCTTTAGCACGGTATTCAGCAACCACTTCTTCAGATGGGTTAAGGAATACATCCCCTGATAAACCATCCACGATAATGATATCTCCGTCTTTAGCAATTGAAGTCACTTCTTTAGTACCAACGATTGCTGGAATTTCTAAAGAACGCGCCATAATAGCTGAGTGAGAAGTACGTCCACCAATATCAGTAACGAAAGCTTTTAACGTATTGGCGATTTAATTGAGCTGTATCGCTCGGTGTTAAATCGGCAGCTACGATAATCACTTCATCTTTGATAGTTGCTGGGCTAGGAATTTTAACGCCTAAAAGGTGAGCTAAGACACGTTTAGATACGTCACGAATGTCCGCAGCACGTTCTTGCATATAAGGGTTATCTTCCATTCCTGCAAAAATAGAAATAAACATATCTGTTACTTCTTTTAATGCAGATTCCGCATTAACTTTGTTAGATGTAATGCTATCTTTTACTTGTCCAATTAATTCTGGATCGCTTAAAACCATTAAGTGAGCATCGAATACTTGTGCTTCTTCTTCACCTAAGTTTTTTAAAGCTGTTTCCTTGATTAATTCGACATCTTTGATTGACGCTGCTAATGCATCATCCAAGCGTGAAACTTCTTTTTCTGAATCTTCTACAGTCACTTTTGTCACTGTTAAATCAGGTTCAGTCAAAGTATATACTTTGGCAATTGCGATACCATCACTAGCAGCAATCCCTTGTAATGTTGGTTTCATATTATTCAGCTAATCCTTCTTTTTTCATTGTTTCGTCAATTCCTGCTAATGCTTCTGCTTCGTCAGCACCTTCAGCAGTAATCACTACGTCAGCACCTTGGCCAACACCTAATGACATAACGCCCATGATTGATTTTAAGTTAACAGATTTTCCTTTGTATTCTAATTGGATATCTGAACTATATTTGCTTGCTGTTTGAACTAATAAAGTTGCTGGGCGAGCGTGGATTCCCTGTTTCTGCGATTACATGATATTCTTTCTTTTCCATATTGAAAGTCTCCTTTGAAAGTAAAATTTTTGTTTTTAAGAAATGTACATTCGAGAGCATGTAGTCCTCAAAAATACAACCCTTTCATTTAATAAGGTTACCATCGATTTTTAACAACTATTTCAATATTTTTTTAAAAAGCACTTTCATCTTACTGAGAGCAAGCTATTCATCCTTTTTCAAAAAATTAAATTTTTCAAAAAGAGAGATGAAATAATATTAAAAACGCTGTATAATAATATTAATATTCGACATAAATAAAAGGAGGCTGTGTCTAAAATGAAACTTATCGATATTACTAATTCTCACTCTCAACTTGTCAATGAACAGTTAGCTAACACGGATGCTTTCTATATCAAAAGTATACTCTCTTGGCCAAACAACTGTTTTCTATGCTGACGCTGCCACTCACCGTGATATTGTCATCTTAAATAAAAAAGACGCATTAAAGATGTTGAAATTGAATTTGTCGTTCATCGTTTGTTCCATATGGAACCTGACGGCCTTGATATTATCCATGCAGATAACTTTGTTGAAATTAGTATCCCTGTGGAGAAAAAAACGACCCTCATTTTAATTAATGAAAGCAATCAAAAACCGCTAATGAAACAACTTTCATTAGCGGTACTCTTATATTGAGCCGAAAAAGACCATATATGGTCTTTTTATGCTGATTAGATTCCAACCATGTCTAAATAGAGGCGATGTGAATAACTATCTGTCATCCCTGAGATAAAGTCTGTTGCTAAAAGAAGACGTAAGTATAATTTTTCTACTTCACTCTTTCCTTTAGCAAAATAATGATACGAGCGTCTCTGACTTTCAGAAATGATACCAATCTTCTTCAATTCTACATAGTCTAATTGGCGATTTGTGTCATACGCAACTAAAGAAGGCACGAAAACTATCTAATAAATAGGTCAACGTCGTATAGCCTGCAATTTCTAATCTCAAAAATCCCTTTATGATCATAAATTTGTTCTTCAGAAAGTTTTCGAAGGATGAAATATAAATCTTCAGCCCAAGAATTTTTGAATAAATCTTGGTTAAACGTTCCTTCCATAATTTCATCATAATGATTCACAAAATTATGACGTGCTCCATCGATTAATTTATCTCGTAAATCCACAAAGAAACGATTCACACTGAAAACTTCTTCATCGATAGTCGTTAATATTTCACGAGTATGAACGGAATGTGGTGCGTTATATGCATCATTACTCAAATTAGCTAGTAGAAATTCTCGCACATCTCTAAAAGAAATCACGCCTTTTCCAATCGCATCTTCCATATCTGCAACCAAATATGCAATGTCATCTGCTGCTTCTAAAATAAAGGTCAGTGGATGTCGATTAGTGCCTGTTCCCGTAATTTTCTGTCACTGTTTTAAACGCATCTTCTTCTGAGTAGAAATACCCAACTTTCTTAGAAGTTATTTCCTTTGTTTTTTTATAAGAAGAGGGGTAAGTATATTTTAAAATCGTATTTAAAGTAGCCACTGTTAAATCCAAACCTTCAAATTTTCCTTTGAAATCATGAAGTTTCGAAACAATGCGTAGGGATTGAGCATTCCCTTCAAAACGATAAAAATCATTTACATATGGACTTGATAAAAACTCATCCGCAACATCGCTTCGTTCTCTCAAGATTTTTGGAAGATTTTTCTTAAACCATTGACGGATAATATCTTCTCCAAAATGTCCGTACGGAGGGTTTCCTAAATCATGAACTAAACTCGCACATTCAACAATTTTCAAGACATCTTCTTGTCTATCAATCATTTCTTGACGACTGCTATCAGGTTGCTTTTTAACTTCTTCCTGTAAAAGAATCACAATTTCTTTAGCCAAGGACCTCGCCACCATAGCAACTTCTAATGAGTGCGTCAGTCTCGTATGGATAAAATCAAGTCTTTCTAAAGGAAATACTTGCGTTTTATCTTGCAAACGTCTAAAAGCCGGACTCGTTACAATCCGTTTGTAATCATCATCAAACTCATTGCGGTGAGTCGCTTTTTTCCCAGAAATACGTTTTGTTGATAGTAATTTAGACCATTCCATAAATCATACCCCTTCCGTTACCTTTTACCATTATACCAAAAGTTCGTCCACCTTTGGAATTTTGCGCATTTGATTGAGATAAACTGTGATACAAATTATGAATGAAATGAAATCTGAAACAGGTCCTGAGAAAATAAGTCCTTCCACTCCAAACAATGTTGAAAGAAGAAGCATCACTGGAAGTAGAACAAATAATTGACGTGTCAGAGATAAAATTGCCCCTAATTTCGCTTTTCCGATTGCAGGGAAAAATGTTGTCACAATAATAGTTATCCCATTAATGAAAGTAAAGAATAAGTAAGCACGCGCATATCGAACGCCAAATTCATAATAAAGAGCGTCCCCGCTTCCAAACATTTGAATGAGTTGCAATGGGAAAGCTTCGAATAATATCCATAGTATTGTCGACAGTATCAAAGTGACTTTTAATAGCAAGTTCATCGTTTCATGGACACGTGAATATTTTTTTGCACCATAGTTAAATCCTAAAATCGGCTGTGCTCCTTGATTTAACCCAATCACAACTGCAATGAAAATAACGAAGATTTTGCTTACAACACCGCAACCGCAATCGGAATATCACTACCATAAACTGATTGTGCCCCGTATGAACGAAGTAAGTTGTTCGATGTGATTTGGACAATGGTCGCAGAAATTTGGAAGATGAACGAGGTTAACCCAAGAGATGCAATGACTTTTACATCTTCAAATGATAATTTAAAATCGCCCTTCTCAAAATGAACCGATCTAAACCGTGGAATGTACGCTACTAATACAAGGGCAGAAACGATTTGACTGATTACCGTTGCCCAAGCAGCTCCAGCAATCCCCATATTAAATCCAAAGATAAATAACGGATCTAACACTGTATTCAGTAACGCTCCTATAATAATCGCCATCATAGAATATGTTGCTCTACCATCTGCACGAACGAGTGGATTAAAGCCAATTGAAAACATAAAGAATGGAATCCCCAGCGCTGTAATACCAGCATATTCACTGGCATACCCTAAAATTTGATCGGTTGCACCTAATAAATTCAGTAAAGGTTGCAAGAACAAGAGTACAATGCTCATAATCATTAATCCAGCTGTTAAAAGTAACACAACTGCAGTTCCTGCCACTTCACGCGCATGTTTATCTTCCTTTCGTCCCTAGCGCTAAGTTAAAGTTCGAGGCAGCACCAATTCCTACCATTAATCCAATCGCCATACAGATAGTCGTAATTGGGAAAAAGCAATATTCGTAGCCGCATTCCTAAATACCCTACTCCTTGCCCGATAAAAATTTGGTCAACGATATTATAGAGGGCGTTTACCACATTCGCGACAATCGCAGGAATCGCCATTTTTCGAACCAGTGTACTAATTTTCTCATACCCTAACGGATTTTGTTTTTCTTCAACTACCATCAAAACTCTCCTTCTCAATCAATTGTATATATGCATAAAAAAAGTCCCTCCATCCGCGGAGAGATCTACCAATACATTTATCTTAACTTTGCAACCTAAATTTTGTCAAACATCCCATCCCACTATTTTCGGTTTCATGCCCCCAGCAGAGCGCTCCATAAAAAGCAGCAACTGACGCTCCAATTTTAGCGATAACTAATTTTTCGTAAGACTCGTCTTTTTACCGCATTTTTGATTTATGGCGGTCTAAGAAGCATAGTTCACCTTTATAAAATATACGAATTAAATTTTTAAAAACTCGTTCTGAAGAATCATGCGGATTCTATAAAAGCAGTTGCATCATTATAAATTAACTGTTTTTTTAAATAGACGCAGTAGATGATTGGATTAAGCTGCATCATTCATGATTTGCTTAATCCTAATCATCCTGCGAGTAAGACTACGAAAATGAACTCACCGTGAGTTCATTTTTCTTCTGTCTTACTCCCAAGCTGAGAGACCTCGGCTCGAACCGGTATCCCATTACAGCTTTTATGAGGACATCCGCATTGATTCGAAAGAACGAAATCCTCATTAATTGCACTCTTACTCGTATCCTTTTATAAGAATCGTCCTCATCCTTCTTAAAACCACGCACCATATAAATCAAAACCTTCGGTTTTTATTATTAAGCACAAAAAGACTCGTATTGCTACGAGCCTTTTGAAAAATTAGTCTTCAAGCGGACGAGAGAAGTTTGCAATCTCGCGTTGTACGTATTCTAAGTACGCTTCGATAGACATTGATTTAGTTTCTTTAGAACCATAACGACGAACCGTTACAGTACCTTCTTCAACCTCTTTGTCCCCAACAACTAATTGATAAGGGATTTTTTGAGTTTGAGAGGCACGAATCTTGTACCCCAATTTTTCATTACGGTCATCAAGTTCCACACGCATTCCTAAGCGAGCCATTTTTTCTTTTAACTCACGTGCAGCATCATAATGATGTTCCACACTTACAGGAATGATTGTTGCTTGAACTGGAGCTAACCAAGTTGGGAATGCGCCTTTGTACTCTTCGATTAAGTAAGCTACGAAACGTTCTGCAGTAGATACAACTCCACGGTGGATAACTACTGGACGGTGAGTGTTATCTCCATCTTCCCCAACGTAAGTTAAGTCGAAGCGTTCTGGTAATAAGAAGTCTAATTGGATTGTAGACATTGTTTCTTCTAATCCCATTGCTGTACGGAATTGAATATCTAATTTTAGGACCGTAGAATGCTGCTTCACCGATAGCTTCGAAGTATTCTAATCCCATTTCATCCATTGCTTCTTTTTAACATTGTTTCAGCTTTTGTTCCACATTTCATCGTCATCAAAGTATTTATGTTTATCTTCAGGATCACGATAGCTTAAACGGAAGCGGTAGTCTTTAACGTTGAAGTCACTATACACTTCGCGGATTAAGTCTAAGATACGTTTGAATTCGTCTTTAATTTGGTCTGGACGAACGAATGTATGTCCATCGTTAAGAGTCATTTCACGTACACGTTGTAAACCTGATAGGGCACCTGATTTTTCATAACGGTGCATCATTCCTAATTCAGCAATACGGATTGGTAATTCACGGTAGCTGTGGATGTGGTTTTTGTAAACCATCATGTGGTGAGGACAGTTCATTGGACGTAATACTAATAATTCGCCATCGCCCATATCCATTGGTGGGAACATATCTTCTTGATAGTGAGCCCAGTGACCTGAAGTTTTGTAAAGACCTACATCAGCCATAACTGGAGTATACACGTGTTGGTATCCAAGGCTAATTTCTTTATCCACGATATAACGTTCGATTGTACGACGAATTGTAGCACCTTTTGGTAACCAGAATGGTAATCCTGAACCTACTTCTTGGCTAATCATGAATAAGTCTAATTCTTTCCCTAATTTACGGTGGTCACGTTCTTTTGCTTCTTCACGCATTTTCAAGAATTCTTTTAGGTCTGCTTTATCGAAGAATGCTGTACCGTAAACACGTTGCATCATCTTGTTGTTAGAGTCACCTCTCCAATAAGCTCCAGCAAGTGATAATATTTTGAAGACTTGGATACGTCCTGTTGAAGGAACGTGGATACCACGACATAAGTCAACGAAGTCTTCTTGTTGGTAAACAGTGATTGTTTCATCTTCAGGTAAACCGTTAATTAATTCTACTTTATAAGGGTCGTTTGCGAAGATTTCTAGTGCTTCCTTACGGCTTACTTCACGACGAACGATTGGGTAGTTTTCTTTAACGATTTTCATCATTTCTGCTTCCACTTCTGGAAGAGCATCTTCTGTTAATTGATTCGGCATATCCGTATCGTAGTAGAATCCTGTTTCAATTGCTGGTCCTACCCCGAAGTGAATTCCTGGGTATAAACGAGTTAATGCGTGTGCTAATAAGTGTGCTGTTGAGTGACGTAAGATTCCTAATGCATCTTCATGATCTGGTGTAACGATTTCGATAGAAGCATCTTCTTCAATAGAACGGTCAAAGTCTACTAATTCTCCGTTCACTTTACCTGCTAATGCTTTTTTTGCTAAACTTTTACTAATACTTTCGGCAACTTCTTTTACTGTAATTCCTTTTGGAAACTCCTTAACGGCACCATCTGGAAAAGTAATTTTAATCATTGACATTTTCTTCCTTCTTTCCTTTTGAAAATTTTAAATCAAACAAAAAGTCCCATAGTTTACTACTGCAAACTATGGGACGTCATTCTCTACGTGGTTCCACCCAAATTCATTTGTCTCTCATCGACAAACCTTAAACGGACTAACGCTCCGATACGCCTTACTCTACTCATTTCAAGCAAGGATTCAAAAGTGGTAAAACTATTCTGGATAAAGTGTTGCACCAACCCACTTTTCTCTAAAATGTAACCAAGAGATAGTTTCTTGTCTTTTTCATCATTTTTCAAAATATTTAGTTCATTAGTATTTAACCACTAATCTATTTTATTTTCAAGCATTTTAATTAAGATAGATTTCTGTGATTAATACCATCTACAAAAAATTCTTTTGCTAAGAAACGAATCCGTTCAATGAGACGTTTTGCTTTAAGAAGTTCTTGGTCTCCTTTATTTGAATGAGCAAAATGCACTTCTAACTCATCCATCGTGAAGTTCGAAGTGAAGAACGTTGGTAATTCTTGCAACATACGGTGCTGTAAAATCACCATCAATACTTCATCTCTAAACCATGCACTATTCATTTCGGCACCGATATCATCTAAAACTAAAATAGGTGTGTTTTTAATCGTCATTAGTTTTGATTCAACCGAATTTGTCGCAATCGCTTGTTTAATTTCCGAACTATAAGTTGGAACATTGACTAAAGTCGTCTCAATCCCATGTTCAGACAATTCATTCGCTAATGCCCCCATCATATAAGTCTTTCCAACTCCAAAAGGCCCTGCTAAGTATAAACCTTTTTGATATTCAGCACCCTCTGGTTTGTATCCTTCGATGAATTTCAATAATTCCCCAATGACATCTTGTCGTTCTGGCGTAAGCGCCGTATCTGAGAAACGTGCTTCTGCGATATTCTTTCGGCATATTAATCGAGTGAATCAATCGTCTACGTTTGCGTTCTCTTTCCTGGCGAATCGCTTCTTCAGTCCGACTATAATTTACTAAAATAAAGCCATTATGCACTTCAAGTGACGGTTCTAATCCTGGAGCTTTTACAGCTTGTTGATTTTTCCTAGCATCTCTTTCCATAATGAATTCTAACAACGCAGAGGTTCCTTTACGAACGGCTTGCGGATCTAATTCACTTTCATGACGCTCTAAAAAAGATTTGACATCTTCATCAGAATAAATTTTTTCTTCGATGGCTTTTAAATTAGGAATCTTTTGATCCGCCTCTCTTTGATTTAATAATCCTTTAAAACCTTCCATTGTGGTCACCTCCATTATTGTTGTTCTTTTTGTTGACTTGTTTTTAATTTTGCAATTTGATCGGCCAAATCATTTGAAACTTGTTCTGGTTGACTCTTATTTGGTGTAGACGTTTGTTTTTCCCGAGCCTTGGATTCTTTCGCCCACTCTGGTAATTGCTCTTGATAACCACTATTTTTCTGTAGTTATTCTTACCCGCATTATGCAATTGCTGTTTCGCTTAACCTCTCTTTGTAAATCACGGTTTCTTACAGCATCTATCGCCTCTTAGCACTTTGAATTCCTTTGGTCGCCCAGTCATTGGCAATCGCATCGATAAAGTTTCTAGCAAAGTGTCGCGTTATCTATTGCACTACGCATAGTGGAATAAAATATTCAACACTTCATTTGGCAGACCACTCACAGAGACAAGATCAAAAATTAATTGTCTCTCCGCTTTAGAAACATACCCTTTTTTCTGCGTCTTTATACTGGAGACAAAATCAATGGGTGACAATTCTTTTGCTGCTTGAATTAACATCCCGATTGCATCATCTTCTACCGAAGAGACTTCTTCAGACGTTTCAGATTTTTTCTTTCATTTCTTCTGTGACAGAATGATCTTTCCTTTCTCTCATTAGATTCACCTTATTTTGGGCGGCTTCTTGACCTAATTTCAGTAAGAATTCTTCATCAATCACTTTAGTCGATAAATCTGAAGCAATCACTAGGAATTGAGCGATTTCTGATTCTGAAAAACCGTACGCTTTATACAATACATCAACGATTCTTTTGACTTCCTTCGTTAAAGAATCCAAATCAACAAATTCCGTCTTCAACAGTCCTTCAATCAATTTCCCAATCGACTTCAGATGAAAATTCCATTGGCGATTGTTGTTTTACATCCATCACCATTCTTTTTTCTTGAGAGAGATTTCTGGTATATGACTCCATATTGTACGGAAGTCGGTACACTTCTTCAAATTGAGCGCTAGCTGAATCTCCTAAGTCTCCTATGTTAGAAGTTAAAAATCTCTGCTTTAACTTTTCAAACCGATGATTTCCCACCTGATTCAACAGTAAAGTGGACAGAAGCGCATCTTTAAAAAAGAGTCTTGGAGAAGTTGGCGCTAGCAATTCCATCGTATACGTTTGAGGACGAGAAGCAGTAGGTTCTTTATGATAGGTCTTCAAAAGTCCTATGCCTTCTAGTCTAGATTTTGCTATATGAAAATCTGGCATTCCTAAATTTGTCATGGACAGTAATTCAGAAATTGAAAATACTTCGCTCTGGTACGCAGATGGAGATAATTCACCGTATAAAGTAGCATACAAAAGTGTGGCTTCCTTTCCAATAAACGGAGCATATAATTGCATTAAAAATTGTATTTCTCTTTCAGTAATCCAAACCGGTTGAATCACCAAAATTCCGTCCATTGGTTTATATTTGGACCACGGAAATTCTTTTGACTGCATTCCTTCAATTCCTTTCTTTAATCTTTATTGTCCATTTCAAAAGACATGCGTTCTAATTCTTTTAAGAACATTTTTCGGTCTGTAAACTGACGATACACACTGGCAAAACGAATATAAGCAATATCGTCAATTTTAGATAAATGATCCATGACCATTTCTCCAATTAAAGTGCTGGATACTTCATTTTCCCCTTCTTGGTTAATCGAACGCTCAATTTCATTGACAATGGTTTCTAACTGTCCCAATGATACAGGACGTTTTTCAGCTGAACGAACTAATCCATTTAATAATTTTTCACGACTAAATTCTTCACGATTGCCATTTCTTTTGATGACGAGTAATGGTGCTTTTTCTAAACGTTCAAAAGTCGTAAAGCGGTAGCCACATTCTTCACACTCTCTTCTTCTACGAATCGAACGTCCATCATCTGCCGGACGACTATCTACTACACGAGAACCATTATTTTTTTACATTTTGGACATTGCATAAAAAAACACCTCTCCTTTTTGTGCTTATTCGATTAATTATATCATTTTTGTCGGAAATTTTCGAGTAGCCACTGATGAACTCTAGCTTCTAATTCTTCAATAGACCCTTCATTAGTCCAAACGATATCCGCCTTTTGAACTTTTTCTTCTAAAGACATTTGAGAGTCGATTCTCTTTAGAGCTTCCTCTTTAGTTAATCCATTGCGATTTTTTAGGCGCTGAATCTGAGTTTCCACCGAAACAACCACTACGATTATTTCATCACAGAGAGTCTCATAATGCATCTCAAATAATAGCGGGATATCTAGAATAATGAGCGGGTGGTTTTGTTTTTTCGCCTCTTGTATTTGAAGTTCAATTTCCGTTCTAATCAGAGGTTGAAGCAAGTCGTTGACCTCCTTCAAAACAGAAGCATCACTAAACATTTTTCTGCCTAATTGCGTTCTATCTAATGAACCATCGTCTAGTAAAATAGAGTTCCCGAATCGTTTTGTAAGAGACGTCAGTCCTACTGAATTTTTTTCAACAACTTTTCTTGCAACGACATCTGCATCGATAATCGGAATGCCCAGCTTTCTTGAATATATTCGAAAACGGTTGATTTGCCACTAGCAATCCCGCCTGTTAATCCAATAACTCTCATCTTTTTCCTCCAACACTTCTTGTAAGACCTATGTTAGTTCAAAACCGATATTGTCGCAAGTTCTTTTTACATCCATCACCCAAAAACATACAAAAATACCGCACCCTCAATATGAGAATGCGGTAAGTCGATTATAGACGTTCGTTTAATTCTTTTTGCTAAGTCTTCGAATCCTGGTTTTCAAGTAAAAGCAAACATGTTTTTTTCTTGTATGCTTCTACCCCTGGTTGGTCAAATGGATTAACACCATTTAAGTAACCTGAAAGACCCTACTGCGATTTCGAAGAAGTAGATTAAGTGTCCTAATGTGTAAGCTGACATATCAGGAATGTTCACTACAAAGTTTGGAACTTGACCATCTGTATGAGCAAGTAATGTTCCTTGAAAGCTTTTTGTATTTACAAAGTCCATTGTTTTTACCTTGTAAGTATCCTAATCCATCTAAATCTTCTTCTGTTTCAGGAATTGTTACTTCTTCATTTGGTTTACCCACTTTGATAACTGTTTCGAAGATGTTACGACGACCTTCTTGGATGTATTGTCCTAGCGAGTGTAAATCCGTTGAGAAGTTTGCGCTTGAAGGATAAATTCCTTTGAAGTCTTTCCCTTCTGATTCACCAAATAATTGTTTCCACCATTCAGAGAAGTATTGTAATGTTGGTTCGTAGTTAATGAGTAACTCTGTCACTTTTTCCTTTACGGTATAACACATTACGTGCTACAGCGTATTGGTAAGCTTCGTTTTCTTTTTAAGTTTGGTGAGCTGTATGCACACGTGCATCTTCAGCCCCTTGCATTAATGCATCTACATCTGCACCCGTTACTGCGATTGGAAGTAAGCTACAGCTGTTAACACTGTGAAACGTCCACCGACATCATCAGGAATTACAAATGTTTGGTATCCTTCCACATCTGCTTCTGATTTTTAATGCTCCACGAGCACGGTCAGTTGTAGCGTAAATACGATTTACAGCTTCTTCTTTTACCATATTTTTAATTAATAAATCTTTGAATACACGGAATGCAATCGCTGGTTCTGTCGTTGTACCAGATTTAGAAATCACGTTTACAGAGAAATCACGGTCTCCGATTAAGTCGATTAAGCCTTGTAAGTAAGTTGAGCTAATGCTGTTTCCTGCAAATAATACTTGCGGAGTTTTACGTTTGTCGCTTGGTAAGTAGTTATAGAAAGCGTGGTTTAAGAAATCAATCGCCGCGCGAGCTCCTAAGTATGAACCACCGATACCGATTACTACTAACACTTCAGATTCTTCTTGAATCTTTTTAGCAGCTGCTTTAATTCGAGCAAATTCTTCTTTTGTCATAGTCGCGAGGTAAGTTAATCCAACCTGTAAAGTCGTTTCCTGCTCCTAATCCTTCTCTCAAGTCTTTATCTAATGCAGTCACAGTAGATTGCAAGTGATCGATTTCTTCTTGATTAAAGAAACCTAATGCTTTTGAATAATCAAATGAAATATGTCCCATTTGAATGCCTCCTTAAAATTTTTTTAATATTCGTCAAATAGATTGTTTAAAAAGCGAATCTATTAACTCTTATTTTTATCTTTTACAAATTTTTCTTGAGCTTCTTCAATCCATATTGGTAGTTTCTTGGCTAAGCTTAGAAAAACCAATCGATGGAGTGTAACGTTTGCGATTTTTCTTAATGCGCTGTGGAAAGTCTGGTACATCTAATTTTTCAAGTGCTCGAATCGATAAACTAATCTTATTTGAAAATTCATCGACGTCAATGACTTTCGCTGTCACTTCCTGTCCTACTTTCACAAAATCGTGCACATTATCCATATATCCATGCTTACACTCAGAAATATGAATCAACCCTTGCGTATCTTCGTCTAGCTCTAAGAAAACTCCGTAATTTTGTACACCTGTTACTTTTGCAGTAACGATGTCGCCAATTCTAAAAGTTTTACTCATAGGACCTCCCTACGCGTTTACTTCCATGGATTCAATCACTACATCTTCAAATGGACGATCTTGTCCATTTCTTTTAACGCCTTCGATTTCAAGAACAACGCCCATTCCTTCAACAACGCGTCCAAATACAGTATGACGATGATCTAACCATGGTGTACCACCAATTTTAGCATATTCTTCAACGATTTCTTCAGGCCAGCCGCCATCTTTTAATTGTTTTAACATTTGAGCGGGTACTTGTTTTGCTGTAACGATGAAAAATTGTGATCCATTTGTATTTGGACCCGCATTCGCCATTGAAAGAGCTCCATATAAATTAAACGCTTCTCTTGAAAATTCATCCTCAAAAAGTACGGCCATAAATAGACTCGCCACCCATCCCTGTTCCAGTTAGGGTCTCCTCTGAATCATGAAATCTTCAATAACACGGTGGAAAATCACTCCGTTATAATAACCATTTTTTTAGCGTGTGTCACAAAGTTTTCTACTGTTTTAGGTGCAATTTCAGGGAATAATTCCAATTTGAAATCTCCATGATTTGTATGCACCGTTACAAGTGGATTACTTGTATTTAATTCATTTAGTTGTGGAAATTGACTCATTCTTCCATCTCCTTTTACTTCTTAATGATGAATTGCTCATCTAACCTCTTCTATTAAACCACAAAAGCGAAACAGGTGCAATTTAGCCTTTCTACAAAACTTAAGAAAAAAATCATTTCATTCTATAAATTTTCTTTAGTGATTTTGATGAATTCATGGTATAGTAGATTAGTATAAAAAAAGAAAGAGTGTAGTTGAATGACAATATTTCAGAATTATCCATTAGTCGCTTCTATTTGTTCGATTCTGTTTGCACAATTTGTTAAATTTCCTATTGCCTATTTTTCAAAGAAACCAGATGCTCATGTTTCTTTAGTAACGAGTACTGGTGGAATGCCTAGTTCTCATTCTGCAGCAGTTAGCTCTTTGATTACTGCTCTAATTATCGAATATGGATTCACTTCTCCTTTGGTAGCTATTGCCACTACTTTTGGCTTAATCGTGATGTTCGATGCGATGGCGGTAAGACGACAAAGCGGTGAGCAAGGGATTTTTATTACAAAAATTATACGAAGAACATTTGCAGAAGAGTCTAGTCTCTCTAAAGCATGTTGAAATCGAATCAGAAGACGATCCCATCAATATTTTCGATACAGAGGAAAATAAAAAATTAATTATTAAAAAGTATTTAGGTCACAAACCAGTAGAGGTCTTTGCCGGAGTATTAACAGGAATTATAATGGCCTTTATTTTAAGAATGTTTTATTAATCGGAGGTACAAGGTGACTCAAGAGATTGTTGATATTATTATTATCGGCGGTGGGCCTGTTGGGCTTTTCACCGCTTTTTACGCTGGTCTACGCCAAGCTTCTGTTAAAATTATAGAGAGTTTACCAGAATTAGGCGGTCAACCATGGATGTTATATCCTGAAAAGAAAATCTATGACATCCCTGCTTTTCCTGAAATCCAAGCAGGAACATTAATTGAAAACTTATTAGCACAATTAGAAAGATTCCCAAGCACTCAGTACTGTTTAGAAGAAGAAGCTTTAGAATTAAACAAAACTGAGTTGGATATGAAGTGATTACTTCAAAACAAACCCATTTAGCAAAAACGGTAATTATTGCTTGCGGAAACGGAGCCTTTCGACCAAGAAAACTAGAAATTGACAAAGCTTCACATTACGAAGGTAAAAATTTACATTATTTTGTCAATAACCTAGAACGCTTTAGAGATCATACTGTTGCTATCTGTGGAGGTGGAGACTCTGCTGTAGACTGGGCACTTGCATTGGAACCCATTGCAAAAAAAGTTTCTATCATTCATCGTCGCCCTCAGTTTCGAGCGCAAGAACATAGCGTAAAACAACTAGAAGAATCAAGCGTTGAAATCTTAACCCCTTATCTTCCTGAGCAAATAATCGGAAATGGTGAGAAAATTCAATCCGTTGTACTAAAACACGCTAAAGGCGAAGATCAAATCGAAATTCCTGTTGACGATTTCATTGTGAACTATGGCTTCTCTTCTTCTATCGGAGGCATGAAAAACTGGGGATTTGAAGTTCAAAGAAATTGTATTTTGACAAATAGCCAAATGGAAACCACACTTCCTGGTGTCTTTGCTGTTGGAGATATCGCAACATATGATGGCAAAGTAAAAATCATTGCTACTGGATTTGGTGAAGCACCTATTGCCATTAATGCTGCGATGACGTATGTGAACCCAAATAGTCGACCAAGCACGATTCACAGTTCATCCATGTTCTAACCGTTTACAAAATTTCAAAAAAACGCTCAATTCATTTGGGCGTTTTTCTTTTTTGTGTTAAAATAAAAAGCTACTCTTTTTAAAAGGGTTTCATAATGAATAAAAAGGAGGATTTTTATGAAAAGCCCAAAAGAATTACACGAACGTTCTTTAGAATTGTTATCTGAACGTGGTGTAGACGTAGATCAAATTGCTGATTTAGTTTATTTCTTACAAGAAAAATATGTTCCAGGTTTGACAAAGGAAGAATGCCTAAGTAATGTTCACAGCGTTTTAAAGAAACGTGAAGTACAAAATGCTGTCATTACTGGAATTGAAATGGATAAACTTGCTGAGGAAAAGAAATTACATCCACTATTAAACGATGTCTTATCTGAAGATGAACCTTTATATGGTGTCGATGAAATCTTAGCATTATCCATCGTTAACGTATATGGTTCTATTGGATTTACAAACTACGGTTATATCGACAAAGTAAAACCAGGAATTCTTAAAAACTTAGATGACAAATCAACTGGTAAAGTAAACATCTTCTTAGACGACTTAGTAGGAGCTATTGCAGCCGCTGCAGCAAGCCGTCTAGCACACAGCATTCCAGCAAAAGAAGAATTAGACTAATCAAGCAAAAATGATGAAGCACTACGCTTCATCATTTTTCTATAAAATAGAGTTATACCGTATACGGTATAACTCTATTTTTATTCTCCTAAAACGAGTCCAGCAAATTCTTCGGCAGTAACTGCGCCAAAGTAGTTGCTTAAATCGATGGCACTTAAGGCTTCTACTAAGTCTTCTTTCACCATACGAACGCCTTTTAGTTTTTCTTCAACTTCTTGTACATTTCCTTTTGCAAAGAAATCTCCGAAAATACGGCAGTTTGAAATTCGCCCTTGTTCTACTTCTAGGTAACATTGAATCGTTCCGCATGCAAAACGGCCATCACGGTAATCACTATATTGAGGAGATTGGCCATAATTCCATTCCCAGTTTTTATACTTAGAAGCTGTGAGTTCATCGATTGCTTTCCAATCTTCTTCGGTTAATACATAACGTTTCGCTTCATCAATCGAGTTAATTCCTAAAATCTTACATGTGATTAAGTTTTTGAACTCATCTACCGTCACGTTTTGATACTCTGAAGCAAGATATGGACGAATACTTCCCACACGCGCACGTACCGATTGAATCCCTTTAGATTGTAATTTCTTCTTATTTGGGTTCAAGACTTTTTCCATCGCATCATAGTCAACGTCTAATAAGAGCGAGAAACCACCGTATACACGACCATTACTAATCGTCATCGCAGCACCAGATACTTTTTTCCCTTCAATCGTTAAGTCGTTACGACCTGTTTGTTCGACAGCTGTTGCGCCGAGTTCGTGTAAGGCTTTAATTGCTGGTTCATACGTTCTCTTGAAATCCCCGAAGATTCCATTATCTTGAATTAAATAGCATATATTCACTGCACCAGAGTCCACATATACAGCACCACCGCCTGTGTCACGACGAACAACAAGAATATTGTTTCCTTTTAAATACTCTTCGTTTACTTCGGCAATTGTATTTTGGAATTTTCCAATTTCTACTTTAGGGTCGCAGTAATATGGGAACAAGATGTCATCATCTAAGAAGACATTACTTTGCACATATACTTGCATCGCAAGCGCTACTGCTCCATCTTTTACATATTTTCCATCACGGATTGGTTCGATTAAATACATCGGTCATTCTCCTTTAAGCTCTTGATAGGTCCCATGAATCAATGGGGCGATGTTTTCTGACAATTGTACGGTCTGCTCTCTTAGCGCCATCGGAATGCGGTAATGTTTATGATTCATACTTACAAACAGCGCATTTGGATTCGCTTGGACGCATTTTTGGAAAGGTGTTTTGATAAATTGTGGCGTTGTAAAGCCCACTCCGATTTCTAAAAAGAGAACTTTATCGTGTTTATGTTCTTCTAAAAACCCATCATAACGTGCTTTTTTGTGCAAAAGAAATCTGCTGACTCCACCATACCTTTTTCGGCGTTACGCTTATTAATCTCAAGTGGCGCTCCGCATTCAGGACAGAACGGAATCAGTTCATAAGGTACCTTCATGTCCTTTTGTTCCGCAATCATCTTACGGACTAATGCATCATCTTGATACGTTTTTGGATGACAGTGCTGGCTACATTGGAAAAGCCCATACTCCCCTTGAATATGATAAACCTTCTCTTTGTCATACCCGGCTACCCAAAAACCATTATCCGCATTTGTCGTAATAATATGGTATGGCTTCGTTTTAAGCATTTCTAACAATTCCACATACGATTGTCCCACAGGTTGATCCAAGTAGTTGAGCGTGATAAAACGACTTTGAAACGCCCAATACTCTTCCCAACTTGGAAAATGAAACAAGCTCGCCTGTAACATATCTAAAAATTGATACTTCTCGATAAAATCAGGAAAAGCGTCTTCGAATCGACTGCCAATGTAGGTGAATCCATCTGCTGCCGACATCCCAGCACCGATACCAACCACAATAGCATCCGCTTCCTGGAATAAATCCGCCAGTAAACTAGCTTCAGTCGTTCTTTCTTTTTGTAATGCATTCCATTTCGTCATTCTACTGTTCTCCTGATAATAATTTCTGATAAATCGATTGGTCTTCCTCAGTATAAGTTGAAAAGACAACGGTCATTGTTGAAGACGTGTCCTGCAACCACTTGTTCACGGTATCCATGGCAATACGCGCAGCAGGTTCTTTTGGAAATCCAAACTCTCCTGTTGAAATCCCGCAAAAAGCAATCGATGTAAGTCCGGCTTCTCTTGCGGCTTCCAGACAACTCTTGTAACAACCCGCAAGTAACTGTTCACAAAGCGGCGTTACTTTTTGCCCTGGAGGCAAGAAGGGCCCTACCGTATGAATAATATACTTCGATGGCAAGTTGAAAGCTGGCGTGATTTTTGCTTTTCCAACAGGCTCCTTCTTCCCTTGTTCCTCCATTAAATGATGACAAAAGGAGCGAAGTTGAATGCCTGAAAAAGTGTGAATGGCATTATCAATACAACGGTGATTAGGAATAAAACATCCCAGCATCTCACTATTCGCCGCATTCACAATCGCATCGACTTTCAGTTCACATAAATCCCCATAATAGAGTTTGATTTGATCATTTGGTGTTGATAGGCAATCTGCTAATGTCTGCACTCTTGGAGCATGGTATTCTTGTAAATACTCATTCTCAAAAGTGACATATTCTGCAGGCGACCCTTTAGGTTGCCTTACATTTACAAACCCTCGCCAAAGTGTCTTCAACTCTTCTACCTTTTTCCCTTCAACTTCAAGGGATTCTCCTGCTTCCTGCGCCAAAAACTCAATCATTTTTCCTGAGCAACTGCTCTTCTTTATGATTATTCATCTTCTAATGCCAAGAATGCTGCTTCATCAACGTCCGTTAATGTCACTAACCAGTGTTCTTCTGGTTTTTCAGAGTTTAATAATTTAGGATCTTCTGTTGCGGCTAAGTTTCTAGCTACGACTTTCCCTGACAGTGGAGTCACAATGGACATCACTGTTTTACTTGCTTCTAAGCTTAAGATTTCGTCTTCAGCTTCTAATTGGTCATCCATGTTAAATTGAACGAAACCAATCGTACCGACATCATCTTGAAGTTCTGGAGTCATACGAATTGTGTAGTTTTCTCCTTCTTTATCAATCCATAAAAAGTTTGCAAATTTTCTCATTTTATTGTTCTCCTTTATATAATTCAGCGAGTAATTCCACTGAACGTTTTCTCTTTTCAATTGAACCGACGAGTGGAATAAATAAGAGCTCGTCAGGATTAGAGACTGCTCTTAGCGCCTCCATTTGCTCGTAAACTTCACGTGGATTTCCCACGATGAGTCGACTGCGGTTGCTTGCGATTTTTCTCACGGTCCCGCTGTGTGAATTCATATTCTTCTACATCTTTTTTTGGGTTGGGAAGGTATGGAACTCCGTAAAATCCTGTTTTTCCAAGCATCCATAAATCTAGTGGTTTCGCCATCTCTTCTGCTTCTTCGCTCGTATCAGCAATGACTACAAATACCGCTAGTACAAAGTTACTTGGTTTGCTATGTGTTCCTGCTTTAAAGTTGCTGCGATATTTCTGGGAGAGACTTTTCGCCAACTCCACAGGGTCTTGAGGAATATATGGAAATACACCATACACAAAACTCAACCCTAGAGAGGCCGCAGACTCAATCGACTGACCTCCCATCCCAAGAAGGAACTGTTCTGGAATAGTCATTGTTTCTGGAACCACGACACCTTTTTCGACGAGCTTCATTCAAATACTGTTGGAGCTTTTTCTAACCATTCGGCATATTGTTCTTTAGAATAATGCGACTCTAGGTGACGACCTACAACCGGCGTACCTGGCGAATTACCAAGACCGATATCCACACGCCCTGGGAATAGTCCTTCTAGCGTTGACATGATTTCAGCAACTTTATACGGTGAGTAATGCAAACCCATGATTCCACCCGAACCAATATGGATGTTCTTCGTGTGGCTAGCAAGGTACGCAATCACCACTTCTGGAGCACTAATCGAGAGTGCTGGCACATTATGATGTTCACTCACCCAGAAACGATGAAATCCAAGTTCGTCTGCTAATTGCGCCAACTCCAGCGTTTCACGAATAGCCTCTCTCTACTCGTCTTCCCTTCATCTACGAGGCCGTAATCTAACAGACTAATTTTCACCTGTCTCTCTCCCCTCGTAGTTCGCTTCAAGGCCTCTGAAGAAATCTCTGGCTTCTTTTTCAAGTGACTCTCCAAAGTCCATTAAAGGTACGATATCTTTGAAAGCCGCCTTTGGAATCGCTAATGCTTCAAGGGCTTCTGGTTTAATCGTTAATTGAATCTCTGATTCGTTGCCTTCTTGAATCTTCATGGCAAATTCTGGATCCGTGATAAATGGTGTTGAAAGACCGACTAAGTCTGCATTTTCTAATGCTTCGAGGGCTTTTTCTTTAGAATTAATGCCTCCTGAAGCAATCACTGCTACTCGACCTTTTAAGCGTTCATAGACGACTTTATTCACGAGTTCGCCTTGATGCGGTCCCTTGGCACGAACTTTATTTCTGAAGACATCGTGTCCCCAGCTGGCGATGGCTAAGTAGTCAATGTTCACTTTTTTTAGCGCCTCTTCGAAGAACTCAAGAAACTCATCCACAGTGTATCCAATTTGATTTCCGCGCGTTTCTTCAGGCGTCGCTCTAAAACCTAAAATAAAATCATCTGTGGCATATTCATCAATCACTTCTTGAACCGCCGTTAACACTTCCATCCCGATTCTCGAACGGTCCTCCAACGTCTTACAGCCATATTCATCTGTACGCTCATTAGAGAAAGTTGAGAAGAAGGTTTGGATAAGTAGTCGTTGTGCCGATGAAATTTCTAACCCGTTGAACCCAGACTGAATAGCAATTTGTGCAGCACGGCGATAATCTTCGATAATGCCATGAATTTCTTCTACAGTTAATTCTTTCACTTCATGAGGGGAACGGCGATTGTAATGTCATCGCACTTGGGCCATACACATAGCGGTCACGATTTAAGGCATGGCTTGCAAAACGTCCTGCATGCGTTAATTGCAGGATAGCTTTAGCTCCACCTGATTTCATCGCTTTAGCTAGTTTAGTTAAGCCTTCGATATCATCGAGGGAGGCTGCGCTAAATCCATACTCAAAAAGCTGTCCTTGCTTATTCACGTAAGCCGCCCCTGTAATTTGAAGGGCCGCTGAATGTGCACGACGCTCGGCATATTTTAAATCATCCTCTGTAATATGACCTTCTTTCGTTGAAGAGTTCGTCACCATTGGAGAAAGCACAAATCGATTGTCCAATGTGACTCCTTTTTTTAATTTGAAAGGCTTAAATAAAGCTTCTGTTTCTATCACACTTTCACTTCTTTCTACTGTTTTGTTACTTGTAATAATTGTCCTTGCTCAAACCATTCTGCAATTTGTAGGAGAAGGTCTTCTCTTCTCTTTGCAGCAGCGAGTTGCACACCAATTGGAAGTCCGTCTTTAGTATGGTGAACTGGCAACTAATTGCGGGTTGGCCTGTAATATTAAATCGCTGCGTAAACGGCGTATCGGCTACGCTCTCCTCAAACATTTCCCAGAGTAATTGCTGCTTTTGGTCTTTTGTAAAATCATCGATACGACTGAGTTTTGATTGTAAATCCGCAGATAATTCATACGGAACTAGACTCGGAGCGGCATTAGCAACTGCTGGCAACAGTAACACATCATACTGCTCGTGTAACTGCGCCATCTGATAAGCATAACTATCCCAACTTGAAGCCGCTTTAGAGTACTCCATCCCTGAAATATCCAGTCCACTACGATAAATCGCCCATGTCATTAGTTCCATATCGTCACGCGTTACTTGGCGTCCGAGCAGGCGTTCAATATTCTGGAACATCAACGCTGTTTCCACCGCACTGATAATATAAAAACCTTTTTGCAAAGCGATACCGTCGACTGGATCTTTTTGAAGAAGCGTTACAAAGTGCCCATGGTTCTCAAAGAAATTCGCAATCTTCATCACCGCATCCACCGAATCCTTAGAGACCTCTTCTCCAACAGGTGACTGCAATAATACGGCTACTCTCAGCGGTCTCATTTTTTCTGTTGTATAAAGTTCCTTGGCGCTGAGTTTCGGCAACGGGAACGGGCTTTCCATTTGGTACTCTTGCAGGTGGAATAATAAATTTCTCGTATCTTGGACCGTTTTCGTCATTGCAAAATGAACCGTTGCACCATTCCAGCCACGATATGAGCCTGGACCTGAAATTACACGCCCTCTGGAAGGTTTCAGTCCAATCAAACCATTATGGCTTGCGGGAATTCGGATTGAGCCACCACCATCACTTGCTGCAGCAACCGGCGTGATTCCACTTGCTACAACCGCTGCTGCCCCGCCACTAGAACCACCAGCATTTCGATCAAGATTCACCGCATTTCGAACGGGACCATGTAACAAGGAGTCACTCACTGTCTTAAAGCCGAACTCCGGCGTATTCGTACGTCCCAAAATAATAAACCCAAGATTTTCTAAGCGTTTGACAAAGTTATCTGTATGCATGCTTTTTACATCTTTGAATAAACGTGAGCCATAGGTACAAATACTCCCTTTTTGCTCTTGTCCTAGATCTTTTAGAAAGAGGGGCACACCCGCAAAAGGTTGATTTTTTAAAGAAAAACGTTTTGCTTTTTCTATGGCTTCCTCATATTGTGTATAAACGATAGCATTTAAGGAAGGATTCAATAATGTAGCTTTTTGAATAGACTCTTCAACTAATTCTAGTGGGCTAATTTCTTTTGATAAAACCATTTGCCCTAAAGTGGTTGCATCCAAAAACATCTTCCTCCCTCCTCTTCTCATACAATTTAATAACAGGCCATTATAACCATGAATTTGAGCGGATTTCAAAGATAAGATTCTATAAAGACACTATAAAAAACAACATCAGAAATAATTCCTATTTCTGATGTTGTCTCTCTTACTCTGAGGTATCCATTTGACTGTATTTTAAAAAGGAAAATTTAGTACACAGACTGATAATATGGAAATGAGACTTCGATTTTCAACCCTGGCGGATCATAAGCCCAAACAATTTCATGTTCACCTCTCGTCAGTGTCACGCCCATAAACAAAGTCCAATGATTTTTCACCTCTTGTTTTCCATCAACCAATACACTCCATCCAGAATGATAAGGAATCGTAAGGTCGTCAAAAATCCTTGATTCGAATCTGTAACTGTTACATGTGCTTTAACAGTCGAATTAGAGTAAGAATCAATCGTTATAGAGTTTTTCTTTTTGGTTTGTTCTAAAAGCATTTGCGAGTGTTGGAATATCCAGTTCATTAAAATTTAATATCTTGACATCTCCATTCTTTGACCTTTCCTTTTTCAAAAGAGAAATTTAAGGATGAAGTAAGATTCCCATTTCCAATTGTGCCAAAGCTGATTCGAATGGAAGCGAACTTCATAAGAATAGTTCGTCCCGTCAAGCATCACTTTAGATTTATTAATATTTCCTGATTGCGATACAGGGATTTGAACAAAATAAAGTTTATTTGGATTCATCGGGATCGTCCATTGGATTTGTGTCTCTTCCTCCTCATTAATCGCCGTAAACTTTTCTCCAGACTGTTCTAGATTTTTAACAATCGGTTTAGGGATAGTGATTTCCTTGAGAGCTGAAGTCGAATTTAATCCAATGACTTCCAACAACTGATTGAGATTCGAAACTGGAGCATTTTTGATTGAAGCGAACATTTCTAGCCGTCGATTCATTGGTTAAAAAGCCTAAGGAGAAAACATAAGGATTCTTATAGACTGTATATTTTTCAAAGGTATCTTCTTTTAAATACAGGCCTCTCATATCAGGAAAAGCTGATTTCTCATCTCCTGTCATCATTACTCTAGAAACACCAAGGAGGGAATCGAGAATGACATTTCGATTGCTATAATTAGCGACTGATTGAGAAGTAGCTAAGCCTAATTGTCCCAACTTTTTGAATCAACGAATACTCTAAGCTAGAAGTAAAATGAGAACCCTCCCATTGTAGCCCAAAACGCAATCGGAAAATTGGCATAGGAAAGTCCTTTATGAATTTCCATCCGCTGAAAAATCATGGCGAGTTTGTCCATATTGTTCGTCAAACTTGGAGGCTAATGTCATTTGCTCTTGTATACTATCGCGACGACAAAATAAGGAACCCTTCTTAAAGCCAATAAAGGCGTTTTAAAGCGAGTTCAAACAACACAATTCCACTCAATAGCTGATATCTTCTTCGAATATTGATTTTTGGAATAAAAACAATCATTAAAACGATTGTCCAAATGACGAAAGCGAGTATTTTTGTGAGGCATCCACAATTTTTAGAGAAGTCATCAACGAAGCTACTAGGATACTCCCAAATCCGACAGATGTCACTGTTACATGAGTCCAATTAAATTCAGCCTTCCATTTCATTAAGCTCTCTGAAAGCAAGTACAAATAGAAACGAATTAGCAATCCAAGAGTTTCTAAAATAGAAGCCTACTGGTCTTTGTCCCATATGCCAAATTTGATCTAACCCTTTGAATATGAAAAAGACAATATCATTGCAACTCAGCACAATGGACGCTATGATTTTTTTCCTTAAGGTAATTTCCTGACAGGCATAAAAGGTGAACAACCTAAACAATCCTAGACTCCCTACAAATAGCTTGAGGGAAGTGCTTGGCATCTCCCATTCTTTTTCCCCGAAAACATCCTACGATAAATTTTTGACTCATTGAAACCAAGTCATTAACCGCTTTAAAGGACCATTCAAATGTTTGCTACTAGCGCTGGCCTTGCTTTCTAATAATGCACTGAAAACAGGCAACAGCCAAAAAGCAGCCATCCCTACTCCAATGAGAGAAAAAAGAGCTACTCGCATGATTTTTGCAAAAGTTTCTTTCCACGCTATTTCTTCAGAAAAAGCGATATACATTGTGTATAGAATAATCAAAAAGACACATCATATATCCTGTATAGAAATTGGTAATCAAACTCAGTGCTAAAAATACGGGAAGTTTTTATGGATTTCTTTTCCAGGAACAATATCCTCAATCCCCAAAAAGATAAAAGGAACATAAACCAAATTATCTAAAAAATTAGGATTATAATGCTGAGAAAATGATAAAACCACTTAAAGCTATAAGAAGTACATAATCCAACAGCGAGCCAGTATCGTTTCGATACAGCTTGATATTTTTTCTCAATAAAAATAACCAAATACCACTCCCATAACTCCAAAACGAATTAAAGGAATGATATAACTGATGACATGAAAACTCGAGATAGGAAAAAGCACATATAAAAAAGTGAACGGACTTAAAACTATTAAATCCCCACACATCGGCATTGCTCCTCCTAATGAGTTTTTCAAATGACCAAAACAGTCCGCTAAAAATCGCCATTCCAAAAACATTTTTATGTAATCCCTATATATAATGGAGAAGTATTGAGAAAGAAAATCTCCACTATGAATAGAACTTGAAAAAGGGTCAAACCTAAACATAGAAGACCCCAACATCAATATAAATGAATAAGAAATAACGAACTATACTTTAATTTCAATTTTGAAATTGTCATTACGATCTACTCCTACTGGATTAAAATCCACTTTTTATAAATTGCAACTCCGTAAATTACGATAGAGAAAATAGAAATGATTAAGCCTGCTATAAAGCCATCTGGTAAATAGGTCATCTCAATAGTATGTTCTCCAGAAGTAATTGGGAAGGCTAATAAACCATCCCAAATTTTCTTAGTTCCAACTACTTTTCCATCTACCTTCACTGTCCATCCTCTATCATATGGAGATACTTGTCATCATCCAAGTACTATCATCCGTATATATTTACAGTTCCTTTAAAACTACTTTGATTCCAGTGTTCTACTTTTGAGCCTTGGCGTTGTCGTTTCTCTCGATAATGCGATTGGCTAAAAAGTGCCATCTCGTTCTTGGCTAGACGTAAGCCTGAAAGGTTAAATCTCTTCATTTGAATCAATTTCAATCGTCAAATCTACTGCTTTTCCAAGTGAGTTGTGAGCAATTTGAATTAATTGTGCTTGTTGGAATTTATTTTGAAATCATAACTATTTCCATTCAGCAAAATTCTAACGTTATTTTTATTGAATGAGAAAGTCTGAGGAATCGATGCCCAATAGTCTTCAGAAGACTGAGGAACTAAATGATGCGTAATTTTTCCTGGTTTTTGAAGAATCAATTCGTCGATACGTTTCAGGTTTTTGAAGAATCACACTTCCATATTTTCTAATTGCACATCATTGGCAGCTAGAATCGTTAAGTAAGACTCACTCGTTTGTCCCATTGCTTTGAACAATTTTATTATGGTTTGAATAGGTTGATGATTTTCAAGTTTAACCCTTCGTCGTATCATCATTCACTCCAAAATGCAATTGGTAAAATTGGACCACCTTGATAAGTAATCGTTCTAATTGCTTCAAACACAGGTTCTTTAGTCGTAATATCTTTTCTGGTTACCATGTCCAAATACATACATTTTAGAGGTATCCGGATATTCCTTCGTATATACAGGTTTTGGAGCCACTAAATGTTCACGAGAATAGCGCATCTTGGAAGGCGTTCCTTGATAATAAGTGGTAGCATTAATCCCGTTATTTCCTAATCGGTCAAATAAATCTCTTACTATTTTCTAAGTTAGAACTAAGCTGGAGATAAAGCTCGATAGTCCAATTACAATGATCATGCTAAATTTAAATGACTATGGTGACGATTATCGAGAACGATCTCGGTCTAATCGGATTAATCGCCTTCTTTCCCAGTGAAGTGCGCATCATCGATGCTTATAGGCATCGGTATACCCGCACTCTAGGACTGGAACAATAACCGCATTTGCCGTCAGTTCAACGCGTGAGAGCTGCAATAACGAACATTGGTTTCTTTACGCTTTTGTCCAGAACAGCGAAGGATAATCATATAAATTCCGATTGTGGTTATGCGTTGCCAAACCGTCAAGCACGAATGAGTTTGATACTGAAACTAATACACAGAAAAGTAACAATGGCCATACCGACAGTACAAAATACTCGCTTCTTTT